>Ga0210051_1002651_pt1 | contig 17948 bp, 18 predicted proteins | sample CryGey092014_all_FD_185464 | JGI IMG/M metagenome (GOLD analysis project Ga0210051, IMG submission 185464) | Groundwater microbial communities from aquifer - Crystal Geyser CG23_combo_of_CG06-09_8/20/14_all (SPAdes) (version 2) | ecosystem: Environmental > Aquatic > Deep subsurface > Groundwater... | reverse complement strand
CAGATATATAACGCTGTTGACATGCTCACCAAAGGCAAAAAACCCGGAGATTTTACGGACGAATACAGAAAGGACTACAGGGTCGTCGGAAAACTCACGCCGAAAATAGACGCCGTTCAGCTTGTCAGGGCCGAGAATTCATATGTTGAAGATTATGTCCCCAAGAACGCTCTTCATATTTATGTCCTGGGAAGCCCCCATCCTCACGCGGAAATAATTTCCATTGACACAACCGAGGCGGAAAAAATGGAAGGCGTGGAATACATACTCACGCACAAGAACTCGCCCAAGACATGGTACACCCAGGCAGGGCAGAGTTATCCCGAACCATCTCCTTACGACCAGCAGGTTATAAATTCCAAAATGCGCTTCATCGGCGACAGAGTCGCCGCCGTGGCCGCCGAGTCGCTGGCGCTCGCGAAAGAAGCGGCCTCAAAAATAAAAGTAAAATACAAGATCCTCAAACCGGTTTTCACAATAGAAGACGCGTCAGCCCCCGGCGCGCCGGTCATACATGACCGTGACGCGAAAAAACTGGACCCGCTGGATGTGGGAGCCATACCCAAAAAAAATATAGTCTGCAGAAATTCCGGCGGCATAGGCGATATGGCCGAAGGTTTCAAAAAAGCGTCCGTCATCGCCGAAGCCACCTGCTCAACGCCGCCCATACAGCACACGCCACTGGAACCGCACACGGCTTACGCTTATATGAAAAACGGGCGGCTTGTGATACACACTTCCGTGCAGACTCCGTTCCATGTGCGCAGAATCGTCGCGACCATACTCGGGCTTGCTGAAAATAAAGTGCGTGTCATTAAAGAAAAAGTCGGAGGCGGCTTCGGCGCGAAACAGGACTGCGGCGTTGAGGATCTGGTCGGCACAATCGCCTACCAGTCGGGCAAACCCGTTTACTACAGGTTAAGCAGAAAAGACGAATTCATCATAAGAACCCGCCCTGCGATGTTTATAACCGTAAAAGCCGGCGCCGACAAAAACGGCAAACTCACGGCGCTTTCCATAAAAACAAAAATTGATTCAGGCGGATACGGGCCTCACGCCCTCACCGTTCCAATGAACGGCTGCGCAAAAACGCTTCCTCTTTTCACCTGCGAAAACATGGCTTATGAGGTGTCCTCGTATTACACCAACAACATTGTTTCCGGAGCTTATCAGGGCTACGGCGTGCCCCAGACAAATTTCGCGGTGCACATCGCGCTCGCGCAGCTGGCGCAAAAGCTCGGCATAAAATTTGAGGACTTCATCTCTAAAAACATTGTGAGCAAGGGATACAGGGTGGATATTCTAAAACAGCTCGGCGAAGGAAGAGAGGGTCTTGCCCAGAAATTATCTAGCTGCGGTTTGCAGGCGTGTATAAAAGAGGGCCTTAAGAAATACAACACCTGGGCAAACAGAAAATCTTCACGCGAAGACGATATAGTCCAGGGGAAAGGTATGGCGGTCATGATGCAGGGCTCGGGAATACCCGGGCTTGACGCCGCCAACGCCATTGTAAAGATGATATCCGACGGCACTTTCATGCTCTATATCGGCGGAGCCGACCTGGGTACGGGTGAAGACACCGTCGCCGCGAAAATCGCGGCTGAAGAGCTCGGCGTAAATCAAGAGCATATCGCCGTCACCGCCGCCGACACGGACACAACGCCTTTTGACAAGGGATCCTACGCCTCAAGCGGCACTTTCTTTACCGGAAACGCGGCTTATGTGGCGGCAAAAAACATGAAGAAGCTCATAATCAAAAGCGCCGCCAAAGTGCTGGAATTAAAACCGTCACAGGTCAGGATCATGCCCGTGGGACGGGTCGGTTCTAAAACAAAAAATATCACCTACAAAGAACTCGCCCGCGCCACACAGGCGGGTGACGGCGCGGGGCAATTGATTACAAGCGGCGCTTTTACGACTGAAAAATCGCCCATACCTTACGCCGCGCACTTCTGCCAGGTGTCGCTGAACAAACGCACCGGAATGCTGCATGTGGACAGGTATTACGCGGTTCATGACTGCGGAGTGCCCATAAACCCCGACCTCGCCAAAGGCCAGGTTTACGGAGGAGTCCTCAAAACAATAGGGCACACTTTGTACGAAGGCATGGAGTTTGACAAGAACGGCAAGTGCCTCACCAATAATTTTACGAATTATCCCATACCGAACATCAGCGGAATGCCGGAAGATTTCGAAGTCAAACTCATAGAAGTGACGGATACCATTACGCCTTATGTGGGCAAATCCATAGGGGAGCTCGCCTGCGACGGCGCTTCCGCCTGTATAAGCCTGGCAATAAACGATGCCTGCGGCATCTGGATGAAACACTGGCCTTTCCGCCCGGAAAAAATATTAACAGAACTCGACAGGCAAAAATCCTGAACTTGCCCGCGCGGGAACAGGATTGTTTTTATGCGGCTTGACGCATTAGGTTACACCGTTTTTTTTGAGGAGAGCCGCGCGGCTCTGAAACTGGCCGTCTCATCCATTGCGCGGGTGACATCCTGTCACAAAGACACCTACACCGTCGCGGGTGAAAAAGGCGAATACGCGGCAAAGATTGCCGGAAAGATATTTTACACAGCGATGGATAAAGAAAATTTTCCCGTGGTCGGCGACTGGGTTTCTCTGACAGGCCTGGAAGAAGCTCACCCCACGATAAAAGCCATGCTGCCGAGAAAAAATATACTTACCCGCAAATCCGCGGGAGGCGGCGATAATCAGCCGATAGGCGCCAACATAGACACGGCCTTTATCGTGCAGAGCCTTGACCGGGACTATAATCTGAACCGTCTGGAAAGATATCTGACATCCGTCACAAACTGCAAAATAACGCCTGTCCTCATCCTGAACAAAACGGACCTGATATCAGGCGCGGAACTGCAGGAGAAAATATCACTTATAAGAAAAAGATTCTCAAATCTGCATGTGATTCCCGCAAGCGGCACAAAGGAAGGCGGAGCCTCAGAGCTGAAAAAATTCATACAAAAAAAAACAACCTACTGTTTCATCGGTTCTTCGGGCGTGGGCAAATCCTCATTGATAAACGGGCTGACCGGCGAAAACACCCTGGCGACAGGAGCGTTGAGCGATTACACAAAAAAGGGCACACACACGACCTGCCACAGATCTTTGATTCTTCTGGATAACGGCGGCATTGTCATAGACAACCCCGGGATGAGGGAATTCGGCCTTAGCGCCGAGGTGCCGGAGGCCGACAGCGCGGGGATATTCAATCAAATAGACACTATCGCGCTGGAATGCAAATATTCAAACTGCTCGCACGGAGGCGAAAAGGGCTGCGCTGTCAGAAGCGCCATTGACTCAGGGAAATTGGATGAGGCTAAATATCTGAGCTACATAAAACTCAAAAAGGAAATGGAACACAACGCCATGACCGCGTTTGAAAAAAGGAAGAAAGACAAAAAATTCGGAAAATTCTGCAAAACGGTCATGAAACAAAAGAAAAAATAAAGCGTCAGCAGCAGTCTTTGCCTGACTTGCCCGAACAATCGCAGTTGGGTTCAGTGCCTTTAAAAATACCGTTTATAACCGCGGCCGCGCAGCCGACGCCGGACTTAACGCTTAACGCCTTAACGGGGCAATTTAGAACACAGTCACCGCTCCTGAAAAAAAAGCGGCGCTCAAAGCGGCAACGGCATAACCTCCGGTTTTAAACGCTCTGCTGAACGTGTAACCGCCCGGGCCGAAACCTGACAGGAGAAAAAAAATAACGGCAAGCAGGAACATATATTTGAAATTGATCATAATTTCAGCCGGAATAAGTTTCACCCTGTCGCTCATTTCAAATTTAACGGTCCTCATATCAGGCGTCGTTATTTTACCGGCGTTAAGAAAAGCTTTCAAATCTTCCGCCCGGACAGGCCCGAATTTAACGGAAAATCCGGACAGTTTTCTCACTTCGGCTGCCGCGACACCCGCCGCTCCCAGCTGGGGAACTATGATATCTTTATGTTTAACTATTTTCGACAGGCCGGTTTCATCTATCCTCTTTACTATCTCAAGCGTGCCGAAAGTCCCCTTGCCCGCCGCGCACCACACATTTATGCCCTTCGTATCCAAGACCAGTATTCATGCATCTATACCGGCCAAAGATTTTCTGAGCATATCAAAACTTAATTTGTAATTGGCCGAAACCATCACGGGGGAATCTTTATCGGGCGAACCCGCAGCATATATGCCGGGTTCTACTCTATATTGACTGCGGCCTATGGCCCACATGACCTTCAATGCTCCCAGTTTATCTGATAGAGAAATAAAAGCGCTGACAACAAGAACACTGCCCGCTTCTGTCGTTATTTGTCCTTCTATATAGCTTTCTTTCATAATGCCCGGATTGGTATTTTAAACCCACCTGATTATACACTTAAAAATACCTGCCCACAATCCCGGTGTCCCTTGGGGACGGTGCTTTACAATAAGACATTTTTTCTTTACATCTCCCTGAGTTAGTCAATAAGTCAATGAACGTCCCCGTTCGCCTCAATGATGCCTCCGCCGAGGACTGTGTCACCGTCGTAAAACACGGCGGCCTGGCCGGGGGCAGGCGCTCTCTGGGGCCTGTCAAAGGTCACTTTGACCCTGCCTGACGGCGCGGGCTCTATCAAAGCCGGCTGTTCTATGTGCTTGTACCTTATCCGCGCCTTCGCCCGCAGCGGCTCCGCGAGCCCGCTCCTGTCTATCCAGTTGATATCACCCACCATAATAACTCTGTGCATCAGATCTTCGGCGGAGCCGATGAGCACCGCGTTCTTCTCAAAGTCCAGCTCCGTCACATAACGCAGTTTCCCGTGAGCGCCTATGCCTTTTCTCTGGCCTATGGTGTAATGAGCGAGCCCCTGATGCCTGCCGGTGACAGCCCCCGAAGCGTCAATGATATCACCTTCGCGGAAAGCGCCGGGAACGCCCCGCCTTTTCATAAAATCCTGATATTTGCCGTCAAGAAAACATATTTCCTGACTTTCTTTCTTGTCGTGAATTTTCATGCCCAGTCTCTTGGCGATACGGCGGGTGTCAACTTTCGTGATATCCGTTAGAGGGAAAACCGCGCTCTTCAACTGATCCTGCGTGAGAGAAAAAAGAAAATATGACTGATCCTTGGAGAGGTCTTTCGCCTTTTTCAGAACATACCTGTCCTTTTTATCGTCGTAATCCACCCGCGCGTAATGGCCCGTGGCTAAAAGTGCAGCGCCCAGCTCATTTGCTTTCTTTAATAGTTTGCCGAATTTCAATTTTTTGTTGCACACAACGCATGGATTGGGAGTTCTTCCTCTCGCGTATTCTCCGCAAAAATAATCCACCACATCTCTATCAAAGCGCTCTTCGCAATTTATTACATAAAAGGGGATATCCAGTTTGTCAGCTACGGCGCGGGCGTCGTCAATTGCTTTTGTGCCGCAGCATTTTCCGTCTTCATCAAGACCTGTAAACGGAAGCTGCATAGTGAGGCCTATGACTTTGAAACCCTGCTCTAAAAGGAGAGCCGCTGTCACGGATGAGTCCACCCCGCCGCTCATAGCAACGGCTATTTTTTGTTTCTTTGTCAAAACAGTATTGTGTATAAATAACCCGCGGTTAACGAAACCACCGCGATGACAAACAGATAGAGCGCGAGAACTTTTGCGCCGAATTCCTTTTTCAGAACAAGGATTGTGCCGTAGCTCGTTATCGGGCCGACCAGAAGAAGAACCAGCCCGGCTCCTGTATTCATACCGCTTGTCACAAAAGCGTCAACCATGGGAACGCTCGCCGTAGAACATATATACATCACCATCCCGAAGAGCAAAGAGAAAATATATCCCAGCCCTCCGGCGAGGTGATTCCGGACAATGTTCTGAATAGGCGTCACGGATGCCACTGCCGCTGCAAGTAAAAGGCCGACAGCTATCTCAAGACCCATTTCGCGGGGCTGTTCTATAAACGAATACACGAATATTGAGCGTATTCGCGCGGGCAGAGTCTTTACTTCATGATTATGCTCACCGACGCCTGTGGCGCAATTAGGACAGATGTCAGCGTCAACACGCATTTTCCCGGCTTTAATTGTGTTTCCTATGAGTCCCAGAATAAGACCCATCACAATAACCGTCGAGCAGAGATAAAGAGTGAAACCCAGACCCAGAAGACGCCAGGTCACAATAACAGCCGTCACGGAAGTCGCCGGGGTCGCCACAAGAAAAGCGAGCACCGGACCGAGAGCCACGCCTTTTTTTCTGAGACCCACCGCCACCGGCAGTGAACCAATACAGCATACAGGAAGTATTATCCCCGCTATCGTCGTGTATATGATGGGCATAATCCCCTTTTTGCCGAGATAACGGTTTATGATAGCTGTCGGCACAAACTCGTTGATTATTCCGCTTATGAAAAAACCGGCGGCCAGAGACGGCAAAACCTCGACAGCGTAATGATGGAGGTGGCCTAAAAATTCGGTCATTATTTAGTTTTTCCCTTTGATCTATAATCGTCTATAGCTGCCCTCAAGGCTTCCTCAGCGAGAACAGAACAATGTCTCTTCACGGCTGGCAATCCGCCAAGCGCCTCGGTCACCTGCTGATTGGTTATTTTTAAAGCATCTTCAATTGTTTTCCCTTTAACCATATCCGTCGTGATTGACGAAGTGGCGATCGCGGCGCCGCAGCCGAATGTCTTAAACTTGACATCGGTTATGACATTGTCCTTGACCTTGATATAAATTTTCATTATATCACCACATACGGGATTGCCTACTTTACCCACGCCGTCGGCGTCTTTTATCTCACCCACATTATGCGGATTCCTGAAATGCTCCATTGTTTTATCCGTGTATTCCACCTTATCCTCCCGTACCTATTCCACCATTCTGGAGATAGCGAGTCTTGCAGCTTCCGCTATTTCACTTTTAACTTCTATCCTGTATTGCATTTCTTCAAGCGCCCAAAGCACTTTTTCCAAACTTGTTTTTTTCATATTCGGACAAACTGCTCCTTCAAATGCGGGATAGAATTTCTTTAACGGATTGTCTTTTCTTAACCTGCTTATCAGGCCGGTTTCGGTGCCTATTATCATCTCGCCGCAATCGCTTTCTCCCGCGTATCTTTCCATACCGGAAGTGGAGAGGACTTCATCCGCTATATTACATATTTCAGTTCTGCATTCAGGATGGACAAGCGCCTTTGCTCCGGGATGTTCCTGCCTGGCTTTTAAAATATGTTTCTTCACAATTTTCATATGAACAGGGCAGTACCCGTCAAAAAGAATAACTTTTTTACCCGCCTGCTTAGCAGCGAAACTGCCGAGATATTTATCCGGCACAAAAATAATTTCATCCTTTTCAATTCTCCTGAGAATATCAACGGCGTTAGCTGAAGTACAGCAGCAATCGGATTCCGCCTTCACCGCCGCCGTTGAATTGACATAACAGACGACAGCGGCTGAAGGATGCTTCTTTTTCAATTCTCTTAACTGCGCCGCGTCAATCATATTCGCCATAGGGCATCCCGCGTCTTTATCCGGCAGCAGAACTATTTTGTCCGGAGAAAGTATAGCGGCTGTTTCAGCCATAAAATGCACACCGCAAAAAACAATTACATCTGCTTCTGTTTTGGCGGCCTCGCGGCTCAAGCCAAGCGAATCTCCCCGGTAATCGGCTATATCCTGGATTTCAGGGAGCTGGTAATTATGAACTAATATAACAGCGTTGCGTTTTTTCTTAAGTTCTTTGATTTTTTTAACAATACCAGTCATGATTTTATACCCTAATGTCAGTCAGTCACCCGGATAAAGAGGCGACATTTGTCTGAGTTTGTCTATTATTCCCGGCAGAATACTTATAACAAAATCAATATCTTCTTCGGTATTATCTTTGCCGAGGCTGAATCTTATAGAACCCTGGGCTATCGCATGGTCCAGCCCCATTGCCAGCATAACATGAGAAGCTGAAAGTGAGCCCGATGCGCAAGCTGAACCGGAGGAGACAGCGATTCCCTCCATATCCAAATTTAGAATAATTGATTCCCCTTCTACATATTCAAAAGAGACATTCAGCGTGTTAGGTGTTCTTTTATCAGGATGACCATTTAGCTTAACTTTTTTAATATTGTCATTTATGCCCTTCCATAATCTGTCCCGCAATTCCGCAATGCGTTTGTTTAAGACTGCTCCATCACGTTTAGATATTTCAACAGCTTTTGCAAAACCCACAATCCCTGCCACATTTTCCGTACCTGCGCGTTTATTCTTTTCATGGTGACCGCCGACAATAAGAGGAGCCATTTTTATACCTTTTCTTTTATAAAGAACTCCCACTCCCTTGGGTGCATAAATTTTATGTCCTGAAAAAGAAAGCAGATCTACGTTCATTTTATCCACATCAACAGGCACTTTTGTTAAAGACTGCACAGCATCGCTATGAAAGATAATTCCTTTTGCCCGTGTAACAGCTCCAATCTCTTCAATTGGTTGAAGCGCGCCTGTCTCATTATTAGCATGCATAATTGATACGAGAATTGTATCCGCTGTTATTGCATTTTTTAATTCATCAACACTAACTACTCCGAATTCATCCACCGGCAAATATGTGACAGTACAGCCGTGTTTTTCAAGATATTTGCAAGTATTCAAGACCGCATGATGTTCTATAACAGAAGTGATAATATGGTTTCCTTTAGAAGCGTTGGCCTCCATTATTCCCTTTATGGCGGTATTATCTGACTCCGTGCCGCCGGAGGTAAAAATGATTTCATCCGGAGATGCCCCGATAAACGCGGCGATTGTCTCTCTTGACGCCTCTACCGCTTTTCTGGCCTCTCTGCCGAAACTGTGAATGCTTGAAGCATTGCCGTACGCTTCTTTATAAAAAGGCAGCATCGCCTCCAGCACTTCCGGATGAACCGGGCTTGTCGCGTTATGGTCCAGATATATTTTTTTCACAATCTATATGCCTCCGCCCACGCTGAATTTTTCATCACCGGGCTTTGAAAAAACCCGCTCTATTGTTTTCTTCTGGGCCTCAAGCCGCTCGTCTATCTGGTTTATGACACCTTCCATCTGCTCAAGTTTTTTGACACGCCCGTCTATTTTATCCGTTTCCCTCAGCACAAATTTAATGGCATCGGCAACGGGGTCGGGCAATTTGCCGTGTTCAAGATCAAACAAATGTTCTTTACTAAATCCCACTCCCAGTCTCGCGGGCACGCCCACCGCCGTGGCGTCGGAAGGCACATCCGAAATCACGACCGAACCCGCGCCTATTCTTGAGCGCGCTCCTATAGTTATGGCCCCTAAAACAATAGCGCCAGCTCCCACGACAACATTATCGCAAAGCGTTGGATGTCTCTTTTTCTTTTCCAGGCTGGTTCCGCCGAGGACTACGCCCTGGTAAAGAAGCACATCATTGCCGATTTCAGTTGTCTCGCCTATAACAACGCCCATACCATGGTCAATAAAAAATCTTCTGCCTATAGTGGCGCCCGGATGGATTTCAATGCCTGTAAGAAACCGCCCAATATGCGAAATGATCCGGGCCGTGGTGTATTCTTTTCTGCGGTAGAAAAAATAAGCTATCCTGTGCAACCATATGGCGTGAAGACCGGGGTAGCAGGTGAGAACTTCAAAAATGCTCTTCGCCGCCGGATCCTCATTAAAAATTGTCCTTATATCTTCTCTTATGGTTTGCAACATCTTATTTAATAACCTCCGCCATACTTAATGCCCACTTCAATTTGCTCATCAATGTTAACAAAAAGAACCCCTTTTGAGCAAAATTCAAAATATGCCGTTTACCTTATCTCGTCTAACCTCTTATATTTTTATTGATATATCTTACAACTAATGCAATTTTTTCTTTAGTGTATGCGCCCACTTTAGCATTATTTACTCTATTAAACGCAAAAAGACACGAAGCTTGCGAAGGACCGGCTTTGATTCCTGCAGAACGGATCAAAGCATCTCGCTTCGCCCTTGAAAGGCCGTATATAGGATGCTCGTAAGTTATACCGTATTTCAGGGTGAGCTCTCCGGCGGGCTCCATATATTCCGGAAGTTGTTCAGGATAATATAACTGATTCTTGTTAAATCCATCTGCAATGACTTTGATATTATTCTTCTTGCAATAGACTATCATCTCAGCCAGCATCACAATCTTACAGCTGCAGCAGATAAGGCTGTCTCCGTATTTTTTAACATCATCTTTTATTTTATCTACCCCTATTTTTTTAAATAAAACATTGGAATCCTTCATAACCCAGGAAACTTTTCCGGGAAATTTTTTCTTTATTATGTCCGCTGTTTTTTTTGAATTTTCAAATTTCCTCTCGGCGCCATTATCAAAAGTCACCATCTTAACCCCGCAGCCCGCTTTCAAATAATAAACCGCCGCAGACATGCTGTCTGCCCCGCCGGAAAATAATAATCCTATTGTTTTCATATTTCTTCACCCCTTAAAAGAACAAATATCGCTATATCCGCAAATAAATTCGGCAATCTTTTGATCCTCTTATTATTTCCGATAAAAATTTCTTTTTCAATCCTTATCTGCGCTTTATTACAGTATTCAAAAAAATCAAGAATACTCAAAAAATGCAGGTTCGGCGTGTTATACCATTCGTATGGCAGCGCTTCGGTGACAGGCACCCTGCCCTTGAAAAAAAACTGGGGCTTACCAAACTACCCCTTTTTCGCAAAATCAAAAAGCCAGGTTGAAAGATATCTCTCGCCCGTATCAGGCAGAATCACCACAATGGTCTTACCTTCATTTTCTTTTCTTTTTGCTATTTCAAGAGCCGCCCAGACCGCAGCGCCGCTTGATATGCCTGCAAGTATTCCTTCCTGACTGGCAAGTTTGCGCGCTATGTCTCCGGCCGCTTCATTAGTGACAGTGACTATCTCATCTATGATCCCGCGATTCAGAACATTCGGTACAAAACCAGCGCCTATACCCTGAATTTTGTGAGGCCCGGCTTTGCCGCCGCTCAAGACCGGCGAATCCTTCGGCTCAACAGCTATGATCTTGACCGTTTTTTTTCTTTTCTTCAGCATTTCTCCCACGCCCGTGATCGTGCCGCCGGTACCTATCCCCGCTACAAAAATATCTACGGAACCATCGGTGTCGTTCCATATCTCTTCTGCTGTTGTCTTTCTATGTATCTCGGGGTTGGTCGGATTATTGAATTGCTGCGGAAGAAAACTTCCGGATATAGTTTTTTGTATCTCAACAGCTTTATCAATCGCGCCCTGCATACCCTTAGCTCCGGGGGTCAATACAAGTTCAGCTCCGAATACTTTTAAAAGATGCTGCCTTTCAACGCTCATAGTATCCGGCATTGTAAGTATGAGCTTGTATCCTTTTGTGGCGGCGGCAAAGGCCAGAGCTATCCCCGTGTTTCCGCTTGTCGGCTCAATTATCACAAAACCTTTTTTCAAAAGCCCCTGCTTTTCCGCCGCCTCAATCATGGCGACGCCTATCCTGTCCTTGACGCTGGAAAGCGGATTAAACGACTCGAGCTTCACGAGTACAACAGCTTTTTCAGAGCCATCGAGCCTGTTTAATTTTACAAGCGGCGTATTACCAACTGTCTTTGTAATATCATCATAAATTTTTCTCATTGTGCCCTCCTTTTTCCTGAGCCTCATCTGATAGAGATTTGCTCTCATAAACCTATTGGCCGGTTTGCCTGCATTAAAGCAGGCAACATACAACCCATTATATTTAAAATCTCCAGTCTCAGGTTACCCGGCTCCAGTTTTCTGCTTTTAATTATTTTTATATTCTGCATTCTGTTTTTTTAATACTCTCTACCCACTTTCCACTATCCTCTTCCTTATATATGGTACATCCTGGCCAGCTTGCCTGTTTTATCGGCATCAATTTTTACGAGTTCCTGCAATGTAATTGATTCAAGAACCTGCTTCAGCGCTCTTTCCATACGCGCCCACACAACCCGCACCGCGCAGCTTGAAGATTTCATGCAATCATCCGGGCCTGTCACACAGTCCACCAGCGAAATGGGGCCGTCTATAACCGACGCTATTTCGCTCAACTTGATTTTTGAAGCTTTGCGGCCGAGATTAAAACCGCCCCGGGATCCTCTTTTGCTCACGACAAGCCCCGAGGAAACCAGCGCGGAAAAAATATTCGCGAGATAACTCGCCGATATATTCTGCCGCTTGGCTATGTCCCTTAATAAAACAGGGACTTTGTCGTCCTGCTTGGCAAGATCCAGCATCGCCCGCACACCGTACCTCACTTTTGTTGACAGTTTCACACCCTTCTCCTATTCATCACAATTATCATCTTCTTTGTGATGTTAGCAGGAATAAAACCCTTTGTCAAGTAGGCACGGGCACGGGGGACGTTCATTGACTTATTGAATAACTCTGCAGTTCAATAGGGACGCCCGCCTGCCGGCCGGCAGGGTTCCAATTAACAATGTGAATTATTACGCCCTCAACTAATCCTGCGTATGAAAATCCCGGCCTGTCTATAAATAATCCTGGAATCAGTTTTAAGCTGCTGCGACGCCGCCACGGTCCCGTCAGAAGTGATATGTCCGAATAAATAAATATATTTTTCAATCGCCCGCGGAACCCATCTTTGCGTCTCATTATTTCGTAAATATCTTTTTCCCATAGCATTTATTTCGTCTGAAATTACATCAAGCCTGTCAAAAAAAAGACCGATAATCCCCGCGACATACGCGGCGTCCTTTTCCTTTTCTTCCGGAGATTTCCTTTTATCATACACAAGCAATTTCTGAATTATGAACCTGGCAGGGTGAGGAATATTCAAAACGATACCATCTCCCAAATCTATCTCCCGGCAATTCTCTGTTAACATATCCAAATACCTTAATCTCTCGGCCTCAAGCCCCGGCTCAATTTTCCCCCATGGTTCGTATTTGCCTTTTAAGGGAAGCAGTAATTCAATTTTTACCTTCCTTCCCTTTACCGCCCATTTGTCCGTTGAGAATTTCCCCGAACTCTTGCCACGCCCCCGCGCCGGCAGCTCAACAAAACCTATTTTTTCTATGTTTGTTCTCAAATTGCCGCTTCTTGTTTTTTTGACCACGGCATCCAGATCGTATGTATATAATAGCGGCGCCATCTTCAATTTATAATGATACAGAAAAGAAGCTATGCCTCCGATGAATACAATATTCGCCAAATCATCATTTAACCCGGCAGCGATTTTTTTAATAATTTGAAGGGTGATTTTTTCTTCACTCATGCCTTTATCAACAATTCCATGATTTCTTCAGCCTGCTCATAGCCCCTGTCATTTAACGCCCGGCAATCCAGATACAGTTGAATCAAATCAACAATATATTTTTTTTCTTCGATGCCTTGCGCCTTAATAATTGAATTCCTGTGCTTCGGATCAATAACGGTAATACCCGAGTCATAATCCACTTCAATCAGGCCCAGGTCATTTTCAATTTTGCGGACATCATTTGTTAAGGCATATATATGAAGCCTATCCGCATTTGAAATACTCAAATTGTATAATCTCGCGGCGGAATGCCCTGTTATCAAATAGTCCGTATTTTTTGACCTTTTAATGCGTTCAATAATTTTTTCTTTGGCATCAGGCATTTTTTGAATATAATCAAAAAATTTTAAACTTTTATTATCCCCGATATTATATCTTCCCGCCCATTGATTCAGAAGTTTTTCCAAATTAATAATACTCAGCATTCCCCTGTCATCGGCGGCAAGAAATCCGAGCTCAGTCATACTGTTCACCCAGTTATTTGCCGTGCGGCGAGAGACAGCCGAAATCCTGCTTAGCTGAAATGCGTTCTTTATTTGCCCATTATCGGCCAGACTGATATTAAGTTTGGTTTTGCTATTATGGAAATAGAGCGTTTTGAACATCCACAGTTCCATATCGCTGAATCCCAACTGCGCGGGCGCGGATTTTTTAATTAAATCATTTGCGATATTTAAACCGGAAAAATTTATTTCTTTTTCATTATACAGCTTATAAGCGCGCCCTCCTGCTTTGTTAATAAGCAGCCACGAAAATTCCGGGGCATATTTTTGAAACTGTTTTTGGAGATTATCAATCAAAGATTTTTTTGAAATATTATCCACTAAAAAGATTGCGAGGGGACGGTACCCTGTTTTGTTTACAACGGAACTAAGCCGTGTATATACCCTGTAAAATGTGGTCGCCAGTATGTTCTCTATGTTCTTTGATTGCTTGATATCGGCGGCGAACAATTGCTTATTTATTTTTATAAGCGCGTCTATTTTTCTGTCGCAATTATTTATAGACAGCGATTTATTGTTCTCCGCCACTTTCCATTTCAAAGCGCTTAATTGCTTGTGTAAAATATCATCAATCATTTTTCCCCCGAATGAATGGTAGTAAATGCGATTTATATTGTCAAGTATAATTTATACTGTCAAGTATAATGTGAGGTCAATGGGGACGCCCGCCTTGCCTGCCGATAGGCATGGCCGGCCGGCAGTACACACATTTGGTGCCAGCACACATTTGGTGCCAGGGGTTAACTTTCGTGACTTATTGCCGAAAAGAATAGGAACCGTCCCCATTCTTTTTTCATTTTCGCCGTCGGCAAAGAAAGCTATTAGTGCTAAAAAAATGCCTGTCTGTAGGAATTCTCCGTCTGAAAATATTTTATTGAAATTATTTTGGCGAAATGACTTGACAAGCAACAAATAAAAAGGTAAAATTGTGGCAATTAAAGGATAATATTATGGTAAAAATTATTAAACTACCTCTTACGATGCAGCAAAAGCAAACATTACTGTTTGTTAAGGCTTACATAGAAAAAAATGAATATCCCCCAACTATAAACGAAATTCAGAGCACTTTAAAATTTAATAATCCCGGGTATGTACATAAGCTTTTATTCTACTTAGCGAAGAAGGGCTATGTTATTAAATTAAAACACGAGAGACGGGGAATAAGACTAACCGAACTTGGAGAAGAATATAAACAAAAGGAGGGGAAGTGGAAAAAAATATAATTTACAATAAAGACTCACAAAACATGAGGGAGGTTGACGATGAAAGCATTCAACTAATAATTACAAGCCCTGAATATTTTGGCGCCTCAATGTGGGATCATAATGTTTCTTTTGATCAATACATCTCCATGCTACAAAATGTTTGGGCAGAATGTTTTAGGATTCTTAAACCTGATGGCAAACTTATTATTAACATTGCCGATATATCTACATCTACAAAACAATTTGGAAGGAGAAAAATATACCCGACACACTCAAAAATAATAGAAGCATGCGAAAATATTGGTTTTGATTATTTTGATTTTTTAATTTGGCACAAACCATATCGCGAATTTCACAAAGTTTACGGCTCTTATCCATACCCCACGAATTATCAGTTTTACATGGTATTTGAATATATTTTGATTTTTAGAAAATGGGTCTCCCCCTCTTACTTTAATAAACGCCAACTGCCAAACCCTAAAGTTAAATTAGAATCTAAAATCGACCCAAAAGATTGGATAAAGTGGGCAAGTAATGTTTGGCAAATTCATCCTGTAATAAAATTCAATAACAAAAATCAGAATATCAGAAAGCATGTTGCCCCCTTTCCAGAAGAAATACCCTACAGATTAACAAAACTATATTCTTTTAAAAATGATATCGTGCTGGATCCTTTTATGGGCTCTGGAACGGTTGCTATCGCCGCAAAAAAATTAAATAGAAACTACATAGGCTATGAAATCAATAAGGAATATTGTAATCTCTGCGAAAAGAATATTTCCAAAATGTCATTGAGGCAAGATTTATGAGTAAGCGTAATATTATCTACGAGGATAGCAGTTGGGATTTTAGAGCAGAAGACACTAAAACAACCAGCCATGGTATTCACGCTTATCCCGCCATGATGATTCCTCAAATCGCTAAACAATTAATTAAAACATATGGAGCGCATTCAGCTATACTTCTAGATCCCTTTGCCGGTTCAGGAAGTTCCTTGGTGGAAGCAAAATTACAAGGACTCAATTCCTATGGCATTGATATAAATCCCGTGGCCCGCTTGATCGCAAAAGTTAAATCTACATTGATTGAACCTAAGAGCATTGATCACTGTGTGCAAACAATTAAGTCAAAAATCAATGAATCAAAATTAAAGCAAGATTTTAAAACATCCATGGCGCTAATGCCTACCTATACTGGTTTGAAGTTTTGGTTTAAAGAGGATGTTATAAAAAAACTTTTAAAACTAAAAGACATAATCTTACAATGCTCAAAAAATAATAGGGAGCTTAAAGATTTTTTAATGGTTACCTTGAGCCATACTGTACGGGATTGTTCAAATACCCGTAATGGCGAATTCAAACTTTATAAAATGCCTAAAGAAAAAATGGAAAATTATAACCCAGATGTGTATAAAACTTTTTTAACTAAACTGGACTATAATGGATCTGCGCTAAAAGCATTTTACAACGAATGCACTAAACTTCCCAATTACAAAGATATTTGGGTTAATATACTCAATGAAGATGCAAGAAAAAAAACAAGCATCCCTACTAATTCTATAGACATCATTGTCACCTCGCCGCCTTATGGTGACTCAAGAACAACAGTTGCTTATGGACAATATTCCCGCCTCTCGGCTGAATGGTTAGATTTAAATAATCAAAAAAATAATATTGATAAGATTTCTTTAGGCGGACTGATGGTTAATTCAATAGACAATCATTTAGATTCCAAAAGTTTAAATTTATCTCTCCTGCGTATTTCCAAGAAAGATGAAAAAAGAGCCAGAGAAGTATTATCTTTTTACATTGACTTAGATAAATGCTTAGCAGAGATTAAAAGAGTAATGAAACCTCGTGGACATATCTGTATGGTTGTTGGCAATAGAACAGTCAAAGGAGTTCAACTGCCCACCGATCATATCTTAGTCGAAATGAGCAAAAAATATGGTATTTTGCATCAAAAAACAATAATCAGAAATATTCCAAACAAAAGAATGCCTGCTAAAAATAGCCCCACAAATATTAAGGGGAAATTAAGCTCAACAATGGTTAAGGAATATATCGTTGTGCTAAAAGTAAAATAAAACTCGAAATTGAGCGCTAAATTAAGCTTTTTCTATTACTAAAACACAAATCTAATTTTGTCGGCGTCACCCTAAATCCTGTCCCATGGTCATGCGGGCGGCCATCTTTATATTGCCCAATTCTAATATCAACCAAAATATGCCCCATTTTTACCAGCTTCACAAAATTTTTATAATCGAACCCGCTTAACAAATATGCCTCATTAAACCAAAACTCTTCTTCTTGCTTTTGGCCTTTTGCATCCGCTTTAACATATGCAAGCTTGGGAAGTTTTTTTTCAAAACATTTTTGTAAAATACTTTCATCCCAATAAGCGCCTATATCTGTCTGTGCGTTGGATTTCAATTTTAACCGCTGATTTTCTAAAACTATTTTAAACCCAATCTCCCCCCTTAACATGTTATACGATGTGCTACTAACGGTTGTATGTAATATTTTTTTGCCTTTGCTCTCTGGAGTTATATATCCAAATTCTTCTAAGAGCTTACTATTGACTTTTTTAGGTAACGGCGACTTCGTAAATAAAGTTACCATACTCCCCACTGATTTCCTTGCTGATTTTAATTCTATCTCTTCTCCTATATCCGGCCCCGGTATATTATTTTCCTGAATACCAAGTAAATCCTCTAATGTTTTCCCGATTCCAGTCGGGCCGGATCTGTGGGTCTTTACATACCCTTGCGCTTTTAACTCTTTTAGCCTTGCTACAATTTCTTCAAATCTTTTCATAACTTTTCTCCTTTACAATTTATGCCTTGGAACATCAATTATACCCATTGAACCCCTTGGTGAGGGGATTATGTAAAATATTTTCCGCAAAATTAAAAGTCAAACCGGAAAGTTTAAGAGTCCGGATTTGACAAAAAAAGGGGCCACCGTTATTCTT
>Ga0210051_1002642_pt1 | contig 17974 bp, 18 predicted proteins | sample CryGey092014_all_FD_185464 | JGI IMG/M metagenome (GOLD analysis project Ga0210051, IMG submission 185464) | Groundwater microbial communities from aquifer - Crystal Geyser CG23_combo_of_CG06-09_8/20/14_all (SPAdes) (version 2) | ecosystem: Environmental > Aquatic > Deep subsurface > Groundwater... | reverse complement strand
GGAAAAATACGATGACAGCGTCGCTCAGTTCAAGAAGATTCTCACGCTTTCGCCGGAGCATCCGCAGTCGCAGAGATTCATAGAGAGAATCCAGGAAGAGCGGAAGAAAAAAGTGAAGAAGCATTTGGACAGGGCAATGGAATATTACGGAAAAGAAGAATACGAAAAAGCCGTTGCCGAGTTTAAGGAAGTTCTTAAATTGGAACCTCAGCATGAGCAGTCAAAAAACATTCTTGAGAAGATCGACCAGATTATCAAAAAGTCAAAGATGCGAAAATTCTGGGAAGGCGGGGTAAATTATTACAAAGAAGGCCGTTACGCCGAGGCGGTCGCTGAGTTTGAGGAAATCCTGAAGATAGACCCGTCTCATTCTCAATCAAAGAATTTTATTGACAAAGCGAAAAAAGAAATGCGCCGCGCAGAAGAAGAGAAAGAAGCGGAAGAACTTTACACAGAGGGGCTTAAAGCGTATTCTTCCGGTAATTTAGATGAGGCAATAGAAAAATTTAAGAGAGCGCAGGAACTTTCTCCCGACAGCGAAAAGATAAAAAACGCCCTGATAAATGCGGAGAAAGAGGGAAAACTGAGAGAGGCCATGAAAAAAGACGTTCAAATATGGTATAGTAAAGGAATGGAATATTTCCTGCAGGAGGACTATGACAATGCAATTAAAGAATTTGAGAAGATTTTGGACGTGAACCCAGACCATCCGCAGGCGAAAGAAATGATTTATAAGTGCAGGGGGAAGAAGAAATAAAGAGGGAAGATAGAAGATGGAAGAGAAATCCCCCTGGCTCCTCTTTTTCAAAGAGGGGGAATCCTTCAAAGGGGAATTAGTGAAAATAAAAGATGAAATTAAGAACTAAATTTTCGTTGATTGTCGGTATTCTTGTGGTTTTGCTGCTCGTTGTAACCGCAGTCATTCTTTTCGTTTTTGAAAAACGCGGATTGACAGAGGATGTACGCGCGGGGCAGACGGTGCTTGCGAAAAATCTTTCGCGGGTTTCACGGGACTGTTTTTTGCGTAAGGACAATATGTTTTTGATTAATTATTTGAAGACGATAAAAAGAAATGACGACACTATCGTATACGCTTTTTTTACGGATGGTAATAACAGGGTTTTCGCCCACACAAATCCGAGTTTTTTAGGTGAAATGCTGAAAGACGCTTTCGGCGAAAAAGCTTTGAGGACTCAGAAACTTATTTACGAAAAGCGCACAGGTTCGGACGGCGAAAAAGTTCTTGACTATGCCGTCCCTGTTGTGTTGACGGGCAGTGTCCGCGGGATTGCGCGTATCGGTTTTTCAGAAGATATTGTCAACAAAAACATTTCCGCCTCAATGAACAAAATAGGCAGGAGAATACTGATAGCGGCAGTCGTTTCTTTCCTCGTCGCTCTTGCGGCGATATTTCTGGTCAGCAATTCCATTGTTAAGCCCATCCGTCTTCTCATGTGCGGAGCCGAGTTGATAGGGAAAGGCAAACTTGATACAAAAATAAACCTGAAAAGCGGCGATGAATTTGCGGCGCTCGCGGAAAAATTCAACGATATGAGCGAAAAATTAAAAGAACTGGACGAGATGAAGAGGGATTTTACTTCAAGCGTGACGCATGAACTCCGTTCTCCTCTCGGAGCGATTGAAACTTATATCAACAAAATGCTTGACGGCGGAATAGACGGTTTTAAGGAAACGGGTTTCAGCGATTTGTTCATTATGAAAAATAACGCCGCGCGTCTTTCGCGCTTCATCGACGACCTGCTTGACACCGCAAAAATAGAGTCGGGGCGAATGGACGTTGACGCAAAATTTTTCAAACTTCTTCCCGTCGTGAACGATGTCGTCGAGTTGTTCGTTCCCGCCGCAAAAGAAAAAAATGTCGTCATAGCCGTTAAAATCCCGAAAACGCTGCCGGATGTCTATGCGGATAAAGAAAGAATAAGGCAGGTGTTTATAAACCTCATCTCCAACGCTCTTAAATTCACGCCTTCGGAGGGCAGGGTAGAGATTTCAGCGACGTATCTGCTCTCCGGAGGCGATTTCGTAGAAATTTCCGTTAAGGATACGGGGATGGGGATTCCGCCCGAAGGCCTGAAATACATCTTTGATAAATTTCGTCAGGTGAAAGGCGAAGGAAAATCCGTGAAAGGCACGGGACTGGGTCTTTTTATCGTAAAAAGCATCATAGACCTTTCCGGCGGGAGCATAGAAGTAAAAAGCGCTGTCGGAGGCGGAACTCAATTCAGTTTGACTCTGCCGATTAAAAAGAGGTAAAATTAAATCGTAGTTGCCTCATTTATGAGGCTGCCCGATGAATTGGGCAACTACAGATGCGTATATTATTTAGTTGGCAAGGCAGTATGATAAAGATAACGGGAGGAAAGGATGAAAATAAAAAACATTCTGATAGTGGATGATGACGGGGGAGTGCGGCTTTTCCTTGAAAAAGCGCTTGAAAAAGAATACCGCGTCGTGAGCGTCGCAAGCGGCAAAGAGGCGGCAGAGAAGGTTAAAGAGGAATCGTTTGACGTTGTTTTCATAGATATGGTTACGCCGGAGATGGACGGTCTTGAAACTCTGCAAGCCATAAGAGCCGTCAACAGAAAAATTGTTGAGGTGATGATGACGGGTTATGCCGTGAAGGATGATGTAAATAAAGCTCTGTTAATGGGCGCGAACACTTTTATTTATAAACCTTTTACGAGGGACGACATCCGCAGAGTATTGAGAGAAATAGAGACGGGAGAGGCATATAGCGAAACCGAAAAGCCGGAAACAAAAGAAGTTCCCGCGCTGGATGAAGAAAGTATGGAAGAAAAAGAGAAGCGCGCGGCGGAATACCTGAAAAAAACTCTTAAAGAATTAAAAAAGCCGCCCAGAGAATATGTTGAGAGAAAAAAGCGAAGGATGATACAGATGGTGCCGACCAAGGGCGAACTGCAATTCAAGTTTATGAGGCTCGTTGCACTCTCTGTCCTTATTTCGATGCTTTCGCTCGCAGCGGGATTTCATCTGATATTTCGTTTCGTTATTTCAAATGCGCAATTAGGCAGATATGCAGAAGCGCATCTTGCGGACGTTTTTTTCTGGGTAAATATTTTTACGGGAATTATAACGTTTGTTTCTGTTTTTGTAGCAGTGTTCTTTGCCGTGCATATTTCTCACAAGATAGCCGGTCCCATATACAGAATAGAAACGGTTCTCGGCGAAATAATAACCACGGGAAAAATTAAGAAAATCCAGATACGGCCTAAAGATGAATTGCATAATCTTGTGGGTCTCATCAACACAATGATGGAGAAGTGTTTGAGAAATGAATAAAGCGACGCTGGTAATAATATGTTTTTGGCTTTATACAGAGTCCGTTTTTTCGGCGAATCTTGAAGAAATAAAAGTAAACGATTGTTATTTTTATGCGGCGAGCGACGCGGTTTCGAAAATCAAAATAACTTATGACAGTTTTGACCTTGACGTGGCGCAGCTTTCCATAAAAGTTCTTCCCGTTGACAATTATGCGGTTTATTTAACTTTTCCCGACGGAGGAAATATGGTTATCTGTCTGGAAGAGGAGATAAATCCCGAGAAATTGACTTTAATTATAGATAATATTCTAACGGAAAAAAAGAAAAAATTGGGGCTGATGGGAGTAATTGGTTGGAAGCCGAGGATTGATTGGTTCGCCACCGCGGTGCCTCTGAAAGGTGGCAGCGCCACGCTTGAAAAGATGGTGATGAAATTAAAAATAGGAGAAGTTCTGACCCCGCCTGGCGTTTACTACTCCGTCCCAGGCGCGAAAGAGCGCTCTGTAAGCATTAGCGAGGAGATAGACCTTTTACAGGTGGTTTCTCCTATAAAAATGTCGGTGGACGTTGTTTCCACCGACTCGGGCAAATCTCTCGCTTTTAGAATCTCATATTTGAATTTCAATTTCTTTTTTACACCCATTATGGATTTGGCAAGCTCAAGGGCGTATGCACAGAGTTATAATAGTGCGGAAAACAGAATTATTTTTAGTGCCGGCACCGTCGAGGAAGATTTTATAAAATTGTTCCAGCCGATTTTTTTCTTACCGTGGATGGCAAAAAGTACCCTAATCACCGATGGCCACATTCTTTACATTTCGGAAAAAATTCCGTTTTATATAGGTCAATCGACCGCTCTGCAGGCAGGGAGACAGACAGAGGAAATATTTCCGGAAAAAACGGAGAAAAAAGTTCAAACAGCCAGCGAGGAAAAAAGACATCTCCTTATGAAAGGGCATACTCTTTTTGAAGAGGGAAAATACAGGAAAGCCATTTTCTATTTTAACAAGGTTCTGAATATAGATGTGAATCATTCCGAGTCGCTGGAATATATACGTATTGCGAAGATAAAAATGTATTTCAGCAATGGTTATAAGGATTTTACCCAGGAGAAATACAAAGAATCCATAGAATGGTTCAAAAAGGTTTTGGAACTCGAGCCATCGCATGGAGAATCGATGGAATACATAAAGAGGGCGGAAGATAGAATTCAGGAAAAATAACGCCGCAACATTTATGGTGGAGGAAAACATAATGAAAAAAATACTTGTTGTGGACGATGAAAAAGATTTCAGGGAAATTTTAAGCGAAACTCTTGTAAAGGAAGGTTATGAGGTGCAAACCGCCAAAGACGGCGGCGAGGCCCTTGACAGGATGAGGGATTTCGCGCCGAATCTTGTGGTTCTTGATATCAATATGCCGGGGAAAAACGGCTTTGAGGTCTGTAAAGAAATAAGGACAGACCCTCTTTACGGGAATATTCCGGTCGTTTTTCTCACAGTTCGCGCCGAAAAAAAATCCAAAATTAAAGGAATGGAACTTGGTAGCGACGAATACATAACGAAACCGTTTCGTCCGAAGGAACTTGTCCTGAGAATAAAAAATATTCTCGGGCGGGAAAAAAGTAATAAAGTAACAAAGTAAAATGGAAATAAGAGAAAACCCCCTCTCAATCTCCCCCTTGGAAAGGGGGAGAAGGAAGAAAAAGTAACAAAGTAATAAGGGAACGGTAGATACATCATAACCCCTTTTAGAAGAAACAGCAGCACTTTTTTTAAGTAACGAACAAAGATCAACAGAAGGGATCATAGCAATGCTGATAGGTAAATCCGGTCGTTTTTCACGAGCGAGTTGCCATGGGGTTTTATTTTCCTTGTAAGAGTTAGTACGAACCAGATTAAAAAAGAGCTGGTTAGGAATAAGCTTTGTCCATAAAATTCTGGCGACTTAAAAAATGTTCAATCTCATAAAATTCAATTTCTACAAGATTGTGGACGGTTTCAACGTCGGCCTGCATTTCTTGCCGTATACTGCACTTTAAAGAGATTTTTTTGCTTCATTTGTATCCAGTATTCAGGGATGTCATATAAAACCTTAGTGTCCTCGTTACAAGTTGCTCGCGAGATTCTTCTTCCTCTTCTTCTCCAAAACAAACCAATCTAACAAACCTATATGTTCCCTTTGGGGGGTCACGATGTCCCTTCCTATTCCCACCGGGAGGGTACCCCGGCGTGTTGACTGAAAGCGCGAAGCTTTATAGAATTCATCGTTGTGTCAGAGAGCAGGAGAAGATGGGAGGATTTAATGAGCACATGGGAATTGCTGGAAAAAGTGAGAAAGGAAAAACCGCTGGTGCATCACATAACCAACTGGGTGACGATTTACGACTGCGCCAATATTGTCAAATCTTTCGGGGCGAGCCCCGTTATGGCCCACGCGAAAGAGGAAGTTGCGGACATGGCGTCTATCGCCTCGTCGCTGGTGCTCAACATAGGAACGCTGACAAGTGAGCTGATAGAATCCATGAAACTTGCCGCCTGCGCCGCCAACAAAAAAGGAATACCGGTCATCCTGGATGTCTGCGGGGCCGGCGCGACGCCTTTCAGGGACAGCAAAGTCCGTGAAATCCTGAAAAGCGCCAAGGTGAATATCATCAAGGGAAACGCCTCTGAAATAGCGCGGGTCGCGGGAATGGGGGTGAAGACCAAAGGCGTTGACAGCGGCTCTGTTGACGCGGATCTTTCCGTTATGGCATCAGAGCTCGCCGCTGAAAAATCCTGTACGGTTGTTATCACCGGCAAAGAGGATATAATATCGGATTCTTCCCGCGTTTACAGGGTGTCAAACGGTGCGGATATGATGGGCGCAATCGTGGGCACCGGCTGTATGGCGGCTTCGGTCATAGGCGCTTTCGCGGCGGTTGAAAAAGATCTCGCCCGCGCTTCGGCCTCGGCGCTGGTCTGTTTCGGCATAGCCGCGGAGATAGCTTCAGGGATCTCCATGGGCACGGGCAGTTTCAAAAATGACCTTTTTGACTGCGTTTATAATCTCAACAGGGAGCAGGTAGAAACGCGGGAAAAGCTCGCTTGATAAAGGGTTATTACTTCATCACGGATTCCGGTTTGAGCCGTCAGGGGATTCTCTCCGATGTTTCTTTGGCTGTCAAAAGCGGCGTCGGCGTTGTACAGTACAGGGAAAAAAACGCTTCAACCAAAAAACTTTTTGAAGAAGCGTCCGCATTGAGGAAAATCTGCCGTGAGACGCTGCTGATAATAAACGACAGGATAGACATTGCTCTGGCCGTTTCGGCCGGCGGCGTTCACATAGGCCAGGATGACATGCCGGTTAAAGAAGCCCGCAGGCTTCTCGGAAAGGACAGGGTAATAGGCGTTACTGTCCATAATGAAAACGAAGCCCGCGAGGCCGAAAGCCATGGCGCGGATTATCTTGGGGTGAGCCCCGTCTTCGGCACATCAACAAAGAAAGACGCCGGGGAGGCCTGCGGACCGGCGATGATAAAAAAAATAAAAAGTTTCTCAAGCCTGCCTCTGGTCGCCATAGGCGGAATCAATTTTGACAACGCGCGCGAAGTTGCCTCCGCCGGCGCCGACGCCCTGTGCGCAATCTCGGCGGTGCTTTTGTCGGATGACCCCGCCGGAGCCATCAGGAGATTCCAAAAGCTGTTTGTGTAAGTCTTCCCCTTTTGATTTTCCGGTTTTTAAGCTAAAATACAATCACTATGACAAAAGACAAAGATTTTTATATAGCGATTGAGCGCGGCGAGGTGAGCTTCAACACCAAGCACGGCGCGGAGATTTACCGCCGCAGTTTATCCATTCTGCTTGAGTGCGCGATACACGAGCTTTACCCCAAGGCATCCCTGCATGTGGGGCAGACCTTGATGAACGGTTACTTCTACGAGATAAACGGCGGCGAGAGGCTCACAGACTCTTTCATTGACAAGGTGACAGCCCGCATGAGGAAAATCATTTCAGCGGATGAGAAATTTAAGAAGATTAGGATGAAAAAAGCGCGCGCCCTGAGACTATGCAGGAAATACGGCAGGGATGATAAATACAAGGCCGTGCGCTATCTTCCGGACGCGGAAATAGAGATTGTTTTTTTGCGGGGCTATTTTGATTTTATGCTCGCGGAAACGGTTTTATCGGCCGGGAGCCTCAGGACTTTCCGCCTCATAAAATACAATCACGGCTTTATACTGCAGTTTCCCGCCAGGGGCGACATAGAGAAATTGCCCGCCGGCAAAGACAGGCAGAGAAAACTTTACAAGGTGTATATGGAAACCAAGGAATGGAACCGTATTCTCGGAATACAGAACGCCGGTGATCTCAACTGCGCTATCGCGGACGGCTCCAGCAGGACTCTGATAAATGTGCAGGAGGCTTTTCACGAACGCAAGATTGTTGAGATAGCGAACATGATAAAGAATTCCTTTCCGAGGAAGAGGCTGATTTGCGTGGCCGGCCCCTCCTCGTCGGGTAAGACGACATTCATAAAGAGGCTGGGCGTGCAGCTCCGGGCGGACGGGCTCAGATCCACGGAAATATCGCTTGATAATTACTTTCACTCACGCGAAAAGACTCCCCGCACGAAGGACGGCGATTACGATTTTGAGTCGGTGCGCGCGCTGGATCTCAAATTCCTGAGACACCAGATGGGAGAGCTACTTGACGGCAAAGAGATAGGCCTTCAGGAGTACGATTTTAAACAGGGCCGCCGTAAATCCACCGGATGCCGTCTGCGGCTGGAGAGGGATTCTCTGGTGCTGATAGAGGGCATACACGCCCTCAACCCCGCGATACTGCCGAATATCCCGTCGGATAAATTTTTCAGGATTTTCGTCAGCGCTCTCACGCAGCTGGGGATTGACAACGACAACAGGATATTCACCTCTGATTCGCGTCTCATAAGGCGCATTGTCAGGGATAACAAATTCAGGGGCTATTCCGCTTCGGATTCTATAAAGCGCTTCCCGAAGGTGCGGGAAGGTGAAGACAGATACATTTTTCCTTTTCAGCGCACCTGCGATGTCTTCTTTAATTCGTCGCTCATTTACGAGCAGGCGGTGCTGAAACCGCTTGTTGAAAAACTCCTCAACAATGTGAAGAAGACGGATGATTCTTATTTTGAGGCAAGGCGTCTGCTGTATTATCTGCGTTTCTTTCTTCCCATTCCTTCCAAAAGGGTGCCGCACAATTCCATTCTCCGGGAATTCATAGGCGAGAGCGCTTTCCATTACTGAGAATTTACATATGGAAGGAAAAATTTTCCTTGTAGATAAAACGCTTTTCAGAAAAGCTTTCGGGAAACTGCCGGCGAAAGTTTCGCTCACAACACTTCCGCGTCTTGCCGCCGTCAACAGGATCAACGCCCTCGCGGCGATAAAATCCGCTGAACACGGCTGGCTGGGCGCGACTTTCTCATGCGCGGATATTGTGACATATCTCTATTTCAGCGTGATGCGGCCTGATGACATACTGATACTCAGCAAGGGCCACGCCGCCCCCGCGCAATACGCCGCTCTCGCGGCCAAAGGTGTCATAAGTTTTGAATCGCTTCTCAATTACAAGACCCCTGAAGGTCTGCAGGCGCACACGGACATGAGCACGCCCGGAATTGTTTCCAACACGGGCTCTCTCGGACAGTCGCTGTCAAAGGCCGCCGGAATGGTTATGGCGTCCCGTCTAAAAAAAGAAACACGCCGTGTTTTTGTGATTCTCGGCGACGGCGAACTGCAGGAAGGCCAGAATTTTGAGGCCCTGATGACCATCAGAAAAAACCGTCTTACTGAGCTCATTCCGGTGATTGACAGGAACAAGCTCCAGACGGACAGCGCCGTGAAGGATATCAAGGATATAGATGATCTTGAGAAAATTCTGTCGGGCTTCGGCTTTAAAGTCATCCCGGCCCGCGGCAATGACATGAAAAGCCTGTCAAAGGCGTTCGCTTCGGCGGGTGGGAAAGAAAATTGCGTGATCATCGCCGACACGGTGAAAGGCGCGGGCAGTTCTGTCACGGCCATGAAAAATCCCTCAAGAAGAGAGGCCGTCTGGCATTCAAAACTGCCGTCAGCGGAGGAATACGCGCGCATACTGGAAGAGCTTGTCCGCTCAAGCGGCGAGGCCTGTATCAGAGAGGCCTTCGGGCGCTGGAAAATTTCCATCCCGCCCGCGCCGCCGACCGCTCCGTCGGCCTCAACCGCTGTTTCAACCAGAGACGCTTTTGCCGGAGAGCTTTTGTCGTTAATGCAAAAAAATAAAAAAATAATAGTTCTTGACGCTGATCTTGAAAAATCCATGAAACTCACACCCATAGCGGAACAATACGGAAACAGATTTGTGGAATCCGGTATCGCCGAGCAGGACATGGCGTCCGCGGCGGGGGGCTTCGGCCTTTCCGGATTTCTTCCGGTCGTCAACACTTATGCGAGTTTCTTCCGTAGATGTTTTGAACAGATATATGTCAACGCCACGGAAAAAACGCCGGTTATTTATGCCGGCAGTTATTCGGGGCTCTGCTATGCCACCGACGGTAAAACACATCAAATGACGGGTGATGTGCCGATGATGAGGTCTATACATTCCATGAGAGTGTATGATCCTTTCTCCGCGGATGAAACAAGAAAATTGCTGAGATATTATCTGGGCCGCGCCAAAAAAACCTGGGCTTATCCCGTTTATATAAAATTGCGAAGAAGCCCGCCGGATTTTCCTTTTAAGACGCCCGCGCGGAGATTTACAATTGATTGCGGCGTGATGCTGAAGGAAGGAAAGAAAGTCTGTCTCGCTGTTTCGGGCCCCCATCTGGCCTCTTACGCTATGAGGGCAGTGAAAGAATCCGGCTCCCTAGCGGCCGTTGCGGCCTTCAGCGCCCAGAATTATCTCAACCACAAAAAAATTGTAAGGATGCTCTCGCCTTTCAAAAAGATTATGGTTCTTGAAGAAGGCGTCACTTCCGGAGGCCTTGCCGATGAGATCAGCTGCCATGTTTTAAAAGCCGGCCTGAATATAAAAATCCTTCGCCGCGGCGCCGACGGTTTCACATTTTCGGCGAGAGATAAGAAGGCGCTCTTTGAAAAATTCTCGCTTGATGTGCGGTCCATTAAAAAACTGCTGGAGGGAAAGTGATTGACATTCTGCGGAAGGTGACGGGCAAAACGGCGAAGACGGCGCTGGCGCTGGGTTCCGGCTCAGCCCGGGGAATTGCTCACATAGGCGTTATAAAAGCTCTTGTTGAAAAAGATGTCAGAATAGATATGATCGCGGGCTCCAGCATGGGCGCTCTCGTGGGGGCGGCTTTCGCCAGGGAAGGGAGCATAGACGGGGCAGAGCAGATTGCCCGTCATCTGGACTGGAAGAAACTCGTGGGCCTTGCCGATCCTAATTTTTTTATGCTGAACAAGGGTTTTATTCACGGCGAGAAAGTTAAAGAATTTTTGAAAGCCTGTATAGGAGATGTGTCTTTTTCGGATTTGAAAATACCTCTCTCCGTGGTGACATGCGACATAAAAAAAGGCGTCAGGAAAGTGATCAGCGCAGGCTCCGTCGTGGAGGCCGTGCGTTCCAGCATATCCATTCCCGGAATCTTCACACCCGTTCCCATGGGCGGAAGTTTTTTTGTGGACGGCGGAATCATTGAGCCGGTGCCGGTTGAGGCCGCCCGGGAGATGGGAGCCGGCCGCGTCATCGCATCCAATGTTATATGCGACCCTTCTAAAAAACTGAAAGCGGCGGCGCCTGAAAAAAAGAGCGCTGTTCGGCCTTCGCAGCCCCTTCCCGCTCTATCCGCGCTGGAAAAAACTCTCGTGAAACTGACGGAGGAAAACAGCGATATAATATCCTCCGCCATGGAATACGCGGAAAAAGTGAAAAAGAAATTCTACAAAGATGTCTTGAAGGACATTCCCGATATGCCGGGTATGTTTGAAACGATATTGAACGCCGTTTATATTCTGGAATACGCGGCGGCGAAGGAGAATTCGGACGGGGCGGATGTGCTCATATCCCCCGACACAGGTTTCATAGGCCCGCTGGAATTTTACCGCGGCGGCGAAGCCGTTGACGCCGGCTACAGGGCCGCCATGAAAGTCCTTTAAAAAGGGGACATGTCCCTTTTTCTGTCCGACGCTGACAACATTCAGGGGTTGGCAAAGGTGTCTTGATGTATTACAATGTTTACAGATGATTAAATATGAATCAGGTGTGTTGAAAGCGTTGGATAAGGGGAAGGTTCCGGATGGAATCTTTATCCATTTGAACAATGCCTTCATTGCGATAAATAAAACGAAAGATTTAGCGCTGTTTGACATCAAGAAGCTGAAAGTCCGCCGCGGCGGGTTGAGAGGGAGCCGAAAAAGAAATTATTACCGGCTGAGAAAAGGAAAATACCGCGCTATATTTTTTATAGAGAGCCAGGACATATTCGTGATAGCGATAGATAAAAGAGAGGAGGTGTATAAACAATGGGAGTGATCTCGGTAAGGCTGAATAAAAAAGAGGAAAAGATGCTGAATTTTCTGACCGATTATTACGGTGATGACAGATCCGCGCTGATTAAAAATTCTCTCATAGAAAAATTTGAGGATTTGAAAGACCGCGAATTCATAGATGAATTTGAGAAGATGGAAGAGCGCGGCAAAGTGTCCTTTTTTTCCGCAGATGAAATTTTAACCGCGTCGCGAAAAAAGAAAAAACACGGGAAAACGCCTCAAAACCTGAAATGAGCCGGACGGGACACGATTCAAATTGGATTACATAATTAAGGGCGGGGATGTTTTTGACGGCCGGTCGTTTTTTAAAGCCGATGTGGCTTTGAAAGACGGGAAGATAGATGCCGTGGGAAAGATAAGCGGCTCAGCCGGAAAAGTTATTGACGCTTCGGGTCGTGTTGTCAGTCCCGGGTTTATTGATGTTCACACTCACTGCGACCTTGCGGTGATGGATCTCATAGGCGCGGAACGCGCCTCCGCCGAAGAATCCGCAAAAAACAATCTCTGTTATCTCCGTCAGGGAGTTACAACTGTTGTCACGGGAAATTGCGGCCTCGGAGAATCTGACACGGCTAAATGGCTGGGCTGGGCGCGTAAAAACAATTTCGGCGCGAAGGTTATTCATCTCGTTCCGCACGGGAGTTTGAGAACAAAACTTTTCGGCGGTAAACAAATGCTCTCATCCGGAGAAATTGAAAAAATGGCAGGGGCTCTTGATGAGGAAATTGATGCCGGCGCGCGGGGTTTTTCCACAGGCCTTGAATATTCACCGGGATGTTTTGCTTCAGCGGAAGAAATTGAGGCCCTCGCCCGCGTTTGCGCGCGCAGGGGAGGGATATACGCCACGCACATGAGAGACGAGACGGGGCCCGGTGTTGCAGATGCCCTTGACGAGGCGATTGATATCGCCCGCCGGACAGGTGTGTCTCTTGAGATATCGCACTTGAAAATATCGGCTCCGTTGAACGGCCTGACGGCGGAAGTCCTGCTTGAAAAAATTGAAGACGCCCGCGCCGAAGGGCTTGATGTTACGGCAGATCAATACGCCTATGATTATGGCTCCACTTACATCACTCTGCTTGTGGCGCCGGAATTTCTTGACGGCAGTGTTTTGAAAACGAAATACAGTAAAGTGGAATATAGTGATGCGCTGAGAGCCGCGCTTCAGATTAAACTCGCGCATATCCCTCCGGAAAAAATAATAATAAGCTCTTACCCGCTCCGCCGCGAATATGAGGGTAAAAGCATAAGCGCGATAGCGGGGGATTCCCTCCGTTCTCCCGTAGATGTTCTGATTGAGCTTGTTTCTTCGCCTTCTCCCCCATTCTGTATTTTCAGGAGCCAGAATATTGAAAATGTCCGGGCGATAATGAAAAAAGATTATATCCTGAGCGGCTCCGACGGCTGGACGCAAATCTACGGAGAGGGGATGCCTCATCCCCGAAGTTACGGTAATTTTCCCCGCAAAATACGGCAGTTTGTTAAAGATGAGAAGCTGATATCCTTAAGCCACGCCCTGCGTTCAATGACTTCACTTCCCGCTGAAAAGTTTGGACTTAAGGGCATGGGATTTATTAAAAAGGGTTATACCGCAGACATAGCGGTTTTTAATCCGGATATTTTTAAGGACACTGCCTCAAGGGACAATCCTCATTCCTATGCGGAAGGGCTTGAGTGTCTCTTTGTGGACGGAAAGAAACTCCCCTTAAAACCCCTCGAAGCGTTGCCGTAAACAGGGCGGAGGTCTTGTGCGCGGCAAGCTCTGCGGCTACATTAGAAATTATGGGCGTTTATTCTTCGCCGCGGCCGTAGTCCCTGTGGTCATAAGAGTCAAAATCATCGCGCTGCATTTTGTCGCCGCGCATGCTCTCCTTGTTTTTTTGGGAGCTCGTTTTTTTGCGGTCTCTTTTCATCATACGCGATTTGTGTTCCTGCCATTTTTGGATCTGTTCTTTGCTCAGCTCTTTCTCAATGCTCTTGTCGGAATTTTCTCTGATTTGTTTCACTTTGTCCGTGAAAGCGCGTTTTTCGTTGGCCACTTCCTGCCAGGATTTTTCAATAATCTTTGAGATAGCTGTTTTCTGTTTTTCGCTGAGGCCGAGTTCTTTAGCCATCCTTTCCATTCTTTTCTCATGCATCGCTTTTCTGCGCTCATCTCGTTTCTGCAGGTTCTGATCCTTCCGCTGTTTCCATTCCCTGAATTCCGCCATCTCGCTCTTGTCAGCGGTCTCGGCGATGACCGGAGAAAAAGCCGCAAGCGTCACCATCATCATTCCCGCCGCCGTCCAGTTCATTAAGTGTTTCATTTTATCCGTCCTCCCTGCCTGCCGGTAGGCAGGCTTATTTTTGCCTTCAACCGTTAGACGCCTGTCTCAAGCGGAAAGTTACACTCCGCCCGCAAAAGGGATGAAAGCGCTTATTTCCTCAATGTCCTGAGATATGGCGCAGCCGGGAAGTGAGCGGAGGAATATTTTTCCGTATGAGCTGAGGATAAGCCGCGGATCCAGAACGGCTATAACGCCTCTGTCGTTTTTTGTTCTTATGAGACGGCCCACGCCCTGCTTGAGCATGATGGCGGCCTGCGGGATCTGATAATGGGCAAAAGCGTTTTTGCCTTCCTCTTTCAGTTTTTCTATCCTCGCTTCCGTGAGGGGGGTATCGGGCACGGCGAAGGGCAGCTTGAATATGATGACGCATCGCAGCGCTTCTCCGGGCACATCCACGCCCTGCCAGAAGGAATTTGTGCCCAGAAGAACGGCGGAAGACTTATTTTTGAAGGTCTCCAGCAGTTTCCAGCGTTTCATCTGGCCCTGTTTCAGGAAATTCAGGCCCTTCACATTCTCTTTGAGGTATTCATGGGCTTTTTCCAGGCTCTTCCAGCTCGTGAAAAGAACAAAGGTGCCGCCTCCCGCGGCGGCGCAGATACTGCCTGTTCTTTCCAGCGCCTTCCGCTCAAATTCTTCAAAATCGGCCGCCGGCGAAGGCAGATCCCCTGCCACATAGAGCAGGGCCTGTTTCTTATAATCAAAAGGCGAGCCGAGCCGCAGTTCTCCGGCGTTGACCATCCCGAGGCGTTCTTTCATATATTCAAAAGAATCGTTTACGCACATGGTCGCCGAAGTCATTATGACCGAATCGGTATTTTTGTAGAGGGTCTGCCGCAGGATTCGCGATATATCAAGAGGGCAGGAGTACAGGCTCGCGCGCAGTCTCCGCCCGGCGGGCTTTATGTCAGCCCAGTAAACAAAGTCCGGCTCGCTCTGTTCAAGGAACAATTCAAGGGCGTTCTTCGCTTCGCTGAGCCTGCCGGCGTATGCTCTGAGTTCGCAGCCCTCGTCCGATACATCGCCGTTCTCATCTTTCATTTTGGAGGCCGACGCGCGCACAAGTCCGGACAGCTCCTCAATAGCCGCTCCCGCCGTGCCTTTGAACAGATTCTTTTCCCGCACCCGTGTTTGCGTTTTTTCACGGCCGAAACGGGCGAGCACCGCTCTGAAAAGTTCCTTCACATGCATCTCGGTCCGCGCCGCGCTCTTCAGTATCGCCTCGGCGCTGTCGGGGTCCATGCCGAAATCCCTGCCGCCCGTCAGACGGGTGAGGATGTATCTTATGTTGCCGTAGGAAAATTCGGCGCCGAGAAATTCGGCGGCGACATCTTCGGCGTTGTGGGCCTCGTCGAGCAGCGCCGCGCCGTAGGGAGGAAGTATTTTGTTGCCGGAGGCGATATCCGTGAAAAAAAGATGATGATTTGACACGAGGATATCGGCGTTTGAGCGTTCTGTCTTTGAGCGGTTGTAGAAACACGCACTGCCGTAAGGGCATTTTCTGCCGGCGCACATGTCCGATTCACGGCACACTTCCATCCATATCTTCTGATCTATTTCAAAATCGGCGTCGAGCTTGACGCCTGTCTCCGTTTTTCTGCTCCAGCGCGCGATGTTATCCCATTCCCTTATATCATCTTCGTCTTTGAAAAGTCCGAGCTGGCGGCTCTTGTGGAGACGCCTCAGGCAAAGATAGTTGGCGCTTCCGAGGCAGAGCGCGAAATTGAATTTGAAAGGCAGGACTTCCCGCAGAAATGGCAGGTCTTTTTTTGTCAGCTGTTCCTGGAGGGTTTTCGTGTATGTGGCGACAATGGCTCTTTTGCGTTTTGTTTTCGCGTATATTATCAGCGGCACGAGATAGGCGAGGCTTTTGCCTATTCCGGTGCCAGCCTCAATTATCAGATGTTCGTTCGTCGCCAGCGCCTCTTCTATCCGAAGGGCCATGTCCTGCTGCTCCCGGCGGAGTTCGTAATTTGCCATGCCGGATTCTATCACACCGCCGTCGCTGAAGATCTCTGTTAATTCGGGGTAGTCTTTCATATTCGGGACAATGATAGCAGAAAAAGGGGGACGGAGGAAAGTCTGACTTTCCTCCGTCCCCCTTTTTTTTTTCGGAGTTTTTGTTATAATAAGCGACCAAAAAATATGTGGAGGCGTAAAAATTATGAAAATCAATTCAAACATTGCTTTTGTAACGTTGTTTTTTATTGCCGCTTGCGGCGGGGTCAAGCAGGAGAGCTCAAAAGAGCCTGCCGCGGCATCCCCCGCGGCTGAGGAGACCATTGTGAAAGAAAAGACGGATGATAAGAAAGAAATGCTGGCTGTGATGAAGATCCGTCAGGGTGATACGGCGCTGGGTGAAATAGTGATTAAACTCTATCCTGATAAAGCGCCGCTGACCGTTGAGAATTTCGCGGATCTGGCAAAAGGAGACAAAATGTTTTTGGACCCGAGGACCCGCCAGCAGGTTAAAAGGCCTTTTTACAACGGTCTGACATTTCACAGGATAATCAAAAACTTTATGCTGCAGGGCGGCTGTCCCATAGGCAACGGCACCGGCGGCCCCGGTTACAGCTTCAAGGACGAGTTTGACAGTTCTCTGGTTTTTGACAGGCCGGGACTTCTGGCCATGGCCAATTCAGGGCCGGGAACCAACGGCAGTCAGTTCTTTATCACCACGGTGCCGACGCCCTGGCTGAACAACAAACACACGATATTCGGCGAGGTCATTGAGGGAATGAATGTGGTCAAAAAGATTGAAGCTGTGAAGACGGGCCCTGGAGACAGGCCGCTGGAAGCCGTCGTTCTGGAAGAGGTCATAATCAAATAAAAATTTTTGCCGTGAGGGGAATATTTCGCGGAGCCGGACGCATTTGAGCCACTGGATTAAAATAGACATAAAGGAAAACTGGCGCACGGGGCTGAAACATTCTCCGCCTCTTGCGGCGGTTTCTGAAAAAGACAGGCCTTTGTATCTTGCCGCCCGGCCCGGGGATATTCTCTGGTTTTACGCCATAAGGCCTGTGCGCGGCATTGTGGGGTTTGCCAAGATAGAGAAAAAATACAAAGACGAAAAAAAACTTATTTTCCTTCCCGAACTGCGGATGAGAAAGGTTCTCTTTCCGCTGCGTTTTCGCTTATCGGATATTCATGCCGGAGATTATAAAACCTGGATGGATAGTCACATCAACATAGGCGACTTCAAGCTTGACTGGACTGTTGAGTTTCAGCCTCTGCTGGACGAGCACTCAAAAAAACTCATCAGGCGCGCCGAGAAACAGTTTGACATGGATTTTCTCGCCCTGAAAGAATACATGAATTCCGCCGCCTGACCCGCGGCAATGTTCAAATAGCGCGATTGGGAAAAAGGGGATGTCCTTAATTTTCTAACACATAGAAAAAGGGGACGTCCTTAATTTTCTAACACCTAAATTGAGCGATTCTATCCAAAAGGACTTGTCTTATTTGTCATTTCGAACACCTGAAAGGTGTGAGAAATCCATGTCCCGAACGATAGCGAGGGATATTATCCAACGACAAGATTCCTCGTTTCACTCGGAATGACAGGAATGTCCCTCCTATCTTGATAGCAGATCGAGGCAAAATGTCCGCCCGTGGCGGGGTCTGCGGCTACAACAACAGGATTTTTCCGAAATTAAGGACATCCCCTTTTCTCCCGAAATTAAGGACGTCCCCTTTTCCCTAAGGACGTCCCCTTTTCCCAGGATTTCCCCGAAATTAAGGACGTCCCCTTTTTCTTTTTCCCTTTTTCCTATTGACTTTTGAGGGATTTTTTTATCAAATATAGTAGGTTTTGTCGAACGCGAAAGAGTGTTTGA
>Ga0210051_1002641_pt1 | contig 17978 bp, 14 predicted proteins | sample CryGey092014_all_FD_185464 | JGI IMG/M metagenome (GOLD analysis project Ga0210051, IMG submission 185464) | Groundwater microbial communities from aquifer - Crystal Geyser CG23_combo_of_CG06-09_8/20/14_all (SPAdes) (version 2) | ecosystem: Environmental > Aquatic > Deep subsurface > Groundwater... | reverse complement strand
AATTGATATAAAATCTATTCTTTACTAAAAAACAATTGAAAGGTCTTAAGCAATATGCCCAGGTCCAAAAACAAGGACCGGTTTTTTATATAGTAAAGGTCGTATTGGAATTTTTCATGGCTATCTTCCACTGTTCTTCCATATCTGAATTTTATCTGAGCCCAACCGGTGAAACCCGGTCTGATAATATGGCGCAGATGATAGTGGGGGATTTCTTTTTCCAGTTTTTTGACAAATTCCGGTCTTTCCGGTCTTGGGCCGACCAAAGAAATATCTCCTTTCAAGATATTAAGCATCTGAGGGAGTTCGTCTAGATGAATTTTTCTTAAGAATCTTCCTATTTTGGTTATTCTCGGGTCGTCCTTTTCAGCCCATTTTGCCTTTCCATTTTCAGCATCAATTTTCATTGAACGGAACTTAGTCAACCAGAATTCATTTCTGTCTTTGCCCACTCTTTTTTGTCTGTAGAAAACCGGACCCTTGTCCTCAAGTTTAATTAAGACAGCGAAAATCAGCCATAGAGGAGAGGTGATTATAATTATTAAAGAAGCCAAAATTATATCGACAAATCTTTTCAATTTGTCATAAATCTTTTTTTCGCCCTCACTTAGATTTTCCAAAAACCAGGTTTGAGAAACAAAATCAATGGGAATTTTGTGGAGGAGAATTTCGTAGGCCCGAGCCAAATCCATAAAGTTTATTCTTAAAGGCAGGCATTTGTAAAGTCCTCGGATTAATTTAGAAGAACCTTCAAGATTTTGGGCGAGAATCAGAGTTTCAATTTTTCCTCTTTTGATTTGAGAAAAAATATTGTTTTTCAGATTTAGAAATTTAACAAATCTATAACCAAGTTGAGGCTGAGCTTTAATTTCTTTGATTAATTTTTCAGCCAGAGAATTTTTTCCCAAGAAAGCCACATTTTGGAGATAGAAAGAAGAAAAAAGCTGATAAAACAATCTCCGCCAGATTAAAAACAAACCCCCGAATATTAATATATTTATTACCAGATTTGTTTTCGGACTGATTTCAAAAAGAGGAATTAAATAAAAGAAACTTATTCCAATTAGGAAACAAACTAAAAAACATTGTCCGGCCCGGGCTAAAAACTCAAGTTTAGGCCTAATTAAATTAAGGTCATAGAGACCGAAGATGTAGAATAGAACAAACCAGCAGAGATAGAGGAGCGAGAAAGGGAGAAAGTGCTCTTGAAAAATTTCCCATTTGAAATTTTCCCAAAAGCCAAAATAGCAGGTTAAAAGCAAGGCCAGATAAGCCAGGATTATATCTCCGGCAATTAAAGCGGTTTGTCTTAATTTTCTTATCATTATTTTATTTTACCTTGAAAAAATAAGAAAATCAAAGTAGAATGGTCAATATGGGTAAAAAATCTAGAGAAAAAAGAGAAAGACAAAAAAGACGGGAAATGGGACTGGAAGCATTTCCAACCGAACAGAAAAAAGAAGCGGAGCCTTTTCTTTTTAATATTATTCGATTCGGAACTTATTTGATTTTTCTTACTCCGTTAATTTTAGCTGCCAGATTTTATTTTCCTTTTGTTGGACCCAAAAGTTTATATTTTATGGGGCTTTGCCAAGTTATATTTTTTGTCTGGCTTTATCTGGCAATTAATTATAAAAGATATCGGCCAAAGCTTAATCCAATTTTATTAGCTTTTGTTCTGTTTTTAATTGTCTTAATTCTGAGTTCGGTTTTAGGAGTTGATTTTTCCAGGTCTTTTTGGTCAAAATACGAAAGAATGACCGGGCTTTTAATGTGGCTTCATCTTTTTGGTTTCTTTCTGGTGATATCTTCTACTTTTAAAAAATACGATTGGGAGAAAGTTTTTATTGTTTCAATTTTAGTTTCAATTTTAATAAGTTCAGGGATCCTTCTAACGAAAATCGGCATAAAAGTACTTGAGTTTTCTGATAGGGGTGGTTTTACCTTAGGAAATACTTCATTTTTAGGAATCTATCTTTTGTTTAATGTCTTTTTAGCTTTATATCTCTTTTTTAGGAAAAAGGATAAAGGAATAAAAATTTTGTTTTTGGCCGCTATTATTTTAGGAATTTTAGTAATGTATTTACAGGGAGCTCGAGCTTCTTTTGTCTCAACTATAAGTGGATTTGGCTTAATATTTTTATTTTGGCTTAGCTTTGAGGCGAAATCCCGAAAAATAAGAATTTTGGGAAAGATTCTTTTAACTCTTTCCATAATAGCTGTTTTAACAGCAATAGTTTTGCTTTATTTACCGGATAATCCGATTCATCAGAAATTTGGTGAGTTGTCTACCAAGAGCAGATTTGTCAACTGGGAAATGGCTGAAAAGGCATTTTTAGAAAGGCCCTTGCTTGGCTGGGGCCCGGAGAACTACGATTTAGTTTTTACTAAATTTTTTAATCCTTCTCTTTTTATTCCAGAATATGGAAGTGAGATTTGGTTTGATAGAACCCACAATATCATTCTTGATACGCTCTCTACAACCGGCGTACTTGGTTTGCTAGCTTATCTGGGTTTGTTTTTTAGTTTATTTTTAGTTTTAGGAAAAAAATATTTCAAAGAGAAATCAATTGACCCCGTTAGAAGTAAGTCGCCTGAGACGACTGCCGTCCCGCCTGAGGCGGGACGGACTTCTAACGGGGTTGACTTCTGGACATTTTCAATATTCGTCGTCCTACCGGTTAGCTATTTTATTCAAAATCTTACAGTTTTCGATATGGTGACTACCTTAATAATGTTTACCCTGGTCTTAGGATTTATAGCTTTTTTAGAAAACTTTAAACAAAAAGAGAATAATAGGAGAGAGTATATTCCTAAACATTCATGGACGGGGTGGCTTTTATTTTTCATTTTTTGTTTAACTTTTTTCACATTTGTTATCCAGCCCTTGAGAACGGATCATTTTGTTATCGACGCTTTAATGACTAATAATCCCCAAGAAAGAGTTGAATTTTATCAAAAAGCCCTGACCACTTCTCCTATGGGAAAATACCAGATAAGAGGATTTATTGGTCATCATTCTGGTGAGATTATTCGAATAAACATTGGAAAAATTTCAGAAGAAGATGCTAAAAGGGAACTCGACTTTGTAACAAGCGAGCTTGAGAAAACAAATAGAGAATCTCCTTTAGATTTTAGGTCTGCTCTCGACTTAGCTAATCTTTATAATGTTTATAGTTTAATTGACTTTGAGAAAATACCTCTGGCTGAGAAATATGGAGAGAGAGCTATTGAATTGTCTCCTACTAATCAACAGGGGTATTGGGCTTTAATCCAAACCAGAGTTTATCAAGGGAATTTCGAGAGCGCCTTATCTTTAGCCCAAAAAGCAATAGAACTTGAACCCGAATGGTTGCAATCTCATAAAATAGCCATTCGGGTTGCCCAGGTTGCTGGCCGACAGGACTTAGCCATAGAATTTTTAAGAGGAGCGCTTAGAGTAAATCCTGAGTGGGAGGATGAATTTAAGGATATCCCCATTAACTAAAGGCTTGACAAGGACCTTTAAATTTGATAATATGCAGTTGTGGGTGCAGAATTTGCGAGTTTCTCGCAGATGCTCCATCTATGTTGGCAGAAGGCGTTAGGGATTTCTAACGCTTTTTGCTTTTTTTGTTTGAATAACTTATAATTAAATTGGGTCGGGAGGAAGCACTCACAAAAGACATAGAATTGGAGTAAAACTCTCCCGGCCCGTTTCAAATTCAAAATTTAAAATGAAAAATGAAAAATTACAATTCAAAATTCAAAATTTTAAAAAAATAAAAGAAGAATTACCAAGAATTCAAAAAAATATTCCTTTAGCTAAATATACTACTTTTAGAATCGGAGGTCCGGCAAAATATTTTTTTGAGGCCAAGACAAAAGAGGATTTAATTGAGGCAATAAGGTTTGCTCAGAGCAAAGGGCTGCCTTTTTTTGTTTTAGGAGGAGGAAGTAATTTATTAGTAGACGATAAAGGATTTAATGGATTGGTGATAAAAATGAAAAATGAAAGGTGCAAAGTGCAAAATAAAAATTCAAAATTCAAAATTATTATAGCTGAGGCGGGAGTAATATTGTCCGATTTAGTAGAATTGTCTTTGAAAAATAATTTAACCGGTTTAGAATGGGCAGCTGGGATTCCCGGAGCCACTTTGGGAGGAACAATCCATAATAATGCTGGTGCTTTCAAAATTTCCATAGCTGACATTGTTAAAACCGTAGAAGTGTTTGACACTGCTGATTCAAAAATCAGAAATCTTGATGTAAAAAAATGCAACTTCGGTTACAAACAAACAATTTTCAAGCAGCAAAAAAACTTGATCATTCTTTCTTGTATTATTCAATTAAAAAAAAGTACCAAAGAGGCGGTAAAAGAACAGATAAATTATGTTTTAAACTATCGGGAGAAAAATCATCCCATGAATTTTTTTTCGGCCGGTTGCATTTTTGAAAACCCCTTAAAGATTAGGGCAGCCGAATTAATCCAAAAGTGTGATTTGAAAGGAAAAAAGATTGGAGATGCTCAGATTTCTGAAAAGCACGCTAATTTTATTGTCAATCTTGGGAGTGCCTCTTCAAAAGATGTTTTAGAGTTGATAAATTTAGCAAAAGAAAAAGTGAAAGATAAATTTGGAATTGAACTTAAAAAAGAAATTCAAGTTATTAACACTTGACATTGTTTTTCGAAGTGAAATAATAAAGTAATATAATAAATTTTTTAAAAATTTTTCTGGGGAATAATCAAGCAATAGTTAATCGGCTAGTTGCTAATTAAAAATTCTCTCAAAAAAATGGTTAAGAAAAAGAAGAAAAAGAAAGTTGCCAAAAAGAGAAAAACCGCGAAGAAAAGAAAAAAAAGATAAACTTTCTTTTTAGATGCTAAAATCCTCTATCCTTATTCGGGTGGAGGATTTTATTTGGAGTCGATGAACTTCGTTCATCTTCACGTTTCGCTAACGCTCACGTGCTTGAAAGGAAGTTTTTTATATTGTATAATTTTATACATGGAGATTATTATTAAAGGAACAAAGATAAAATTAACTGAAAGTTTAAAAGATTTTATTGAAGAAAAAATTAGAGACCTTGAAAAATTTTTTGAATTTAAGGTAAAAGAAGATTTTGAAGTTAAGGCATTTATTGAAATAGGCAAGTTATCAAAACACCATCGAAGAGGAGATGTATTTTGTGCTGAATGCCAAATTTTCTTGCCGGGAAAAGGAGTAAGATCGGTAGCTGAAAAAGAGGATTTGAAGTTAGCAATTTGCGAGGTAAGAGATGAACTTCAGAGGCAGTTGGAAAAATATAAAAAAGCTCAGATGCAAAAAACTGCCAGGGGCAAGAGAAGAATTAAAAAAGATCTTAAGCTTTCAAGGGGAGCAAGGTTCTATCGAAAAGGAAGAATATTAGAAGAAGGAATATAAATAAATCAAAAATTAAAAGTCAAAATGCAAAATGACAAATTAAAATTCAAAAATGAATTTAAGAGAAGACTTTATCGCTTTGTATTACGACTTGTAGAGTTTATTGATAAATTACCAAAAGATAATATTGCAAGAAAAATTAGTGATCAACTGTTACGAAGTGGGACAAGTATTTTGGGCAATTATATTGAAGGTCAATCAGCAAGCAGTAAAAAAGATTTCACTAATTTCTTTAATACTTCTCTAAAATCTGCAAATGAAAGTAAGTTATGGTTGGCTTTACTGCGAGATAGTAAAAGAGCAAGAGCTGAAGACGTAGAATGGTTTTTAAAAGAATTAGATGAGATAGCTAATATTTTTGCCTCGAGCATTTTGACCCTTAAAGGAAAAAAATAATTTTTGCATTTTGATATGTAATTTTGATATTTAATTTTTAATATTTGATATTTAGTTTATGTCATTTTTATCTAAACTTTTTGGTGACCCCAATGAACGCTATTTGAGAAAACTTCAGCCAACGATTGATAAGATAAACAATCTCGAACCGAAGTTCGAGCATTTTTCTAATGAAGAACTTAAGGGGAAGACAGAAGAATTCAAGGAAAGATTAAGAAAAGGAGAAACATTGGATGATATTCTGCCGGAGGCCTTTGCTTTGATTCGGGAAGCAGCCAAAAGAACTCTGCATCAGCGTCATTTTGATGTTCAGTTAATCGGTGGGATAGTTTTAAAGCAGGGTAAAATTGCTGAAATGGTGACCGGTGAAGGGAAAACTTTAGCCGCGACCCTGCCTGCCTATCTAAATGCCTTAGAGGAAAAAGGAGTTCACATTGTAACGGTTAATGATTATTTAGCCAGGAGAGATACAGTTTGGATGGGACAAATATATCACGCGCTTGGTTTATCTGTTGGTTGTATCGTGCACGAAAAGGCTTATCTTTATGACCCATTATATCAATGGGAAGAAGGGGCGCGTGAAATTAAAAATGAAAAATTAAAAATTAAAAATGAAAAATTACAATTTAAAATTCAAAATGAGGAAAGAGATAAAAAGCGAGATATTGTTGGTGGGTTTAAGGTTGTAGAAAGTTATCTCAGACCGGTTTCCCGGAAAAAAGCCTATTTGGCTGATATTACTTACGGCACTAATAATGAATTTGGCTTTGATTATTTGAGAGACAATATGGCTCCTGCTCCTGAAAGCCAGGTCCAAAGAACTTTTCATTACGCCATTATTGATGAGGTTGATTCTATTTTAATTGACGAAGCTCGAACGCCTTTAATCATTTCCCAGCCCGATATAGAAAGCTCTAAGTGGTATAGAGAATTTGCCGGAATCATTCCTCGCTTAAAAGAAAATATTGACTATAATATTGATGAAAAAATGAAAGCGGCGACATTGACTGAAGAAGGTATTGAAAAAATTGAAAAAATATTAGGGCTTTCTAATATTTATGCCGCAAAGGGAATAAAATATCTGCATTATTTAGAACAAGCCCTGAGGGCCCGGGTTTTTTTCCAGAGAGACAGAAATTATATTGTTAAAGACGGTAAAGTTATTATTGTTGACGAATTTACTGGAAGGTTAATGCCAGGTAGGAGATATTCCGGAGGATTACATCAAGCAATTGAGGCAAATGAAGGAGTTGAAGTTCAGCCCGAGTCAAAAACTTTAGCCGCCATTACCTTTCAAAATTATTTCCGGATGTATAAAAAATTGGCTGGGATGACGGGCACGGCTGTTACTTCAGCCGAAGAATTTGACAAGGTTTACGGTCTTGAGGTTATTGTTATCCCGACTAACGAGCCGATGCACAGAAATAATCTGCCGGATTGCGTCTATAAAACAGAAAGAGGAAAATTCAAAGCAATAGTTGAGGAAATCAGACGGAGATATCAAAAAGGTCAGCCGATTTTAATAGGGACAACTTCAATTGAGAAAAATGAGTATTTAGGAAAACTTTTAGATAGAGAAGGAATTTCCTGTCAGATTTTAAACGCCAAACACCATGAAAAAGAAGGTCAGATTATTGCTCAAACTGGGAGATTAAGAGCAGTTACGGTGGCTACTAATATGGCTGGCCGGGGAGTGGATATTATCCTCGGCGGCAATCCACCGAGCCCTGAGGAAGCTCGAAGGGTTAAAGAACTTGGCGGCCTTCATGTTATTGGCACGGAACGCCATGAGGCAAGGAGAATTGATAACCAGTTAAGAGGAAGAGCGGGAAGGCAAGGTGATCCTGGCTCTTCTCAATTTTTCGTTTCCTTGGAAGATGATTTAATGCGAGTTTTTGGCGGCGACAGAATAAAATCGCTAATGGAGATGTTAAAAGTTCCGGAAGACCAACCGATTGAGGCAAACATTTTATCCAATAGCATAGAAAAAGCTCAAAGCAGAATTGAGGGGATGAATTTTGATTTGAGAAAACATATTTTGGAGTATGATGATGTGATTTCAAAACACAGGAATAAAATTTATTCCCAGCGGAAAGAGATTTTAGAAAAGAATTATAAAGAACTTCGAGATTTTATCCAAGAAATTATTAAAAAAGAAATTGAAAAAATAGTTGTCTTTCATACACCTTCGCGTTCGCTGCGCGAACGCTCGGTTTTTGAAGAAATTTTTGAGGAGATAAAAACTATTTTTCCTATTCCTGACCAGATTCATTCTGAGATAAAAAGAATAACCGAGCAAACCGAACTTGTAAATTATTTATTCGGTTTGAGTAGAATTATTTTTCAGAAAAAAGAAGAAAAGGAAGGGAAGGAAAATATGGAAAAAATTTTAAAGTTTGTTTCCCTACGGGCAATTGATATTTTTTGGTCAGAACACTTAGATACGATGGAGCACTTAAAAGATTCAGTAAGATTGCGGGCTTACGGCGGTAGGGACCCTTTGGTTGAATACAAAACAGAGGGTCATAGGATTTTCCAGCAGGTTCAAGCCGCTCTTAATTCTCAGATTAGCCGAACTGTCTTCAAGCTTTCTATTAAAACTTAACTGTGGATAACTTTACATATAGCCTGACGATCGTCAGACTATATATCACACTTTAAACTTGAAAAAATTGAAAGTCTATTGTATAGTAAAAAAAGTGAAAAATTGGAGATAGAAAAGAGATGACAAGAAAACAAACAAACGTTAATTTATTAGTGATTGTTATTCTGGCTTTTTTGGGCTTGAATTTTGCCTATCCGAAATATCTTAATCAGGGAATAGACTATTTTCAATTAGGTTTACCTCATTTCCCGGAGGTCTCCTTTAAATTAGGACTTGATTTACAGGGGGGAAGCCATTTAGTTTATGAGGCAGATTTATCAAAAATCGAAGCGGAAGAAAGAAATGAAGCCATGCAAGGTTTAAGAGACGTTATTGAGAGAAGAGTTAATCTCTTCGGAGTAGGAGAGCCAATGGTTAGAATCCAAGAGCAAGTTGAACATAAACGACTTGTTGTAGAACTACCAGGAGTTAAAAATATTGAGGAAGCTATTGGGGCGATAGGGAAGACTCCCTATCTTGAATTTAAAGAGGAAAGACCGGAAGAAGAAAGAGATGAAATTTTAGCCAAGTACGAACAATTTGAGGGCAAGAGCTTTGAGGAGGTACAGGAGATTCCAGATTGGCAATTAATTCTAAAAGAAGATCCTTATTTTAAATCAACCAAATTAACTGGTCAGTATCTGAAAAAAGCCGAACTTGGATTTGACCAAACAACATTTGAGCCAGAGGTTTTTTTAGAATTCAATGAAGAAGGAAAGGATATTTTTAAGGAGCTTACTTCCCTTAATGTCGGTAAGCATCTTGCTATCTATATTGATGAAAGTTTAATATCAGCTCCGGTAGTCAAAGAAGCTATCACTGACGGCAAAGCTCGCATTACGGGAAGATTTACGATTGAGGAAGCAAAAAGCTTAGCTCGCAACTTAAACGCCGGAGCTCTGCCTGTTCCCATAAAGTTGATTTCCCAAAAAACGGTCGGTCCTGTTTTAGGAAAAATTTCTCTGGAAAAATCATTAAAAGCCGGACTGATTGGCTTTTTGATGGTGATTTTGTTTATGATAGGATTTTATCGAGGACCGGGTATTCTTTCTTCTTTGGCTTTAATGATTTATGCCGGGATTATTTTAAGTTTGTTTAAACTCATTCCAGTTACCTTGACCTTGGCCGGAATCGGCGGGGTTGTTTTGTCAGTGGGAATGGCGGTTGATGCTAATGTTTTAATTTTTGAAAGGATGAGAGAAGAAAGAAGGGTGGGAAGAAGTTTTCAGAGAGCGATTGAGATAGGTTTTTCCCGGGCTTGGCCTTCAATCAGAGACGGTAACCTAACTACCTTGCTCGTGGCTCTGATAATGTTTTTCTGCGGTAGTAGTTTTATCAAAGGTTTTGCTCTAACCTTGAGTTTGGGAGTTTTAGTCAGTATGTTTTCGGCAGTATTTGTTACCAGAACATTTTTAAGAAGTTTTATCGGAACAAGATTAGAAAAGATAAAGTTCCTCTGGGACTGAATTGCTCGGCAAATGAAAATTTTTAATAGACCCCCACCCTCCCTACCCATATTAAAAATTTTATTCGCCTCGCACTTTACTTTCTTCGCTTATCCACTTATTTAACATGAATTTTGCTTTTTTAAAGTATCGTAAAATATTTTATACTCTTACAGTAATTGTTGTCGGCTTGTCTATAGCTAGTATCTTTGTTTGGGGATTAAAATTAGGCATTGATTTTACCGGCGGCAGTTCGCTTGAGGTTGAATACGAAACGGAAAGACCCTCAATTCAATTAGTACTCGATGAACTCCGAGAACTTGGCTCGGAAGAAGTTATAGTTCAGCCGATTGGCGAAAAGGGGGTAATTTTGACAACAAAAAGCACCTCCGAAGATACTTACTCGGAAATTGTAAAAAAATTGGAAGAACTTGGCAAACTGAAAGAGGGCTCTGCTCAGTTTGAAACAATAGGTCCGGTTATCGGCAAGGAACTTAAAGAGAAGACAAAGATTGTTGTTATTCTATCTTTAATGGCTATTGTTTTTTATATTGCCCTTGCCTTTAGAAAAATTTCCCGACCGATTAACTCTTTTGGCTACGGATTGGCAAGTGTAATTGCTCTTTGCCACGATGTCCTCATTACGCTTGGTGTTTTCTCGGTTTTGGGAAAACTTTATGGAATTCAAATTACTATTCCCATTATTGCTGCTCTCTTAACGGTTGTGGGTTACTCTATTAATAATTCAGTAGTAGTTTTTGACCGGGCCAGAGAAAATCTTTTAAAACTCAGAGAGTCATCCTTTGGTTTAGTCATAAATAAGAGTATTAATGAAACGTTTACCCGTTGCATCAATACTTCTTTAACAACTCTCTTTGTTGTTTTCACTATCTTCTTTTTTGGCGGAGAAACCTTGAAATACTTTGCTCTGGCTTTAATATTGGGAATTAGCTTCGGAACTTATTCTTCTGTATTTTTAGTTACTCCTTTATTAGTTAGTTATTTGGCCTGGCGGGAGAGACCCTTGCATTAGTATGATTTTTGTTGTATTGTATAATAAATAATATGTTACAATTCAATTATTCAAAAATTTGTCAGGATATTTTTAATCCTTTGCCCTCCCGACAGAAAGAGATTTTAGAAAGAAGATTTGGCCTTGCCACTGGCCAGGGAGAAACCTTGGATTCAATTGGTCAAGATCTTGGATTGACCAGGGAAAGGATTCGCCAAATTGAAAATGAGGCCTTTTCTAAACTGGAGAGAGAAAAGGACAAGAGAGAACTGAAAAGAGTTTTCTTTTATTTTAAGGAATACTTTGAAGGATTCGGCGGTTTTAAAAGGGAAGATATGCTTTTGGGAGATTTAGGAGAGGAAAATTTTAATAAACATATCTATTTCTTGCTCACTTTAGCTGATGATTTTTGGCGAATTTCAGAAACTGATAAATTTTACACCTTTTGGACAATTGAAGAAGATTTCAGACCAAAAGTTGAAACTCTCTTAAATTCTCTTTTTGAAAAATTTCAGAGAGCCAACAAGCTTTTTTCAGAAGAAGAACTTTTTAACAAAGAAGTCGATGAACTCCGTTCATCTTCACCCTTCGCTGGCGCTTGGGCAAAAGAAGAACCTCGAATCCTCCATACCTTACTTGAGATTGCCAAGAAAATTGAACGAGGCCCCCAGGGACAATTTGGCTTAACTGACTGGCCGGAAATTAAGCCAAAAGGAATAAAAGATAAGGCCTATCTTGTTTTCAAAGAAGAAAAAAAACCTTTACATTTCACCCAGGTTGCTCTTTTTATTGGGAAAGAAACTCATCCTCAGACAGTCCATAATGAGTTAATTCGGGACCCCAGGTTTATTTTGGTAGGCAGGGGGATTTATGCCCTGAAAGAATGGGGTTATGAAACAGGAACAGTTCGGGATGTTATTTCCAAAATTCTAAAAGAAACAGAAAAACCAATGTGTAGAGAAGAGCTTTTAAGAGAAGTCCAAAAACAAAGATTGGTTAAAGAAAATACAATTTTATTGAACCTGGCTAATGGAAAATATTTTTCAAGAGATGAAAAAGGAAGATATAGATTGAAAAATGTTTAATTTTTTAGATTTAAAAGCAATAATTCCAATTTTGAATTCTTTCTGGACTATCTTAAAAGTTTGGGGGTGGATTTTTCTACCCTTTATTCTTTTTCCTTATCTTAAATTCTTTTATCTCTGGTATGTTGAGTCAAAATGGGATGCTACCATAGATAAAATTTTACTTGAGTTTAGAATACCTAAAGAAATTGAAAGACCGATGAAAGCGATGGAGCAGGTCTTTAGCAATTTTTGGACATTATATGACCCTCCCACCTGGAAGGAAAAATGGCTTGAGGGTCATTTTTTACTTGCCTTTTCCCTGGAAATTGTAGGTATTGGAGGAGACATCCATTTCCTTTTGAGGGTTCCCAAGGCTCTTCGGGGCATGTTTGAAGCGGCTGTCTATTCTCAATTTCCCGATGTTGAAATCACTGAAGTCCCAGATTATACCCAATTTGTTCCCCAGGATATTCCTAATAAAGATTTGGATTTATTCGGCTGGGATTTTGTTTTGACTAAAAAAGAGTCCTGTTATCCCATTAAAACCTATCCAAAGTTTTTTGAGGAGCAGGAAGGAATAAAAGAAGAGAAAAGAGTCAGTGCCTTGTCAGTCCTTTTGGAAGGGATGGCTGACCTTAAAAAAGGAGAAGAGATATGGATTCAGATTATTGCCGGGCCCATTGCCGATGAAGTTCCTTGGGTGGCAGAAGGAAAGAAGATTGTTGATAAACTGGTTAAACGGCCTTCAAAACCAAAACCAAAATCCATAATCAGAGAAGCAGCCGATGTTTTAATTACCGGTAAACCTCCTGGCCTGGAGGAAAGACCAAAAGAAGAAATAATTCCGCCGGAGATGACATTGACCCCGGGAGAAAGGGAGATTGTTCAAGCCATAGAAAGTAAAATTTCGAAATTGGCATTTAAAACAAATATCAGATTTATTTATCTTGGGGAAAAGGAGGTATTTTTCAAGCCCAGAGCCAAAATTCCTCTGGATTTTTCAGCTGGAGTTTCTGTTTCCGCTCTTAATGGTCTGAAACCCTGGAGAAAAACAATAACCAAGATTGTTCCTCCGGCTTTTTTTAGAGAACTAAAACTTTATTTAAGAAAAAGACGGTTATTCAGACGCTATATTTCAAGAGTTGGTCCTTTATTCCCAAGGTCCGACGGGACATTTGTTTTAAATACCGAAGAACTGGCTACCCTTTATCATTTTCCGGGCCAGATGATGGCTCCCAGTTTGAAAATTCCTAGAGTTGAGGCTAAAAAAGCCGGACCGCCGGCTGGAATTCCAACCGAATTATGAAAGATGTAAATTTTTTTGCTACCACTACTTTCAGGAATGAAAGAAAAAAGTTCGGAATCAAACTTGACGACAGACGCCGGCATTTTTATGTTGTTGGAAAAACAGGAATGGGCAAAACCGAGCTTCTGAAAAACATGGCTATCCAAGACATTAGAGAGGGCAAAGGAGTTGGCTTTGTTGATCCCCACGGCGAAGTAGCCGAAGAGCTTTTGGATTTTATTCCCAAAGAAAGAATTTCAGATGTTGTTTATTTCAACCCGGCCGACTTGGACTTTCCCATTGCCTTCAATGTAATGGAAAAAGTTGATCCTGAACGCCGCCATTTAGTGTCTTCCGGTTTGATGGGGGTCTTTAAAAAGATTTGGCCTGATGTCTGGTCGGCAAGAATGGAGTACATTTTGTATAATTCACTTCTAGCCCTGCTTGAATATCCTGGTTCAACCCTCTTGGGAGTTAACCGAATATTGGCTGACTCTGATTATAGAAAAGATGTAGTTGAGAAAATAAAAGACCCTGTGGTTAAATCATTCTGGATTAATGAGTTTGCCAGATACACCCAACGTTATGAAGTTGAGGCAACTGCTGCCATTCAAAACAAAATTGGCCAATTTATTTCCGCCCCTTTAATTAGAAATATCATTGGCCAGATAGAAACTTCCTTCAATATCAGAGAAGTAATGGATAATGAAAAAATACTAATTTTGAATTTATCAAAAGGCAAAATTGGAGAGGATGCTTCAAAGCTTTTGGGAGGACTTTTGATAACCAAGCTGCAGCTGGCGGCAATGGGCAGGGTGGATATTCCAGAAAAAAATAGAAAAGATTTCTTTTTATATGTTGATGAATTCCAAAATTTTGCTACTGAAAGTTTTGTCAATATTTTGTCTGAGGCTAGAAAATATAGATTGAGTTTAATTTTGGCTCATCAATACATAGATCAGATGGAAGAGACGGTCAGAGATGCTGTTTTTGGCAACATAGGAACTTTGGTTACTTTCCGGATCGGAGCCGAGGATGCTGAATATATAGAGAAAGAACTCTCTCCAGAATTTACTGCCCAAGACCTTGTTAATCTGCCAAAATATCAGATTTATTTAAAATTAATGGTCGATGGGGTGGCGGGCCGTCCTTTTTCAGCTGAAACTTTAGCTCCCTTTGAAAAACCGGAGACATCAGAGAAGGAAAAAATTATAGAGATGTCTCGGGATAAATACAGCACTTCGAGAGCGGCCGTTGAAGAACAAATTTCCAAATGGACAGGGGATTATATTATACAAAAAACTCCTGCTCCTCAGCCAATTCTTTATGATGCCAAATGCCAGAAATGCGGCAAAGAAATAAAGGTCCCATTCAAGCCAGATGGAGTTCGTCCGGTTTATTGTAAATCCTGTTTGAGAAAAGATGAATTTTCTAAACCTCGGCCTGAAGAAAAGATTGAAGAGAAAGAAGAAATTAAAACTGTTTCCCTGGAAGACCTTCTTCCTAAGAAGATTAAAAAACAAAGAAAACCTGTTTCAAAAATTGATCTGAAAAAAGCTTTAGAAGAAGCGTTAAAGAGGGAAAAAGATGACTTCCCCCAAAAAACAAAAAAAGGTATAATAAAACCAGGGGAAATAATAAAATTTTAAAGTGATGCCCCAAGAGCGCGAGCCGTAGGGAAGCGCGATTGGTAGGCAGAACTTTACCCGCCACAATTTTTGCCGAAGGCAAAATTTGGGCGGGTCATTAACGATTTCTAACATGAAAAGTCTAGCCGATTTTAATTTTCAAAACAAAAAGGTTATTGTCAGATGTGATTTTAACGTACCGATGAAAAATGGCGAGGTTTTTGATGATTTTAGAATAAAAGAAGTTCTTCCCACTATAAACCACTTAATCGAAAATAAGGCGAAAGTGATTTTGATGACTCACCTCGGTCAACCAAAAGGAAGGGAGAGGAGTGGTTATAGTTTAAAACCGGTGGCCTTGAAATTGAAAGAATTATTAGATAAGAATATTAGATTTTTGAATGATTGTCAGGGCAGTAAAGTAGAGAAAGAAATAAAGAAAATGAAAGTAGGTCAAATTGTTCTTCTGGAGAATTTAAGATTTTATCCCGGCGAAGAACAAAATGATTTGAAATTTGCCCAATCTCTGGCAAAGTTAGGGGATATCTATATTTCCGAGGCCTTTGGTGTTTCTCATCGAGAGCATGCCTCTATTGCCACTTTACCTCAATTAATGCCCTCAGGTATTGGATTTTTATTTGGCAGAGAAATTGCGGCTCTGGCAAAGATTAGAGAGAATCCGACCCGACCCTTAGTTGTTGTTATTGGCGGGTTAAAAGTTCCTTCTAAGATAAAAGTTATTGAGAAATTTTTATCCAAAGCCGATCATATACTTTTAGGCGGGGAAATAGCTAATGTTATTTTGCGAGTGAAAGGAATTTGTTTAGGCAAACCCTGGCCCGAAGAAGATGTTGTTAAAATAATCCAAAAATTAAAACTGACTGATACTAAAATTCATCTTCCAATAGATGTCATTGTTTCACCCAATGAAAGCGGTGAAGTTTACACTAGAGAAACTGGTCCAGGAAGTGTCCGGAAGGAGGAAGGGATTTTTGATATTGGTCCGGAGACAATCCAAACCTTTGAGAAAATTATTAAAGAGGGGAAAACAATTATTTGGTCAGGGGCTTTAGGCATGGCTGAAAATAAGAAATTTAGACAAGGAACGAAATCTATAGCTGAAGCCATTGCCAGAAATCATCAGGCTTTTAAAGTCGCTGGGGGAGGAGATACAACAAAACTTTTAAATCAATTCGGCTTAAGCGAAAAATTTTCTTATATTTCCACTGGCGGAGGGGCAATGCTAAATTACCTGGCTGGGGAGAGGATGCCGGGCATTGCCGTCCTCAAATAGTGAATAGTGAATAGTGGGTAGTGGATGGTGAAGGGTTCTTTTTTTATTTACGATTGGTTGTAATTATTCTATAATTACCTATGGCATTAGAAATTAAAAATCTTAAAAAAGCGGTTCAACGGATCAAGAAAGCCATTAGGAAAAAAGAAAGAATTTTACTCTTTGCTGATTCAGATTTAGATGGTGTAACTTCACTTATTATTTTAGAAGAAACAATAAAAAGCTTAGGAGGAGAAATTAAGGCAGTTTATTTCTCTGAGAGAAATTTAAAGGAAATGTATGGCTTGAATAAAGGAGCCATTAATTTTTTTAAAAAATATTCTCCGGCTTTATTAATTACTTTAGACTGCGGTATAACTAATTTCGAAGAAATAAAATTAGCCAAGAAGATTGCATTAGAAACAATAATTATTGACCATCACCAGGTTTTAGACAAGATACCAGAAGCTTCCATTGTTGTTGATCCTCAGCAAAAAGGAGATAATTATCCTTTTAAACAATTGGCAGCAGTTGGAGTTTCATATTACCTGACTCAAACTCTTTTAGGGAATAAAAGAACCACGGCTCTTAAAAAAAGTTTTGTTGAACTTACTGCCCTGGGAACTCTGGCCGATATGATGATGGAATCTCAGGACAATCAAATCTTTATAAAAGAAGGAATTCCTTCCTTAAGAGAAACCTCCCGACCTGGACTTCAGGCTCTTTTGAAAGTAATCGCTCCATCACCCGAAGATTCTCCAAAAGAAATTGCCAGAAAAATTATTTCGCTATTAAATATTACGGAGGTTAAAGACCATTTACCAAAAAGTTATTTACTTTTGGTTTCTCCTGGTGAATCAGAAGCTGAAAATCTCGCCCGAGAAGTTTATGAAAAAACTCAAGAGCGCAGATTAAAAATTAGAGAAACAAGCCAAGAAATTGAGGAAAAGCTTGACAGCCAAGACCTTGAATCTGTTATTTTTGAGGGTGCTAAGGACTGGCCTCTTGTTTTGAGCGGAGCATTGGCTTCGAGAATTTGTAATAGATTCCAGAAGCCGACTTTTATTTTCAAAAAGGGCAAGAAAATCTCTAAAGGTTCAGTTAGGACACCTAAGGGGATAGACAGCGTTAAAGCTATGAAAAAATGTGGCCATCTGCTTGAAGTTTTTGGCGGTCATTCCCAGGCCTCAGGATTTACGGTTAAAAACGAAAATCTTAACAAATTTGAAGAATGTTTAAAAGAATACTTTGATAATCTTAAGATATGAAAAAGAACATAGAAAAAATTGTCGTCAATATCGATGGAGGATCACGAGGTAATCCGGGGCCGGCCGCTTTCGGCGTTTTAATTTTTGATGGCCGGGGAAATGTTTTGAAAAAGTATTCTCAATCTATTGGTGAAGCAACTAACAATGAAGCAGAATATCAGGGTCTAATTTTTGCTTTGAAAAAAATAAAAGCTCTTTTTGGAAAAGAGAAAATAAAAAAGATGTTGGTAGAGCTAACATCAGATTCAGAACTTTTAGTAAAACAAATGAAAGGGGAGTATAAAATTTTAAATCCAGGGATTCAAGCCCTTTTTTTAAAGGCTTGGAACTTAAAAATTGATTTTGCTCGAGTGAAATTTTCCCTTATTCCTCGAGAAGAAAACCGGGAAGCCGACAGACTGGTCAATGAGGCCTTGGATATAGAGAATAGAACCAAAAAACTCTTTTAACCCTTTTCTTTTAAATATTCCAAAGTTACAGAAAGTTACATGGGTCTGACCCCTGTAAACTTTAGATAATCAAAAGTCCTAGCAAGTCGATAAGCCGAATTCTGTC
>Ga0210051_1002639_pt1 | contig 17980 bp, 18 predicted proteins | sample CryGey092014_all_FD_185464 | JGI IMG/M metagenome (GOLD analysis project Ga0210051, IMG submission 185464) | Groundwater microbial communities from aquifer - Crystal Geyser CG23_combo_of_CG06-09_8/20/14_all (SPAdes) (version 2) | ecosystem: Environmental > Aquatic > Deep subsurface > Groundwater... | reverse complement strand
CGAATTCTGCTAAACACCTCCGTCATTCTGATCCGCCCGCGGCGGAGAAGAATCCCACTGAATCTTGCAACGTCTTTTACCGCACGGGATCCTTCTCTGCCTTCGTCTGCGGACTTCGGCGGATCAGGATGACGTGGCGTTTGGCAAAAGATTCTTCTGTCGCGGACCTTTTAGTATCTCTTCAGCTTTTTCTAAAATCTTTCTCGTCTCTTTATATTCAATCTTTTTCTTTGCCTGCCTAAAACTTACCCATTTAAATTCTACAAAACCTTCTTCTTTCTGTAGCTTGGGCTTCTCTTTTCCTACAAATTTAAAAAGAAAATAATGGACAAATTTATTGTGTAAAATATTCTTTTCTTTTTCCATCTTAAAAAAATAATGCTCTTGTCCTATCTTCTCCTCTGTTTTTAGGTGTTTTAAGCCAGTCTCTTCTGATACCTCTCTTTTTGCAGCATCTTTCAAAGATTCTTCCTTTTCAATCTGATCTTTGGGAAGAGTCCATCTTTTTTCGGTTTTAATCAATAGGATCTTTGGTTCGGTCTTTGTCTTTTCGTAAATTATGCCTCCTGCACTAATGTCTAGAATGACTTTGGGTTTCTTTTTTGTTTTGTGAGGTTTGTTCATGTTGCGAATTAGGAATGGAGGATTAATACCGCTGTAGTAGGAACGTTGCAATGCAACATTCTCCTTAAGCTTTGTGCAGATAGTTACAAAATAATATCTATTCTGAGAATAATCATAACCAGGAAGACGGTATTGCTTTTGGTATTTATAGGACATGGGGTTAAAAGGTTTTTTGTCATAAATATTCTATATTCCATATTCTAAATTCTTCATTCTCAATTCCCTAGTAGCCTAGTAGTCCTAGTTGCCTAGTAGCCTATTCTTTATTTCCCTTGCGATCATCAATTCCTCATCAGTCTTAACAGCAAAAACCTTTACACCTTTTAAAGAGTTTTTAATATCCTTTATAATTTTGCTTCTAATTAATCTGCTTCTAAAACCAATGGCACCAGTAAAAACTAGAGCATCTACTCTGGATAGAACAACTAAGTAAGACCCGATGTATTTTTGAATTCTATAGACATACATATCTAGTGCTAATTTCGCTTTTTTATTACCCTGTCTAACTTTGGTTAAAACCTCTTTCATATTAGATGTTCCACAGATTCCTTTCATACCGCTTTCATAATTCAACATTTGATCTATTTTTTTAAAATCCCATTTTTTCTTCCTTGTAAGATAAATCAAAATTCCAGGATCAATATTTCCACCCCTACTCATCATCATTAAACCCTCAAGAGGAGTGAAACCCATTGATGTATCAATTACTTTTCCTTTTTTAATAGCTGAAATACTTGCACCACCTCCAAGATGAATAGTAATTAAATTTAAATCTCCCAACTTCTTACCAAGTTTTTTAGCAACTTCTTCGGAAACAAAATTATGGGAAAGTCCATGAAAACCAAAGCGTTCGATTTTTAACTTTCTGGTTAATCTCCAAGGAAGGGCATAAAAGTTTGCTTTATCTGGAATCGTGGCATGAAAAGCAGTATCAAAACAAGCAACATTTTTTACCCTCGGCAAAAGCTCTATGCAAGCCCGAATTCCAGCCAGATTTGCAGGATTATGAAGTGGTGCAAGATCAGAAAAATTTTCTAACTCTTTTAGAACTTTTTTATTAACTACTGTTGGCTTAATAAACTTCCCCCCTCCATGAACAACCCTGTGGCCGATAGCTTTAATCTCCTCAATATTTTTAACTTCCCGTAAAGCCTTTCTCACTGCCTTTTTATGATCAGTAATGTGTTCAAAATAATTCTCCTGAATAAGTTCTAGGGAATTAAGGCCAAAGAGTTTATATTTTAGAGAAGTGCTGCCGGAGTTTAAAACTAAAATTTGAGACATAAGATAATTTTAAGGCTTTAAAAAATAATTTAAAGTGTTATAATCTTTATAGCCTGGGTAAAAGGGGGTATATAAAAATGAGACTATTTGGATTATTATTTGGGAGAAGAACTACGAGAGATAAATCCAAAACACCTGAAACAAAAGACGAGTTGGTTAAGAGGCTTGTGACTCTCTTATTAAATGAAGGACAAGCCGAACTCGCGAACATAATCAGCCAAGAGCCAAAAGATAAAATAATAATAGAGGCACAAGATGGCAAGATTATTTTTCGCATTACACCGATTGAAGGAAGGGGAAAAAGGATTACGGTTCAGACTGACCAAGAATGTACAAAGCTCTTAACTTCGTAAAAACTGCCCGGGCTTTTTTATTTTTCTAAAATAATTCCTACTCCTTCATTGACAATTCCTGCGGCATTTCCTTCATCAGTATCAATATGCACTGCGAGTTTAAAATCTTCATTTACCCTTACTTCAACATTATTAAAAACTAATCCTCTTTCACCCCCTATTTCTACAGAAATCTTATCACCACTATCTATTCCTAAAATTTCAGCATCTTTAGGTGATGTATGCAAGTGCCTTTTAGCAACTATAAGGCCTTCATTTAAAACTGCCTCTCCAGCAGGACCTATTACTCTAAAACCAGGAGAGCCTTCAATATTACCAGAAAGCCTAAGAGGAACATCATATCCTAGTCCCAGAAAAAACGCATCTGTTCTAGAAATCTCCACTTGAGCATACTCTCTACAAGGACCAGTCACTCTTATGCTATCAAAACTTTTCAGCATACCTTTATCATCCTTAACTTCGATTTTTACTATCTCTTTTGCAGCAAACTGCCCTGGTTGAGACAAGTCTTTTAACTTTTCCAGCTCGTACCCTTCTCCAAATAATTTTTGTAAAACATCACAAGAAAGATGAATATGACGAGCGGAAACCTCTATAAGGACTTCATTAGCCATAAATGTAAGTAAATTAAAAATTAAAAATGCAAAATTAAAAAATAGTTTATGAATCTAAGACAATACAAACGATACGAATGCTTTGCGAATAGGACACGAATAACTGTACGAATTATATGTGAACCAAGGAAGAATTCGAAATTAAAGATAATACAAGCATAATAAGTCCTAGTAGCCTAGTTACCTAGTAGCCCTAGTAGCCTAACTTTTCACCCACTTTCTCTCTTTCTCTATAATTTCGTTTCTTGTCAGAAGTCCATTTTGAGCTCCAAATTCTCTTACTACACCAGCGCCATTTAAGACTCCCCAGTGTAAAGCTTTCTTTATATCTTCACCGTTAATAATTATACTTGCAAGAAAAGCAGCAGAAAAAGCATCACCTGCGCCAAGAGTACTTACTTCTTTTACTGGATACGATGGAGTCTTAAAAAATTTATTTTCAAAACGCGCAAAAGCACCTTTTTTCCCATCTGTAATAACAGTAATTTTAGAACCAAGGAAAGATAAAGCCTGGGTGAGACTTTGAAAATTTCTTTTCTCAAATTTCTTTCCGAGAATTTCTACAGCTTCTTCTCTATTTACAATAAAGCAATCGGTCACTTTTACAAATCGGGACATTAAACTTCCCTCTTTCCAATTTTCCTTAAGCTCAGTAGCTCCTGGATTCCAGGCAATTTTAATTCTGGGATGGTCTTTTTTAAACTGTAAGAGATCCTTTATAACTCTATTGGATCTGCCACTTAAGTGACTTATAAAAATCCACTGTGCTTTTTGTAAAGCTCCTTTCTTCAAATAAGCCTTACAAAGAAAATCACTTACACCTCGATAAGTAAAAACTGTTCTTTCTCCCAAAGGATCGCTTAGAATAATAGAAAGAGCAGTCTTAAGACCAGCTTTTTTTGTAATTTGGATCAAAGAAGTATCTATTTTCTTTCTATCAAACTCTTTAATAACTGTTTTTCCCATATTATCATTAGAGATAACCCCTAGCGGTACGCAATCTATACTAAGTTTCTTTAAAGCGCAAGCAGTATTTCCCCCACCTCCGCCAGTGGAAAAGAAAACATCCTTTGCTACAATCTTCGTACCAAGATTAAAACAAAGAAAAGGAGCCTCTTTTCCTCTTTTTAAAATTTTCACAGATGATGTTTTGATAAAAATATCGTAGACAATGCCACCGATGGTTATTACTTGAGACATGTGAAAAAATTAAAAATTAAAAATGCAAAAATGAGAACTAGGAACCACCTGCGCTTTGTCATTCCCGTCCCGTACTAAATACGGGATAAACTCCAGCGGGAATCTACATTCAGAGTGATGGATTCCTGCTGGAGTTTACCCCATACTTGATACAGGGCAGGAATGACATTCTTTCTAGTACCTATCCGTCCGAGGCGAACTAGTGCCTTCTTTCTCAACCAAATACGACATCAAACTTCTCCCAGTCATCTCTGCTGGTTTTTCAATCCCCATTAAATTCAAAACCGTTGGCGCAACATCAGAAAGAAACCCTAAGGTAGGAGGAATAAACCCTTCTTCCTTTTTTTCTGGCTCTTGTTTCTTAAAATCACTTCCAACTAGAATAAACGGAACAGGACTTGTATTATGTTTTTTATCCATCTCTAAAGTTTGAGGATCTAGCATTACTTCTGCGTTGCCGTGATCTGCGGTAATCAATGCTACACCATTTTGGGCAAGTACTTCTTTTATAACATCTCCTAAACATTTATCAACTGCTTCACAAGCTTTTATACCAGCAGATATATTTCCAGTGTGCCCTACCATATCAGGGTTGGCGAAATTTACAAGAACAAAAGCATATTTATCCTCTTGAATAGCCTGAATGAGTCTATCGCGTACCTTAAAAGCACTCATCTCTGGTTTTAGATCATACGTGGCTACATCCGGAGAAGGAATAACAACTTTTACTTCCTCAAAAAAACCCTCTTCGTTTCCACAATCAAAAAAATAAGTTACATGAGCATATTTCTCAGTCTCAGCAATATGAAATTGTTTTAGACCCTTAAGACTTACAACTTCAGTAATGGAGTTTTTAATTTCTTCCTCAGGAAAAGCAACTTCACAATTAAGACCTTTTTCATATTCCGTCATAGCAGTAAAGAATATATTTTTAGGCCGTACTAATAGATCAAACTCCTTAAAATCAGGATTTATAAAAGCTTTTGTGATTTGACGCGCCCTATCAGATCGAAAATTAAAAAAGATAATACCATCATTGTCTGAAATTTTAGCAACTAGTTTTTTATCTTTTAAAGTAACAACTATGGGCTGAATGGTTTCGTCATATATTCCTCTGTCATAAAAATCTTGAATAGCAGATAAGGAATCTTGAAAAAAAATACCTTCTCCCAAAACCATAGCTTGATAAGCTTTTTCTACTCTCCACCAATTATTGTCTCTGTCCATAGCAAAGTATCTTCCGGAGAGGGTAGCAATCTTGCCCACACCTGATTCTTCCATGCGTTTTTCTAGCTCCTCTATATAAGAAAGAGCAACTTTTGGCGCTGTATCTCTTCCATCTAAAAAAGCATGCACAAAAACTCTCTCTACATTTTCTCTCTTTGCTAGCTCCAGAAGAGCATAAAGATGATCTTGGTGACTATGAACTCCCCCAGGGCTTACAAGCCCCATCAAATGCAAGCTTGAATTGTGCTTTTTAACATGCTCTACTACCTTTAAAAAAGCTTGGTTCTTAAAGAAAGAACCATCTTTAATACTATTGGTAATCTTTACTACATCCTGAAAAATAATTCTTCCCCCACCCAAATTCATGTGTCCTACCTCAGAGTTTCCAGGCTCTCCCCAGAAAAGACCTACTGCTTCTCCTGATGCTTGCAAGCTAATAAAAGGATAGTTTTCTTTTAAATTATCAAAGTTGGGAGTATACGCAGACTCTACGGCATTACCCTGCCCAGGTGGCGCAAGACCCCAACCGTCTAATATAATAAGGACTATGGGTTTACTCATAAATTTAGCTGTTAGTTTTCTCGTCAAAGATATTAAGTTAGCGAACTTAAGGCTACTAGGTTACTGGGGCTACTGGGAACTAGAGTATTTGTTACTGGGGTCTTTTGACTTTCCTATTATAGTACCTAATGTAGCCATTTATCATTTTAACAAGAGTTGAATATTTTGAGATTAATTTATCCGCTAGTTCTTTATTGATATATTTTTTATCTTTTGCTTCGCAGAGCTTGCTTACTACTTCTAACACTTCCCCTCTTGCAACACTAAAGCAGTAATTTTTTTCTTTAAAATAATATCTACCGTAACCTTCTGCTATATTATTTGCTACAGAAGAAGCCGATCTTCTTAATTGTGTTGATAAATTGAATTTCTCTTTTGGAGGAAATCTCTCTATTTCTTTATGGATAATGAGCATTAAAACATGAGCACCTTTCCATATCTTTAAACCATCAAGACTATATTTATCTTCCTCCATATATTTAAAAGACTTCTAACAATTACCCTAATTTCTAACTCCCTAGTAGCCTAGTAGTCCTAGTTGCCTAAACCATCAAACTCTCCTCCGTTCCTTTCGGTTTCTCAATATGTAAAATATCTAAAATCGTAGGAGCAACATTTGCTAAAACTCCCTTTTTAAGTTTAACACTCTGAAAACTATCAACAAGAATAAAAGGAACAGGGTTTCTAGAATGAGTTGTAGAGGTATCACCAGTGTCAGGATAAATCATTTCTTCAATATTGCCATGATCTGCTGTAATGACGGCTTCACCTTTTTTCTTTAAGATACTGCTCACAAGCTTACCTAAGCATTCGTCAACTACTTCACAAGCCTTAATTCCAGCTTTTAAATCTCCTGTATGACCAACCATATCAGGATTTGCATAGTTTACAACGATAAAATCATAGATACCTTCTTTAATATACTTAACCAAAGTATCTGTTAGTTCAAAAGCACTCATCTCTGGTTTTTCTGCGTAACTTTTGACAATCGGAGAATCAATTTTAATTCTTTCTTCGTGAGCAACAGGATCTGCAAAACCTCCATTAAAAAAATAAGTAACATGAGCATATTTCTCACTTTCTGTAATATAAAGCTGTTTTATGCCCTTTTTACCTAAAATCCTAGGCAAGGTATTCTTAATAGTCCTTGCAGGATAAGCAGTAATGGTATCAAGATCAGGACCAAACTCTGTCATCGCAACAAACAAGATATCGCTAAGTCTTTCTTTTATTTTAAAACCTATAAACTCCCTCTGAGCAAAAGTTTTGGTAAGCTGCCTTGCTCTATCTGAGCGAAGATTAACAAAAACAATAGAATCTCCTGATTTTATCCTCGGTACCATCTTACCATTTTTATAAATCACAGTTGGCTCTATAAATTCATCTCCAATTTTCTTTTTATAATTTTCTTTAATTGCTTTTCTTGCTGAGCTTGATTTTTCCCCTTTACCATAAACTAAAGCGTTGTAAATCTTTTCTGTTCTTTCCCATTTTTTTACTCTATCCATTGCAAAGTACCTTCCTGAAATGGTGCCAATATCAACTTCTATTTTTTCTTTTCTAACAAAATTCTCTAGATCTTTAAGAAACCACAGACCATTATGAGAAGGTGCATCTCTTCCATCAGTAAAAAGATGAAGAACTGCGCCTTTTACCTTATTATCTTTTATAAATTTCAAAATTTTTTTCAAATGGAAGGGGTCTGCATGAGCACTCTGATCTCCTGTAATAAGACTCATAATATGCAGTCGGGACTTCAAAGCCTCGATATGCTTTAAGGCAGCAATAAATGCCGGGTTTCTAAAAAAAGTACCATCTAGAATTGAACAGGAGACGTAACAAGAGTCTTGGGTAATAACCTTTCCAGCACCCAAATTCATGTGTCCTGCCTCAGAATTTCCTATTTGATTATCAGGAAGTCCTACATACTTTCCTGATGCTTCCAGGCTCGTATGAGGATACTCTCTCCAATATTTATCAAAGTTTGGAGTCTTTGCTTGAGAGATAGCGTTTCCTTTTCCAGACGGTGCAAGTCCCCAACCGTCTAAGATTATTAAGACTAAAGGTTTAGACATAAATTTAGCTGTTAATTTTTTCGTTTAAGATACTAGAATTGATAAATTTAAGGTTACTAGGTTACTGGGATTACTAGGAACTAGGGTGTTTGTTAGAATGTTTCTTGGCTTTCTTATTGTAGTACCCAATGTAACCATTTATCATTTTAACAAGAGTTGAATATTTGGAAATTAACTTATTTACAAGTCTTTTGTTGATATAGTTTTTGTCTCTTGCCTCACAAAGCTCACTTATTACTTCTAAAACTTCCCCTCTTGCAATACTGAAGCAGTGATTTTTTTCTTTAAAATAATATCTACCATAACCTTCTGCAATATTATTTGCTACAGAAGAGGCTGCTTTTCTTAATTGTGATACCAGATTAAATTTTTCTTCTTCAGGAAACTTCTGTATCTCCTTATGGATAATCAGCATTAAAACATGAGCACCTTTCCATATCTTTAAACTATCAAGACTATATTTATCTTCCTCCATATATTTAAAAGATTGCTAACAATCATCCTAATTTCTAACTCCCTAGTAGCCTAGTAGTCCTAGTAGTCCTAGTAGCCTAACACTATAGTACAAAACAACATTTTAATCCTTCACTTTCTCTTCAATCCTAAGCAACCTATTATATTTACAAATCCTCTCGCCCCGAGAAAGCGACCCTGTCTTCATATTATTTGTTCCCATGCCTACTGCCAAATCGGAAATAAAGACATCTTCTGTATCTCCTGATCTATGAGAGGTAACTGTAGTAAATTTTTTATCTTGTGCCTTTTTAACAAATTCAAACATCTCTGTTATCGTTCCAATCTGATTTGGTTTAATCAAAACGGAATTAACACAATCTTCTAAAATTGCTTTCTCAAGCCTTTTTGGATTGGTAACTAAAAGATCATCTCCTATTAAATCAATGTTATCACCCAATTTTTCTTTTAACATCTTCCAACCAGAAAAATCATCTTCAAAAAGACCATCTTCTATTTTTGTTATTGGAAATTTCTCTATTAGTTTCGAGTAATAATCAATCAATTTCTCATTACTAAACTTTTTCTTTCCTCCATCTAAAATATATTTTCCGCCTTCATAAAAACTAGTCGCGGCACTATCAACCCCTAAGAAAATTTCTTGTCCTGGTTTGTAACCTGATTTTTCTATGGCTTGCATTATAAATTCTAAAGCTTCTTCGTTTGATTTAAGTTCTGGTGCATACCCACCCTCATCTCCTACATTTGTAGTAAACCCTTTTTCTTCTAAAAGTTTTTTTAGAGTATGGAAAATTTCTGATCCTGCTCGAAGCTGCTCCTTAAAACTTTTGATCTCTTGGGGAATAATCCAAAATTCCTGAATATCAAGATTATTTGATGCGTGCTTTCCACCATTTATGACATTAAACAAAGGAATAGGAATTTTATATTCAGTATTTTCTGAATTAAAAATACTCCTTATATATTCATAAAGCTCCAAACCGGAAAATACCGCGCTTGCCTTACAATAAGCAATGCTCACAGACAAAATCGCATTTGCCCCTAATTCCTCCTTATTTTCTGTACCGTCTAATTCTAGCATAATTCCATCAACTTCCTTCTGCTCTCCTGGATCTTGACTTACTAATTTAGGGAATATTATTTCATTAACATTTTCTACTGCTTTTAAAACACCTTTGCCATGATACCGGCTTCCATCACCATCTCTTAATTCTAAAGCTTCATATTTACCTGTCGATGCACCCGATGGAACTTGCGCAATTCCTGTTGAACCATCGTCAAAGGTAACTTCAGTTTCAATAGTAGGATTCCCTCTAGAATCTAAAATCTCTCTTGCAGAGATTGATTTTATAGTCGCCATGAGAATAAGTTAAAAGTTTTCCACCTTCTTCTGCCACGGGCGGACGGATTCGGCGGATCAGCCTAGGGCTGAAAAATAAAAAATCAAAAAAACATTAATTTTATTTTGATTATAACATTCAAAATCTGTAAATACAAAAAAGAATTGGCTTTTAGTTTTCTACAATTTTTTAAAACCAGTTTTTATTTGACTTTTAAGACAAACTGTCTAAACTTTGATTAGATTATTATTATCGTCACCAAAAAGCTAAACTTAGCAAGAAGGAGGAAAGAGAGTATGTCTTTAAACGAAAAATATACCTGTAAAGGCGGAAAAGTGATAAACGTGGGGTTCAAGTTCCCCCCGGAGAAAGCCTTGAAAGATAAGGTTAAAAAGGCTCTCGAAGAAGGTGTTATAGATCCGATTAAGAATGACATCTTTCTTCTTTCTGTCTCTCCTCTTCAAGAAGGTGGAATAGATATCTGCTATCAAGAAGGCAGGGAGACAAAGAATATAAAAATATAAAACCAGCTTCTAGTCTTTTAAGGCAGGCTGGTTCTTTTCATATATCATTATATTTTTAACACCTCGACCCCCAGAAGCTTTTTTCCTGATAAAAACTCCAGCATTGCTCCTCCACCAGTTGAAACGTGATTCATCTTATCAAAAGTTTTTGTATCTAAAAGAGTATTGACAGTCTCTCCTCCTCCGACAACTTTAAAAGCTTTAGATTTAGAAATTGCTTTTGCTATTTTAAAAGTTCCATCCCTAAAACGCTTATCTTCATACATTCCAAGAGGTCCATTCCAAACTATTGTTTTAGCTCTCTTAATATAATCTTTAAAAAGTTTAATTGACTTTTTGCCAGTATCAAAAACTCTACCTTTATCCCATCTGTAATCAACAGGTAAAATAATATTAGAATAATTTTTTGGAACTCTATCTTGAAGATCTTCTTTGCCTTTTTCTAGTTTTATCTTATTTTCTTTAAGAAATTCATACGAGATCGCGCTACTCAGTAAAATATGATCGAATTTATCTTTTAAATTATCTATTACTGGAAGCTTGGTTTCTATCTTTATACCACCAATAATCGCAATTGCGGGTTTTTTAGGCTTCTTCATAACTTTTTCTAAGACCTTTACTTCTTTTTCTACAAGTAAACCCGCTGCACTTCTTAAATATCGAGGGATAAAAGTTACGGAAGAATGATCTCTGTGGCATACTCCAAAAGCATCTTGTACAAAGAAATCTGCATAGCTTGCAAGTTTTTTAGCAAAACTTTGAGAGCCATGTTCTTCTTCTGGATGGAATCTAAGATTTTCAAGTAAAATAATTTCTTTTGGTTTTAATTCCGAGATAATCTTAGAAGTCTTTAGACCAATACAATCATTAGAAAATTTAACTTTCCTTTTTAATAATTTCTCCAATCTATCTCTTACAGGCAGTAGGCTAAACCTCTTTACTCTTCTCCCTTCAGGTCTTCCTAAATGGCTTATCAGAATAATTGAACAATTATTTTTTAACAAATACTTAATCGTAGGAAGAGTCTGTCTAATTTTATAATCCTCGGATTTGTTAACCTTGTTATCAGATCCTAACGGAACGTTGAAGTCGCAACGGACGAGGATTTTTTTATTCTTTATATGAAGGTTTTTTAAAGTTCTAAGTTCCATAAATTGGAATTATGAATCAGAAATTTTTACATTCTAAATTTTAAAATTATTAGTCACTAATAATTCCCAATTTTCAACCATTAACAATTTTAAATTTTTATTTTTAATTTTTTAATTTACTTTAGATCCTACCATTCTCGCCATATCCACAAGTCTACAAGAATATCCCCACTCATTATCATACCAGGAAATTACTTTTAAGAAATTTTTACCAATCATTTGAGTAAGAGTACCATCAACAATTGCAGAGCGAGGATCTTTAATATAATCAGAAGAAACTTTTGGTTCATACTCTATAGCTAAAATACCTTTCATTTTTTCTGATTTAGATGCCTCTTCAAATTTTCTATTTACCTCTTCTACTGCTGTATCTTTTGTAATATGACAAGTAACATCGGCAAGAGAAACACAAGGTGTGGGAACTCTTACCGCAAAGCCATCAAAAATTTCTGAAAGCTTAGGGATTGCTTTTCCTACAGTTTTAGCAGCACCAGAGGTGGTAGGAACTAAATTTATTGCTGCAGCCCTTCCTCTTCTAAAATCTTTTTCACAAGGGCTATCAACAATACTCTGCGTGCTGGTATAAGAGTGAATGGTATTCATTAAAGCTTGCCTAATATCAAAATGATCATCAATTACTTTCACAACCGGAGCAAGACAATTTGTAGTACAAGAACCATTGGAAATAAGATCATCTTTTCCAGAATTATATTGTTCTTCATTAACTCCCATAAGATAAGTTGGAATATCTTCTGACTTGGAAGGAGCGGAAATAATTACTTTTTTAGTACCTGCTTTAAGGTGTTTTCCAGCACCTTCTTTTTCTGTAAAAAATCCTGTGCATTCTAAGACTAAATCAACACCTAAATCCTCCCAAGGAAGCCTTTCTGGATCTTTTTCCGCTAGAATTTTGTATTCTTTACCATCTACAATTATTGCATTTTTTTTAGAGTTTACATCTCTCTCGTATCTTCCGTAAACAGAATCATACTTTAGTAAATAGGAAAGAGTCTTCGCATCTGTAAGGTCGTTAATCGCCACAATTTCAATATCATTAAATTCTAAGGCTCTTTGGAAAGTAGTCCTCCCTATTCTTCCAAATCCATTGATGGCAATTTTTATTTTTTTACTAATCATAGAGTTGGATTAAAAATTAAAAGTGAGAAACATCAAAAAAACTTGATGCGAATTAATACAAATGATACGAATCCGCCCTGGGGACGTAGTATGTCCCTGGGAACGTTCTACGTTCCTGGACGGAGAATTGGATACTGTCATTCCCGCGAGGGACGTTAAACGTCCCGAAAGCGGGAATCCATACCAGAGTCTATCACAATATTAAAGGCATGGATTCCTGCTGGAGTTTACCCCGTAATCAGTACGGGGCAGGAATGACAACTTTGTCTTTGTACAGAAGCTCGCATTTAATTCGTTCCTCTCATCCCGTTCAACGGGACTTAGTGTGGAATTCGAAACTAATTCGTATTCGGCCGTATAGCTCTTAATTCTAAATCCTAGTTGCCTAGTAACCCAGTAGCCCCAGTAGCCTATATTTTCCCTCCGCTTCCAAACAACTCTATCTTACTTTCTACAATAGCTCTTACAGCATCAATGCAAGGTGCTAAGATTTTGCGAGGGTCCAAAAGATGAGGGTTTTCTTCTAATATTTCCTTCAGCATATTAGTAAAAGCAAATTGTGTCTCTGTATCAATATTACATTCTGTAATTCCTTCTTTAATTACATTTCTAATTTGATCGGGAGCGATACCAGATGCTCCATGGAGAACTAAAGGTATAGAAACTATTTTTTTGATCTTCCTTAACCTCTCCAAGTCAAGCTCTAATCCTGGAACATCCATACCATGAGCATTACCTATAGATATAGCAAGACTATCAACTTTGGTCTCACTAACAAATTTCTCTACCTCATCAGGCTTTGTCATCAATTCTCCAATCTCTTCGAGGGTTACATTGTTTCCTAAATCATAATCTTCGGCTTTTTTTACTCTTCCTAATTCTCCTTGAACACAAGCACCTTTCTTGTGCGCATACTCTACTACCTCCTTCGTCATTCTAATGTTTTCTTCCAAAGGATAGCTAGATGCATCTATCATAATAGATGAAAACCCATTATTAATACATTCTACAACAGTATGAAAACTCTTTCCATGATCTAGGTGAAGTGCAACAGGTACATCTCCTGCCTCATCAGCAGCAATAGTTTTTACAATACTAATAATAGGCCTAAGTCCCGCATAGAAAATTGTATTCTCACTAACCTGAATAACTACAGGGGATCTTTCTAATAGAGCAGCTCTTATGATTCCTAAAGTTACTTCTAGATTATAAGTATTGAAAGCACCTATAGCATAATGCCCTTTTTGTGCTTTTTTAATTAAATCGAGAGCAGAGGCAAGCATGATGTTAGAGTTTAGGGAATAGAAAATTCAAAATTTAAAATGCAAAATTCAAAATAAGAATTTGGAATATAGAATTTAGAGTTATGAATCAGGAATCGTGAATCAGGAATTTCCACCCAAGGCGGATCAGCCTAGAGCTGAAGGAACTTTGGAACTAACAGTTACGCTTAAAGTTTTCTGTTTGTTTTAGGAATGAGACACAATGTCCCTCTCCTTATCAAGGAGAGGCTAGGTGAGGTCATCTCCCCTCCTTTTAAAGGAGAAGCTAGGTGAGGTTAAAATGAAGCAGAAAAAGCCCCTAGGTTCTAATTCCCTTTGGTGGACAAACTAGCATTAAGATTTTTACAAAGACCAATAAATTTCTCCGGTACAAGCGAGGTACCGCCAACAAGAAAGCCTTCAACATCTTTCTCCCTAGCAAAGTTAGCTACATTATCCTCATTTGTGCTTCCACCATAAAGTATCTTAAATTTATCTTCGGAAATACCAAGATTTAAAAGCTTTTCTTTGATAAAAAGATGAGAGACTGTAATCTCTTCTGGTCCAGGAGTTATTCCTGTGCCTATAGCCCAAACCGGCTCATAGGCTATTACAAGTTCTTTATCCTTAGAATAGCCCTCGAGAGGCTTTGTAAGCTGAGTTTCAAGAACACTCTTTACTTCACCCCTATCTTTTTCCTCTTTAGTTTCCCCAATACATAAAATCGGGGTAAGATTATTTTTTTGAACTTGTTGTAATTTTTTAGAAATAATTTTATTAGTCTCCAAACAATACAGCCTTCTTTCAGAATGACCTATAATAACATATTTACAAAAATCTTGGATCATTCTGCAAGATATTTCCCCAGTATATGCTCCTTCTTCTTCAGAGTGAATATTTTGAGCACCAAGGGTAATTTTACTATTCTTATCGTCTAGAAATTTTTTAAAGGCATCCAGATGTGTAAAAGGAGGGAATATAGAGACTTCAACGTTGTTTAAAGATCCAACCCGGGAGACTATTTTCTCTAGATTTTCTAATCCTTCAGAAACATTAGTATTCATTTTCCAATTGGCGCAAACGAGCATAGAAATTCAAAATTAAAAATGCAAAATTCAAAATTGTGAATTATGAATTAGAAATTGGAAATCATGAATTACGATTAGGAATTAGGAGGTTAGGAAGTTAGGAATTAGTCTGTAGAACTATTTCTCCTAGTAGCCTAGTCGCCTAGTAGTCTTCACAATTCGTACAAAAACTCACGTTTACTTTAATTCAAAAGTCCCACAAGCTAAAAAGCTAAGACGTTGCAAAATCCCTAATATCCTAATATCCTAATTTCCTAATAACCTAACTTTGAACTTTGCATTTTTAATTTTTAATTAATAAATCCTAATATCCCAATATCCCAATATTCTACTCTACAAGCTAAATATCGAAGATGCTCCCAAAGTAGTAATAGTTACTATTACTCCGGCAATCAAAACTCCCAATAATATCAAAGGAAAAGATTTTTTAAAGGGAATGCCAAAGATAAACGCAGCACAGGCTCCAGTCCATCCCCCTGTCATAGGAAGAGGAATAGCAACAAATAGAACTAGTGCCCACTCTTTATATCGTTCAACTTTCTTTGTAGTCTTTCTTCTTGTTCTTTCAAAAAGCCAGGTAAAAAATCTTTCAAAAATTGTAGAATGTTCTGACAAGAATTTTGATACTGGTTCTAAAAATAGAAGAACAAATATCAAAGGAAAAATATTCCCTAAAACTGATAATATAAAAGCATTAGAAACACTAAGATGGTAAACTTTTAAAGCTACTGGAATAGATATTCGAAGCTCTGCTATTGGAAGAGTGGCAATTAAAAATGTAGCAAGTTCAGAAGAGAAATTCGAAAAGTAGTTTTGAATATCTAGCATATATGAGTAAAAATTCTAAGCACTAAATCCGAAACACTAAACACATTCTAATATCTAAATTCAAAACTCAAAACAAATTGTTTTAGATTTCGGTCATTTGTCATCCCCAGGCTGATCCGCCTAGGGCGGAAATTTAGATATTGTTTAGCCAGTAGAATAGACTTTAGGATTTAGAAATTCGGATTTAGGATTTTATTGATCTTACTTTAAACTTTCACTCCTCTCAAGAAACTTGCTGCCCTTTCGGGCGATACTGTATTTATAATAACTTGGGTTGCCATTTCAAACCCTGCCCAGATACTAAAACGAGGAAGTACTTGGTAGTGAAAATGATAATAAGTCTTATCCTTTAAAACATGGGGGGTAGTATGAAGATAGGCATTATAATCAGGATTATCAAATCCTTTATCAAGTTTCGACAAAGCGGTTTTCAAAATTCTAGCTAAACTTTCTTTGGTCGCATGATCAATATCTTCAAAAAATGGTTGATGCGTTTTGGGAATAATTTGTATTTCGAAAGGACTCTTTGATGCAAAAGGACAAAGTGCGATAAATTCCTCATTCTCTGCTATAATTCTCTCTTTAAGTTTTTGTTCCTTTTTGATCACATCACAATAGATACATCTTTTATACTCTTTAAAATAAGTCTCGCTACTCTCCATTTCTCTTAGAATTGTATCAGGAATTAGAGGAATCGCAAAAATCTGAAAATGTGGATGAATAATAGATGCGCCTGCTTCTCTACCATGATTTTCAATTATCTGGATATATCTTGTAAATTTACCCTTACTTAAATTTTGGTAACGATTCTGAAGGACGTTCACCACATCTTGAATTTCTTCTTCATTCATTTCTGCTAAAAAGCTCTCATGGCTTCTCGTAATTACAACCTCATGGCTACCCGCCCCATTCATAGAAGTATAAAATTCATCTTCACGAAAAGAAAGTGTTTTTTCGGATCTAAATGCTTCAAATTTATTAGGAACAACTCTTACTTGCCATTTGCCTTTATCATCTTTCAGAGAAAAAATTTCTGGAGGCGTCATCTCCTCATTTCCAGGACAGAAAGGACAATTCTTTATATCAACCTTTTCCTCTTCTTTTTTCTTTCTAAAAGCATCGGGTCGTTTTGCCCTATTTTCAGAAATCACAACCCAATTTTTTTTGAAAGGATTTTGACGTAACTCAGACATAAGATTAATTAAAAGTTAAAAATGCAAAATGCAAAATTATTAGGTCTTCCTATGTTATTTGATGTTTGATAGCTCTACGTTTTCTTCTTAGCGTTGAGACACTCGCTCCTAGAATTCTAGATAGCTCTACTGTTTCTTGTAGTAGTTTCTCTACTTTACTCTTGTCTGCTTTTTTAGAATCTCTTAATAAGCATAACCAAAATTTACTTTCGTTTGCTGATTTTAATGCATGGTTAAGAAAATTAGTGAAATCTTTTTTACTACTCCCTGATTGAGCTTCAATAATGTTTGCGCCTATACTTGTTGCACTTCTAAGCAGCTGTCTTGCTACTATTTGAACATTGAAATCTCTCTTATCTAAAATATCAATAAATTTAAAGATGCTCAAACCGTAGATATAGGCTCTTTTCTTTAAATCAGTTGCATAGTTATCAGGTTTTTTATACTCCATTTTTATTAATTAATTTTGAACTTTTAACTTTGAATTTTGAATTTATTTATATTTACCAGTTATCAAGTTCCACTTTATCTGAAATAGCTCTAATAAGGTTTTTATATATGCAGAAGGTTTTACTTCGCTTTTACCTACATTTACCCATTTTACTGGCATCTCTTTAATCTTATATCCAAGTTTTCTTGCAATTGCTAAAATTTCAATATCAAATCCCCATTTTTCAATTCTCTGTTTTGAGAAAATGTCGTAAACAGCTTTTTTAGTAAAACACTTAAATCCACGCTGAGAATCATAAATTCCAGGAAGAGCTATAAGTCTTATTAAAAGCTTAGACCAATGACCAAACAACCTTTTATACCAACCTGTTTCCTCGTAAACTTCAGCACCAGGAACTTCAATGGAACCAATGACAACATCATAACCTTTCTTAAAAAATGACCACATTTTATCCATATGAGAAATATCAGTGGAATTATCAGCATCCATAAATAAAATATATTCTCCATTTGCAATAAGCATTCCATTTCTTACAGCGCAACCCTTTCCTTGACATTTTTCTACTAAAATAGAAATATAATCTCTTTTTTTAAT
>Ga0210051_1002638_pt1 | contig 17982 bp, 21 predicted proteins | sample CryGey092014_all_FD_185464 | JGI IMG/M metagenome (GOLD analysis project Ga0210051, IMG submission 185464) | Groundwater microbial communities from aquifer - Crystal Geyser CG23_combo_of_CG06-09_8/20/14_all (SPAdes) (version 2) | ecosystem: Environmental > Aquatic > Deep subsurface > Groundwater... | reverse complement strand
TGGGCGAAGATTTGAATCTGGAAGGTACAGGTTTAGCCGAAACTACCATTTTAATTTTTATTCAGCAAAAAGGAAAAGAACCTACAATGGCAGAGACAAAAGCAAACGGAGATGGATTTTGGCAATTTTCCCCCTCAAAAATTTTAGAAAAAGGAGAATATAAGGTCTGGGCCCAGGCCAAAGACAAAAGAGGGGCTTTAAGTTTACCCTCTAAAGTGATAACCTTTGAAGTTGGCTTGCCTCCTTTTCTAAAATTTGGTAGAATAGCAATAGATTATCTAACTATTATGATCACTTTAATTGTTTTAATTGTTGGAGTAATAGCAATTATTCTTTATACTTGGTATCGAATTTCTCTTTGGCGAAAGAAACTTAGAACAGAAACAAAAGAATTAGCTCAAACTATTTATGGAGCTTTTAGAGCTTTGCGCGAAGAAATTCAAGAACAAATAGAAAATCTGGATAAAAAACCTGGTTTAACAAAAGGAGAAAAACAAGTCCGCGATAAATTACAAGAAGCCTTAGATGTTTCAGAAGAATTTATTAGCAAAGAACTCAAAGATGTAGAAAAGGAATTGGAGTAAATCAAGACTCGTCTTATTCCATTATAATGGAATTGAGTCCGAAAAATCGGAAAATTAAATTCAAAACTCGCCGTTTCGGCGATTTTTTGTTAGAATGAAAAAGAAAACAAAAATGATTGATTTAACCGATCAAGATTTCGAACAATTTATAAAAAAAGAAAATAATTTTGATGTAGCCGTTGTCGGCGCTGGGCCTGCTGGAATGATTGCTGCGGGAAGGGTGGCTGAATTGGGCACTAGAGTCATTCTTATAGAAAAAAATAAAAAATCTGGCAAAAAAATAAGGACTGGGATCACACCAACTGTGACCCAGTCCTTTTTAACTATGCCGATAACAACTTCACGGCAGCTCATTAGGATTAGCTATCTTTCGCCAACTTATAAAAAGAGAAACTAAAAAAGCTATCGCAGTAATAAGTGTCACCCATCCCATTATTTTCGATGCAAAGAAATATTCATAATACTGCTGGATAGATTCAGCTTTATTTGCTTCATAGATAATGCTTATATTTGCATAAATAGACACAACTGCGCACAGTCCAAAAATAATGGGCCACGAAAAAATTAAAAATATTTCTGATTTAGTCCTCATCTTTCTTATCCTCCTTATTTTTATTATCTCTACGAAAATGGGTAACTAAAATCCATACTATAGCTGCTATAAGAACAGATAATCCCGTCCAATATGTACTCCAAGGATATTCAGGCGCCAGCATCTTTTTCACCTTTCCTTTCTTAAATTTAAATCGAGAATAATAGATAACCCGAACAATAGTAGTAAAGTCGAATTATTCTATTGTAAAAGAAACTATCTAATATAACAAAGTTTACCATAAATTAAGAGATTTTGTCAAGAACTCGTTGACAGATTTTTATAAAAAGAGTATAATAACTTATATTAGAGAGGAGAAGGCACGTTTAAAAATAAATATGGAAAGAAATAAATTTAACAAAAAATAATAGAGGAAAGGAGATAAAATGATTGAGTATTACGAATGTGAAAACTGTAATTTTGTCTATCCCTCTTGTAGTATTTATAGCAAAATTAAATGCCACCAAAAAAATAATAAGGGACAGAGGTGTAATGGCAACTTAAATTTCATTCGGATCCCTGAAACAGAGAAAGAGAAAGAAGAAGTGAAACAAGTTTAAAAGAAAAATGTCGGGGGTAGAGCCAAAAGCATTCGCCCCCGCTCATACTTATGAATAAAATAACAAAAAAATTGGGGTTCATCTCAAAATGAATCCTTTTTTATTTTACTCAATTCTTTTTACGTATTCGCCGGTCTGGGTATTTACCTCAATAATATCTCCCTCTTTAACGAATAAGGGAACGCTTATTGTGGCTCCGGTTTCCAGAACAGCTTGTTTGGTGCCAGCTTCTGCTCTGCCAGCCCTGACTCCTGGTGGGGCTTCAACAACTTTTAAACGAACCTTAATTGGCAAAGAGATATTAACAATTTTCCCCTTATAAATCAGGGTATCAACAATCTGCTCTGGCTTTAAAAATTGAGCCTGAGAGCCGATTTGACTTTGGCTTAAATTAAATCTCTTGGATAGTTGGTCAATTTCTGAGAAGAAATATTGACTGCGATGAGCATACAAAAACTTTGCCTGAAGTTTCTTTAATTCTGCCTCTTCAAAAACATCTGAAGGATGAAAAGTCTGGGAAATTACATTTCCGGTAATCAAATTTTTAATTTTTGCCTGTAAAACTGAATGACCCCTTCCTTTAAATAAAGGAGCTGCCTCAATTATTTCATAAGGGTCAGCATCTAAAATAATTCTCACTCCCTTTTTAAGATTGTTAAAAGCTAACATGTTATTTTAAAATCTTTCCACTAAATTTTAAGTGCCCCCTTAAAAATTCTTCAGAACTCATTGGTTTTCTTCCCTCAAGTTGAAGTTTTTCAATCACAAGAAAATCTTTCCCTGTCTGAACAGCAATTTTATCATTGGGAGCTAAAAAAGTCTTGCCGGGAACACCAAAGGGTCCATTTTTTGTTTGTTTTAAAACATCGGCTTTCAAAATTTTAATCTGTTTTTCATCCAAGAAACAAAAACTACCTGGCCAAGGGCAAAAAGTACGGATTTGCCGTTCAATATATTCTGCTGGTTTTTTCCAATCAATTTTTCCATCTTCTTTCTTAAGAATTTTTGTATAAGTTGCCTCCAAGTTATTTTGAGGTTTTGGTTTTATCTCATTGCCTACCCATTCTGGAATTGTTTCACAAAGGAGATTTACTCCTTTGTGGGCTGATTCTTTTAAGAGCTCGGGATAAGTTATTTTGGGATTTGTGATTTGGAATTTGGAGATTGCGATTACGTCGCCCTCATCTACTTTTTCTGTCATTAAAATTATCGTTACGCCAGTTTCTTTATCACCATTTAAAATAGTATATTGGATTGGAGAAGCACCTCGCCATCTGGGAAGTAACGAAGGGTGAACATTTAAACAACCATACTTTGGAATTTCCAAGATTTCTTTTGGTAAAATCTGGCCATAAGCGGCCACAATAATAAGCTCTGGTTTCATAGCTTTTAGCTTATAGCTTATAGCTTTTAGTTCTTTAGGTTGCAGTACGGGAATATTGTATTTTTGGGCTGAAATTTTGACTGGTGGGGGTGTTAATTCCCCCGTGATAATTTGTTTACGACCAACCGGTTTATCGGGCGCAGTTACAACTAAAATCGGCTTAAAATTTGCTTTAATAAGTCCTTCCAAAATAATTGCTCCAAATTCTGGAGTACCCATAAAAATGATTTTCAGTTGCATAATGGTTTACTATTTTATAATTCGCCACTCAATCTCTTCTTTTTTTCCTGCAAATTCTAACCAATCGCCCTCTGGACTTATTACATACCATTTTCTCTTAGTTTCCGACCAGACCATTGGATTGCCCTGATAATAAGGTTTCTTAACAATTTCTTTCGGTTTTAATCTATCTAATTCTAACCATTTTTTAAAGACGGTCTCAATGGCATAATCTAAGTTCCTTGATTTTGCCCATTTAGCCACTTTATCTATGGCTTTTTTTGCTTTTTTCACCGACCCGGCTAAATCCAAAAGTTGCTTTGCCGGCCTGGTAAATCTCGAATAAATTATTTTTCTTTTTTTGGCATTTCTTTTTATTTCTTCTAAAGATAGTTCTTTAGTTTCGAAATAATGAGTGACAACTTGGCGGATGGCCGTTTCTTTTTTTAACTCTTCGAAATATTTAATTTTGTCTTTTTTCAAATATTCCTCAATTTTCTCTGCGATACTCTTGCCAATCCCAGGAATTTCTTTGACACCCTTAATGCCTTTTTCTTTATAAATTAAAGAAATGTCCTTTTCTAAATTTTCTAAAGATTTAGCTGCTTTTCGGTAAGCCGCCGGTTTAAAAGCCACCCCTTTTATTTTCAAGAGAATCTCGATTTCATATAATATTCTGGCGATTTTTTCGTTGTTGTTCATCGAAATAAATCTAAAGATTTATGAGAGGTGGTTCGAAGAAGTAAACTTCTTCTCTCACCCTCATTTATATTCGGGTAAATGAATCGAAGATTCATTGAACATATTTTTCTACAGTAAACCTATAAATTATAATTTTTTCTTTTGTAGGATTAATTCCTCCTTTCTGACAGGCAATTGAAATTTGCTTCTCAATCGTGTCTATCTTCTCCAAATCAGGCAGTAAGAGAGCGGATTTTGCTACAACGTGGCCGTTAAAGACCACGTCTGTCCTATTGGGTGAGAGAATAGGAGTTGTTTTGATAATAATACCATACTTTTTAGAGTCTAACTCATTTATATTTTTTACTAACTCTGGCTCACTTAAAACATAAACAGTATAAGAAAGTTCGGGAAGCTCAGTTTCTTGAATTGGTCCAAAACGGTAATCTTCAGTAGCCGCTGCCACTGCATTGTGAATAACTTCTTGGGCTATATTTATTTTTGTCGGCAAATAAGTCCCAATGCAGCCCCTTAACTCACCATCTTTCATAATGGTCACAAAAGTTCCCGCCCTCCTCGTTAAAAATTCTCCAGGCAAATCCTCCGGCGGCGAAATAATTTTCCCCTCTCTAATATAATTTTCCACTGATTGTTTCGCAAGTGAAACTAAAGGATTCATAATTTTCCATCAACCTCTTTATTTAATCGATTAAAGAAATTTACCATAAATTTATGTCTTTCCCGCGCTATTCTTTTTCCTTCTTTGGTAAACATTCTCTCTTTAATTTTTCTTAGTTTGACCATAAACTCTCTATAAGCAGTATCTTCTTTTGAATATGCCTTGGTTTTCTCTATATCCACATCTTTGTTATGTAATTTCGCTCCCACTTCTCCGGCAAATAAAAATGCCCTTCCAATTCCCGTAGCGCCAATAGCATCTAATTTGTCAGCGTCAAAGAGAATTTTCGCCTCTTTCGATTCTGGCTTTTTATTTCCTCTGAATCGATTAGTTTCAATACAATGAATTATCTTTTCTATCTTTTCTTTCTTAAAATTAAATTTTTCCAAAATTTTCCTAGCCAATTCTGCTCCGATTTCTGCATGATCAATTTTCCCATTAACTTCATCCTGAGATTTTCTTCCAATATCATGCGAAATTGCCGCAACTTTAAGAATTTCTAAATCCGCCTTTTCCGTTTTACCAATTTTTAGAGCAAGGCGATAAACTCTCTCGGTATGGCTCCAATCATGGCTACCCTTCGCGTCCTTAAAATATTTTTGGACCTCTTTTTTGATTTCTTTAATTAAATTCATAATTAAGTTCTATTTTAACATTCTCTTTTTGGTTTTAGTTATTTTTACAGAATCCTCCAATAATTGTCCTTTGTGCAATTTATATAAAAGAGGAATTACACCACAATCTTTGCATCTTCCCCAGCCACATTTTCCCTTATTTTCTTTAGACAACATCTTACAAAGGGCAACTTCTCTATCAAATACTTCTTTCTTAATGATATTTTTCCTTAACCCCGTTTTACAAGTTAATTTATTTTTCTTTTTCATATATTTTTAATTATTTTAAAAGTAATTTGGCTGCTTTATATTTATCGCGAACTAATTTTTTTGCTTCGGGAATCAGCTTTTTCCAATCTCTTTTTAACTTCTCTAATATCCACTTTTTTCCTTCTTCAGGATTCATCTTGAACCTAATAAGAGCCGACTCAAAAAGCTGTGGAATTTCATCGAAATGAGACATAGCGTCAGCGCTGGCAATACATTCTGCCTCAATGGTTTTTCTTTTAATGGATTTGCTTGCCCGATGGGCAAAAATGCAATGTTTAATTTTTTCAATTTTTTCTTGTGGGTAATTAAATTTTTTAAGAATTTTTTCTGCTTCTCCTGTTCCAGAAATGTGATGGTTTACTTTATCACCTTTAATAACTCCAATGTCGTGCAATAAAGCGGCTAATTCTACAATTTCTTTATTTGCATCAAATCTTTTTGCCAGCACTTCAGCATATTTAACCACTGACGTTATATGATATGTCCAAAAGCTATAACCAAAAATATTCGCCGGCTTTTTACACTCTCTTTCAACCGTTTCTCTTACCTTTTTTACTATTCCTTTATAAGAATATTTTTTCATACTATTTAAATTAAGCCTATTCCCAATTTTTCTAAAAGTTGATTTAAAGCGTTTTTCTCGGCGACCCCGACGCCAAAATCAATTTTACATTTTTACTTTTTATATTTAGAACTCTTTAAAAACTCTTTTTCCTTTAATTTTCCCCATATTTAATAAAATTCTCTTCTTCTTTGGATTGGTATAAGCGGCTATAATTTCTCCTATAAACATCGTGTGATCTCCTAAGTCAATTTCTTTCTTTAATTTACATTCAAGGTTTATTGTGGCGTCTTTAATCAACGGCGATTTTAAATATCTCGATTTTAAGGTCTTTATTTTAGTTTCTTTAAATTTATCTACTTTATTTCCAGAAGTAGAGCCAAAAAACTCCACTGCTTTTTGTAATTTTTTATTTGGGACGGCAATTACAAATTCTTTACTTTGATGGATAAGTTTGTGAGTATATCCTTCTTTTGATAAGGAAATAGCAAATAAGGGTGGTTTATATGCGCACCTCGTCTTCCAACCAGCCACCATTCCGCTTGGCTTTCCATTTTTATCAATGGAAATTACAAAAACACAACTTTCTGGCTTAAACACATCAAACGCTTTTTGAATAGAAACTTTTTTCATAATCTAATTTCTTTTTCAAGCCAGGCGATTTTTTTACCTTGTTTCCTTTGCCAGAATATGTCTTCCCAAATATAACTGGTGGCAAGATAAGCCCAGTTGCCCCATTTTGCTTTGACATATTTGATTATTTTTTCTGGCGACACCAATTTTTTCTTGAAAAACAATCTGGAATATATTTTTTGCTGCCAGGGAGCAACATGGTCAAAAATTTCATAATGATGCAATGCTTCGGTTGCTAAAATCCGGGCAGTTTCGGGACCGACGCCGTATAATCTTAATAATTTTTCCTTTGCTTCTTTCAATGGCAATCGTCTTAATTCATTTTCGTCAATTTTCTCATTGACAAATGTTTGGGATGATTTAATAAATAACTTTGCTCGATAGCCAACTTTTAATTTTCTTAGTCTTTCTTCCGGCACTTTCGCCATTTCTTCCGGCTTCCAAAACTCATAAATTTCCTTGTCATCGAATATAACCTTAACGCCGTATTTTTCTAACATAGTTTTAGTCATTTGAACACTTCTCCTCACAACTGTATTCTGTAAAAATATTCCTATCATTAATAAGCCATATAAGCTTTGGGCACAACTGTTATGTGTTCCATACCATCTTTTAAGAAACGGTGAAAGAATTTTGTCTTTTTTAAATCTTCTAAAAAATTCTGAAATATCTCGTTGAAATTCAAATCTGAAATTTAACTCGTTAATGATATTATTCAGTTCGTTTTTAGATAATTGAGACTTTGAAAAGACGGTAATTTTTATCTTTGGTTTATTTATTGTTCCTCGGCTTTCCATTTTTATTCCATAAATTTTATTACCCAATCCCACCGCAAACCAATACTTTCCAGTTTCGTAAATACTTAGAGGATCGGGATAATATGATGGTTTAAAAACAGTCGTATCAAAATTAAACGGCGCCCTCGGCTTAATTTCAATGGATACTTTTTTATTTAATTTTAATATTTTTGGCATTCTTGAAATTTCTATTGTTTTCTTGCAATAAAAAATAATTTTATTCTTTTTAATTCGAGGCCGCTTCTTGGTTTTCTTTTAGCTTCATAAACGATTTTAAATCCTGATTTTTTAAGAAGATCTTTTATTTCTTTCTCTTGAAAATACTTAAAGAACATTTTTCTTTTCGGGTCAAATGGTTCAGGCATAATACCTTCTCCTTTACCTTTTTGAAGCATTAAAATCATAATTCCATTGGGCTTAAGGACCCTATTGAATTCTTTTAAGGTAATAAGAGTTTGTTTTGAGGGAATATGATAGAGTGAATACGCCGCACATAGGCCGTCAAAGGATTCGTCAGGATAATCTAATTCTCTCATATCCATTTTCTTGAAAATGCCTCTTGGGACCGTTGCCTTTGCTATTTTTATCATTTCAGTAGATAAATCTATTCCCTCGACATAAAAACCTTTTTCTAAAAAATATTTTGTAAATTGACCTGGTCCACAACCCACATCAAGAATTTTCGCCCTCAGAGGTAATAAAGATAAAAATTTATCTAAATATTTTATATCAACTTTATCTTCAAAAAACTCTTTTGTATAAGCCTGCGCAATCTTGTCGTAGGTTTTAACAACAATTAAGCTTTTATCTATTAATTTTCTATATTTCATTTTTTTATTGATTTTGCTTTAATTTCCTTAATTTTTAGCATTTTGCTGTAATATTTGCTTAATTCTTTCTGCTTCGGTTTCTACAACTCTGCCTTCGTATTCACCGGCGTGAGCCGGAGCTCCTTTGTAAATTGGTTTTTTCTGGTCTATATGTAAGTTGAAGATTAAGTCCTCATTACTTTTTTTGATATATAAATGAAATCTTGGGAAACCCGTTCTTTCAAGCGGCCGGACAAAAGACAACTCATCTTTTTCTTCTTTTAAAAAATAATAAGCAATTTTTCTTGCCAAGTTTACAATATTTTCTCCTGTATTTTTTATGATAAATTTCATGATTTTTTAATATCGCTTTAAACTTGATTCCAAAGATTGAGAAATATTTCTCTTCCTTTTAAAACATTACTATGGGGGAATAATTCTAATATAAATGGACCAAAATAATTCGAATCTTTACATTCTTTTAAAAGACCCTTAAAATTTATATTTCCTTTCCCAGGCACAGCATGTTGATCGGTTTTACCATCATTGTCATGGAAATGTATGTTTATTACGAATTTTTTAACTTTTTTAAAATATTTAACCGGATCTAAACTTGCGATATTTGAATGGCCGGAGTCAAAGGTTATTCCCAAACTTTTTACTGAATTTACCACCCTTAATAAATCTTCCGGTTTTCTACACAGCCTATCTGGACCAAATGAATTTTCTAAGCCAATTTTTATTCCATATTTTCTTCCTAATTTAACAATTTCTTTTAAATTTTTTATTAGAATTTCAAAATTTTTAGCTACCATATTCTCGTTGTTCGGTCTATCTCTTTCACCGCTATGAATTGTTATTTGTTTAACGCCAACTTTTTTTGCTAAAATGATTTCCTTTTTTGCAAATTTGAGAGCTCCCTCTGAAACTTCTGGAATTAAGCTAGAAATAGGCAAAAATTGCATCGCGTGCAAATTTAAAGAAATATTATTGTTCTCGGAAATCCCTTTAGCATCTCTAATTACTTTTGGTTTAAAATCAAATTTTTCTCCTAATCCTTGAATTTCATAATAATCAAACTTATTTCTAATAGCGAAATCTAAATCCTCCAAGATATTTTGTCTATCCGATCCTATAAATCCGATTTTTGGTTTAATCTCCTTATTTTTTGGTACTATCATTTTCAATTTTAAAGTTTAAAATTTACTACTAAATATCCAACGCCGAAAGGTCCTTCATAAGAGAGAATTTCTGGTTGCCAATTTGCACCCGAAGCCTCTAAAATTCCCAAAAGGAAACAAAAAGAGCGGAGACCACATTCGCCAGCTTCAGGATACAAATCATCTAATTTTAAAATTTTTTCAATATCTTTTTTCTTCAGCGCCTCAATTAAATCCTTATCAAATTTTGGACCATCAGGGTGAAACCCGTAAGGACCCTCTTCTTTTAGACAATGCGACAAGTCTCCCGACGCAATAACGGCGATTTTGGATTTTAGATTTGATTTGTCATTTGGATTTTGGATTTTAGACTTGTAGATCTTTTTTCCTTCTTCGAAATAAAATTTCGGTGATTCTAAACCAATTAAATGCTGTTCAATTTCGCCCCTAAAATCTTTCGCAAGAAAAAATAGGGGAACGTTAAATCCCCAATCAGGGTGGGGAGCGGAAATGATTATCGAATCTGGATTTTTCTCCTTTAATTTTTTGCCGAGCAATTCCAAATTTTCAATGGTATTTTTAACCTGAGTTCTATCTTCTTCAGAGCCAACTGAGGGCAAAATTATTGGCGGATGTGGCGAAAACGCTGCAAAAACAATTTTTCCCATATTATTTTAAAATTAAAAAATTATTTTTTTATTGCTAAAAGCAGATTCAATTATTACTTTTCCGTTTCCAGTAATTATCTCTCCTATCACATCCGTTCTAAATTCTTTTATTTCTTTTAAAATCTTATCAACATCTCTCGGATTAACTGATAAAATAAAACCTATTCCGCAATTGAAAATTTTATACATTTGAACATCAGAAACACCCTTTTTGTAAATTTCATAAAAAATTTTCTGGGGTTTCAATTTATGATTTCTTTTTATTATGACATCGGCTCTATTTAGTAAATCTTTTAATTTTGTGAATGCTCCACCAGTAATATGAGTCATTCCGAGAATTTGCGGAGGTCCGACCTCCGCAAATTCAATAAAAGGAGAAATTTCATCGAAATAAATAAAAGTGGGGATAATAAATTCTGATTTAATTTTCTTGCCAAAAATTTTTCTAACTTTTGTAAAACCATTCGAATGTAATCCATTACTTGCGATGCCAATTAGGACATCACCGATTTTAAATTTATTAACTTTTGGTTTTTCAACAAAGCCAAGCATTGTTATACTCAATTCCATTCCTTCCATATCATTATGAATTGCTGTTTCTCCGCCTAAAATGGCAATCTTTCTTCTTTTGCATTCTTTTGAAAGATGCGAAATTATTTCTAAAATTGCTCTTTTGTCGTCTTTTGGTAAAAATAAGTGATTTAAAATCGCATAGGGTCTGGCATTCATTAATAGCAAATCGTTCAAATTCATTGCTAGGGTATCTAAAACAGCATTTTTAAAAGTTCTTTTTTGCCAATGATAAACTCCTTTTGTTCCTATTCCATCGGTATGGCAGTATTCCGGAAAAGAAAATTTCTTTTTAACCACATGGTTTTTAACAGAGATGTAAGGCGTTTTCCAAGTTTTTTGAATTAATTTCAAAATTTCCTTTTTATATGGTTTCGTTGGGTTGTACATTCTATTTTAAAATTAAATTTAAATTTTCGCCGCATTTTGGGCATTTTCCATCTTTGTCTAAGCGGTGGATGATATAATTTGTTCTATCAATTACCAAAGCATTACATTTTGGACAAAAAGTATCTTCAGAGGGAAGTCCTGGAACGTTACCTGTGTAGACATATTTTAAACCAGCTTCCTTCCCAATCTGCCAGGCCTTTTTTAAGGTTTCAACCGGTGTTTCAGGTATATGCTTAAGTTTCCAGGAAATAGCGCCGGAAAACTGACTTATGTGCCAGGGAGTTTCAGGTCCCAGCTCAGTTTTAATAAAATTGGCGATATCTTTAAACATTTCTTCAGAATCACTTAAAGTCGGAATTACCAAAGTGGTGATTTCAATCCAGGCGCCAGATTTTTTCATTAATTTAGCAGTATCTAAAATGGGTTGAAGACGAGCACCACAAATTTTTTGATAAAATTCATCAGTAAATCCTTTAATATCAATGCTATTGGCGTCAAGATAGGGGATTACTAATTTTGCCGATTCAGGGCTCATAAATCCATTAGAAATAAAATTGTTTTTTAAGCCTGCTTTTTTTGCCAATTTCATTGTATCCAAAGCATATTCTAAAAAAATTGTTGGTTCCGTGAACGTATAAGAAATGCTTGGCAATTTATTTTTTAGAGCAATTTCGACAATTTCTTTTGGCGGCAAATTTTCTCCTGGAATTTCTTTTGATTCTTTAAAACCCTGAGAAATATCATAATTCTGGCAGTTGGCACATTTTAGGTTACAGCCAACAGTTGCAATTGAAAGAGAATAGCTTCCCGGTAAAAAATGGAAAAAAGGCTTCTTCTCAATTGGATCAATGTTAACGGCAATTGCCTTACCATAATTCAAGGCAAATAATTTTCCATCAATATTTTCTCTCACCCCACAAATACCTCTTTTCCCTGGTAAAATCGCACAATAATGGGCACAATTTTGACATTGCACCTTTTTTTCAGCCAATTTTTTATATAAATAAGCCTCCTTCATTTTTAAGAGTATAAAACTTCTTTAATTATATCTGAAATTATGGTAAAATTCAATTAGATTATAGATTATATTTTCGTATTTTCGTAAAACATTCGTATTTCCTAGAGTATGAGGCATCGAATTTTTATTGCTATCAATTTACCAGAGGATATTAAGAAAAAACTGGCAGATTATCAATCGAAATGGCCAGAGTTGCCTATTAGATGGGCTAAAAAGGAAAACATCCATATTACCTTAATTTTTCTCGGCTATCTTTCAGATGGAGAACTTTTAGAAATCTGTAAAATTACCAAAGAGATATCCTTAAGAAATCAACCTTTTTTAATAAATTTAAATAAAATTTGTTATGGCCCCCCCAAGAAGATGCCTCCGAGGATGATTTGGGTTGAAGGAGAGAAATCAGAAAAATTAGGGAAATTACAAAAAGATTTAGAAAATTCGCTTCTAACCTCACAGGTTAAAGGATTAGAGTCTGAAAACCGACCTTATGCGCCTCATATTACTTTAGGTAGAATTAAAACCTGGGAATTTCGCCGAATTGAACCCGAAGAAAGGCCGGAAGTAAATGAAGACATTGATTTAAGTTTCGAAGTAAATTCAATTGAAGTTATGGAAAGCGCACTAAAAAGAGGAGGGGTAGAATATACAATTTTAGAATCGGCTTCATTAGCCGATTCTAAAAATTTCTAAACTATGAAAGTACACTTCGTTGGTATTGGGGGAATTGGCGTTTCAGCTTTAGCTCAGTATTATTTAGCCAAGGGTCACCAAGTCAGTGGTTCTGATTTAGTTTCTTCTGAAATTACTGATGCTCTAAAGAAAAAAGGAGTAAAAATCCTTATCGGCAAACATAAAGCTAAAAATTTACCAGAAGATACTGATTTGGTAATTCATAGTCTAGCAATACAACCAAACAACCCCGAACTTATTGGTGGACATATTGGTGGACATCGGATGTCCACCATATTGAGTTATCCGGAGGCGTTGGGAGAACTAACAAGAAAATATTTTACTATTGCAGTTTCTGGAACTCATGGAAAAAGCACAAGTGCGGCAATGATTGCCTTAATTTTAATCAAAGCTGGGCTAAATCCTACGGTCATTGTCGGCACAAAACTTAAAGAATTCGGGGATTCTAATTGCAGAGTAGGGAAACCCGTTCGACAAGCTCAGGGTAAAATCCAATATTTGGTTATTGAGGCTGATGAATGGCAAGCCTCTTTTTTAAATTATTGGCCAAAGATAATTGTTTTAACAAATATTGAAAAAGAGCATTTAGATTTCTATAAGAATCTAAATGATATATTAAAAACTTATAAAAAATACATTGGACATTTGCCCAAAGACGGAGTATTAATAAAAAATGCAAAATGCAAAATGCAAAATGCAAAATGGCAAGGCAAAATTCAAAATTTCTCTTTGCAGCAAAAAGAAACAAAGAAATTAAGGAAAATATTAAAAGTTCCGGGAGAACATAATGTTTTAAATGCTCTGGCAGCTTTGACTGTTGCCAGAATTTTAAAAATTCCTGATAAAATCTCTCTCAATGCCCTTTCAGGATATAAGGGTTCCTGGCGCCGCTTCGAAGAAAAAACTATTAAGCTAAAAGCTAAAAACTGTAAGCTGATTTCAGATTATGCTCATCATCCAACTGAGATTGAAGCGACTTTAAAGGCAACTCGAGAAAAATTTTCGAGAAGAGGAATCTGGTGTGTTTTTCAGCCCCATCAATATCAAAGGACATATTATTTATTTGACGATTTTGTAAAAGTTTTTAAAGAAGCCCTTCGACCAGCTCAGGGCGAAGAAGATAAATCTTCTTCTTCCCCCTTCGCTACCGCTCGGGAGGGTAAACCCCAAATTGATAGATTAATTATTACCGATATTTACGATGTTGCTGGTCGAGAAGAAAAAAAGATAAAGGAAAAAGTAAGTTCAGAAAGGTTGATTAAAGCGATCAATAAACCATTGGCAATTTATATTCCTACAATTAAAAAAGCAGCTGATTATCTAAGGAAAAATCTTCAGGGCGGGGAAGTGGTAATAATTATGGGTGCAGGAGATATTTATAAATTGTGTGAACAATTTTGATTACCCTTTCCCTGGGGCTTGATTCTCGCCACTTGACAAAGGAAAGCTAAAAAGAGAAAATAAAATAAGAAGTTTTCTTCTTTAAAAGGTCGCATTAATTAACCCCCGTTAGAGATTCTGGGGACAAAAAGAAAGCAAAACGAGAACAAATCTCTAACGGGGTAAACCAAATAGCCAATTCCCATAAAAATTAGCTCTTGGGATTGGGGATTTTTAACCATTATGACTACTCTTTTTTGGATAATCGTGGCTATCGTGGTAGTGGGATTAATAATCTGGTTTTTAAAGACAGGGAAAAAGAAAAAAGGTCCACCACCAGTAGTTTAAATTCTTAATTCAGAAAAAAAAGACGAAAGACGCCTTAGTTTTAAGGGCGTCTTTTATTTTAAAGAGGATTTACAAGAAAGGGAGACTTTATTATAATAAAGTCAATGCAAAGAATTCTTAATATAGAAACCCCGAAGGAGTCGCCATCGGGCGACCCTACGGGGCAGGCAATAAAATATTTATGAAAAGAATTCTCAACACTGAAACAATAAAATATTTAGGGAAAAAAATTAGGGTGTGCGGTTGGGTTAAAACTATAAGGTCCCATGGTAAGATTATCTTTATTGATTTGAGAGACAGAAGTGGGATTCTCCAAATAGTAGTGACCCCAGAGACCCTTTCGCTGTATGAAATGGCTCAAACTCTACGGCCAGAGTGGGTGATTGGAGTTGAAGGCGAGATTAAAGAAAGACCAAAAAAAATGATAAATCCTAAATTGGAAACTGGCAGAATAGAACTTCAGCCCCAAAAAATAGAGATTTTTTCTCAGGCTAAGACTTTGCCCTTTCCAGTTGATACCTCAGGTTACGAAATAGCAGAAGAAAAGAGGCTAAAATATCGCTATTTAGATTTGAGAAGAGAAAGAATAAGAAAAAATTTACAATGGCGCCAGAAAGTTATTCAATTTATGAGAGATTTTTTACAGAAAGAAGGATTTTTAGAGGTGGAAACGCCGATTTTAACTAAATCAACGCCAGAAGGAGCTAGGGATTTTTTAGTTCCCTCAAGGTTACAATCGGGAAAATTTTACGCCCTCCCTCAATCTCCCCAGCAATATAAACAACTTTTAATGGTGGCTGGAATTGAAAAATATTTTCAAATTGCCAGATGTCTTAGAGACGAAGACCCAAGAGCAGACCGTCAGGCAGAACATACCCAATTAGACATTGAAATGGCATTTACTTCCCAGGAAGAAATTTTAGATTTAGTCGAGAAATTATATGTAGCTTTGGTGAAAAAATTATTTCCAGAAAAGAAAATTTTTAAAATTCCCTTTCCAAAATTAACCTACAAAGAAGCAATAGAAAAATACCAGACTGATAAACCCGACCTCCGGAAGAATAAAACAAACTCTAATGAATTAGCTTTCTGTTTTATTATTGATTTTCCGATGTTTGAACGGCATAAAAAGGAAAAAAGATGGGGGGCAATGCATCATCCTTTTACTAAGCCTCAAGCTGAGAACATCTCTGAAATTAAAAAGCATCCAGAAAGAATTTTGGCTTACCAATATGATTTTGTTTTAAACGGCTGTGAAATTGGCGGCGGCAGCCTAAGAACCACCAATTTAGATATATTAACAGCCGTCTTTGAGGTTCTTGGTCATAAAAAGCCAGAGATTAGAAAACTGTTTAGTAATTATTTTGAAGCCTTCAGTTATGGAGTTCCGCCCCATGGCGGAATTGCTCCAGGAATTGACAGATTTTTAGCAGCAGCTTTGGGAGAGCCTAACATCAGAGAAGTTATTGCTTTTCCAAAAACTGGTGATAACCGAGATTTAATGATGGGTGTTCCGGCCAAAGTAACTGAGAAACAACTAAAAGAATTGCATATTAAGATAATAAAGCCCAAAGGGTAATGAGTAGAAATCTTAAATTTTTTTTAATAGTTTTTGTTTTAAGTTTGCCTTTTTGGTGGGGGGTAAATGTCTTAGGAGAAAAACTGGAAAATTTTTTTTATTGGCGGGAAATAAGTCAAAATACTCAAATTTTCACTGCTCAAATAATTCTTGAAGAGAAATTAAACAAATTAAAGCCTATTCGTCATAGAAATGTGGAAGATCTAGAGATTCGAGCAACATCAGTAATTTCAGTTTTCTTAGATAATAAGGGTAAGGAAAAAATCCTTTTTGAAAAAGAAAGTGGCAAAATTTTACCGATTGCTTCTTTAACAAAATTGATGACGGCTTTGGTTGTTTTAGAAAACTATGACTTTTCAAAAGAAATTAAAATTTCTGAAAAAGCAGTGGAACAGCCAGAAGATCTCGGAAAATTAGTAGCTGAAAGAATTTTCCCGGTAAAATACCTTCTTTACCCATTGCTAATGGAGTCAAGTAATGATGCGGCTTTTTCCCTGGCTAATGATTATGACGGCATGACGGGAGAAAAATTCGTTACGTTGATGAATTCGGCGGCTCAAAAGTTAAATCTTAACGATACTTTTTTTGTAAATCCTAGCGGACTTGACCCTGAAACTAAGACGCCCGAAACTAAGATAAATTATTCAACTGCAAGCGACTTAGCAAAACTGACCAAAGAATTATTAAAAAAACCGTTAATTTGGGAAATTCTTTCCACCCCAAGATATAATTTTTACGGTCCGGAACTTCTAAATACCAATGAGCTCTTAGGAGAAATCCCGGAAATAGTTGGAGGTAAAACCGGCTATACCTATACGGCCGGGGGCTGCATGGTTTTGGTGACAATCGCTCCAAAAGATGCAGGTTTCTTGGTAAATGTAATTTTAGGAACAGATGGACATAATGGCAGATTTGGAGAAATGAAAAAATTAGCAAATTGGTTAAATACGGCTTACAAATGGTAATCCACAAACTATTATGTATTTACCGGAAGCAGCTATAGACGTTATCAAAATCTTTACCTTGGGGGCAGTTGCTTTTATTGTGGCTTTTTTATTTACGCCAATTTTGACCCGTTTTTTGTATAAATATAAATTCTGGAGAAAAGAGGTAAGAAATAAATCTTTAGATGGTAAAGAACTGCCGATTTTCCAGAAGTTTCATTCTGAGGGTGAAACTAATATTCCAAGACTTGGCGGGCTTTTAGTTTGGGGAACAACTTTAATTTTGATTTTTTTATTTTTTGGAATCTCTCAGATTACTGACATCTGGTGGCTAAAAAAACTTAATTTTTTAAGCAGAAGCCAAACCTGGCTTCCTTTATTTGCCTTAGTGACTGCTTCTCTGTTGGGCCTATTTGATGATGTTTTACAGGTTTTTGGCAAGGGGAAATATGTCGGTGGGGGATTGAGTTTAAAAAAACGCCTCCTTTTAGTTGCTTTAATTGGTTTAATTGGAGCTTTATGGTTTTATTTTAAATTGGATTGGCACACAATTCATGTTCCCGGGATGGGGGATTTTGGGATTGATGGCTGGTATATTCCACTTTTCGTTTTCATAATGATGGCTGTTTATTCAGGCGGAGTTATTGATGGGATAGACGGTTTGGCAGGCGGCGCTTTTGCCTCAATTTTCGCAGCCTACGCCGGAATTGCTTTGTTTTTGGGTCAAATTGATATAGCCGCTTTTTGCGCTGTCATTTTGGGGGCTTTGTTGGCTTTTTTGTGGTTTAATATTCCTCCAGCCAGATTTTATATGGGAGAAACTGGAATGTTAGGGCTTTGCGCCTCTTTAA
>Ga0210051_1002635_pt1 | contig 17996 bp, 19 predicted proteins | sample CryGey092014_all_FD_185464 | JGI IMG/M metagenome (GOLD analysis project Ga0210051, IMG submission 185464) | Groundwater microbial communities from aquifer - Crystal Geyser CG23_combo_of_CG06-09_8/20/14_all (SPAdes) (version 2) | ecosystem: Environmental > Aquatic > Deep subsurface > Groundwater... | reverse complement strand
ACAGATTCAAGAAGTCCATAATTAATCAGAAAAAGAGTTTCCTATTGACTATATAAAGCCAAAGGCGTATCATATAATAGTAATCACAATGGAGTGGTAAATGAAAATGAGGATATATTAAGTTGATAGGCAGCACTCGGAGGAAGGGTGTTGCTTTTTTATTTTATGTCGCCTAAAAATCTTAGAAAAATAATTCTGCTAATTATACCACTCGCTTTACTTTTACTCATCGTTGTTTTATCTATTATTGCTCCTATCTTAGAATATAAGCGCCTAGAAATATCAAGAAATTATTATTATATTTTTCATAATATATGTAATCAGTTACCCACAAGGTGTTTGTTTATTTATACTTCTCCAATGGCATTGTGTGCTAGATGTTTTTTTATATATTTAGCATTATTTATCACCGGAATAGTTTTACTAAAAAATAAGATTAATAAAATATATTGGAGAATCAGTTTAATTCTAATACTTCCATGTATAATTGATGGAGGAACTCAATATTTAGGTTTTAGATTAAGCAATAATGTGTTGAGATCTATTACGGGTGGTTTGGCAGGAATTGGATTAGGATTGATTTTCTTTCCATTGTATTTTCGAGTGATCAAATTTTTCATTAAAGGAGGTGACAGTTAATGAAATTGGTTATTGTATTTTGTTTGGTAGTAGGTATGTGTTTTTTGGTCGGCAATTCATTTGCTGCTGAAACAACCGTACTATTAAGAGATGGGACTCCGGTAATTCTAAGGCTAAGCGAAGAGGTAAGCACTAAAACAAAAAATAATAGCGATGTTGTTCATCTTGAAGTAAGTAGAGATGTTGTTGTTGATGAAAAAGTAGTGATTAGAGGCGGAACTCCTGCAGAAGGCATGGTGAATATTTGTCAAAAACCTGATATTATTGGTCAGGAAGGAACCATCGGGTTTGTTTTAAATTCTACAAAGACTATCGATGGGCAATTTGTATCTCTTAGGGGTAATTTAACAAGGTCCGGACAAAATAAGGAAATTTTGTCGGCAGGAGCTGCCTATGCTTGTTGTCCAATTTTTGGTTTGATAAAAGGGACCAATGCTACCTTTGTCGCAGGTTCTGAAATAAAAGCATATACAGAAAATGATATAAAAGTGAAAGTTTGGTAAGTATAAGGAGGATAAGCAAATGGTAAAAAGAATATTAGTTTTTGCGTTAGTTGTTCCGTTCCTTACTTTTTTAATACCAATTCAATCTTTTGCAGATTCTTATAGAGTCAAACTGGCTAATGGGACGCCAGTTATACTTAGGTTGACTGAAGAAGTAAGTTCAAGAACCAAAAATATTAGTGAAACAATCAATTTAGAAGTAGCTAGAGATGTCGTTGTTGATGGTAAAATAGTTATTAAGAGCGGAACGCCCGCTATTGGAACTGTTACGATGTTGGAACAGAAAGGCATGGTAGGTAAGGCTGGAAAGATTCAAATTTCTTTGGAAGCTACTAAATCTATTGATGGTCAAAGAATATCGTTGAGATCGTTTTTAACACAAGGCGGCAAAGATAGCCAAGCAACAGCTTTAGCTGGAGGGGTTATATGTTGTCCGTTATTTTTATTAATGAAAGGCAAGGAAGCCACGATAGCTGCAGGAACAGAGGTTAAGGCCTATACGGAAACCGATATGACAATAGATGTTGAATAATGAGCATTATTTGAGTTGGGTTTTGCTGAATTGGCATTCTTGAGGATCGAATAGATATTTTTTAGAACAGTCCGATTGTGTTATTAAAATATCTTTATATCCGTCATGATTATAATCATTATCTAAAGATATAGAGAAATCTTGTAAAATATCTATGTTTGTTTTCATTATGAAAGATGGGGCTAAGGGATAACTCTTAGCCCTTTTATCATATAGATAGAACTTAAGATCTATGTTTATTTGTCTGTTAAGTATTTTAGAAATAGCTTCTTCTATAGATTTTGGTTTTTTAGGAATATTTACTATTAGAATGTCAGGATAACCGTCATTATTTATATCTACTAAATTACTCTTTTCATAGAATACCCCAGAGGAAACAATTTGCATATCAGGGCTTTTTTTGTATCCGTTCATTATTTTATCAATATGATATATGCTTACAATAGATTTCGTATTAGAAAGTAACGCCCCATAATTTTTATATCTAATTTCTATTTTATCTGGCAGCCCCTCATTACCTATATCATAATAAATACCCGTTATCCAAGAAGACCATTTTTCTTCTATAATTCTATTTGGCGCATTAGAAAATAAAGAATCTTTTATTTGATAATATATCAGATGCTTATAAGCTTCGTAATCAACAGCGTTAGGTTCTTCTATTATTATGAAATCAAGTAACTTATCTTTGTTTATATTCGCAATTATAAATTTTTCCTTAAAGAACACATTTTGTGTATTATCATACCTAATATTGCCAGTGTCATGTTTGATGGCAAAAGGGCTTCTAATATCTTGACCAGAAATCATTTGGGAACGATTATCTATAATGTTATATTGATCGAAATTGGAGAATTTTACTGGATTAAGTTTAAACTCATGCGACAAAGAGTAGCTCTTATTTTCGTTACATTTAAATATCTTTATGCTATTTTGTGAAACAATAACTTTATCCAGCGTACTATCGTTATTTAGATCAATGTTGATTTCTTGATCTTCGATAGAATCAGCAAATACATGTAAAAGAGAGAATTGCATATTAACGAGAAAAATTAAAGCTATCAATATGAATTTCATAGTTCTTTTAGATATATTACGCATATCCTTTTACTATCCGGACCTAATATTAAAAGTTCCTTTTTGCTGTCAGAATTTATATCTATTGCTCTAACTTCGACTACAGAATAAAACAGTGGTATATTTATAGTTTTGTCTATAGATAGCATATCAGTTACTTTTTTTAGTTTGGTAAGTTCTAGCAGGCTAGTTTTTTTAAGTAAAAGTATATCAGGCACTCCATCGCCAGTCATATCTTCAAACCTAATAAACTGTCTAAAATTATAAAGTTCAGTTAGTTCTAGTAGTGCCATAGAGAAATCTTTACTTAGAGTAACATAAATGAGAGATTTGTTTTTTTTGATAGCGTAATATCCTAAATTAAAAGTTATTTCTTTGTTCTCAGCTGCTTTAATAATAGATTCTTTTGACTCAAGCTTAAGCGGAGGAGTAATCGTGATTATTGCATGGTGACCATCGTTGTCTAGATTTATAACGTTATCTAGTTTGGGCATGCAGACACTTTTAAAAATATTACTAGGTTGAAAGTTGAACTTAAATGTATCTTCAGCAAAATATATCTTGCTGATAAGCAAGGGTAGCAAAGAAGTATTTCCTTTTAAGGGATATTCTATATTTGTTCCAATGATATCTATAAGTCCATCGTTATTTAGATCCAATAGTCGCAATTCCATTGCAGACCAATTTTGGTGTTTGCTATTAGGTAAGTTTATATACTTGGGTGCTTGAAATTTTTTGTTTTTTTCCTGAAGAAAGATAGTTATTCGACAACCATCAGAATTCTCAGCAAAAGATATTATATCCAAAAGTTTATCTTTGTTGTAATCTTGGAGCCAATAATAACGCTTTTTACTTAGGGTTGGAAAAAATGATATGCCATTGTTATGTTTTTTGTTTTTTTCTCCAAATTTAGGCCAGGGTTGTATATTTAAAGAAGAATTTATATAAGCATATTCAATTTTTATAAGTGATGGATCAAAAACAAGAGGTTCTATCTGCCAAGAAATAAGCAAGCCTTCTTCAGTAGGAATCACTATGTCATCCAGCCCGTCATTATTAAGATCTACGACAAACGAATAATTTTTCATACTTTTTTGCTTTTTAAGAAATATTGATTTGTCGTTTAATACTTTAATGTAATCTGGGCCTTTGATTTCCCCGTGATTAGTTAAAGAGAAATAAAATATTTTATTTTTACCAAGGCACATTAGTATTTCTTTTCCTGCTCTGTTGATTCTGCATGAATTTACTGCCATTATTTGGTCGTTTGATTTTATGGTGTAGGCTTTAAATGAATGATTTGGATTTTGACGGAAAATCGTTATGGTATATCCGTCCGTTGCCACTATGTCTTTTAAAGCGGCACCTTCAAAATTGCAACAAGTTATGTGCTGTATTTTTTGTTTAAGATCAAGATTTAGTCTTATTAGATTTTCAGAATCTGCGAGGCTTGAAGAAGATAAGAATACATATACGATAAAAGAGAGGATTAAATATTTAAAATGTCTAAGCATTTTATTTAAATTCAAGTTTTTTGATTATGATAAAAGATGCAGATAAAGAAAAGAATATCCAGAGCGTAGATATGAATATTAGATAAAGAAGTTTTGGTCCCCATGCGGCATGGAATCCTTCTACAAGTTCGCTTACTACATTTAAAGGATATTCAATATAAGAAGAATAAATGAGATTTTCTATATGTAGTTTAGACTTTACGCTTTCTAGCATGATATAAATTCCTATTGCGGAGGTTATCGCGCTTGCGCTATTACGACAAAAAGTAGATAGCATTATTCCGAATGTTGTGACTGCAAAAAGCACTAGGGCAAGTAAAGAATAGGCAAAAATAAACTGAAACCAAAATTGATGACAGCTAAGTATTATTATTCCATCTTCGCTAATATTTCCAAAGCCAAAATTAAAATAAGCTATTACAATTGTTGTTAACATAGCCATAACCATGATAAAAATTTGGAAGATTAAACATGTAATAACTTTTGAAAAAAGAAATTGAGATTTAGAACAGCCAACAACTAGAATGTTTCTAATCGTGCCAAATATTTTTTCTGAAGTAATCATATTTGCAGAAAAAAGCAATAATAGAAGAGGCATGATAGTGGTTGAAATAGTCTGTAAGGAAAATAACATATAGGAATATCCCGATCTAGCAGAATTTGTGCTATCTAACATTTTTATTCCAAAAAAAGAAGTTAGAATTGCGCAAAATATGATAGCTATATAGATATAATTAATTTTATTCTTAAATAACTTGTATAGTTCGTTTATAGTTAATTCTTTAAAGTAGTTACTCATTGCTTTCCTTTTTTAATGCTTTCTATGTAAAAGTCTTTAAGGCCTCTTTTGTGATTGATGAACTGGAAATTTTTCATCCAAGATTGATTTTTTAAGAACATTTCGCACTCTTTTGGATTGTTTGTTGTTAATAAATAAGATGAAGAATGGTCATTTAGTAGATCGCTAAGCATGCCATCAATTAGTATATTGCCATTATTGATAATAGCTATTTTATTACAAATAGCCTCCATATCATGAACTTGATGACTAGAGATAATAATTGTTTTATTTCCTTTTTTGATATAATGCGTGAGTAGATTCAATATGGCATGAATACCTTCGGGATCAAGCCCGTTTGTGGGTTCATCAAGAATAAGAATGTCGGGGTTATTTAGAAGTGCACAAGCAAGAGCAAGTCTTTGTTTCATACCAAGAGAATATTTATTTACTAAAATATCTGCATATTCTGATAAAGAAATGGTATCGATAAGTTGTTCTATTTCTTTTTTGTTGTTGCAATCTTTCAATTTAGCAAGCATTGTAATATTGTCTCTGCCGCTTAGGTATTCATAAAATGATGGATTTTCAAATAAAACTCCGATTGAAAAAGAACTCTTTTTTCTATGTAAGTCAAGTTTTGTACCATTGATTTTTATATATCCCTTAGATGGTGTTATAAGACCTGATATCATACCAAGTATAGTACTTTTGCCTGCCCCATTTGGACCCAATAGAGCAAAGAAGTCACCATCTTCTATGCGTAAATCGACATTATTTACAGCACAGTTAGTTCCAAAAAATTTAGTTAGATTGATTAATTCTATCATAGTAACCTTTTATAAATAAACTATGTATTATCAAATATTTATTATACTACTCATCATGTTTAAAGGTCAATGTTTGTTTTGATCTGATCTCCTTAAGTTGTGCCAGTATTTAAGGTATAATATGGCAATAGAAAGTGACCAGGTCGTGGGTAATTTCAATCCCGTTTAAAAAGAAGTAGGCAAACAATTTAGGTAAGAGTATGCTGGGCTCAACGGTTCAGATATTTAGTTTTTTGTTTCCAATCCAAAGCGAAAACTGTTTCTGAAAAATAGGTAAGAACCGTCGTCAGACACCGCGTTTTAAGAAGTGGAATATGGCCGCTTGACAAACTAAAATTTTAGGAGTACATTTATTCCAAAGGGGTCTGACCCCTACGTGAAAAATTTTGCGGAATCGGGTTCTTTTTACATTCCTACCGTTTTTCACCCCCGGGGAGTCCTGCGGGCCACCCCGGGGGTGGTTATGGAAGAAAGGGGAAATTTCAATGTCAGATGGTGGATTTGTGGTAAAGTTTGAAGGCGCGAAGGAAAAACCAAAAGAGTGTTATGCTGTGGCTCTTGACTATGATGAATGGTCGTACACCATAAACAACGACCCGTCGCAGGACATACCCAAAGGCGTAAAGAGGATAATCATTGAAGTTAAATAAGCGTATTTATAAGAAAGTTTTTGTTGCCGGAATATTGCTGGCAAGCTTAATCCTGCTTGTTTTTGCAAGCAGGGCTTTTTGCTATCCGGCTGAGGTTGAGGATATAGGCGGCGATAAATACTTTTTAGCGGCTAAAGGGGCATTGCAGGATGCCAAAAGCTCTATATATATGGTGATGTATTATGTAAGTTTTGATTCCCGCGATAAAAATTCCTCAGTTTATCAGTTAGCTCAGGAATTAGTCAACGCGCATAAGCGCGGCGTTAAAGTAAAAGTGATTTTAGATCAAAACATTCCTTACGCGTCATGGGAAGGAAGGGGCGGTGATTGGCAGGTTGAAGGCAAAAATGAATCTATGTTTATATATTTAAAAAAGGAAGGCATTGATGCCTATTATGACAACAAAACGCTTCTTACTCACAGCAAGGTGATCGTAATTGATGAAGAAAAGGTTATCATAGGAAGCGCAAATTGGACAGTATCTTCCCTGCATAGAAATTATGAAGCTTCTGTGTTGATTAAATCACCGAAATTAGCGCAAGGGCTTATAAAAGATTTCTCCAGGATTATAATTGACTATGAAGCGAGCATACTGGATGAAGAGAAAAAAGCGCCGGTCAGGGTATCCAGGGTTTTCATAGAAGACCCGTCTTTAACCGCAAGGATGCTTTCTAAGTATGATGCAATCTCATTTGATACCTATCTTTTATTATTGAGGGATTTTAACGGAAATCCAGAAGGCGAAATTGACTTTGACTTTAAAAGAATGTCCGAAGCCCTGGGATTAGACGAGAAACAGTCACATCGAATGCGCGTAAAGAAAATAACCAATGCTCTAAAAAGGCTTCATGAAAGATACAAGCTTATTGAACGTAAGGCACGGCCCAAGAAAAATCCATATATAAGATTGTTGAATTACCCGGATAAAATACCATATCAATCCCCTGAGGATAAATTCTTTTCTGTCCCGGATGATTACTGGCGGTATGGCTGGCACAGGCGCCTTTCATTTCCGGAAAAATATTGTTATTTTATTAATCTATCCAGGACAGGAATAGGCCGCAGTCCATGGTGGGCAGAGCATATAGTTGCCTTAGAGAACCAATATAATGTAAATGAAGCTACTATATCCAGAGGAATGATGGGCCTGCGAAAGCTGAATATAATTGATATTGAGTATAGCGACTATACAAAGGAAGGATATGTTGGAAGAGGGCCTGCTCGTTTCAGGCTTCTTGGCCTTTACTCGCCTGAAAAACTGGAAGAGCAGGTAGACAGGTTAAAGGTTGTTTATGGCGAAGGCGCTGTCAGCAAATCCAGGGCATACGCAAAGATAGTTTATAAAGAGAACGACATCCAGGTCATTGAGGACATAATTAAAAAGACAGCCATGTATGGAGAAGATAAAATAAACAGGGCTTTTACCATAGTATCAAAGAAAGCGCCTGATAACCCCAAGCGAAGCTATAAATATGTTGTGGGGATTTTGCAAAAGCATATAGAAGAGTAGTATAGATTTCAGACTATAAGGAGTAAATGATGAAAACAGAAGGAACAAAGATTGCAAAAGAACGCGCCATTGTTTTTATAGATGGAGCTAATTTGTATAAAGGCCTAAAACAATGTTATGGGATAGAAAGATTAGATTTAGAGCCTTTTTGCGCGCACATAGTTCAGAATCGAGAGCTTCGTAATATTTACTATGCAGATGCTAATTTTTTACAAGAAAGAGGAAAAACGAATTATGAACGCCAACAAGCATATTTTTCCCACATTCGTAGTATCAAAGGCCTAATATTTCGCGCTGGATATTATAGTAAACGTACCACTCCACCGACAGAAAAGAAATCAGATGTATTTCTTGCTACAGATATGGTTGATTTATGTCACCGAGATGAATTCGATATATGTTACCTTATTTCTGGAGATGCAGATTTAGCTCCTGCAATAGATATTATTATAAGACAGGGTAAGCGTGTTATTAATGTATATTTTGATACTATAAAGAGAAATTCCTATGCCTTGAGGCCCCATTGCCAAGGTTTATTTAAGAATATAACAAGGGGAATAGCAGAACAGTATAAATGGGAGCCAGAAATAGAAAAACCGGAACCTTTCGGTTCCGGAGACCCTAAATCGAGATGATTCAGGGCTGGTTGTATCTGATATAAGTATACCACTTTATCCCATTATGTCAAGGGGTATATCAAAAAAGTAGTGTCAAGATAATTGTACGCTTTTGTATTTAGGATCTCTGATTATTGCAACTATGTGTTTAGGCATAACATCTGGTTGTTGTTCTTGTTGTAATACGTTTATGATACCATAAACCCAAAGGTTTAAGCTTCTTTCGTTTTTGAAGTAACTTTGTATCTTAATACGCCTCCTGACTTCTTCTAAGTATCTTTCAAGATGGTTTGTTGAGCTGATAAGGTTCTTATCATCGGCAAAGTCATAGTAGTGAAGAGTCTCGTGGAAGTCTTTCTTAAAGCAATTTATAGCATGAGGCTCTATATCCTGCCATTTTAAGCAGAAGGCGTTGAATCTGACTATGGCATGAGCTCTTGATTCTGCTTTGTAGATGTTGCTGGCTTGTTTCGTCATTTTAGAGCGATGCCTTAACTTATACCGGATGTTCTTTGATAAATTCCTCATCTTATGCACATAACAAAGCTGCCATTTGGCATAGGGATATACTGTATTTATGGCTGCCCTTATGCCCTTTGCGCCGTCTGAGGCTATAAGTTTGAGATATTTGCCTTCAAGGCCCCTGCGGTATAGGTCGTTTAAAAGAGCTGTTACTTCTTCTTCTGTCTCGCCTTTGGCTAATTTAAAGGCGATTATTTCCTTCTTGTTGTCCTTGGTTATGCCTAAGACAAATAAGATTACTTTATCTTTTAGCTTATCAGCGTCTTTTACATGAATCCATAGGCCGTCTATCAATAAATACTTATACTTATCTTCTATGGGTTTGGTTCTGTATTCCTGTAAGCCGTCTTCAAGATTTTTGAGTAACCTTGAGGCTGTTGTGTGGCTGACTGCGTCGCCTATGAAGCTTTTAAAGAATTTCCTTTGCTTACGTACTGACAGGCCTAAGAGCATAGATAAGACTACCATGTTATCTAACTTCTTTTGCCTTCTTTGGTACTTTTTAAAGAGCGAGTAGTGTATTTTTACGTTGTTCTTTCTTAATCGCGGTATATTAATCCTTGATACGCCGAAGGTGGTTGTAAAAGACCTTTGATATAGGCCTTGCCTTTCGTCAAGCCTTGAAGGCGCATGTTCGTATCTTTTGGCTCCTATTTGAAGCGCGAATTCCTCGTAGACAGAGCTTTGAATCAGCTTTTGTATAACCCTGTGAGCCTGAAGCTCAAAGTCATCAAATCCATACACGACACCCATGTCAGATAAATTTCTCTTTACATATTGCCATTGTACTGATAAATTATCCTTTGAGAAGTTCATGCTTCTCATGGCATACCTCCTTGTCCCGCTTGCGGGACTATTAACGGTTAATGTTGTTCTCTCAACCATTAATGGTATGCCATTTTTATTTATTTATCAAAGATCCTAGGAGATTGCTTCGCCCCGCTTTGCGGGGCTCGCAAAGACAGCTTAAAAGCGTACATAATAGTTTACACTATGTGTCTTTGCCTCTTGCTGTAACCTTTTAAACAACTCAGAATATCTTGTATTAGGCCTTATGCTCATAACGCGCGCATATCCTAACTTTACAAGCTCGGCATTGACAAAAATCCCATCCCCTAGATATACATAGGCAAGTGTGCGGCCATATTTATCATATTTTTCTACGTCAAATTCAAGCCTTACATTTTTACCCAAAACAAGTTTTTTATTAAAATCCGCTGCTTCAGGGCCGTAATATTCAATGCCTTTTTTAGGATGATGTGTTTCCGGAGTATTTACGCCGATATACCTAACTCTTTCATTATTACCAAGCACAATAGTATCCCCGTCGATCACCCTCTTAACCCAAGCAGCATGCCCGGAAACATCTTTTTGATCAGAAGGCAAATACCTGGTTAAAACAATAAATAAAAAAATAGCGCCTATGGCAATAATCCTTCCAAGGCTCTTTTTATATTTCATAGCATCTTACGCCTTATCACATCTAATACGCTTTTGGCATCTTTTATGCTATCAGTTAACTCCATAACTTTTAAGATCTCTGCTTCCGCCTGTTTAAACCGGCCTAATACTACATGTGTAAGCGCCAGATTATAATGCGCCTCTGCTGATTGCGGATTTAACTTTACGGCTGTGATAAATTCATCTGCTGCTTTTTCTATATTACCCATACCCCAATAACAAGAACCCAGATTATTGTAAGCCTGGGCCATTTTAGGCCTGTATTTTATAGCTCCCTTGTAAGCGTCTATGGCCTTATCAATGTTGCCCTGCTCTTGATAAATCAAGCCGAGGTTATACCTTGCTTCAGAATACTTAGGATCTAATTCAACTGCTTTTTTATAAAATTCCAATGCCTTAACATAATCGTTTTTTAATAAATAAACAAAACCCATATTTGCGTTAACATAGCTGTTTTTAGGAGCCAGCTCTATACCTTTTTTGGCCTTATCAACCGCGTCCTGCAATTGTTTCATAAAACCTTTTGTAGCGCTGAAACCGCTGTAAGAAAGCCCGTCATTCGGGTTTACTTTTATCGCCTCCTCAAATTTAAGCATTGCCTCTTCTATTTTACCTTCAAGTAACAGATTGAATCCGCTCTCTCTGTACACAGCGCCCATATCTGATGTGATTTCCTTGTCTGTATGTTTGGAAATACCTGATGCGTCAAATCTGTTTTTTAATTCACCAAACGCTAACTTTGCCTTTTCAGTATCCTCAAGATCGTACATATACGTATAGCCTGACCTAAACAGGGCCATCTGCGCCAATGATTTATCCCCGGACGCCGATGCCAGTTGTTCAAATTCTTTTGCCGCCTCATCATAACGGCCCTGGCTTCTCAAACTATCTGCCTTCCAATATTTTGTACCAGACGCCAACTCATCAGATACAGCCTCCTGCGAAATCTCAGCAAATAATTTTTCGCTTTCCTGGTATTTATTATCCATTTTATAATTAAAGGCCATGTTAAATTTTGATTTTTGTCCTACATCAGTATCCGGCCCCAATTCAAACGATTTCTTATAGGCATAGTTGGCGCCGGCAAAATCATACAGCCTGGACTTAATATTTCCAAGTTCATAATACATTCCTTGCAGTTTCTCCCGGGATAACTCCCTGTCTATGGCGTCCTGCAATTTTTTCTTCTCGGAAGATAATTTTTCAAGCCCTTTTAAGTTATAAAGAAGCCTTTCTGCGATTGCCGCCGAATGCGAACCCGGGGCATTTTTTATCACTTCTTCGAAAATTATCCCTGCCCTGTTAAAATTTTCAATTTTCTGATACAGATAACCAAGATTGACTTTCTCCACGCCCTGATACTGAGGCTCATTTTTAAATATATCCTCATACGCCTTTATGGCAGCGTTAATATCGCCGGATTCCTGAAGTTTCTTTGCCTGTAAAAAAACCTCGTCGTCAAGCTCGGTAACAACTAAACCTTTTACCGCGGCAATGGACAAAATATCCTTCAAGGCCTTGCCTGTACTTAAAACCCTGTTATTAACGCTGTCTAACGCGACTAAAACAGGGTTTCTGGCAGCGTTCTTTTCAGCCAGGGCTTCAGAAAGGACAAATTGCGCATCCTTGACCTGGTTTATAATTTTGGGTTTTGCAGCTATGCTGCTGGCCAAATCTAATCTTATCAAATTTCCAGAATCCATCTTCTTATTGGCAACTTCTTTTAATATCACGCCTCCTAAAATCATATTCAGGCCTTGCATATCATTTATAGTCTGCGCCCCGGATGTCTGCTCAAGCGCAAACTGGATATCTGCAAGAGAACGGTCTACTATATAGGCATTGTATACAAAAAAGAATATAAAAACAGTAGCTATAACCGTTACTGGCTTGTAAAATCTTATAAAAAATATCCCCACCGGCGACATTTTTTTATCCTTATCTATAGTTCTAATTTTTTTTTCTGGTTGCCATATAAGATAATTTTACTCTAATAATTACACAGGGTCAAGTGAAATAAGATTGACATGCTTTAAGGTTTATAGTATATTAAAAACATGACGCGATTAACCATCCAAAGCCGCATAATCACATACATGATAGTAACTACCGTGGCGCTTATTGCGGTATTTACTTTTATGCAGGTCAATAACCAACTTAAAACCCTTACCCAACAGAACATCCTTAGGGCAAAATTTGGCGCTATGCTGGTAAAAAACGCCCTTGAAAACACCATGGCCGAAGCGTCTAATGCCAAACAGCAACCGGAAGCCCTTAAAGAGACGCTCACAGGCCTCAAACAATCCGGGATTATAGAAGATGTTGAAATTATGGATAAAGATGCAGGCATTATAGTTTCTACCGGAAAGTATACCGGCAATACGGCATTAAACGCAAAAGAGCAACATATATTAAAATCCCTGTTTGAGGCAAAAACGCAGGCGCAACAGTATCAGTCCAAAATAGACAAGCAAAAAAAAATTATCTTGCAATATGTCCCGTTAATACAGGCTGTTTGCTTGGCGCCGGATGCCGCTGCAACATACCAGGAAAAAAATATTACATACATAGCAAAAATCACCTATAAATTAGGCAATATAAATAACGCCTTAAAAAGCGTCTATCTGCCGTGCATATTTATAGCTATAATGATAGTGCTGGCCAATATATTCCTGACAATCATGCTGTCTAAAACAATTATAGGGCCGCTGCATATATTAAATAACGCCTCAAAAGAAATAGCCGCCGGCAAGCTTGAGCTTCGCATAAACCTGGCAACCGAAGATGAGATAGAAGAAGTCGCCAATACGTTTAACGATATGACAGTGGCGCTTGTCAATATGAAAGCGCGGGCTGAAAATGCCAACCCCCTGACAAAACTGCCGGGAAATAACGTGATACATGAAGAGATAGAAAAACGCCTTAATGATAAGAGAAAATTTGTGGTAGTATACTCGGATCTGGATAATTTTAAGGCATTTAATGACAAATACGGAATAGGCGCGGGCGATAAGGCAATAAAATTAACTGCGCAGATAATGCAGGATAGTTTAAAACTCGGCAGCGCAGATGACTTTATGGGCCATGAAGGTGGGGATGATTTTGTATTATTAACCACGCCTGAGGCAGCAAAACCAATCACGGATTACATAATAAGCGAGTTTGATAAAAATATCCGCGCCCTTTATAATAAAGATGATTTAGAGCGCGGATATATAGTTTCAAAATCACGCGAAGGCGAAACCAAACAATTCCCCATAATGACCCTGTCGCTGGCCGGAGTAAGTAATATAAGCCGGCCTTTAAACAGCTACGGAGAAATCACAAATATATGCGCCAGCGTAAAAAAAGTCGCAAAGAAAACTCCCGGCAGCGTCTTCGTGCTCGATACAATGCCTGAAGCCCATTAAACTTACCTGCTATTCTCCTGCCTTAATATCTTTGGTAAAAAATCATACCTAGACAAGCGGTCAGCCTGCGATACGTAAGTAGGCGTGACTGTCGCTATATACGCGCTTTGTCTTGTGGAAACGCCTAACGGAAGACCACCGCGGTCTGGGTTACCTTTAGACGGTTCAGTAGGAGAAGCTATCCTCGCAAAAGAAACGCCCGCTAAAACACAAGCCGATAACACTAAAACAAATCCTGCTAAAAATAATTTTTTCATACTACCTCCTCTCTGTTTGTATTTTTTTGAAAAACAGTTTTAAACATACTCCATAAAATAGAACCTAATTTGGCTTGCATGCGCTTATCTTTAAGTATTTGCAGTATTATCGCAGAATGCCTTTCAAAATCTCCGGATTTTTCTATTTTTTTCACGCTTGAGCGCAATATATTAAAAATAGAACTTAAATCATCCTCTCTTAAATTTTCATATAGGTTCTTGATATACGCCGCTATTCTGATCTCAGTGCCATATTTCCTGTTCCATATCTTTTCATAATCACAAAGCCTGTTTTTAGCTATGCAATCTGCCAGGATCTCAGCGCCTCTCATGCCATAAAATATACCACCATGGCTTAAAGGTTTTATCTGACAGGCAGCGTCACCGACTAAAGCTATGTTATCTTTTATCAGATGGCAATTGCCCACAGGCACTATGCCGCCGAATTTATCGAGTATTTCGCCTTCTAATTTTATTTCTTTTAAAAAATCATTCAATGCCGCGTATGGGTTTGACGAGATTATACCCACCCTGGCAATATTTTTACTCTCAGGAACAACCCACGAAAAAAACGGATTTTTTACGTGCACCTTGACAAAATGCTCATTTTTTATAGTTGTCGACACCCGAAACTGCACGCCGCTGAAATAGCGCACGCCGTTATTTAAACCGGCTGCGTCCCTTACCCTTGACATTGCCCCGTCGGCGCCTATTATTACATTTGCATGAAAATCGCCCTTGTCTGTTTCAATCACATAACCCGAATTATTCTTTTCAAGCCCCAGAAATTTGGTTTCATAAACAATATCCAGGCCGCTGCCAAGTTTCTTATCAAACAACTCCCTGTCTATGACATAGGCCACTGACTTTCGCTTTAAACAAAAACTTTCCTTCTGATAAAAAATCTCAGCGCCGTCTATCTTGTTCTTTGTAAAATTTTTCCACGGTAGATCTATAGCAGCTTCTTTAAAAACCTCAGCGCCCACAACGCCGGCGCAATGAACGGGCCTGCCTATCTCCTTATGCTCTTCTATCAATAAAGGCTTTATACCTCTTTTCTTCAGCAATTGCCCTACGTAACACCCTATAGGGCCGGCGCCTACTATAATTATGCGCATCCTTTAAGCCTCTTGATATCACAATCAACCATCATATTTACAAGTTCCTGAAATTTCACCTTTGGCTTCCAGCCTAATTTTTTCTTTGCCTTACTGCAATCACCCTTTAATATGTTTACTTCTGCCGGACGGTAAAAATTTTTATCCACTACCACGTATTTCTTCCAGTCAAGGCCTACGCGTTTAAAAGCCAATTCAACAAATTCTTTTACCGTATACGTTTCGCCTGTCGCTATAACATAATCTCCCGGCTCTTTTTGCTGAAGCATAAGCCACATGGCCTCAACATAATCGCCTGCAAACCCCCAATCCCTCTTGGCGCTTAAATTACCTAACCTCAACTCCTTTGAAAGCCCAAACTTGATTCTGGCAACTCCGCTTGAAATCTTACGGCTTACAAACTCAAAACCGCGGCGCGGGCTTTCATGATTAAACAGAATGCCGCTAACCGCAAAAAGGCCGTATGCCTCGCGATAATTGCGTGTTAAATCAAAACCCGCAACCTTGGAAATTCCGTAAGGCGAACGCGGATGAAAAGGCGTATTTTCTTTCTGAGGCACTTCTCTAACCTTACCGAACATCTCGCTTGAACCGGCAAAATAAAACCTGCACCTGGGCGAACGCTGCTTTAACGCGGATAAAATATGCATGACGCCGCTTATGTTGGTATTTATCGTCGAGAATTCATCCTCAAACGAATAGCTCACAAAACTCTGAGCCGCAAGGTGATAACACTCATCGGGCCTTATATTCTCAACCACATTAAATATGCTGGCGTAACTTTCCATTGACGCCGAGTGCAATTTAATATTTTTAAGAAGATGATTTATACGCCAGAGCCTGTGGCTTGGGTCTTCCAGGGCAACGCGCCTTACTATACCATGAACCTGATAACCTTTTTCAATCAATAATTCCGCCAGATAAGAACCATCCTGCCCGGTAATACCTGTTATTAAAGCTTTTTTCATCTCTTATCTCCTGTATTTTCAAATTTCGCCCATCCGCCTTTCAATGTTATTATAAAAGATAAAAAAATCAATCTCAAATCTAAGTATATGTTCATCTTTTCAATATATTCTAAATCATATTTCAATTTTTCATCTGCCGGTGTATCATATTTTCCATAAATCTGCGCCATCCCGGTCAAACCGGGTCTGACGTCAAACCTTTTTTCATAATTCGGTATTTTTTTTATGAATTTTTCAACAAAAAACGGCCGTTCAGGCCTAGGGCCCACAAAACTCATATCGCCTTTTAATATATTCCAAAGTTGCGGCAGCTCATCCATTGCCGTTGCCCTTAAAAACCCGCCAATCCTGGTTACCCTGCAATCATGCTGTTTTGACCATACCGGCCCGGTTTCCTGTTCCACCTTCCTCAACATGGAACGAAATTTAAAATGTTTATAAACCTTTCTATGCCTGCTGACCCTATGGTCAGAAAAAAATACCGGCCTGCCATCCTCGATATAAATAAACAGGGGAATAATAAGCCAAAGCGGCAAAGACAATAAAAGGCCGGCTGTAGAAACGATGATATCAAAAAATCTTTTTAGGAACTTACCGGTTTTCATCGGTTTACATATTCTTTCTGCATCTTTTGCAAATATCCAAAGTATATATTTTTCTGTTCAATTCTTCCCTTATTTTTTTGAAGCCTGATTTATTCCATATATCCATAAGCCTTTCTTTCTCCAGGTTGCCGAAGGCCGATTCCCCCAAATAATCATTACAGCAAACAAGCACATCGCCTTTGTAATTTATTGTGAGCGGATATAAACAGCTGAGATTTTCCGCTATGTTATTTGGCTTGACCAGGCCTGCCCTGGTAAAAAGCGGCGTATCTTCATAAAAAATCTGGGTATCTATCCTAATCTTTTTTTTATTTTTACGGATATATTTTATAAGATCACTTATCTCTCTAACTGCTTCTTTGGAATTTTCATGCAATGATATATAATAAGATCTTACACCAGCTTCGTAAAGTCTGTCCAGGATACCGGCATTGAGAAAATCTCCGTTAGTAAAAATGACTACCTTTGCCTGCGGCAAATTACGACGGACATACTCCATCAAATCTGGCAGCCTTTTATCAAGCAAAGGCTCTCCGTATAAATGAGGGCTTATCCTGCCTTTAAAGTTAATCCCCCTTAGATCGCCTATTATCTTCTTGAACAACTCTGTCGGCATCAGCTTTTCGTTCTCTTTAAGACCGCGCGGAAAAACAGAATTAGGGCAATAAGAACATCTTCTGTTGCAATGGGTTGTTGTTTCTATCAGGACATCATTAAATATATCGGTTGTCCCGTATTTCAAAATTTTGATAAAATCGCTATAAACCCCGGATAAGCATAAATAAATACCCCTTAAAAACAGGGCGGCTTTGAAAAATGCTATTCTGTAAAAAATATTCTCGGCCAGTATTTTCAATTTCCCCGTAAATGTATTTGAAAGTAAAACCATATATTCAAACCCCTAATGACCGAGATTTATCCTGGTTTTTAAGTGTGATAACCACCTGCCAGTAAAATATCCTCAAAAAAGGCAACAGCGCTGCCAGTTTCCCATCGATATAATCG
>Ga0210051_1002633_pt1 | contig 18005 bp, 21 predicted proteins | sample CryGey092014_all_FD_185464 | JGI IMG/M metagenome (GOLD analysis project Ga0210051, IMG submission 185464) | Groundwater microbial communities from aquifer - Crystal Geyser CG23_combo_of_CG06-09_8/20/14_all (SPAdes) (version 2) | ecosystem: Environmental > Aquatic > Deep subsurface > Groundwater... | reverse complement strand
GGTGTTGAAAAGATTTTGGAGCTTGAATTGATGCCTGAAACCAAAAAACGCCTTGAAAAGTCTGTCTTAACTATAAAAGAGGCTATAAAGAAACTAAGTGAATAGCGTGTGCACTGTTTTCGTTGAGCATTAACGTTTGATATTTAGGGTGAATTATTAGGTTTTGTCGTGTGTGGGGATTCATAACGTATAAGTTAAAGTATCAACTCTTGATATTCACGATATAAAATGAAAGCCGACACAAAGCTTGACCGCCGAATGCGAGTTCTCTTCCACACTTTAGGCTTAAGCTGCCTAGGCGGCGCCATATTCCTCCAGATCCTAGTTTTCACGGACATACTCCAACATGGATACTTCATAGCTGCGGAAAACAACCCAGCAATTTTAATATTTGAAATAGTTCTAACGTTTTTCGCCCTTATTTACTTCATATATATGTACCAACGCTTCATCCGCTCAGTAAAATAGCCATTCTTTAAGCATTAAAATTTAAAAAACCTTTTTGAAAAACCGCTAAGCAGCAAAGGAAGTAATAGAAAGTATTAAATAAACTTCCACAAAACTCTGTCAATGACTTTTACCTTGAAGGTGAAAAAATGAAGAAACTAGAAAAAATGGAAAAAATAAGTTTGCTGTTCACCGTTTTTACCTTTATGTTCGCATCAATCTGTGTAGTGAAGGCACAAACATCAACGGAAAACACGAAAACGTTCTTCGACTCTACAATTCCTGGAATGAAAATTCAAGTCAATGCAACGGCAGAAACGCAACCAACTCAAAATATCACCGTCATATTAAGTATGAAGGGGTTAGGCGATGTTTATGTAGAATATTTCAATCTAAGCATATTCGGCTTCTTAAACGGAACATACAAGACCATGATGACTAACATAACTGATAGTAACTTTCCACTGGGTGATATAACCCCGAAAGAATACCCATGTACTTTTAAGGTGCCAGAGCAAGTTTGGGATACAACCTATGGAGAAATTTCGTTAACGTACCGTGCAGTTCTAGGAGGTTTGGAATTACGGTTTCCACAAATTGTTTATGGGTTCACCATGACATATGTAGAGAACGTTTATTTGAAAAAACTTCAAGATGACCTTAAAAGTTTGAGTGAAAGTTATCAACAGTTAAACAGCACTTACTGGCAATTGAACAACACTTTTGAGCAGCTTAACCAGACTTTTTGGGAAAGTTTCCAAATGAACCTGTCGGCAGAAAACCTAGCCAGACTAAACCAGACTTACTGGGAACTTCAACAAAACTACACAGCGCTCCGAGGAAACCTAAACGAACTTGGTAACACAAGAACGGCAGTAGGCATCTTAGCGGTAACAACAGTCTTCTTCGTAGCCACAACGCTTTACCTTGTTATGCGAAAACCCAAAGAAAGTTGGTAGCGTTTCTCCCCCCTTTATTTTTCGTGCAGGTTTTGAGCTGCAATGACTGTTAACCCTTTTTCAGTGAGGGCTTTGGCTGTTCTATTTACAGCACCATGTTTATCAAGATAGTTGCCTAAGAGTTTTGGCATCAGTCCTTTTTCAATTATTTCTTTTTTTGGAATAAAGTAGTCTAGAATATCTGAAGGATATCCTCGGGTCTTTTCAATTTCTGGGTTTCCACCTTCATGTTTTGCGCTTATGTTTTTGACATGGTCAGCTATTTCTAGAAGTTCGGTAAGGCGGTCGTATGGTTGTCTGACAATGCTTTTGTAAGCTTCGGTAATGTGGTGTTCGATGCGAACGATGTCCTCAAAGCCGAAGGCTTCTCGTATATACGCTGAAAGCTCGATTGTTTCGTTGTTGACGGAGTTTGAAAGGTTAAACCCTATAAGCGGGGTTGTGCCGTCCTCTCGGCTGAAGAGTTTTGCAGTCATCATTGTCCAAAATATTGAGTAGGGGTTATCGTTGCCCAGAAAAACTGAAATCTTGAATTCAATGTCAACGCCGAGTTTGCGCAGCCAATACCCCAACAGCACGGTGCCAGAATTTATGTTTAAAACCTGCTGAACGCCATACTCAGTGTAATAATGGAGGAATTCGTCAACCCACTTTAAAGCATACTCATTTGGCACACCAACGCCTCCAAAATAGCCAGTGATGGTTTCTGGACCTCCCAAATGAACGTTGATGGGTTTGCCGTCTGGTCCAGGCATTGTTCCTTTAGTGTCCAGTGTTTGCACGTAAGAAGCGCCTATGATCTGCATTGCTGCCGCAAACGCTAGAATGTCATCATCTTCGACCTGTTCTTTCATGCCGCGAACACGAATGTAGCGGGCTGGCATTAGGTCTTGTTGGGCATTTGCTCGTTTTGCCTCTTCTATGAGCCATGGGAAAAAGTTAAAGGCACTAATTTCCAGTGTAACCGCAAAAGACTCGTCAAACTTCAGGGAATCAGCCTTCTTTCCCAAGATTTTTCTGCGGTAATCTGGTATGCTGATGAAGGCTTTTTTGTCGCGCTGTTTAATAAGCCATTCAAGGTCTTTCAGATAAGGAGACTTTTTCTTTTCAAGTCGTTTCATGAGGTTTTCGAGTTTGCGGGCTTCCTTGGCTTTACGGTTGATATCTTCAACACTGCCATATTTTTCAATAATTTTTAATAAGCCATTCGTGAGAGGGTTGTCTTTTCTCAAAAGAAAATCGTTAATTTCCTTCAAATTGCTTTCTTTAATTCGTAATCTTTCTCTAGGACTGTTCAAAGAGGGCTTCCCCTATTCGTTAGTGTGTTCAGTCTCTCTCGAAATTTAAGTATTTTCACTTGGAAGCTTTCTTTTCGAGCAACCATATATTATCAAAATTCGCTTCTGACTTCTTTTCCTGCTCTTTCAACCAGTTTTCATAGCCAACTTGTTTTATTCCCTCATAATTCTCGTTTATTTTGTACGTTCCTCGCTGGTAATCAAGCTTTTTGCATTTCAGAAAGTCGTTGCAGAAGTAACAGTTGTTGAAACCTTTTTCTTTACAGCAGTTCCTAACTTCGCAGTTTGGCATTCCGCCGTCTTGAATACATCCGTTGCAACTTGAATTGGCAAACCAGTTTAATCCCTTCATTAAATTTTCGAACTTAAACTCTTGAGTTACGAAACCTATCCATTCCCCATATCTGTAGGCATTAATGAATCTTTTTAGCTCTTCTGCCATCTTGGGAATACGTGTTTGCATGCCACAGTGGCTACAGCAAACCCCACAATAGCTTATTAACGCGTTCTCATTCAACTGTTTTAACTCCTTTTGGACGAGCCTTCAAACATTCTAATGTATGCCTGTAAATTCAAAGCTTAAATGATATAAAATCTATGCTTAAGATAACAAGGTGGAAGATGGCTATGTTTAAACCTGAGGGAATCTTTCCAGCGTTAGTCACGCCTTTTTCTGATGACGGGAAAGCCATTGACGAAGAGAGATTGCGGGTTCTGGTAAATCGTTGCATTGAATTGGGCGTTCATGGAGTTGTTCCGTGTGGAACGACAGGCGAGTTTGTAAACTTGACAACTGAGGAGAAAAAACGTATCATAAAAACGGTTATTGACGAAGTTAATGGGCGTGTTAAAGTAATTGCTGGAACAGGAGCGAGCGGAACTGACCAAGCCGTGGAAATGACAAAGTATGCAAAAGATGTTGGCGCCGATGCCGCCTTGATTGTTACGCCATTTTACTTGAAGCCCGCAGACCGCGGAATCTACGAACATTACTACACAATCGCCAGCGAAGTCGACTTGCCAATAATTCTCTACAACATTCCACAATGCACAGGTTTACCACTGCCTTGGCAGATGGTTGAAGATTTAGCTCAAATCCCAAACATTGTCGGCGTCAAAGACAGCAGCGGACAATTAAGTTTTATCTTGGCTGTATTGGAAAAGGTCAGAGATAAAATTAACGTTTTATGCGGGCACGACGAAGTTGTCGTAGCAGCATTAGCCGCTGGATGCTCAGGCGCTATACTGGCGAGTGCCAACGTCATAGGAGACATTTGGGTTCAAATCTACGACTATGTGAAAAATGGCGAACTGCAAAAAGCCCGTGAACTGCAATATAAAGTGCAGAAAATAGCCAGAATAATAGCTGGAAGCGGAGCTGTAGGAACAAAAGAAGCCCTAAACATGATGAAGATCAAGGTTGGGCCCGTCAGAAAGCCATTGAGTGTTGGAGGGGAACTAACTTATGAGGCTAGAGAAGAACTGCGGCTCGATTTGGAAAAAATTGGTAAAATAACGCCTAAACCAGTAACATTTGAAGTTGCTGAAAAGCCTATGGAAGAGCGCTTCATGGCGATAAACGTAACACCAGAAACGATAAAGGACTTCAAGCTTCGAGTAGGCGAGGCATTGGCTGGACAGGGCGCAGAAGTAGCGCATATAGATCTTCTCATAGGCAAGAAAGATGGTCCGTTAGGTGAGGCGTTTGCAAAGGCTAAAGCGACGCCAACGTCTGGACATGAGCCGTTACTGGCTATTTTGGAGCCAAATCTATCTGTTAAGCCTGTAACGCTCATCGTTCCTACTGTTACAATTACGAGTATGCGTCAGGCAAGCATGGTTTATGGACCAGCCCAAACAGCAGTGGCGAAAGCAGTCATAGATAGTGTTGCTGATGGGACAATTCCTAAGGAGGCTGCTGAAGACCTAATTATCATTGCGAACGTGTTTGTTCATCCAACCGCTGTTGACAGGCAACGTGTTTACATAAACAATTATAAGGCGATGCGCCATGCAATACGCAAGACGATAGAAGGCAGACCCACCATAGACGAGTTAATAGAAAATAAGGATAGGTCGAAACATCCTTTCAAATACACGCCTTAGGGATGGCTGTTGTCAAACCAAAAGATAATTGAAGGCGACTACATACTTCTTTACTTAAGCCAGCGGAAAACCTATTTGGTTAAGGTTGAGGCTGGCAAAAGCTTTCATACGCATAAGGGTTTCATAAAGTTTGATGATTTAATTGGAAAAGATTACGGCTCTAGCGTTCTAAGTAACTTAGGCGTAGAATTCATGGCAATAAAGCCTCTTTTACGCGATTTTGTTATGAAGTCTGTGAGGAAAACTCAGATAACCTATCCAAAAGACATAGCTCTAATAGTTGTGTTCAGCGGAATAGGCCCTGGAAGCCGTGTTGTAGAAGCTGGAACAGGCACGGGAGCATTAACAACAGCTCTAGCCCATTATGTTAAGCCAGACGGCAAGGTTTACAGCTACGAAATCAGAGAGGAATTTCTAAAAACGGCAGAGAAAAACCTGAAACGCGCCGGCCTAATCGACTTCGTGGAACTGAAGAATAGGGACGTTACCGCTGGGATAGATGAAAGCGACATTGACTCGGTTATACTTGATTTGGCAACGCCGTGGCTTGTTGTTCCCCACGCTTACAACGCCCTAAAGCCATGTGGCACGTTAGTCTCTTTCAGCCCAACAATAGACCAAATAGTCAAAACAGTTGAAGCCTTGAATGAAAATGGCTTCGTGGACATGGAAACGGTTGAGTGTTTAATGCGTGGAATGCAAACTGAAAGAGGAAAAACGCGACCCCAAACATTAATGACTGGACATACGGGTTACATAACATTCGCCAGAAAAGCAATAGAACCTAAACTTTGAGGCAAATCTTCTTACCAAAAGAAAATTGGAGAGGCGATGAAATGCTTCATATTGCAAAGGACTTTGTGAAGATGAAATTCGAGAAAACGAATAGCGTTATGGGAGTTTTGCTAACTGGTTCTGCTTCGACTGGTTACATGGATGCCTTATCCGACATAGACCTAGAGATTATATCAACTGAGGATTTATGTCGTAAAGTTGGGGAAACATGCGGCTCTGAACAGTTTAGTGGAGTAGATATTTGGTGGGAATGGATAACCCCAAAAGAGCTTGAAAATGCTTTGAAGGATTGGAAAGATGATGTTGACCTCTGGGTATACTCTAAATCCAAAATTTTGTATGATTCGAAACACAAGATTAAGAACTTACTAGCTAAATATCGGCAATATCCAAGGAAAGTTTGGCTTGAAAAACTTTTTCTCTACTGGTACTTCGCCACAGCAAACGCTCCATACGATTCTGGAAAAGCCATTCAGAGAAACGATCTGCTGTTAGCCCAGTTGTATCTAAGCCAGGCAATAGAATATTACACTGCACTAATTTTCGTACTAAACCATAGTTTTGTTCCATATAGGAAATGGAGGCTTAGAGAACTCGACAAGTTAGCCTACAAGCCTGAAAATTATGAAGAAAACATGCTTAAACTCCTCACCGTCGGAAGCTGGACGAAAAAGGAATTCGAAGATAAACAACGCATTGTTAACGCGTTAGCTATCATTTTAGAAAAGAAGTTAGTAGAAGCTGGAATCGCCGAAGAAAAAGTGAAAAATCCATGGAAATTCAAAGTCACTTATGTGCCAAGGATATAATCTTTCATTTTTTTGCGTAATTCCATCCTTCAATTTTGGTCGTTTCATAAGCGAATTCGATGTCGCTTTCCTTAAACAGGCGAAGAGAAGAGGATTCTATCGTCATCCCGAAGTTTTGTACTTGCTGTGAAAAGCATTTATGCATTTCCTGCTATAACATTTAACAACCATTTGAGGAATGCGATGGTGGAATTCTCGATAAGTGAAGCCGAATATAAACGTCGCATAGAACACGTAAGAAAATTTTTAAAGAGGCGCAAGCTTGACGCCATATATTTAACGAACCCTACAAGCATATTCTACCTGACAGGTTACTCGTTCATTGCCACTGAAAGACCATTAGCAGTAATCATGCCAGTTAATGGCAAAATCACCTTTATGGGTCCTCTTTTGGAAAAAGATCATGTTCCATTAAAAACAAGAGTGATCGAAGAGGTCAAGACTTATGTAGATTATCCCGGGGAAAGGCATCCCATTGATTGTTTTGCTGATTTCTTAAAGGAAATGGGTTTCGCCAAAAAACGCATAGGCATTGACAGCAAAGCTGGGGCTGCTGGAATCTGGAGCTACAAGGGTCCACCGATCACAAAAAAGTTTCGGGAAGCAAAGTTTGTTGATGTGAAGGATTTGGTGCCTTCTATGCGCCTCATAAAATCAGAAGAGGAAATAGTCCTCATGAAAGAGAGCGCTAAATGGGCAAATCTGGCCCATAGTTTGCTGCAAGAGTATACGGCTGAAGGCTTATGGGATGTTGACGTTGCCTTAGCAGCTTCGCATGAAGCATCCATAATAATGAAAAAGGCTCTGGGACCAGATTATGAACCCTTGCGTAGAAGTTCTCCTGTGAGCGTAGGCTTCAGGGGCCAGATAGGTGAAATGAGCGCCATACCTCATTCTATTGCAACAAAGCGCATGATTAGACGAGGCAACGTCATCGTCACGGGTGCTGGAGCAGACATAGGCGGCTACAGTTGCGAGCTGGAACGAACGATGATTGTTGGGAAGCCAACGGCCAAGCAGAAACGCTATTTCAATGTTATGGTTAAGGCCCAAGAAGCCGCGTTTGAAGCTTTCAAACCAGGAGTCAAGTGCAGCGACGTTGACAGAGCAACGATTAATGTGTTCAAAGAGGCTGGTCTGCTGCATTTGGTGAAGCATCATACTGGACATGGTTTAGGCTTGGAGGGGCATGAGCCTCCATGGTTAGACGTAGGCAATGACGAGCCTCTACGTGCTGGAATGGTTGTCAGTTGTGAGCCAGGCATTTACGAGACTGGATTCGCAGGATTCCGCCATTCAGACACGGTTTTAATAAGCGAAGAAGGTGCAGAGATAATCACGTATTATCCAAGAAACCTAGACGAATTAACTATAGGTTAAAACTGAAATCTTCGAGAATGCTAAGAAATCATTTCAAGTACGTTATGGACTAAAATTATAGAACTTTAAGGACTATGATCTCAGTTCTAAGAGAACATTGACAATATGGACAGCTTTTGCGTCCCTTCTTGAATGGAAGCTTTCTTCCGCAACGATGACATATCTGCACCAGTATGATTGATTTTCCGTCTAGTATTTTTTGGTAGGTTTCGTGGAAATTCGAGATTTCCCTGTTTTCTTTTCCTTCTTCAATGCAGTGTTGTAACTATTTTGGCGACGTTTGTTTTTCAATTGTGGAGACCATTGGCAACTTCTCCTTAGGTTTGGTAGGGTTGTTTTGTCTTCTTTAGCGTATTTTTCCATAAGGGGATGATTCCTCTGTTAACGAGTATCACTATGCCGAGGGATGCGAAACATAATGGTATCCCGATGATTAAGCCTTGGGCAATCCATAGGAAACTTGTTGTCAGAATCGATACAACTGGTGCTAGCGAAGCTCCGATTCCCGCTCCATTTTCTGGTTTTATTTCCTTTAAATTTAGGTTAATTGTTGAATATGTGTTTTCTTGGCTCTGTTGCGTCACGTTTATGTCTTCTATGCTGATGTTTATGTAAGTAACTGTTCCATTAGCCTCGATTATTGCTCTCGCACCAAACGTGAAGGATGTTACATTTGTTGGCGGCAGCTTGCAAATCATTAAGCCGCTCCAGACTTGATCCTGATAGGTCATGAGTAGCGACTTAACATAGCCGTACTTCTCTTCTGTTAAAATCTCAAGCCTGCTAACTACGTCTTCAAATGTTCCTCTTTTTAGTTCGCCTTCAATTGTTTCTGAAATTAGTTTAAAATGTTGCGTTTCTTGGCTGTAAGTGCTTAGTCCCCACGTTTCCCTCAAATCTGTCGACAGAAGATCTGGTGAGTAATGCTCTTCGTTTCTCGTGTTGAAGTAAACAGCTGAAAGAGCGATGAGAATGCTAAGTATTATTCCGAAGTATATTTCCTTTCTTTTTATTTTCATATTAAACACAAGGAGAAACATGGTGGATAGTTTTCTTTAATGCTATGCTTTAGAACATCATTGTACTAAGATTAGTACAGCTAGGCTAACCATTAACAATCATGAACCAGGCATCCTACGCTTGAAAAACATATACACAACTGATGCGATTGCAAAGCTGGTGAGCAGAACTTCGAGATCAGCAATTGAATATTTTGGTAAACCTAAGCCATAGATTTCTTTAAGTTTTTCTTGTTGTTCCGGACGTATTTGTTCTGGAAGCAATCCATAGTGATTTTCGGTTTTAATTTCTGTAACTATAATCAACGGGGACAATGTTAGCAGTAGTCCGAGAAACACGGCAACTGCAGAGTAGAGCAGAATTTTCTTCAATGTGTCCGTCTCCATGAAGGGTAAAGGAATCTGTGCCTTTTAAGTCTACATTTTAGAACACCATGTTGAAGTTTCAAAAAGGCTTTGCCCTCCATAGCCTAAAAGTTTCAATCCAAAAAATAACGACTGCAATCAAACCAAACATCATGGTGTAAAAACTTGGAGTTATCTGATACAAGGCGCATAGAGCCAAATAGGCTGTTAGCATCGTGGAAAACAAAACCGAATAGAAGAGATATCGAGGCACAAGAAAACGACCCATGCGCGTGAAGAACCGTAGAATTCCAACTTTTACTTCCTCTTCAAGGAAGTATTCGCCTGTTCCCTTTTTCCGAATAAGGCCTAGATTCTGCAACTTTTCAAGGTGATGCACGGCAATGCTGGGGCTTGAAAAGCCTAAGGCACGTTGAACTTCACGAATGCCCACAGTATGTGTGGGCTGTTGCAACAGATACCAATAGACTATGAGAGTTTTACCCTTTAATTCAGATTCCAAAAAAGCCAAGTCAAACTCACGCGGAGTCTTCGACACAAGTATCTCCAAATATCCTTATGAAAGCACTGTTTAAAAGTCTAATCACAAATTGCCGTCCGAGTAACTCTGAGATTTCATCCCTATGTCAAGCTAATGCCTTCTCATCATTCGGCAAGAAATCAATAGCAAAACCAAAAATAAAAACGTTCTCCGCTGAAAATGGAGATGCATTTACAATTTGGGTTTCACTTATAGCACTTAGTGAGGTTGGCTTCATGCCCTTTCTATACATCAGCTTCTGTTATTTCTTGGTCCTCTATTATTTTCTTGTAAATGCCTGCGCTCTTCCTTTTTATCCTTTTTTTGCTATCAAGATTGACAGCGCATAAGCCAAATTTCATGCTGAAGCCTTTAGCCCATTCGTAATTGTCAGTTAAGGACCAGTGGAAGTATCCTCGAACGTCAATCTTCTCCTCGTTTAGAGCTTTATTCAGGGTTTGCAGATGATCAATGATAAATTTTGGTCTAAGATTGTCTCTTGCGTCCGCTATTCCGTTCTCCATTATGTATAAAGGTCTCTTATATCTCTCCATTGCCTTCAAGGCTTGAAGTATCCCTTCTGGAAAAACCTCCCATCCAAAGTCCGACGTTGGCATTCCGCCGGCGGACTTGCTGTTAGGCGCGCAAAGAAAACCATAATTCTGTGCCATTTCTGGGATTATAGGCATTCCTGCAAACAGTCTGGCTAGAATAGATCTCCTTCCCTTCACAACAGGTCTGGTGTAGTAGTTTACGCCAAGCCAGTCAAGGCGATCTTTCAGGTAAGCTTTTATTTCTTCTTTTTCTTTCGCTCCGCTAAAATTTTCATCTAGCTGTCCATGACTGATAGATTGAGGAAAAAAGTGGTTATGCATGTTATCTATGAAATTGGCTGCTTTGATGTCTGACTCGTTTTCTTCTTCAAGCGGCTTTGTCGGGATTACGTCTTGTATTAGCCCAACATTTGCTGCGTTGACACCGTCCTCATCCGCCTTAATCGTGTCCAATTTTTTTATGGCGTCATATGCACGTGCATGCGCAATGACCATGTTTCGAGCTACCTTTTTGAGGGCTTTGAAAATGTTTAATCCCGGTGGAAAACCAGATTCAGATGCTATGTAACCAGCTTCAGGTATTACCATAGGCTCGTTGAAAGTTACCCAGTTATCCACAATGTCTCCAATTTTCCACGCCATGTAAGCCGCGTACTTGGTGAACTCGATAATTGTTTTTTCGTCAAACCATCCTCTTGGACCTCTGTTAAGTTTTGTGTCGCGGACAATTATTGGATTGTGAATCCACAATGGAAGTGTGAAGTGATTTAGGCAGACGAAAACCTTGAAGTCCTTCGCTTTTAAATCGTTTATTACAGCTCTGTAATGGTTCAACGCCTCTGCGTTTGCCATGCGGTCAAGCTCTTCAATGGCTTGGTCATCAACCTCTATCTTCGAGATGTTGCCATCAGAAGCCCTCTCAACTCCGACTTTAACATTGTTTGTGCTCTTTGGGAAGATTCTGCTCCATTCTATTCCAATTCTATAAGCATTTAATCCAAGGTTTTTGGCTATGTCATGATCTTTCTTGTATACGCTCCAGTAATCCACGCCGTTCTCGGGCAGATCGCCGCTTACTAAGCCCTTCTGTATGTTTGTGGTGTCATGCGCCCAAACGTACCAATCCGTGTTAGGGTCTGCATTTTTTCCTGCTATGTCACCCATCTCGAATTGGAATCCACTTATGGATACGCCCCAAAGAAAGTTTTTAGGAAATCCCATAACACTCAGCCACAGCGAATATTTCTCTCTCATACAATAAATAAGCATATGTATACAACGCAAGGCTCAAAAACTAGAAGCAGAACAATTTCAGAAAAGCTTTACGCAATTTCACCGTTATTAAAAAAAGTTTAGGTTTGAGGTTCAATCTATATATAAGGGAGGGGCTAGACCACCCAAAGAGACCAGTCCTCGCTTACAACACAACAAGCCTAACCAAAACTTCAACCTATATATAAGGGGGTCTAGACAACACAGAGCAACAGAGAAACAACCAACATAGAAAAAATACCAAAAATACCAATTGGCAATCCAGCAAAAAATGTGTATTCTGAATTCATATTTTCTATTCATAAGTTAGTTAAATACCCGCAACCTATTCTCCGCATAACGATTGGAGGAAAATCCTTGAAACAGAACATAACCTTTAAACAGAGAAAAGAGTTAGAAGCTAAAATGGCCAAGGTTTTTAGGGAAAACATTAAGGGGCTTTCGACGGAATTGCAAAAAATATTGGTAGATGACCTAGTCACAGCTTTCCAAAATAGAATAAACGTGTTAATCAGAGCACAGAAGAAAAGGAGCTACTAACGCAGACTAAATAGGAAAAAGACGGAGTTGGAATCCATAAAAGCTTTATATAAAGAGGTTGAGAGTATGCCCAAGAGGTTTGGACAATGAGACGATCCAAACTTGAAATGTATATAGACATCCTTAAGGTATTAGCCCATCGTGGTCCATTAAAGCTAACTCACATAATGTATAAGGCTAACGTGAACTGCAGTGTACTAAAGGAATACTTGGAGTTTCTAATAAAACAAAACCTAGTTGAAGAAAGAAACGTTGGGAAACGAAGAGTTGTGTATGCAGTAACCCAGAGGGGCATAACAGTGCTCAAATACTTCAGAGAACTAAAACAAGTGTTACCACTAGTGGAAGAAGCAAGAAACAGAATACCAGTACCATACTAACCATCCTCAACTTTTTAACAAAACCTACCTTACATATCCCGTAATATTTTCGACACCGAAACACACCTTTTATCCCATTACACGCTTCTATTTTTAATGATCAAAATGTTCGAACAAACAGCAGCACTTGCCGCAGGATACACCGCCACACTATTCATCACCATGATACTGGCAATGGTACTCCTGAGCGCTTTTGGGCTAAGACTGACATTTACAGAAAATAGAGCCTCTTAGTAAGTTAGCATTTATTTTACGAATCATGATGATTGTTTCGTAAGACTTAATAAACGCTGTCTTCTTTACACTATTGTACACACGTAAAACACACTGGAGAACCATGGTGTCTAAACAAGAGGTTCTAGGGAAAAAACCGCTGCACATACTGGAGAAAATCAGAGAAAACCTTGAGAAACTAAACGAAAAAATGGAAGTCATGATTGAGTTGCAGAAACACGGCAGAAAAGACATTCAACTGCTTCCAGAAACACCACTAGACGTTATGACATTGCTTTCCATGCCTGATCACCTTCGAAAAACAGCCATGGCTGTGTGCAGACTTGGTCGCGCCACAGCAGAAGAGACTGCTCAACAAACGCGTAGAGCCAGGGCTGTTGAAAGTGCTTACTTAAACCAGCTTGTAATTATGGGACATTTGAAAAAAGAAAGGAAGGGAAGGAAAGCCTACTTCTATGTAGATAGGGAAAGTCAAGGGTGATAATCTTGGGCAAAATAATAGCTGTGCATTCGTACAAAGGCGGAACAGGAAAAACTCTCCTTTCAGTAAACTTGGCTGCAACCTTTGTTAAGCATGGCAAAAAGGTTTGTTTGTTGGACCTTGACTTCCGAGCTCCAAGCCTTTCCACAGTTCTTAAAATTGAAAAGGCAGAGTACTGGCTTAATGACTATTTAAATGGGACATGCGAAATCGATAAAGTATTAATAGACTTAAGTGGCAGAATTCAAAACAAGGGTCAACTTTTTGTGGGGTTAGCCAATCCCGCAACAGAAGCAATGAGAGAAATGTCTGCAAAGGATAGAAAGTGGGAGATGCGGGCTTTAGGAAGACTTTTGGCTCTTAGAAATTCCCTTTTAAACGATAAAGGCTTTGACTATTTAATTTTCGACACGAGTCCGGGACTACAATATTCTTCTATAAATGCTATAGTGAGTGCTGATTTAGTAATTGTAGCAACAACTTTTGACAGATCAGATGTTGACGGAACAAAACGTATGCTACGCGAACTTTATGACTTATTTGAAAAGAAGACTGACATAATTTTGAACAAAGTTCTGCACGATGTTTCTTCGAAATCGGGAAAAGAAGAGATGCAAACTAAAATTAAGGACATATATCAAGTTCCACTCCTTGGCATAATACCATGTTTCTGCGAAGTTTTAAAGGGAGAAGGAAACATCATTTTCGCTCAGGAAAGACCAGAGCATCCCTTCGCAAAAATTTTAGACGAAATAGCAGATAAGATAGATAACAATAAAACATAATTTCCCTATTGCGTCGCAATTTTATTTACCAGCTGATAAACTTTGCAAGTTCTGCATTTTTCATATTCTTTTTCTTCGCATTGATTGCATATTATGCGGTTTAATTCCTTAATTTCAGTGGTCATTTCTCATCCTCTCTCAGTAAAAGAATGTTGATTTCTTGTATATACTATATTCCAATCTCGTAATATTTACGGAAGCCTAATGATGCTGCAATATGCAAGATTAGGCAAAAAAGATGACACGCAATAGTTTTATATGGGTTTATAATGGTAAATCTTGCTTGTGGTGGTTTGATTTGAATAAAAGCGTAGCTTTAACCTCGTTGGCATGGGGATTATTTTTTGTTTTAATTGGCTTAAGCTGGGCTGCAAGCAACCATTACGGTGTAGATGTAAGACCTTACATTGCTTTAGAAGCAGGCATTATTTTGATCGGGCTTAATATTGCGAGGACAGGTTTGGGGACGCATCTAAGCAAATTTAGCCTATTCATCGGGATAGTGGCACTTGCTTTCGGAGTAGTACTGATGGGTTATCCACTGCCTTTACCCGAAACGATAATAGTGTTAATAGGGCTTTTCATAATTGCAGAAGCAGCAAGATCACTAACAAAATCTCGGTAAGTACGTCTGATACTTCGCCAAAACAGGAGATTGTTCATTGGATAAGTCAGCAATTATCCTTGCAGGCGGATTTTCTCATAGATTTGGACAAGACAAAGGATTACTGCAATTGGCTAATAAGCCTCTCATAAAGTATGTTTTAGATGCAATTAGCACTCTTGTTGATGAAAAAATGGTGGTTGCTAGTTCAAAGGTTCAAGCTGAAAATTATGCAAACGTCTTAGGTTCAGACGTCAATGTCCTTATTGATGTGGATGATGCTCAGAGTCCACTTGTAGGCGCTTTAACTGGCTTCAAAGAAGCACATGGAGAATATGCGCTTCTCCTTCCATGTGATACACCGCTCGTTTCTAGAGATGTTATTTCGCTTCTGTTTGAATTGTGCATAAATAGAAATGCGGTTATTCCACGTTGGCCAAACGGCTACATAGAGCCTTTACAGGCTGTTTACTGCACAAAACCAGCATATGAGGCTGCCAAAAATGCCTTAAGCGAAGGAAAATTGAATATGCAGTCTATGGTAGATAGGCTGCGTGGTGTGCGTTATGTTTCTACGCTTGTTCTAGAGCAATTGGATCTAGAGCTTAGAACGTTCTTTAATATTAATACGCCTCTAGATTTGAGAAACGCTGAAAACATGCTAAAACGCTCAAATTCACACTCACTTTCGCTTTCTAAATAGTTTAACGCTTTCAATATCTGTGACATATTCAAAGCCTATCCGTATTGACTAAAGTGCGCAGGAGTATGCATGCGAAAGTTAATTTGCTTGACTGCAGTAGTTTAAGAAAAGGTGATGACAATATTCGAGTTTGCCGACCTCAGATTTAGACCCGTCGAGAAGGATGACCTGAAACTGCTTCATGTTTGGGAGAACGATTTCGAGTTGATGATGTATAGCAGAAGCAAACCACTGAACGTTGTTAGCATGGTTCAGCTAGAAGAACGGTATGAGGAGTGGATGAAAAAGGAGAAGGATCTCTACTTCATCGTGGAAAATGTGGAATCCAAAGAGCCAATAGGCTTCGCTGCCATTCGCACAGAGGTCTGGGGCAACGTGCTAGGAGCGGACCTTGGCACCTACATCGGCAAAAAGGAACTATGGGAAAAAGGTTTCGGAAAGAAGATAACCGTGGCTCTGCTAGAAATGTCCTTCATTCACTTAAACATGGAGCGATGCCAAGCGTGGAGCGTAGAATATAATACACGAGCTCATAGGGTGCTTGAGTTCTGCGGATTCAAGAAAGGTGGGGTCATGCGAAACACAGTATATGTGGCAGGCAGGAAATGGAGTTCCTTCCACTTTGACGTATTACGCGAAGAATACATGAACATGCGGATGGGCTTATTAAAGAAGATGCTTGGAGAAAAAACAGACATCTATCTAGAGAAAACTCAGCCAGTCTTTAAGCCATTAGAGCATGTCCAAAAATGAGCGAACACAAAAATGGAAAATAGAAAGGACTCTGCGTGAGACTTCTTCATATATGTTTAAGAAATGCTGAACTTATGCTTAGGTACAAAGAAAAATATTTTCCATAACCGATGTGGATGATTTCATACCGCTTTGCATTTTTTCGCATATTTTTCCGTTTCTAAAAATAATTTTTCTACATCGGCTTTAGAGTGTGCAGTGCTTAATGCTCCACTGTGGGTTGGCAAAAAGAAGACTCCATTTTCAATCAATTTTAGATTGTAATCGGCAAGTTTCTTTCTGTCAGCCCTAAAGGTGGCATTGGCGTCCCTAACCTTTTCTTTTGTGAAATGAGTGTTAAAAATGGAACTAGCGCCCGTAACCTGCACATCCACACCGTTTCCTTCAAAAATCTCTCTCAATTGCTCTCTTATCTTGTCTCCAAGCATGTTAAGTTTGCTTATCAATTGGCCATCTTCTAAGATTTTTAGCGTTGTCAAGCCCGCCGTCATCGTTATTGGGTTTGCAGCGAAGGTTCCGCCGTGAAACGAGTAATGAGGGCGTTTATGAAGAAGCGAGTCTAATCTTTCCATGATTTTTCTGCATCCGCAGAAAGCGCCTATGGGGAAGCCTCCTCCCAAAATTTTCCCAAAAACAGTTATGTCTGGCGCTATACCATAATATTGCTGGGCTCCGCCTGGAGCCAATCGAAAACCAGTGATTACCTCATCGAAAATCAGCAGAATCTCTTTCTCATCACAAAATTCCCTAAGTCCCTTCAAAAACTCCTTTTCTGCTGGGATGCCTCCGCCAGCGCCCAAGACTGGCTCGATTACAATGGAAGCCACTTTCTCATTCTTCAGTTTTTCTTCAACTCCTTCAAGGTCATTGAAAGGCAAAAGAATTGTGTCCTGAAGGGCACCGGCTGTTAAGCCAGCCGATTCTGGAATATTAAAGGGGTAATGAACGCCTACGTGAAGTGCATCGTAGCCTCCATGCCATCCTCCCTCGAACTTGGCGACTTTGCTTCTCCCAGTGCATGCACGAGCTAAACACGTTGCATACATATTTGCCTCCGTTCCCGAATTTGCGAACCGCACCATTTCTGCGCCTGAAACCATTTTCACAACTTGCTCAGCTAACTCAATTTCCAGTTCATGGGATGTTCCGTAATGGGTGCCGTTTTCAAGTTGCCTTTTAACAGCGTCAACCACGGCTGAAGGGCTGTGGCCAAGTATAAGCGCGGTGTGTCCTAACCAGAAGTCGATGTATTCGTTTCCGTCAACATCGTAAAGTTTGCTTCCTTTCGCTTTTACAGTGTAAAACGGGTAGGGTTCAAAATATCTTATCCCGTATGAGACTCCGGCTGGGAGGACTTTTTTAGCTCGCTCGTACAAGGCTTTGGATTTGGAGGTTTTGGAAACGTATTCTTTCGACATGTTAAGTCATTTCCACATTCTTTAGTTTTCGCCGAATTTTCTTATTATAGTTTCCACAGCTTTATTTAAATTATTAATAACAGCATCCGCCTGTGGACATTCTACATTTTTTCCTTCCCTGTTCAAAAGTATGGCGTTTATGCCCAATTTTTTAGGCAAGATTATATCTATTGGCACGTCGTCTCCGATCATAACGGCTTCTTCTGGCCTTGCATTCAGAATTTCTAGGACTTTTCTATACATTTTAGGGTTTGTCTTGTCGCATCCTGCTTCATAGCCCGTCATGATGAAGTCGAAGTAATTCCTAATTGGCTGAATTGCCTTTTTGAATTGAAAGTAAGCGATTGTTGTAACTATGGCTGTTTTGAATCCGTTTTCCCTTGCTTTTATCACCGCTCCGGCAGCGTCTGGGTATAGTTGATATGGCTTGCTTTCAAGAAGTTTAACGATGGCACTCAATGTTTCTTCGTTGACTTTAACTTTTAGCCTCCAGAAAATCTTCGAAAAATAGGAACGCCAATTTTTGTATCCATATTTTGGATAGTCTATGAATGAGACGAATGTCCATGCTGCCTTAAGTTG
>Ga0210051_1002627_pt1 | contig 18023 bp, 11 predicted proteins | sample CryGey092014_all_FD_185464 | JGI IMG/M metagenome (GOLD analysis project Ga0210051, IMG submission 185464) | Groundwater microbial communities from aquifer - Crystal Geyser CG23_combo_of_CG06-09_8/20/14_all (SPAdes) (version 2) | ecosystem: Environmental > Aquatic > Deep subsurface > Groundwater... | reverse complement strand
GGATCGGCCCGCGAGGGTTTCCTCGCCGCCTCGCCCCTGCCGCCTGGCTGGAACCCCGGCCTCGCCCTCTCTCTGCGCGGCCCGCTCGGGCGCGGATTCGTTCTGCCCGTCTCCGCCCGCCGCGTGGCGCTGGCCGCGCTGGACGCGAGTCCCGCGTACCTGCTGGGACTCATCCCACTCGCGTACGCGCAGGGCGCGGCTCTCTCCCTCGTCTGCGACGACCCGCCCGATGGCCTGCCCGCGGATGTGGAGATCCGTCCGCTGGCCGCGCTCGCCGAAGTGAGCGACTGGGCCGATTATCTCGCGCTGGCCGCGCCGCGCGCCTCCCTGCCCGGGCGGCGCGAACGCCCGGGATGGCCGCGCCCGCCCCAGGTCCCGCGTGAGGCGCAGGCGTTAGTCGTCACGCCCATGCCGTGCGGCGGTCTCGCGGATTGCGGGGTCTGTTCGGTTGAAGTCAAACGGGGGATGGAACTGGCGTGCAAGGACGGGCCGGTGTTCAACCTTTAGTACCAGATGCGAAATGAAGTAGTGGTGGTTGCGCTCAACCCGTCTTTGGCGACGTAGATTTCGATGTTGACCATTTTGCCGTAGGGCTGGTTGAAGAAGGTCAGCGGGACGATGCCCACGCCACTGCTATTGGTGGAAAAGGGGATGCTCCCGCTCGTCCCATCCGCCCAGCGAATGGTGGCAGAACCCTGCGCGCCGGAAACCGGTTGCAGGGTCTGGTCCTGGACGATGACGTACACCAACTGCTGGTCGCTGGCCAGGGTGACGGCCTTCCAGACGAAGGCGCGCGCTTGCAGTTTTAAGATTCTCCCTATTCCGTCGCCGGGAAGCGGGGGCAACAGGTTCGGGTCTTCTTTTTGCTGGTCGAAGTATTGCCTGCCCAGGTCTGCCACGCTGACGCGCTGGCCGTCGGGAAGCCAGGGCTTCCATTCAAAACGGGCGTTTTCGAAATACTGGACGATCAGGTCGTTGCGATATTCAAAGGGGGAGATCGGCTGGCCGAAGCGTTCCACGCCGCCGGATTGTTTGAAAAAATCGAGGAAGGCGTAACAAACGGAAAAGCCTGTGCTGGCGAAGTAGCGGCAGGCGAATGGGTTGAAAATGTTGAGGCGTTCGCCCGGCGTATACAATTCCCTGCCCAGCGGGGTCAGTCGCACGCGCTGGCTGTCGGGCAGGCTGGGGTATAGTTCAAAACGGGCGCGCTGGAAATACTGGATCGTCAGGCCGTTTTTTAGGAAGGCTTCGGTGATCGGGTAGCCGAAGACCAACTCTGCATTGGGCGCGCTGCGGTAGTAGGTCAAAAATTCCCCGCTCACGGTATGGCCGGTCTGCTTAAAAAATTCGCTTTCCGAAGACTGGGCGAGCGCAGGCGACGCGCTCGTCGCCAGGAGCAGGGAGATCATAAACAGGATTCCAAAAAAGCGTTTCACAAGGTTATTATACCTAAATTGTCCCCGGCTCACATTACAAAGCGTTAACGATAAAAGTCCAGGAGCGCTTCGACGATTCGCCCGGCCGCGTTGCCATCCCCGTACGGATTGGAGGCCCGCGCCATTTCTGCATATGCGGACGGATCGTCCAGCAGGCGCGTCGCTTCCTCGACGATGTGGCGGGTGTCCGTCCCGACGAGTTTCAGCGCCCCCGCAGCCACGCCCTCCGGGCGTTCGGTCACCTCGCGCAGGACGAGCGCCGGGATGCCGAAGGCGGGCGCCTCCTCCTGGATGCCGCCCGAATCGGTCAGGATGATGCGCGCGTGTTTCATCAAGTGGACCAGCGGCAGGTAATCCATCGGCGGCAGGAGCGTGACGTGCGCCACGCCGTCCAGCAGGCGATGGACGGGTTCCTGCACGTTGGGGTTGAGGTGCACGGGATAGACGATTTCCACGTCGCCGCGCGCCGCGAGTTGTTTGAGCGCTTCGCAAATATCCGCCAGCGGCTGTCCAAAGTTTTCGCGTCTATGAGCCGTTACTAGAATTAACTTTTTTCCGTCATTCCCCTTCGGGGACGATGTGCGAGCCGTAGGCGAAGCAATCCCCGCGTCGCGAGGGAGATTGCTTCGTCGCTCACTCCGTTCGCTCCTCGCAATGACGGGAGAGAAGTTGAGTTGCTCAAGCAGGTTGGTCACCTCTGGAGGCTCAGGTTGTTTGGTGACGATGTTGAGCGCGTCAATGACCGGGTTGCCGGTCACTTTGATGATGGAATCGTCCACGCCCTCACGGAGCAGGTTTTGCCGCGCCCAGTCGGTGGGAGCAAAGTGCAGGTCCGCGATCACGCCCGCCACGCGGCGGTTGATCTCCTCGGGGAAGGGCTGCCACTTGTCGCCAGTGCGCAGCCCCGCTTCCACGTGCCCGAAGCGGACGCGGCGGTAGTACGCCAGCAGGGACGTGATCGCGACGGTGGTCGTGTCGCCTTGCGCGAGGATCCAATCGGGCTGGAAATCCGTCAAAACGGGATCGAGGTGGGTGAAGATGGCCGCGCTCAATTCGGCGAGGGACTGGTCGTCGCGCATCAGGTCGAGATCGTAATCGGGCCGGATGGCGAACAGATCCAGCGCCTGGTCCAGCATTTGTCTGTGTTGCGCGGTGACGCAGACGCGCGACTCAACGCCGGGCGTTTGCGCCAGTCCTTTGACTACGGGGGCCATTTTCACGGCTTCGGGGCGGGTTCCAAAAACGGAGAGGATGTGGAGGGTCATGGGGGGGATTCCGAGATGCGGGATAGGAGATGCGAGATGCGGGTTAGGAGATGCGAGATGCGGGATAGGAGATGCGAGATGCGGGTGTTACCTGTGTACTGGTGTACGCGGCCGCGTAACTACGCGGCTAGCGCGGCCTCTTGGTGTGGGTGGGAGTCGGCGTGGTGGGGACGAAGTCCAATGCGGGCGTGGGCGGCGCGACAAGTTGGAATCCGGAACCGGCTTTGAACGTGAAGTATGTCACCTGGCCGGGGTAGATCTGCACCCAGAATTGCTGCTCACGCTCATTATAGATCAGTGTGACGCGGTACAGCCCGGCAGGCAGGTCGCTCAACACCATATTCTCTTTGTAATACGGGTCGGAATTGGTTGCGCCCGTGCCATACGTGCGTACTTCGCGCACCCTGCCAGTCTCCTCCGATATCACCCTAACCGGGTATGTATGCAGGGGTTCGCCATTTTTCTGGTTGAGTTGTCCCACCAGCACGCCCCATCCCTGCGGAGGGGCGAGCCACAGTTCCGGGTTGAGCGTGTGATGGAACGTGTTGTACTCCAGCCGCACTTCGAAATGCAAGTGCGGTCCGGTGGTGTTGCCGGTCTCTCCCACCAGCCCCAGTTGTTCGCCGTTTTCCACGTGCTGGCCGACGGTTACATCCACCTTCAACATGTGCGCGTAGACGGTATATAGCGGCTTGCCCTGATAACCAAAATCATGGCGGATGGAAACTGCCTGCCCATACGGATCGCTGTCGTTGTCCACTACTCCAGAATATAGTCCCCAGCCTGCCCAGACCACCGTCCCTGGCCCGGAGGCCAGCACTGGCGTACCGGTTTTGGCGTCAATGTCAATGCCGGTATGGACGATACTATCGAAAAACACACCGCCATAGCGATAATCGGGCTGGGGCCAGTTCACCTGGTCGGCGGGGTTGGGGCGGGTGAAATAAAAATGATCGTAGGAATAAACCGCCCACGGGACGGGATACAGGGGCGGACGCCAGCCCGAGACCGGCTCCTCGCCCGGACTGGGAAGCACGAACCGAAGCGGGGCGGCGGTCATTTCCTGGACCTCGGGCGGGGTCGCGGGGCCGGCGGCTGTCGCGGCGGCTGGGGTTGGTCCCGCGCCTGCGGACGGAGTCACGCAGGAGGCGAGGAGCGCGAAGATGGTAATTAGTAATTGGTAATTCGTGATCCGTGGCGGATGACGGGTGACGGGTGATGCGCTGCGTACTGCGTATTGCGTACTGCGTATTGCATGGTTTGTCTTTGGCATTTTGTTCATCGGTAAATCAATCCATTGCCTTGAGCGCTTCGCAATCGAAGGGCAGGCACAAGAAACAATACTTGCTCAAGCAACCCGTCCTTCGACTGCGCTCGGCTGTAGCCTCGCTCCGCTCAGGACGGCGGATATACCCAATTACCAATCACCAATTACCAATTACCTTACGGCAGCGGCGTATTCGACGGGATCGGCGTGAGCGTGGGAGTGGGTGAAGGGGTGGAGGTGGGCGAAGGCGTGATCGTGGGCGTGCGCGTGGGCGTCCGCGTGGGAGAGGGGCCGCGCGTCAAGGTGGGGACGGGTGTGCGCGAGGGTGTGGCTGTGGGCGGCAGGCGCAGGGTGGGCGTGACCATCACCTCAGGCGGATAAATTTCCAGCATGGCCGTGTACCAGTCCAGGCCGCCGGTCAGCACGAATTCGGTAAAACGCGTGCCCCCGTAATACGTGCGCCAATTGGGCAGGGAGGCAAAGCGCTCCCAGCCGTAGGCGCGGGCCAGGGCGGTAAAGTCCACCCAGTAGCCTTTTGGGACGGGCGCGTAGGCGCCGCCCTGGTCGTAGGCCTGCGGGTCGAGGTTGTAGCGCGCGCTCAAGTCCCAGGGCGCGTCGCGCAGGGGCGCGCCCCGCGAGCCGTCCTGGTTTTCGGCGCGCAGGTAAATCCGCCAGAATGTCTGCTGTCCAACTTCCTCGCGCACCGAAACCATCCAGCCCGCGTTGGCGAGCAGCGAGTTGAGCGAAAACGCGCGCCCGGTATACTGCCAGTCCTCGCCCAGCCCCGGGTCGAGCGGACCGGTGACCGGCACGAACGCGTTTTGCAGGCTGGCGAGCGCGTCCCAGCCGGTCTCCTGGATGACGCGCTGGCGTAAGGCGGCGAAGGCCTCGTCCACCTGGTCGTGCAGTTGCGGGTAGGGCGCCTGCACGTCGGGCAGGCCTGACATGGTCCAGCGCTGCGCCGGGCCCTTCGCGGGCGGAGTCACTTCGGGTGACCAGAGCGCGGGCGGGGTCAAGGCGGAGGCGGCGCGATAGGGTTTAGGCGGGTCGGGCAGGTCGAGCCTCAGCCAGAGCAGGCCGCGCACCAGGCCGGGTAAGGATCGGGGAGGCAGGAGCAGTCCGCCGTCGAGGGAGGAGGCGGAGAGGTAATCCGCGTTCGGGCCGCGCAGGACGGTCGCCAGTTTTGCGTCCGATGGATCCCAGGCGGCCCAGTCGGAATCAGCCGCCCAGCGCGCGGGACGTTCGGGCTGACTCGCGTCCCAAACGTACGCGCCGCTGACGCCGATGCCCTGCGCCTCCGCAACCCACAGCAGGCGATTTCCTGCCCACAGCGGGTTCCGCTCGGCGGACAGCGGGTTCTTGCTGAGGTTTGTGTAGCGGCCCTCGTCGGCGCGGTCGAGGTCGGCCAACCAGATTTCGGGGTCTCCGCTTCGGTTGGAGACGAAGGCGATCTTGCGTCCCTGCGGCGCCCAGGCGGGGGAGGTGTCCGCGGCGGGATCGTCGGTGAGGCGGGAGGGAGGCTGGCTGGGGTCGCCCAGCGGTTGGACGATAATTTCGAGATCGTCCCCATCGTAGGTTTCGTAGGCCAGCCACTGGTTATCCGGCGACCAGGTTGGGGCGGAATCGTATTCGGGCGTATCTGTGACCCGGCGCGCTTCGCCGGTGGCGAGGGTCAGGATGTAAATATCCCAGTAACCCGAACGGTTGGAGGCGAAGGCGATTTGTTTTCCATCCGGGCTGAGGGCGGGGACGAGGTCGCTCCAATTGCCGGCGGTCAGGCGCAGGAGAGGCTGGCCTTCGAGGGAGTAGAGGAAGAAGTGGGCGTAGCCGTTCTCCTCCATCGAGAGCAGGATGGCTTCGCCACTGGCGATGGGAATGGGAACTTCCGTTGCGGTGGGAGGATTGGGCGCGAGAGGTTGGGTGGGTTGAGGCGCGCAGGAGGTGAGGAGGAGGGCGAGGAGGAAGAGATGCGCGATGCGAGATGCGAGATGCGAAATGCGAGGTGCGAGATACGTGTTGCGTGTTGCGTGTTGCGTGTTGCGTATGGCATGTCGCGAAAGGCGAAAGGCGATAGGCGATAGGCGAAAGGCGATACGCGATAGGCGATGCGCGATAGGAGGCATGTTCATTCCGCGGCAGGGATGGTGAATTCGATACTGACAGGTTCGGCGGCGGGACCGTCGGGGTAGTATAAACGCGCCTCGAGACGGTAATCGCCCGCGGGGTCGGTTTTGCCGCGCACGTGCAGGGTGAACTCCAGTTTCCAGGTCATCGGTTCGACCAGGCTGGTCGCGGCGACTTCCTCCCCGTCCGAGTCGAGCAAGATCACATCCACATGCGGACGGGTTTGGAAGGGTGTGATCTCGAGGTTGACGCGCACGCGTCCGCGGTCGGGATAGGGTTCGGCGCGCAGGCTGGTGATGCGCGTCTCTGCGGGCGCGGCGCGCGGGGTCAGGTCATCGGGGAAGAAGAAGTCCATGGTAGTTGGGTAGTTTCGTAGTTTGGTAGTTTGGTGGTGCGTGTTGCGTGTTGCGTGTTCCGTTTCCTTGAGAACTTGTGTACCTGTGTACGTGTCTACCTGTGTCACTCGTCAAAAAGGAAGGTGGCTTCGGCGTAGTGGCGTACGCCTTTGTTTTTGATGCGTTCCTGTACCCAGTGCTGGAGGTAGGCTTCCTTATATTGGATCGGTTTTCCACTCGAAAGTTCGTGCAGGGGATAGTTGAGGTGCAGGGCGCGCGGCGAGACGGTGAAACGCGTGATGCCCGTGGGCAGAAGGTCGCCGCGCCCCGCGAGGGTAAGGACAGTGGTCACTTCAAAGCGCGGGAAGATCACCAGCGCGGTCAGGTCGGGATGAACATCATCGAGTCCTTCGGTGAGCGTTTGGCTGGTGCGGTCGAGCGAGGCGCGATCCTTATAAGAATTAACGATGCGATGCAATCCCGCGACCGCGCTCGAAAGATCAGGCGCGGTGGTGGCAAGGTAAACGCTGCCGTCCAGCAGGCGGATTTGCGCGGGCATGCCTTCGGGCGGGGTGTGTGATTTCCGGGTGTTGATTTTCCGCAGTTCCACTTCTTTGGCCTTGCGCAAGTCCGCGAGGAGCGTGCGATGGCTCATGCCCCAGACCACGTGATTCCACGTGCCGAGGCAGACGTGCGGATCATCGTAAGGCGCCACCTGCGCCACAACGTGCGGGAATTCCATCTCCTGCAAAGATGTGACCCGGTTGGCGCCGTCCAGCACCATGAAACGTCCCGTCCCGTCATCGAGCGGCATGACGATGGGCGGGTTGCGCAAGATTCCCTGCGCGCGCAATTTTGCAACCAACGGAAGCGTGCGCTGGCGGTCATGGTCTTCGTGCAGGATCAAGTCGTTCAGGGGCAGGATGCGGAGGTTGGGAAGGGTATTAACCATAAGGAATGTCCCTGAACATACCATGAGTTGCAGAATCCGTAAATTGGAAAATCGGGGGGATGTCGCATGATCCTAAAATGAAGTTACGTCCCATGGGGATGCTTCACGATGATGCGGGTTAGGAGATGCGGGTTGCGGGATAGGAGATGCGAGTTGCGTGTTTACCTGTTTACCTGTGTACCTGTTTACCTGTGTACCTGTGTACCTGTATACCTGTATACCTGTGTACCTGTATACCTGTATACCTGTGTACCTGTATACCTGTATACGTGTCTACCTGTCTACTGATCCGAAGGGAACATGAAACGCGCCATCCAATTCCGCGCATGATACAATTAATCCGTCAAGGAGTGTGAAGCTCCTAAAGGATAGGAGTACCTAATCCTAACTTGGACAAGCCAAAACCAAAAGGCTTAAACACAAAGGACACCAAGGAGACGAAGTGATACGAATAAAAGCCAAAGGTTTTCCCTTTGTGACCTTCGTGTTTAAATGTTCTTGCTTTTTGCGCAAGAACTTAACTTCTAAGTTCCTAAAGGATAGGAGTACCTAATGAACGCAATGTCTGTTCCCATGGAAGTTGAACGCGTGGCAAGGGAAATGTAAAAAATGGTTTTTTCCCTGCCTCACTTGACCGAAAAAGATGTCGAAAACTACATCCCCGATCCGTACTTCCAGCGCGGCCGAAATTATTACCACAGCGGGGCCATCTTCGATACCGTTCGCCGCGGCAGCCGGATCGAAGGCTATTGTGAGGGATCGGCATCCGAGCCTTACCACGTCCTGGTTACGCTGGATGAGGACGGCATCGCCGGCGACGATTGCACGTGTCCCATGGACGGCGACTGTAAACACGTCGTCGCGCTGCTCCTGGCCTGGGTCCACAAGCCGGATGAATTCTCCGAGCGCGAGCCAACGGAAGACGCGCTTGCCGGCAAAACCAAAGACGAACTGATCGCGCTCGTACAGGCCATGCTCCAGCGCGCTCCCGAACTGGAGCGACTGCTCGACTTGCCCCTGCCCAAAGGTTCAGGGAAAGGAAGCCAGCGCCGCACCCGCGTGGACCCCGAAACCTACCGCCGCCAGATCCGCTACGCCATGCGGGACGCCGACGATTGGGAGGCGGTGTTCGGCATCGCGCGGGAAATCGGCTCGGTGGTGGATATCGGCGACGGTTTTGCCGGGCAGGCTGATTGGGAGAACGCGCAGATCGTCTACCAGGCCGTACTGGACGAGTCGCTGCCATCCTACACGGAAACACAAGACGAAGGCGATATCGGCAGCGAGATCGGGCGCGCCGTGGATGGGTTGGGGGAATGCCTGGCCGCCCGTGCTGGAGATGCGGAGGCGCGCCAGGCGATCCTGGCATCGCTCTTCGATATGCTGAAATGGGACATTGGCGAGGGTGGGCTGGGTATGAGCGATGGCGTGCCGGGGTTACTGCAGCAGCACGCCACCGCCGCAGAACGCGCCGACATCCGCCAGTGGATCACCGCCGCCATAAAAAACATAACCGGTAGTGAGTGGAGCCAGAAGTACCGCCGTGAAACTTGGGGGCGCCTGCTTCTCTCGTTCGCCGATGAAGAAAATGTGGACGAATTCCTGAAGCAGGCTGGGAAGCAGGGCCTCCACAAGTCGGTGTTCGAGAAACTCATCCAGTTGGGCCGCCTGGATGAGGCCCTGGAAGTTGCCCGAAAACACCTCACCACAACTGGCTGGGAGCGTCTGCAAGCTGCGCAAGCCCTTTACGCTGCCGGTCGCAAAGACGACGCGCTGGCATTCGCCAAAGCCGGACTTCCCGATAAAGACCTGCGGCTGGCTGAATGGGTGGCCGAGGAGTACGCCAGGCGCGGCGACGCAGCCGGCGCGCTGGAGATTCAATTGACGCGCTGGCAAACCGAGCCGGGCATGAAACTTTTCGAGACGCTGGAGCAATTGGCGAAGAAACTTAAGCAATGGGAGGCGCTGCGCCCGCGCCTGCTTGCCGGACTCGAAAAAGGTTCTCACCTCATGCTGCTGGCCGACATTTACCTGCGTGACGAGGAATGGGACGCGGCCTGGGCTGTGGCGGAGAATGTCAGGACGCCCAAACCAGCCTGGGGTTGGGAGAATCTGCGCCTGCATGTTGCGCAGGCGTCCGATAAGCATTGCCCTGAGAAAGCCATCCCTGTCTACCTTGACGCGGCTGAGAAATTGATCGCGCGGCAGGGTCGAAAGAACTATGCCGCTGCCGCCGGATATTTGCGCCGCGCCCGCGATCTGTTCAGCAACATAAAGAGAAGTGATGAGTGGAAGAAAACCATCGCCGACTTGCGCGAGCGCCATCGCAACCTACCGGCGTTGCAGGATGAGTTGAGGAAGGCTGGGGTATGAGAGGATGCCTGGAGGAGATTGGGAGGCGCTGACCGCGTACGCTGGGAAGGGGAGGAGGTTGTCCGATGAGGAGTTGAATGAGGTGATCGAGGAGGTGGGGGTGACGGCCGGGGGTGAGGAAATTCTAACTTGGGAAATTGCTCGCAGGAGAAGGGTATTTGAGTATAATGGTTGCAAAGTAGCGAATGGATGATTTATGCCCAAATTATTTCAGAAAAAAGAGAAGCGCAATTTCGAGAAACCAGAAATTGCAAAATCACGTTGGGGCGGATTTTGGAAGGTGCTCGCGTATATTTTTCTTGTAGTGGCAATATTTTTATTTGTTGGAGGAGTATTTTGGCAACGCGCTGGGATTGAATTGACGGGTAGTAGTATTTCTGGAATGTCGCAGGGGGAGGTGCTTTGCAAACTTCTTATTGAGTACATAACTGACCCTGGGGCTATTACAGGATTTGCGAGCCTGGCTCTTTCAATAGTTATGTTTTCTTTTGAGCGCAGGCAAAAGGATCGGGAACGAGACAAGGACATTAGCGAGCGATTAGACAGGATGCGTTCGCTTCCATTTTTACAGCGGTTACGTAAATACAGAGAATTAGAAAAAAGGAGTAAAGAGGAATCTTGGTCCGAGAATCGTGTTGAAGATCTTCAACAGTATCGAAATTCTTTTTCTGAGCGGGAATTTTTATGGGAGGTCGGTGAACTTCTTCGAGTGGAAAGAAAAACAAATGATTTGTCAGATATCCAGGGATTGTACAATTTCTTTTTTACGGCGCATAAAAGCAACATTGATGCGTTGGCAAAAATTCTCAACTCCTCGATGATTACTGATGAAGATGCACTTGTTCTCATCTTGTCCATTGTGAAATTATGGGACGATTTTGATGCCGATGCCAAAGATTTGATTATCGGCGCGTTGAAAAAACTTTCACAACAAAAACCTCTGTCAAATATTTCTAATACTAAATTATCGTATCAGATTTTTAATACACTAAACAGGCGCCGTCTTTTACGGGACGCTGAAATCAGGACACTATTTCTCCAATTGGTTAGCTCAGAGATTGGTGCTTCTTTGCCAGTTGGGTACGATGCAACATGGCAACATTTACCGCGTCGCACGGATAATCCAAAAATCCTTGATTGGCTGAAACAACACACCCTTGTTGCCAATCCTTTTGGCTCGAATGATCTCAACCACTACCCCTGTTATCCTCAAGGTTTTGCACACCCTGATCATTGGGAAGATTTTTTCGACCCTGAACCACAGTGCGCCCAATGCGCTACTGCGAATGATGCCAGGGCGCTGGCTTTTCTCTTACGATCTGAGTGCTTACCTGTAAGAAAGACGGATCAGCAAGGAAATGAAATTTTGGAAGTCCACAGGCAGACTTTTCCTGTTTGGGTTTCGTTCGAACAAACAACGCCTTTGGAATTACCACTTATTGTGCTTGCCCGTTCAGCGGCGCGTGCGTGGATGGATATTCTTCCCTCCTCCCCAGATGCTATGCTCGATCTATTGCCAGCCGCGCAGGAAGCATTGCTTGAATTGCTTTGTTGGTCTTTTGGATCGAACAATACTGTAATTGATTTGCTTAAACGTGCAGGGATAGGGGCTGATAAGGGTGGCAATTTACTTATTCACAGAACAGAGCAATTTAAAAACAGATTTTCTTCTGCACACTTTCCACAGGACTCCATTTTGCTTTCATGGCTAAAGATTAGACCGCCCGAACTCAATTGCACGTATCTGATTCTTCTTATTGATGAATTTCCTTCTTCCGCGCGTTCCTGGTGGCTCGAGCAGTTTAATCTCTTGATCTCCACCCTGTTCCTGAATGGGATTGTTACGAAAGCGTTTGCGTCATCTCCTATACCAGTTTCGCTTTCTTTGCCCGTTATCCAACTGGATTGGTCAGATGCTTGGCTAAAAAGGTCACTTGACAGTCAATTCGATGTTGCCATAGATAAAAATGTGCGGGAAGAAATGGGCATGGCTATTCGTTTCCAGGAACTCTTTGGCCCTGGCGTGGCCGAAGAACAAACCACTGATAAACTCATCTCCGCATCTCGCAACTCTCTGGCACACATGTTGATGTTGGGCAATCGTTTATTGAAACATCATTGCGAACGGGAAGCGCCAGAGAAGTACTTATATGTGGAAGAATTAGAGTCTGTAATTATGGCGAATGAAAATATCAATCGCGACAATCGGGATGAAACATTATGATGGCAGAGAGCCCTTCTTCATCTTATGATCCAGTAAAATTTGTCAACCGAGAAGAAGAGATACAACAAATCTTCTCTCTGTTGAAACAAGCACAGCCGCGCGTGCGGGCGGTGGTCATAGATGGTGATCGCGGCGTGGGCAAGACCTGGCTCTCTCTGCATTTTCATCGCACGGTTTTAAAGAAAGAAATCAAGGGGGTGACTTCCTGGTTGTTCAGTCTGTGGAGTCCTGGCGAACATTATCGCCCCGAAGGAGACAAGCCGCAGGAAAACGAGCGTTTTGTGCACGAAAGCGAACAGTTGGTAATTGATGAATTTCTTGGAATCATTCTCAAGAGTTTACCTATTGAGTTGCCTACCGATCCTGCTTTAGTTGAGAAAGTGGACTCTATTCGCCGTTATGTTCAGAACCATATGGATTCTCGTTTCGTTCTCATTCTTGATTCTGCCTATGAAAGCGACTGGTCCCTGCTAGAACAATTGGAAACGCATTTTCTCGGCAATCTCCTCACCCTGAATAATTTCTTTGTCATCGTCACTGGTCGCGGCCGCCCGTATCCGTGGAAAGTCCCTTATCTGATCGAGGCTGTTCGCTTTGGGCTGGGAAAATTCTCGGTGGAGCAGATCAAAGAACAATTGAAAAAATTTGGTTTGTCCGCTTTCCTTTCTATAGATGAAATCTACAATATTGGCGCAGGCTGGCCGCTTTTCACCGAGCAACTGGCGCATGCCAAAAACCGAGTCGAGGCGCTGACTATTGCCGCCGACATCTTATTTGCCGTTGTCCCTGCCCGTGAACGCGCCCAAATTCGGGGGGATTTCGAAGCGCTCTGCCCATTGGATGGGTTTGGAGAAACCGAAGCGGCGTTGATGGTAAGAACCTATGAACAAAATGGCGCGCAGGACGGGCGTTCCATCTGTAGAAAAATGAATGAAACACGCTTGATTTCCTGGAAGAACGGCCGTTACGAAATGAATAAACCCGTACAAAACATTCTGCGGCAATACCTGCCACTCAATAATAAAGATGTCTGGATCCGCTTGCACTGCGCCGCCTATCGCCATTTCGAAACCCAGGCCAATGACCGTTCATTGGAACGGTTCCATTCTTTTTTCACGGACCTGATGGAAAATCATGCCAAGGCATTATCCGAGGCGGGAATTAGCGACCCACATACCAGTCTAGTCAGCAATGCCGAGGAGGCGAAATCATGACTTTTTCTTTCTCCGAACAATTCACTGGTTTGTATGCCACCCCCGAACTGGTTGGGCGGCAAGATATTCTGGGTAAATTCGAGCGTATCTTACGGGACCCCTCGACGGCTCCGCGTTTGGTTTTTCTCCATGGTCTCGGCGGAATTGGCAAGACGCGCCTGTTACAAAAAGCTCTGGATGTGGCTCGCACTTTCCCGAATTACCGCGTCGCTGAGGATGTGATGGATTTTTATCACATCATATTGCATACGCCCGTCGGCCTGTCCAACGCTATTTTCGAAGTTCTCACCCCGCCTTTTGATTGTTTCCAGGCTTATCAATCTGCTTATCAAGCCCTCAACCGCGCCCGCCTGAGCGGTAACGTGGTGGAACTGGAAAAACTGCGTGACGACGCTACGAACAAATTTGATCAGGATTTGAAGCAATTGGGCGCTTCCCGCCCCGTTGTGCTGGCGCTGGATACTACCGAGCGCGTCGTCTATGGCCTGTCTGGCTGGTCGGATGAAATTCCCCTCGCCGAAGCATGGAAATGGTTGATCGAAAAACTCCCCACCTGGCAGAATGTGACCATCTTCGTCGCGGGACGTGAAGAGACGCGTCCCGCCATCGAACGGATGAAGGCGCAAAAGGCCGTGCAGTTTGAGGAAATCGAGGTCGGGCCATTCTGCCTGGAAGAGAGCCTGCAATATTTCGAGGAAGTGGTGAAATTGCTTGAAGAGAAAAAAGTTTTTCAACTCGCTGAACGATTGAAAAACCTGCCGCTCGATTTCAAGAAAGGCGCTCATGCCTATTCACAGGGGCGACCCATCCTGCTTTCCCTGCTAGTGGATTACCTGAGTTTTCCTGGCGACAGCGATATACCGTCGATTCTTCACCAAACCACTCCCTCTTACATAACGGTGGATGACTATCGCCATTATGAGGATTCCTTATCTGACCAGTTGCTCAAGGGCAAATTAGGTGAAACGTTGGTTGCTCTTGGTCGCGTCCCGAAAGGGGCAAATGAAGAATTGTTGTCGGCTTTGCTGAATGTCACAGTGCCTGAAGCGCGACAACACTTGAACGAGGTTCGCAACTTGTCGGTGGTCAAGATTCGTCCTGAAGATCAGCGCGTTTTTCTGCATGATGAAATGTATGCCCTGCTCCAGCGGCAGGTCTACGATTCGTCATATGACGGTGAAAAACAAAAGGCGGCGTTTGAAGCGATTAAGGAATATTACAAGAACCAACGCGAACGAATTTCTCAGTACCTGAACGAACTCTACGCTCCCGTGGAGGAACAGGGACGGGAAAGTCTGGATATGAAAATGTTGGGCGAGGTTCATACGCAGTATCAGACTCTTCTGACCGAGATCATGTATTACTACCTGCGCCATGATCTGGGTCGTGGCTTCCGTTCTTATTATCGCTTCTCCCACGAGGCGATTCTGGCCCGCGATATGCTGATGGATTTGCAATTGCAGGCGGAACTGTTATCTTATTTAAGCAGGCCGCCTGCGCCGATTATGGAAAAGGGTATTACGGTTAAGATGATTCTTGAAAGCCTGAAGGCGCGTCCGCTGGCGCGCGCTTGGGCGCTTGGCCCGTATGAACAAGGGCTAAAGGAAGGCGACGAATTCATTAAATCAGTAAAAGAGGATTGGCATTCGCGATTTCCTGTTTTACTGGCGACGGCTGATGTTTGGACCGCCAGTTTGCATATTATGCGCGGTGAAAAGGATGATTATGCAGAAGCCGAATCTCATCTCCAACAAGCCTATGCCCTCCTGCCAGAAAAGGAAGTGCGCGAACCATTTTCTGATCTGCTCTATCCAGATACCCTGCTCTGGTACAAAAAAGCCATTGCTGCCTTGGCCCATCGTGTGCATGGCTATCTCAAACGAGTCAAAGGTTTAATGATAGAGGCTGTGGATCAGTACCAGAAAGCCGCTGTCTTGTTGCGCGAGATTGATCTGCGCCTCGAAATGGCAATGGCCATGAACGACATGGGCTTTGCACAGGCCGAACTGGGCGAATGGCATGATGCGCGTTCCAATGTGAGCGACGCCCTGCGTTTGCGCAGGGAATTGGGCCCACGCGTGCCTGTGGCGTTAAGCCTGAACACGTTGGCGGCTATTCAGGTGCGTGAAGGCCGATATGTTGATGCGCGTGAAAATTCCGAGCGCGCCCTGTCCATTTTTCGCGCTTTTTCTCATAAACGCGGGATTGGCATGGCATTGGTTACCTTGGCTGAGGCGACGCGCCGTTACGCGGGTACAACACCGCCGCTGATCTCTGTGGAAAAGCGCATAGACTTATTGCGGCAAGCGCGCGATTATGCGCGTGAGGCGAACACGTACTTCATGGAGACTGGAGAAATATCCAGACAGGTGGAGGCGCTGATCGAAATCGGCTGCGCCTGCCGCGATTGGGTCTGGAGGCTAACAGAGTCACCTCGGCCAGGAGATTCTCTTGTACGCTTGTATCAAGAGAGTCGGGACGCCTCGTCGGAGGCCGCCAAACTTGCGGGAGAAGCAGGTTTGACATATCGGAAAGTGGATGCGTTGGTCAACCTGGTCTGGCTGGAGTTTTATCTGCTCGAAAACGAAGCAGAAATATCTAAGGATCACCCAATTTCTGTGTCCATCAAAAAGGCAGAAGAGGCTTTTCCTGAGGAAGCCGAGATGGACAAACAACCTCAGGTTTGGGCGCAAAAAGGGAAGTTGCATACGCTCAAAGGACATCTTGCTTTTCATCGATTGGAACAGATACGCAGGCAGATGCCAAAAGGCGTGACGAAGGAAACAGAGGGTGTTCTGACAGAAATCGCGACAAACTATGCGCGCTCACTGGATTACAGCCGCCGCTTTGCTCTTGATTATCAGGGTATTCGCCAAGCCAAAGATGATACGTTTCAAAGGTTGAAGTATTTAAGTGCAGCTGAAATGCGGATTATCTGTCAAAAAATTAAATCGCTCTATCCAAACGGTTCTGTTATCCAGACCTTTCTGACCAACCGTGCGCTTTGGCAGACGGGATAGCGTTGTAGATCACGGATGAAAGCAAACCCTGTTGCATTCTGTCTCATTGGCGAATCTTCTTGATGAGATAGATGTATAATTGTCTTGGAGATGGATATTCCTGAATGACCCCAAAACCTCTTATTCTTTGGAATCCAAAAATAATACAGGAAGAAGAAGACTGCGCTTGCGCGTCAGCCATCGCGCCGCGTACGGGAGGCCGCTTCTCAACCGTTTGGCAAAAAACGAAGGGGCTGGTTTCATTTCCTCTTCCATTTGGGCATAAAGTGTATCTTTCTCCTCAGCAAAATGGTGCGGCGGTGCTTAATGATTCTACCGATACCTTATTGAATACTTTTGTTCATCCTGTTGTTCTTAAGAATGCTTTACCTAGGCAGGAGATATATTCGCGAGATTTGAACCTTGTCAATCAATTTGCCTCTCTTGGATTTCTTGTTCCCGTAGAAGAAGATGACTGCTCCTGTGCGACGGAGGGTGATTGCGGCAACTCTCCTGCTACTCTCACCTCCTGGCTGCACCTCACCGACCGTTGCAATCTGCGCTGTGACTACTGCTATCTGCCGCACGTCCGCGAGGATATGTCGTCCGAAACAGGCCGCGCGGCAATTGGTGCGATATTTCGTTCAGCAATCGCGAATGGTTTCAAGCAGGTGAAACTGAAGTATGCGGGTGGTGAGCCGCTTTTGCGTTTCCCGTTGATTCTGGAATTGCATGGGTATGCCCAACGACTCGCAGACGAGCATGGACTGTTGCTTGAAGAAGTGGTTTTGAGCAATGGCACCTTGCTCACTGCCGAGATGGTTGAGACATTGAAATCCCTTGGCGTCCGCCTGATGATTTCGCTGGATGGATTTGGCGCATATCATGACAGCCATCGCCCCTACGCAGGCGGACGCGGTTCGTTTGCTGATGTAGCTGAATCAATTGATCTCGCTCTCGCGCACGGACTGACACCCAATATCTCAGTCACGGTCAGCAGTCGGACAGCGGAAGGTCTCCCTGAGATCATGAAGTGGATCCTTGAGCGCGAACTTCCATTCAGCCTGAATTTCTACCGCGAAAATGAACTTTCGGTATCCCATGAAGATATGCGCCTGGATGAGCAGAAGATCATCCAGGGGATGCTGGCGGCATTCAAGGTCATCGAAGAAAACCTGCCGCGCCGTCCCTTCCTTGGCGGGATCATTGACCGCGCCAATCTGTCCGTTTCGCACACGCACACCTGCGGGGTGGGGCAGAACTACCTGGTCTTTGATCAAAACGGACAAGTTGCCAAGTGCCAGATGCACATCGGCAAGCCGATTACGGATATGCACGTGGCGGACCCGCTGGCGGTCATTCGTGCAGACCAGGCTGGGATTCAAAACATCTCGGTCGAAGAGAAGGAAGGCTGCAAATCCTGCGAGTGGAAGCACTGGTGCGCGGGCGGTTGTCCGCTGACGACCTATCGGGCGACGGGACGTTATGATGTCAAGTCGCCGAATTGCAACATCTACAAAGCGCTTTTCCCCGAAGCCTTGCGCTTGGAAGGATTGCGATTACTGAAATATCAGGATGACCCTGAAGTGGTTCAAAAAATTGTGGCTTGACAAATGCCTCCCGCCAACTTGGGCGGGAGGTTTTCATTTGACTGGTATCTCCACCCTCATCCTCGTCCCTCCCCCCTCCTCCGACTCCGCCCAAATCCTGCCTCCATGCGCCTCGACCAGCGCCTTCGCGATGGCAAGCCCCAGCCCCGATGACGCGCCGTCTGCGTCTGTCCGCGACTTATCCGCGCGGTAGAAGCGGTCGAAGATGTGGGGCAGGTCGGAGG
>Ga0210051_1002625_pt1 | contig 18039 bp, 17 predicted proteins | sample CryGey092014_all_FD_185464 | JGI IMG/M metagenome (GOLD analysis project Ga0210051, IMG submission 185464) | Groundwater microbial communities from aquifer - Crystal Geyser CG23_combo_of_CG06-09_8/20/14_all (SPAdes) (version 2) | ecosystem: Environmental > Aquatic > Deep subsurface > Groundwater... | reverse complement strand
AATACAAAAAGCTCTGGCATATCGAACAATTCATCAAAATTAGATGAAAATTTACTTCAAAAAAGAATCGATTTGTGGCATGAGGCTTTAACAAATGTTGGAATTGATTGTAAAAAGTTTGTTCCGTCGATTGAAACATTGAAAAATTTATCTAAAATTGATAAGAGACGATCAATCAACCCCCTAGTTGATATCTACAACAATTTTTCACTGGAAACGTTAACGCCGATTGGAGCTCATGATATCGATAAACTGACGGGAGATATCGAGTTGCGACCGACGAAAGACAAAGACCTATTCAATGCAATTGGTAGTGACGTAGCAGAAACATTGGATGATAAGGCGGTGGCTTATGTTTGTAGTAATCAAATAATGACTAGCCACTGGGTGTGGAGGCAGGGGAAAATAAGTGCAGTTAGTGACAACACAAAGAATGTTTTTATTCCTATCGATATAGTTGACCCGGACACGAGCGATTTGGAAATAAAAAAATTAGCCATAAACTTGGCAAAAGAGGTATCTGATCAACTTGGGGGTAAGTTTTCCTTCGGAATTGTTGATCAACTACACCAAGAAATCGACCTAGAGAAACTTGATGAAATTAATTTGATGACGGAAACAGTGGAAATAAATAACCAAAGAAAAATAGTCGAGGAGAAACTCCACTTAATCACCCGCAACTGTCAGGAGGTGCTGACGGTTTCCGACCTGAAGAAATTAATTGAAAGCGGCGAACCCATTCAACACTATATTGGTTTTGAAATATCGGGACTGGTGCATTTGGGCACCGGACTGATGTCAATGGGAAAGGTAGCTGATTTTGTCAAAGCCGGAGTGAAATGTAAGATATTCCTGGCGGATTTTCATTCGTATCTTAATAATAAAATGGGGGGTAATTGGGAAAATATCAGGGAAGCGACTGAAGGTTATTTTAAAGAAGGGTTAATTGCCTCGTTAAAATGTTTCGGTGTGGATGAGTCGCAAGTGGAATTTATTATGGGAAAAACTTTATACGAACAACACCCGGAACACTGGGAAACATTTATGAGGGTGGGAAAACATATTACCCTGTCGCGGAACTTAAGATCTGTCTCGATTATGGGAAAGAAACAGGGAACGGAGGTGGACATGGCGACGCTCTTTTATCCCCCACTGCAGGTGGCCGATATTTTTACCATGAACGTAAATTTGGCTCACGCCGGAATTGATCAGAGAAAAGCTCACGTGATTGCCCGAGAAGTAGGCCCGGCAGTGGCCGGGTGGACACCGGTGGCAATTCATCAAAACTTAATTGCCGGATTGGCATCACCTGATGTTGACCACAAAGATGAAGAAACATTAAAGATGAGTAAATCAAAACCGGGAAGTGCTATTTTTGTTCATGATACTCCGGAAGAAATCCGGGAGAAAATTAAAAAAGCTTATGGTCCACCAAAAGAGACGGAATTTAACCCTCTAATTAACTGGGTCAAGACACTGGTTTTCTGGGGGGAAGAAACAGGTGAATTCGTAATTAATCGTCCAGAAAAGTTTGGTGGTGATGTCACCTACACCAAAGTGGCTGATTTGGTGGCGGATTATCAGGCGGAAAAATTATTTCCTTTGGATTTAAAAAATGCGTTGGCTGATTGGATTATTGCCAAACTGGAACCGGCGCGAAAACACTTTGAGGAAAGTGGGCCTAAAGCCGGATTGGCTCGGATGAAGGAAATGATGGAGATAAAATAATCTATTGACTTTGGGTTTTATTCGGGTTTTAATAGATTATGAAACAAATAAAAACAACCTCTGACGTGGTGGTGTTTGATCAAAGGAAAATTAGAAAAGTCTGGAATGAGGAAAAAGAAATTTGGTATTTTTCAGTGATTGACGTGATTGAGGCTCTAACAGATAGTTCGATCCCCCGACGTTACTGGTCCGATTTGAAAAGCAGATTAATTTTGGAAGGAAGTGAAGTGTACGAAAAAATCGTACAGTTGGAATTAGAAGCTACCGACGGCAAAATGCGTGAAACAGATGTAGCTGACACGGAAACAATATTTCGACTTATACAGTCTATCCCTTCACCTAAAGCTGAGCCATTTAAATTATGGCTGGCAAGAGTGGGGTATGAACGAGTTGAAGAAACGATTGACCCGGAAAAGGCAATTCACCGGGCACTAAATTCTTATCTGAAACAAGGACGAACACCAGAGTGGGTAAATTTGCGATTAAAAAGTATCGAAATTAGAAAAGATTTAACTGATGAGTGGCAAGAACGAGGTGTAAACAAAGGCAGTGAGTTTGCAATATTGACTGATGACATTACTTACGCCTGGGCCGGGCTATCGACAAAACAATACAAGAAGATAAAAGAATTAAAGAAAGAAAACCTGCGGGACAATATGACCAATCTGGAATTAGTGCTAAATATGTTGGCCGAAGCAAGTACTACTGAAATTTCAAAGGTTAAAAAACCAAAGAATTTCCCGGAAAACAGAAAAGTGGCACAGGAGGGTGGTGGAGTAGCAGGAGTGGCCAGAAAAGAAATTGAGAATAAAACCGGTAAATCGGTAATTAGTGGACAAAAATATCTACGTTAGCGAATCACGGCGGCGATAACGGCGACAACGCCTTTGTCGAGAGGTGAGGGAAGAATTTTGTCGATGGAAAGCTCGGACTCGGGAAGATAGGCGGCGAGGGCAGTGGCTGCCGCTAGTTTCATTTCATCGGTGATTTTAGTAACCCGATGATCAAGAGCCCCGCGGAAAACACCGGGAAAAGCCAAGACATTATTAATTTGATTGGGATAATCGGAACGACCGGTGCCAACAATAAAGGCGCCGGCATCTTTTGCGACTTGGGGGTCGATTTCCGGGGCGGGGTTGGCCATAGCAAAAATAATGGGTTTGACAGCCATGCTTTTGACCATATCGGCAGTCAAGAGATTGGGACCGGAAACACCAATAAAAACATCCCGACTAGTTACGGCAGTAGCCAAATCACCGGATAGATTTTGAGGGTTGGTAAAAACTAAAAATTCTTTTTTGGCGTCGTTGAGATCGGTGCGGGCAGAAGAAATAATACCTTTGGAATCAACCATGATAATATCTTTGACACCAAAGAGGTAAAGAAGTTTGGAAACGGCGGTACCGGCGGCACCGGCGCCACAAATAGTAACTTTGGTAGTGGCAACTTCCCTGTCGGACAACTTTAGGGAATTAATCAAGGCAGCTAAAACTACAATGGCGGTACCGTGCTGATCGTCGTGCATGACCGGAATGTTTAAAATCTTCTTTAATTTCGACTCAATATAAAAACAATTGGGGGCAGAAAAATCCTCAAGATTGATGCCGCCAAAACCGGGAGCGATATTTTTAACGATATTAATAATCTCATCGGGGTTTTGAGTATCTAAAACAATGGGGTAGGCATCAATATTGGCAAATTCCTTAAAAAGCAGGGCTTTGCCCTCCATTACGGGTAAGGCACCGAAAGGACCAATGTTACCGAGGCCCAAAACGGCTGAACCATCGGAAACTATGGCGACGGAATTGGATTTGATGGAATAATCATAAGCAAGTTCGGGCTCGGTGGCCAGCAACTTAGAAACGGCGGCGACGCCGGGAGTGTAGGCGATACTTAGGTCATCGCGGGTAATAATGGGGCCAAATTTACTGGTTATGCCGATTTTTCCTTTAAAAAGTTTGTGTTTATCCAGAGAGGCTTGAGAGTAATCCATAGAGTGATTATACACGAAATATTTATAAAAACTATTTACTTATATTGTCGGGCTAAAGGCATGACAAATTGATTGAGGAAGGAAATATTTTTGAAAAGCAGATTGGGGTCGGGTAGTGCTTCCCCACTTCTAACAGCAAAGACGTGGGAAGCAAGCTGAGCATATTCGGCGGGAATATTAAGGTTTGAGACTTGGTTTTTTAATTCGTGATAGGAATAGATAATTTTTCCAGTTTTAACAAAAACTAAAGTTTGCAGGCTATAAAGAAAAGATTTTGTTAGGTTGTCAATAACGGCGATAGTGTCGTTTTGGCGGGAAGAAACAACGGCGGCGTAGGCACGACCAAGGGAAAAAGCCACTACTTCAATTAAATCGCTTGAATTTAAAACCGGTTTATTAATGTTATTAAAAACGTTTTCACCAAACAGGACTTGAGCGTTGTTGATTAGTTGAAGAAGGTATAAAGATCCAGGGAAAGGCGTGTCGAGGCTATTATTTTGAAGATCCTCTAAAGAGAAAGGGTAGATTTTGAGATGGTCAAATTGATGATAGGTAGAAAGGGTACTTCGGGAAACTTTTGAATCTTTCTGGTAAATAACACCTATTTCATAATCACTTTCGGAAACGGAATCACCTCGGGACATAGAGCCGTAGAGAAAAATACAGAGAGGTAAGGTGTCGACAAATATTTTCTCAAGAACTTGTTGAACAGAAAAAGGAATTAAACTATCCATTGATTATCTCCACCTTAATTTCGTCGGATTTGGTGAGGGTTAATTTTTTGGCACGGGAGACGGCGAGGAGATCAAATTCAAAAGAAGCCAGAGCGGTGGCAGTTAGGGTGGGGTGAAAAATGGAGAGAGTATTGATTTCGGCGCCGATATTTATACCAAGTTTGGCTTTTTGAGCCCGAAGTAAAGCCACAATTTCCAAAATTGATTTAACCTGAATATCAAGTGTGGAAAAATCTGAAGGTAAATCCATTTTTGGCCACGAAGAGAGGTGAATGCTTTTGGGAGCATTCGGGATTTTGTCCGGGTAAAAAGACTGAAAAATTTCTTCGGTGATGTGGGGGATAAAAGGCGAGGCCATAATTAACATATTGTTAAGCCCATAAAAAAGAGCTGTTTGGGCGGAGATTTTATCAGGATTATCGACGGGTAGGTCATAGACCCTTTTTTTAATAATCTCTAAATAATAGTCGCAGAAAACACCCCAAAAAAATTCGGTCAAGAGGTTGCGGGCGTGGGCGTAATCATAACTTTCAAAATATTTTTGCATTTTTGATGAGACATCGTATGACTTTACTAAAAGCCAACAATCGAGAGGTAATAAAGTGTTCAGATCTAGTGCTTTTGGCCTGTAGCCACTTAGATTCTTAAAGCAGAAATTTGAGGCATTAAAGAGTTTAATGACCAGTTTTTTGCCATTTTCAAGTTCTTTGGCGTCGTAGTAGGCGTCTTGACCCAGAGCCGCAGCGCACATGGCAAAACGGATGGCGTCGGCAGAGTGTTTGGTGATTTCATCTTCAGGTCGGAGTTCTCCTCCACCGGTACGTTTACTAATTTTTTCACCCTGACGTAAAAGTATATGACCGGAAATGGCGGCATCGGTCCAGGGGATATTGTTGGTCTTATAATAAGACAGAACCATGGTGTAAAAAGCCCAAGTACGGATGATGTCGTGGGCTTGGGGCCGGAGGCTCATAGGAGCGGGAACATATTTACTATTGATTTCGGGGGTATTACCGGAAGTAAACCAAGTATCGAAAATTAATTTTTCGGCAACTAAATTAATGGATTTACATTTAGGGCAGGTGTGCCGGGGATCGGTGGACACAATAATTTCTCTACAATCAGCACAAAAGAAGGCGGGAATGGTAATGCCATAAAAGCGGTCGCGGGAAATGCACCAGTCCCATTTGAGGTTTTCCACCCAAGTAGTAAAACGGTCCCCCATGTAGGCAGGAAACCAATTTACCTTTTTACCAAGAGAAATTAGTTCGTCCTTGATATCTAAAACCCGGACAAACCACTGGGGAGTATTGATAATTTCGATGGGGTGACCGCAGCGTTCATGGACGCCGACATCGTGAACCAGAGGAAGATCCTTGCCGATAAGTTTTTTTGATTTTAAATAGTCAACTATTATTTGGCGACCTTCAGTGATAGTGTGACCACGCATGGATTCGAGAGAACAACTGTCATTAAAACGGCCTTGGGAGTCAATAATAATCAGTTCGGGTAAAGAATATTGTTTAATCCAGGCCAGATCGGTCTCGTCGCCATAGGTGCAGCACATAACCACCCCGGAGCCTTTGTCAATCTTGACACCAGAATCAGTCAAGACGGGAACTTCAATGTTTAGGGGGGTAAAGATTTTGGTGCCGATAAGGGAAAGATAACGGGAATCAGCCGGATTGACAAAAACAGCGACACAAGCGGGTAGAAGTTCGGGGCGGGTGGTGGCCACCACAATTTGATTACCTTTAAGGTCCCGAAAAAAGAGATCATAAAAAATGGAGTCAAAAGATTTATCTTCGACTTCGGCTTGAGCGACGGCGGTTTGACAAACGGAACACCAGAGAGCCGGAGAGTTTTGGCGGTAGATATAACCAGCCTGGTACATTTTAATGAAATTAGTCTGGGTCAATTTTTGAACTTCGGGGGAGATGGTGGAATATAAAAGAGACCAGTCAACGGAGAAACCAAGAGATTGCCATAAATCGCGGTAAATTTGATGATAGTTGCCCACCAACTGATTACATTTAGCCACAAATTCGTCCCGGGGTAAATCAGAACCTTTGATTTTTAATTCCTGTTCAACCAGACGCTCGGTGGGGAGACCATTGTCGTCCATACCAAAGGGATAGTAGACGTTAAAACCGGCCAGACGACGGTAACGGGCAAAAACTTCGGCTTGAGTATAAGAAAAAACATGGCCGAGGTGAAGTTTGCCGGAAACAGTGGGGGGCGGAGTGTCAATGGAATAGAGGGGCTTTTTGGAGTTGGGATCAAATTTATAGATGCCTTCTTTGAGCCAATAATCCTGCCAATATTTCTCGCGGGTTTTTGGATCATATTTGGCCATAGATGACCTTATTCTACCAAATTAATTTAGGCTTCGACGATACTTTCGTCGGTGAGGAGTTTACCTTTGGATTGAAGGGTCCAGAGTAGCCGATAAATACCGCCCCTGGCAATGAGATCCTGGTGTTTGCCGATTTCAGAAATAATGCCATTGTTTAACACCACAATTTTATTGGCATTGCGGATAGTGGAAAAACGATGGGCAATAATAATGACGGTGCGACTTTTGGAGGCAAAATTAAGGGCCTGTTGAATTTTGCGTTCGGATTCGGAATCAAGATTGCTGGTGGCTTCATCAAAAATTAAAATTTTAGGGTCAGTTAAAAGAGCCCGGGCAATAGCCAGGCGCTGCTTTTGGCCACCACTTAATTTTATCCCCCGTTCCCCTACTTCGGTTTTCCAATTTTCCGGAAGTCCTTCAATAAAATCAAGAATATTGGCATTGGCGGCAGCTTTTTTAACCTTTGACCAAGAAGCATTTTCTTTGCCATAAGCAAGGTTAAATTTAATAGAATTGTTAAACATAATTGGTTCCTGGGGAACTACGGCCATAAGACTACGAAGATAAGACTTGGTCAGGCGACGGATATCAACCCCGTCAAATTCAATGACGCCGGCAGTGGCATCATAAAAACGGAGGAGTAATTTAATCAGAGTAGTTTTGCCGGCACCGGAACGGCCAACGAAGGCTACTTTCTCACCCGAGACTATTTCTAAATTGATGTCATCGAGAACCTTGTCGTTGGAGCCAGGATAAGCAAAAGACACATGGCGAAAAGTTAAGGCACCGATGGGTTTATTGATGGTAACAGGAGTAATTGGGTCTTTGACCACAACCACGTTCTCCAGAATGCCAAAATATTTTTCCAAATCAGTGAGGTTCTTGGCGATATCGCGGATGCGAAAAAATAAATTAAAAAATTGATAATAAAAACCGGTAATAAAACCTGAAACCATGACCAAATCCCCCAAGGAGAAGTCGTGGCCAAATTTAGTGACAGCCTGAAAAAGAATAAAAAGAATGCCTAAGCCTGATGAAGTACCAATACAAACATCCATCAAACGAAAGGAGTTACTGAAATTCCAGAACTTTTGAGTCCAGTCAATAAAGTGACGGCCAAGACGCTGACGTTCTTTGGTTTCAGCGGCAAAAAATTTAACAGTTTCGTAGTTGATTAGGGAATCAGTAATAATCCCGGAAATATCATCTTCGGACTGATTCAATTCTACCCGGGTTTTGAGGTTGATTTTGATCAGCCAAAAAATAAGAAAGAGGTTGATTACAAAGAGACAGATAAGAGAAATGGCCATGGGGGGAGAGACCCGGAAAAGGAAAAAGAGGGTGACAAGAAGAGCAATTAATACCCGAAATAACTCCTGATGAAGACTTTGAAAAACGGTATAAATGGCGCTGTCCCCCCGACGGAAGGCACTAATAAGGGAACCGGTACTTTTGTTGACATGATAGGCAAAATCAAGTTCAAGAACTTTTTGAAAAATAGCTTCCCGAATTTCCCGGGAGGTAGAAATCATGATCTTGTCACCCAGATAATAAGAAAGGGCAGAGGTCAAGTTACCGCCAATAGTAGAAACACCGAAAAGAATCAGATAGAACAGGACCCGGGATTGGTTTTGCAAAAGAGAGTTGTCAATAATTTGCTTGAGCCAATAAGGACGAATAGTTTCCAAAATTACCGTGACCATGACAACCAGTAAAAACGGAACGAATTTCCATTTGTATTTGGCCAAAAATCGATAAAAATAAAGGATGGGTTTCACGGTAGGGTTATTTTACAAGAAAATATTGAGGAAAAACAGGGAGAAACAGGCATGTTATGATTCTTTATATGAAAAATCACGGGGTGAACGTAACGGTTAGGTTGGTAGTAATCAAAAATAATAGATTATTGACCGAATACACCAAAGAAAATAATTTTTTCTTTTATATCGGCGGCCATATGGAACACAACGAAACAATGTTGGAGGCGTGTCTGCGGGAAACAAGGGAAGAATGCGGTGATGAGGTAGAATTTAAGTTTCAAAAAATTCTGTATATTCGGGATTTTATCTGGCCGGAAGGCGACGATCACTGTGTAGAAATTTTTGTCTTGGGCGATATTAATAAATTTGAGGAAATTGAGCATCGATTTGATCCGGAAAAAGAGCCGGGGACCCATTGGTTAACATGGCTGTCAATAGACAACCTGCCTGATAATCTGTTACCCCATCCACTAACCCAAAAACTTCTGTCCGATTATAAGGCTGGTTTTCCCAAAGAAGGAGAATACGTGGGAAGAATGGATAAATAACAATGACCGAAATTGAAATCAGAGGCAAAATAGCGATGGCTGATTTTGAACGATTGGTGAAATTACTTTCAAGTGAGGGAAGGTTAGTTGACCATTATCACCGGCTATCGGTTGATTTGTCGCCGGGTTTTGACAAAAAAACGAGAACTTGGAAAAATCCAAGTGGATTTGACATAAGAGTTAAAAAAAGTGATGGCAAAGAAAAAATAACGATTAAAATTGGAGGTTTTCAAGATAGGAAAAGAAAGGAGGTTGAGGTTGAATTAGTAACCGGCCGGTTATTAGAGGCTTTAGATTTGCTGGAGGCACTCGGTTACCCAAACGGGATGATTTACTACTGGGAAAGCTGGGAATATAGTTTCCGGGGGGTAGAAATTAAATTATCAAAATACACCGATGATTATTTTACTTTTGAGATTGAGAGTAAGGAAAGTTTAGAGGTGGAAAAAATAGCCAAAGAACTAAATTTGACTCCTTATTCTGAAAAAGAGTATCGAGAAGTAATCAATCGGGAGAACCAAAATATCCACCAAATATATCGAAGGGGTACTGTTGAAAAAATGCTTGAGGAAAGTTTTTAAGAACCAGTTATCGGCAGTGGAGTTCGAGGCGGTGGGTTTTGTTGGACTATTTTTCCAGAGTTTTTTCGAAACCTGATTAACTTTGTCATTCGAATAAAAAGCCCAATTAACACCAGAGATAATAGTTTAGGAATCAAATCGTTTTTTTGCCAAAGAAGAATATTTTTAAGCCACCAGAAAATTTCCGGTTTCCACCAAGCAGCATATAGATTTACCCAAAAGATTAAACTTAATATTGACCAATATTTAAATAACCTTGAATATTTCACTGAAAGAATTAAGCCAAACATTACTGCCGCAAATAAATATCGTTCATGCATAGTAGTCATAAATAACCACCCTGAAAAAGCTACAATAAATAACGCCCTTATTACACTCCACAAATCACGATTTCGACTGATAAATAAAGCATATATGTAAAAACAGCCGTAAACTACGTAACCCCAGATTTGATAACTTAGTCCCCAAAATATTGTTCGTGAATCAGTCTGAAATATAGTGATCAAGCGCCAAAAATTAAAAGTGTTTACCCAAGTGGCCCAGTCTCCCTTAGCAAACATCTGTTTCTGAAGATTTAAATTAAACTGAACAAAGTTGTTGGGACTTATTAATCTGACCAGAATAAAATAAATAAAGATAGAAAGCATAGCTCCTAGACATGCCGATACAAATTCCCTTTTACTCCTGACCATTAGCCATAAAAATAAAGGGGTAAAAATGAGTCCGGTTACCTTGAGACCAATGCTGACAATAAACAACATTGGTGCCCAAATACGCCATTTTTGACTCATCAACGTCAAAAAAGCCAGAAATAAAAAAATAAATCCGATTTGATCGTGTTGACCCCAAATAGCACTTTCATACCAACTAAAGGGAGAAAATAGGTAAATTATGGTTATTACTTGAGCTTTTTTAGTATCGGATAGTCTTTTAGTTGTTAAATAAACCAATCCAGCCAATAATAAGTCTCCAATAATCGGAATTAGTTTTAGTGAAATTAATTGGCCAATGGCAAAAGGAGTGTCAGAAAATTTTTCGGCAAAAAACCAGATTACGAATTTATAAAACCAGGATAGATGCGAAGCCCCTAAGTGATTTAGAGCAATAAAATTACCGATGCCAACAAGAAAAGTATTGAGCCATTCATGGATGGTGAAACTGAAACCATACAGAAAACTGATTAATGGTGGTTGGTTGGGCCAGCCATAGATCCAAATATTGTTTTCATAAAAACCAAACATTTTTTGGTTTTGGTAAATCCACTTTCCCCAACCAGCTTGAACCACAATATCATCATGCATGGCCAAATTAGTGAGACTCAACCGAAAAATAAAAGCAAGAATAATAATCAAGAAAAAAATAGGGGAAGGAAAATATTTCTTAGCCGTTGACATCTTTGTTGGAAGTTTCTCATATTAATGCTCATAATTACAAGAAATAGATGTTTCATTTCCTCTCGGAAGATTTCCTATTGGCAGCGGAGTTCGAGGCGGTGGGTTTTGGACTTACCTAGATTTAAATCGGTTTGATGATTCATAAGGGACTGGCCGTCAAAAACAACATCTTTGTATTCCAGGGGAATTGAAAACTGGCGATTGAGGCCGATTGAACTAAGAGTGACGGAACCCGGCGACAAGGAAACGGATAGAGGAAGAGTCGGGATGGAAAGAGTGTCACTACCACCACTGGCAATAGTCGAGTCGGGCAATTTTAGACCAGGGAGAGAGACCGCCTTTTCGGTCAGGGGCGGAATGGGTCGACAACCAAAGTTAGAAATGGTAATTGAAGTAGTTTTGGTGTCAATTAATTTGGCACCGACAACAATAACGGCAGCGGCAATAGTAACTAAGCCAAAAGGACCTTTGAGAGTGGCTAGGATTTTGGCGGTGCTTTTGGGTTTTAGTTTGTTCGGGTAAATTTTGAGCTGATAGTTCAACAACAGCACCTTCGCTGATCTTGTTGATTTTGGCAATAAGATCAATACTGGTCTTAAGATATTTATCAGTAGTAGGACTGACACCCTTAATTAGAGATAAAACTTTTTCAACTTTGACGAGGGTGGTGGAATCTTCGCAGAGAAGCTCGGCGGCTAATTTTAGATTGGCTTTTTGGGAATCTGACAGTTTTTTCAGAAGAGTATTTTACAAAAAAATTGGCGGAGGGGGCGGGATTCGAACCCGCGAGCTTTTGACAGCGCAGACTTTCCAAGTCTGTGGAATGAACCACTATCCGACCCCTCCAGATTTAGAATGAGCTTGTTATTTTACCGATTTATTGGTTTTTAATAAAGAATTGAGTTTGGAGGCGGCTTTTTTAAGAAGGGACTTTTCAGAACTATAACAAAGTTTTTTGAGGGCTTCTTCGAGGGAGAACCATTCACGGCCAAGAATTACTTCACGGTCGGAATATTTAGTCAAACTATCTTCGAGATACTCCATTAAATAAAAAGTAACTTTTTTGGTGATATCTTTCTTTAGAGTTTTATCCCAAAAGACATAGTCTCTTGAGCCAATTTTATCCACAATCCGGCTTTTGACCCAGCCTTCTTCTTCGACCTCGCGGAGAGCGGCCTGCTTGAGAACTTCCCCACTCTGAAGATGGCCTTTGGGAAATTTATAGATGATTCGGTGGGTGGTATTTTTGGATGTTGATTTTTTGAAGAGAACTTTGATCAGTAACCAAATGGGTTGACCTTTTTGGAGACGATAAACAATTCCACCGGTGGAACGCTCGTCGTAGTTTAAATTATCCATATTTTGGTTATTATTTGACACAGGTTATTATACCTCGAGTAAGACGAACGAGATTTTGGGGGGAAAGAGAAAAGACGGAATGAGAGTCACCGGCGGCAGACCAAATTTGAGAAAAATTTAAAAGATCTTCGTCAATATAAGTGATAATGGGGGTAGAAAAACCGAATGAAGGAACACCACCAATAGCATAACCAGTGTGTTTTTGGACAAAATCGGCATCAGCTTTGGAAATTTTTTGACCAATTAAAGCCCCAATCTTGTTTTCATCAACCCGGTTGGCGCCACTGGCAACAATTAACAGGAGGTGGTTATCGGCTATTTTAAAAATAAGAGATTTGGCAATTTGTCCGAGCTGACACCCAAGAGCAGTGGCGGCATCAACTGAAGTGCGGGTGGACCGGGAAAAGGTGGTGATGTCGAAATTTAGATTTTGGGATTTGAGGTAATTGAAAAACTTCTGGTTCATGGTGTGCCCGGCGGGAGTTGAACCCGCATCGCTCCCTTCGGAGGGGAGAATCCTATCCATTTGACGACGGGCACAATAGACGTATTATACAAAGCTCTGGACAAAAAATCCCCCCGGTTTTACCGAGGGGGATTATCAAATTCAACTAAATTATCGGAAAAGACCTTTTAGCCATTCCCAGAACCCACCTTTGGGAGCGACGGTGGGGGTGGCCATTTCGCTGGGAGGTGCCATTTTAGTCGGATTTGTTTCGATTATTTTAATGTATCCGGAAGCAGAAGAAAACCTGGATATAGCTGAGACAGACGAGATAAAGGAGATTGACGAAAGTAAAACAAAAAGATTTAACTTTAATTTTAAACGCCTGGTTTTCTCCCGGGTAAAAATCCCTATTCCGGTCGTTTTGGTGATATTGGTTATCCTGACAGTATTTAGTCCTAAAAATTTGGCTACGTTTTTGCAGTCAACATTTTTGAAAAATAAAAATGAAGTTGTGATGGTACCGACAATTACTCCGACGCCGTTTAATGAGCCGGCAATGGTCTTACCGGCCGCTGACCCGTCAATTAAAATCATAGTTTTTAATGCCGGGGCGGAAAAGGGTGAAGCTAAAAGAATAAGTGGTCTATTTAAAGAGGCAGGTTATAAAAACGTGGAAGCGACTGATTCGGCCAGAACTATTGAAAATGCCCTGATTGAATTCGGAGACACTGATACCGGTCAGGCTGATCTGGTGGAGGATATATTAAAGGGAGAGTATTTGACCGTCAACCGATCACCATCAGAGGGCTCAGGGGCTGAAATTAACGTCTTTTTGGGTGCACAACCCATGCCGTCTGATGGTAATCCTGACTATAGAAACGAAAATTTTGATCTTTTCTTTAATTAAACAAACGGAGCCGTTACAAAATGTAACGATTTAAAAAGATGATTAGTGAAAGAAGGAAGTCAGGTCGTCACAAAATGTGACCAACTGAAAATGCTTGCATCTGATGGAGAAAAATATTTTACTGCTTGAAAAGATAACCAATAGTAAGGTAATAAGTAAACAAAATTATTTACCGCCGAGAAAAATTAAAGAGGTTAAATAAAATTCCCACCCTTGTTTTTTTGGTTACTTGTTACAATAACTTATCACTAGGAGAAAACGAACTTATGACTACGTATCATACAGCGACGCCTTCCATTTTTTATGTCGATTTTAGTTTATTTTTACATTTAGTTAAAGTATTATGGTTATAGATGATCACCAAAAATCAAAAAATAAAATTTTGGCTTGATGGCTCGATAAAGGATCGTAAAACTGCTCTCGATTTGTACAAACTCAAACATTATGATTGGTGTTTATTTTTATGGCATTTGTCTTTGGAGAAAATTATTAAAGCCAACATTATCGATAACAATAAAGAAATAATTTTTATCCACAATTTAATAAAATTAGCTCAGAACACTAAAGTTGGATTATTGGATGAAGAATTAAAATTATTGGCTACTATAAATTCGTTTAATTTAAATACCCGTTATGATGATTACAAATATTCTTTTTATAAAAAATGTAGCAGCATTTTTACCCGCAAATGGGTTATAATATGTAGAAAGATTTATCTTAAATTTAAAAATAATCTGTGAAAAAGATATATAAAAATATTGCCTTAAAGTATGCGTCTATTTTGAATAAAAATGGTATCAATGTCGATGCTTTGTATTTATTTGGGTCAAGAATTAAGGGAACAAATGATAAATATAGTGATTTAGACACTTGTATAGTTTCAAAAAGTTTTGGCGAAGATAGAGTAAAAAACTCTGCCGATTTATATTTTTATACAAAAAACGCCTCACCTCTAATTGAACCTCATCCTTTTTCTTTAACTGATTTTAAAGATAAATCAAATGATTTTGCCCAGGAAATTCAAAAAACAGGAGTAAGAATTATCTAAATTGGGTTTTGGTAAAATAATTGATATTGTGAAAAATAAATTCTTGGATTAGGTAATTATTATTGCCTGTTTTTTGACGTTTATTGGTTTGAGGCTATATCCGTATTTGGATAATGAGGTGCCACTGGGGTATGATCCCGGATTATATCTTTACGGATTTAAAAATTTTCCCTTTACTATCCCCTGGTTAAAAGCCACGTTTCCACCGGGATTGTTTGCTTTGGTTAAATTAATCCCTTTTGATCCGACTTATCTGGTTGTTCCTCTGATTCTATTTTTCTCGATACTGATGTTTGTAGCACTGTATCTGCTGATTAACCGGCTGTTTGACAAAAAGGCAGCTTGGTGGGCAATATTTCTTTTGACCTGTTCTCTAGTCCAGTACCGCGTCTATTATTGGTACTATCTAAAAAATGTGGCGGCGTTGGCGCTGTTATTTTTTACCTTTTACTGCCTGCTTCAGAAATCATACTGGGCGGTGTTTTGGGGAGTGTTGACAGTTTATTTTCATTCCCCCACCGATTTTATTTTGTATTCGGCTCTGATTTCCGGAGTTATATTTTTTAAAGGTCGCCGGCCATATTTTTTACTGACTCTGATTTTGACACTGCTTCTAGTCTCACCTTATATAATTTCTAATTTAAATTTTAGCTTTACTCCGATAGTGCAGGGAATTGTTACCTCTATTGGCCAACCGTCGGGAACTTTTTATGAACCATTGCAGGTATTGGTGTTGGGAATTTTGTATCTGCCGTTGGGCCTTTGGGCTTTTGTTAAAAATTACAAAAAATATCCGTTTTTGATATTGCCGATTATGGGGTTAATGGTGACGACAGTGTTTAGATTATTTTTTTACCGGAGGCTTTTAATTTACCTTGATATATTTCTGTTGACTTTTGCATCACTGTATTTATCCAAGGTCAAAACGAAGTTAGTAGGTATTTTGGTGATAGCTAATTTGGTATTTATCACCTTTTTTGTCAAAAGAACGGCATATCCCCTGATTAACTTTGATGAATTTAGAGAAATTCAACAAATTGAGGTTGATGGGTATCTGCTGGCCACTGACGAAATGAATTCCCCTTGGCTGATGGGCTACAGCAAGGCGCGACAGGTGATAACGACGGGTTTGAATCCGGCTGATAATTATTGGACTCCGGATGAGTGGAATCAATTTTGGTTTGGAACACTGGAAAAAGAGGTGGAAGAGTTGAAAAAATTACCCCAACCGCTGTATATTTACCATTCCGACCGCCAACTAGTGTTGCCTTTTGTCAACGATTACCAATGTTTTCAAAAGATTTCCTGGCGGGTGTATAAATTTGTTTGTAAGTAATTTAGGTAAAATTAAGGCCGATTTTCCAAACATTTCTTTCTAAAAAAGCTTCGATGGTTTGGCGGTTGGCTTTGTTTATAAGGTTGGAGTGGGAAAGTTTATTGCTTTTTGCATAGTCAGCTAAAGTGATGATTTTTTTACCTTCTAAATATGCCAATCTTTTGTAATAACTATTAGTTAGTGCTTTCCCGACTATTTTTTCCATTATTTTAGTTGTTCCTTTTCCGTCGAATTCTACGAATGCTTCATAATACATTTTTCGATCGATAAACTTAACATTTATGGGAACAAATCCTTCTCTTATCAAAAGATAATTATTTATTACCCTGCCAATACGGCCATTACCGTTGATAAAGGGGTAAATATATTCAAAAGTGAGGTGCAGGCGGGCAATACGTTTAATAATATTTTCATGACTGCTGGCATTGTATTCTGCTAACATCTTTTGGAGTCTTTCAACAACTTCTTTTGGAGCCGGGGCGATATGACTTCCAACCCGAACATATTCATTGTCTTTTCTAAATCTTCCGGCAACATCGTCACGAATATTGGAAATCAGCATTTGGTGAAGAGATAAAATTACTTCGAGATTAAGTTCTTGTTCTTTGGCTTTTTTGTCAATATATGACACCACCCGGGCTAGGTTTTTGGCTTCAAAAATTTCCCGTTCAGTGATGTATCTATCGAGATTTATTTGAAGAAGAATTTTTTCAGTTTCTTCAAGGGTCAGGGTGCTATTTTCGATGGCGTTTGAGTTGTAAACCTGTTCGGCAACTTCGGCTTCAGTAACGAGCTTAATTAATGCCTCCTTACCTGTAGACGTCTGATAATATCTCTCACGAAGTAAACTTATCTTGTTAAAAACATTAAGTATGTTTGCCATATAACCTACATTGTAGATATTTTCACGGTTTTGTCAATATAATCGTGAAAAATGGGTGGTATTTAGAGTTTTTTACGATAATGGTTGGTTTTCCGTGACTCACAAAGCTTAAGTCGACTTCACTAGATTTGGGGAAAAAATGGATTAAAATAGGGGTTGTGAAAACAGGAATCGAACCACACCCAATCCAGTTTCAAATATTACGGTATTTGGTGTTCCATCCCAAAGCACGGTTTTCCGAACTTAATGCCCTAAAAGTGCCGACTGATCAATTTACATTTCACCTAAAGACGTTGGTTGACGGCGGATTGGTTACAAAAACAGAGGAAGGAAAATATGACCTGACCATTGTGGGAAAAGAATTTGGAAACAGACTGGACACTGACGGGGTTGGAGTGGAAAAATTGGCAAAGGTAACGACTTTGATTGTCTGCATAAAAAAGGGTAAATATTTGGTTCAACAGCGATTAAAACAGCCTTATTTTGGATACTATGGATTTTTTGGCGGGAAAATAAAATACGGGGATACGCCGCTTCAAACTGCTAAAAGAGAATTGGAAGATGAGACGGGGTTAATGGCAAAGAAAATGACATTGGTTTCTCTTAAACATAAGATGGACTATTCGGAAACGGGGAAACTGTTGGAGGATAAGTACTTTTTTATTTTTAGAGCCGAAGGAATAAAGGGAAAGCTGATTGAGGAATTTGAAGGAGGAAGAAATTTGTGGTTAACGAAGACCGAAATATTAAAAATACCAAATTTATTTGACGGAGTAGATACAATCCTGGCAAGTATCGGCAAAAAACAGTTTAGTTATATCGAAAAGAAATATAAGGTAAGAGGATTTTAAGGCGAAAATTGATATACTAGCGTTACCGAGGAAGGGTGCGGCGAATGGTAAGCCACGGGTTTGCTAAACCCGCGTCAGAAATGGCATGAGGGTTCGACTCCCTCCCCTTCCGC
>Ga0210051_1002623_pt1 | contig 18054 bp, 24 predicted proteins | sample CryGey092014_all_FD_185464 | JGI IMG/M metagenome (GOLD analysis project Ga0210051, IMG submission 185464) | Groundwater microbial communities from aquifer - Crystal Geyser CG23_combo_of_CG06-09_8/20/14_all (SPAdes) (version 2) | ecosystem: Environmental > Aquatic > Deep subsurface > Groundwater... | reverse complement strand
TTATTCAGATTTTTTGAGGATAAAATGGATAAAAAAAGTAAGTCAAGCGAAAACATCATAATTCTTGGAGAATCAAAAGTAAAAATTAAGTGCCCAAAATGTAATGAGGAAATCTATATAGACAAACCTCAAGAACACGCGGAAGAAAGGAATGTCAAATGCACGCAATGCGATAATAATTTCATTGTTAAGAAAAATATAAAATGATAATCAATCTGTGGCTTTTACTATTGTTTTGTTGTTCTTTGGTGGAAGTGTCGCAACAATTCACAACTCGTGGCGACTGTTATAGTATGGTTTTATTTAATTAATATGTCTGAAGAATATTCTCATAGAACAAGTCTAAAAGTCCAAATTATATGAGCAAGGGTGTTAAAATTTTCGATTTAGCAAGATGGCCTTTTGTAGCATGCTTTATCGGATTTTTAATTTTTTTGCTTTTTAATTGTAACCTTATTGCTTTTACATTAACCAGAAATGTTAGCCCACTATCGACAGGCAATGCTAGTATTGTCTCGAGGATACTCCTGTCTCCATTAGCTTTTAATATTTTTGGTGGTATAGTCGCGTCCTTCACTGCTCTTCTAATTATTTTTATTTACAAGAAGATTTCTCTTAGAAAAGCATTTTCTCCGCTCGAGGGTGATTACAGGGGTTATAATGGCGAAAATTTTAAAGAAAAAGAGATTATAAGTAAAGCAAAAATAACTTATCAGAAAAGGAATCTTTTGGGAATAAAAGTATACACTTTTGAAACAAAGGAAGAGTGGGAAGGGGTAATAATAATGAATCAAGAATATATAGATGCCGGCAATATAATGTGGAAATATAAAAAACCCAAACACATTGGACACAAATTTGGTTTTAAAAGATGCATGATAAGGCGACTGGGCAAAGATACGATAATTTATGTGGCAGGTGAATCACTTAGCCCAGAAGATGACAATTACGGCAAAGAGATTTTTAAAAAAATACACCAGTGAAGTTATTCATCACCGCAAAATTTAAGGCAGGCAAAAACAATAATCCCCGCAATCGCGGGGATTTTGAATTTTAGAATTCAAGAAAATTTTAACCTCTTACAACCGCCTTTTGAACAACTCGTTCAAGCTCCGGTAAAACTTGCTTTAAATTTGCCTTACTTAATTCAAGCAAAGATTCGTCTTTTTTGCTGGATTGCTCTTTTTTTGTAATCGCTTGGTTAAATTTTTGAAACTTTTTAGTTCTGTGATGCTTAATAAAGTTGTTTTTAAAATATTCAATAAAAAGCCCTTCAATATCTCCGTTTGCTCGCAAATAAAAAGCCAACTCGTCGTCAATATATCTTATACGAGCATCGCTTGATAATTTATGAGGAATAATTGCCAAAGAATCTGTGTCTTTGTCATATCGCGGAATCCAGTTCTGCGCATTAGCAAAACTCCTGAAATTATGAGCAAAATCTATTAATTTTTTTGGATCTTTTTGAAACATTATTTTAATTGTTTTAGTCCAGGATACTTAGATTCTTTAATATAATCTATTTCAAAAGCTGTTACTACTTGGTTTGGATTACCCAACCAAATCACAACCTTAATATAAGTGTTTACTGAATATTTTTGATAATAACATCTTTTGTGCTCTTTGTCACTTTGGTCTTCCCAAACAACATCAGGTCTTTGCAGGGCTTTCTTAATATTTTCTAAAAATTTTTTATTACTTAATTCAGGATGCGCAATTGACTTTTCCTGCCATTTCTTTTTGGTAAAAACCACCCTAAGTTTTCGATAATCTTTAACATCAACAATATAGATAGATTTTGCCATTGTGTCAAATAAATTATAGCATAAATTTGAATTCAAATGCTTGTGGATAACTTAAACCCCGCAATCGCGGGGATTTTGAATTTTAGAATTCAAGAAAAAATCTAGGATTTATTAATCAATAAACCTGTTGGCTTGCGATTGCCAAAGCTTTTGATAAAGACTGGAATTTTGGAGCAATTTATCATGCGGCCCAACTTCAACAATTTTGCCTTTTTCAAAAACAATAATCCGGTCCATCTTGCGAATCGTTGACAAACGATGAGCAATAACAATTGTTGTTCGATTTTTCATTAAATTATTCAGTGACTCCTGAATTAAATTTTCTGAAACCGAGTCTAAGCTGGAAGTTGCTTCGTCTAAAACCAAAATAGACGCGTTTTCCAAAAACACTCTAGCTAAAGCAATTCTCTGGCGCTCGCCGCCGGAAAGTTTAATGCCGCGCTCGCCAACCAGAGATTTATATTTTTTCGGCAAATCCTGAATAAATTCATCAGCATAAGCCAGTTTAGCCGCTTTGATAATCTCGCTTTTTTTAGCGTTTTTTTTGCCGTATTTTATATTTTGATAAATACTGCGATGAAACAAAAGAGGCTCTTGCGGCACCAAGCTGATGCTTTTTCTCAAACTTTCCAGATTCACTTTCTTAATATTCTGATTATCAATTAAAATCTGGCCTGATGTCGGGTCAACAAACCTGAATAAAAGTTTGATAAAAGTGCTTTTACCAGCGCCAGATGGCCCGACTAGAGCTATTTTCTCGCCCGGCTTTATCAAAAGATTGATCTTATTAAGGGCATATTTATTTTGTTTTTCATAAGCAAAACTAATTTGGTCAAACTTAATTTCGCCTTTTGTGATTTTGAGCAAAGGCGCGTCTTTTGCGCTTTTAATAGTCATCGGCTTTGCCAAGAGCTTGATTAAATCCTGCATATCAACTTCAGCCCGCCTTAGGTGCCTGTAAAATCTGCCAAAAGTCCACATTGGAAATATCAAAAGACCCATATTAGCCTGAATAAAAACAATATCGCCGACATTAAAAACGCCTTTTTGCCAAAAATAAAGAGCGATTGACAAAAGCATTATTTCCAAAAACGCGATAAATCCTCCCTGGAAAAGGCTGACCAGAGTGCCGAAGCTCCAGCATTTTGTCGCTGATTTCGCCCAAGCTTGATTGTCTTGATTAAAAAGCCTGCTTTCGTATTTTTCTCCGGTAAATGTTTTAACGGTTAAATTATTAGTTATTGAATCAATCATTGTGCCGGACAGCTTGTTTTCTTTGAGAGTGCGTATTTTTTCAAGCTTCATTTGTTTTTGCACCAAAACAAGACTGATAATAATAAATATAATCAGACTTATTAATAGGGGCAAGCCAATTAAAATATTTGTTTTTAGCAAAATCAGAACAACCAATATCATTGTTAAAGAGATTGGCGTTAAATCGTAAAAGAAAATATCAAAAATAGTTTCAATCATGCCAACCCCGCGCTGAATCTTTCGCGATGTTGAACCGGCAAAAGTTGAAGCATGAAATTTATAAGGCAGTTTAATCACATGCGAAAAGGCGCGATTGCCGATAGTCTGCATTGTTTTTGCCTCAATGCGCACCAAAAACATGCCGGCTAAATCCCGAAAAATTCTGTGAACAAAAAAAGAAATGGCTAAAATTATCATTAAAAATAGAATAGAGCCGCTGGCATTATTGCTGATGATATTGATAATTTGCCGCCAAATAAACGGATGAGCAAAATCAGCGCCAACATAAATAAGCATGAAAAAGGCAACAAAAATCATTGCCCATTTATAACCAGCCTGCGAAAAAACAAACTTAATTGTCTTAAAAGTTTGGGATTTCATAAATGATATTTACTCTAGCACAAACCAAAATAAGATGCTAGAATAAAAAATGCCCAAATATATCTTTGTTGTCGGAGGGGTAATGTCAGGAGTCGGCAAAGGCACAGCCACAGCCGCAATCGGCAAACTTCTTCAAGCCCGCGGTTTTGAAGTGACAGCTATTAAAATCGACCCTTATATCAATGTTGACGCCGGCACAATGAATCCAATTGAGCACGGCGAAGTTTTTGTTACTGAAGACGGCATGGAAACGGACCAGGATATCGGCAATTACGAAAGATTTTTAGACCGCAATATTTTATCTGATAATTACATGACAACCGGCAGTATTTATCAGGCGGTTATCGGAAGAGAAAGAAACCTAGAATATCAAGGCAAATGCGTTCAGGTTGTGCCCCATATTCCAGAAGAAGTTATTGCCAGAATAAAAAAAGTAAGCCGCAAAACAAAAGCTGATTTTGTCTTAATTGAAATCGGCGGCACAGTCGGCGAATATGAAAATTTATTATTTCTGGAAGCCGGCCGAATGATGCATCTTCAAAAACCAGAAGATGTTATTTTTGTTATGGTCTCTTATTTGCCTATCCCGTCAAAAATTGGCGAAATGAAAACAAAGCCAACCCAGCACGCGGTGCGCAATCTGAATTCAGCCGGCATTCAGCCCGATTTTATTTTAGCCAGAGCCAGCAAACCGCTGGACGAGCCGAGAAGAAATAAAATTTCTATTTTCTGCAACATAGCCAAAGAAAATGTTGTTTCAGCGCCTGATGTTGATTATATTTATGAAATTCCGATAAATTTTGCGGCTGAAGAACTGGATTTAAAAATCCTGCGTCAATTTAAAATGCGGTCAATTAAAAAAGATCTGCAGGACTGGAAAAAATTGGTTCAGATAATTCATAATCCTGAAGAATCAGTCAAAATCGGTATTATTGGCAAATATTTTAAAACCGGCGCATTCACCTTAACTGATTCTTATATTTCAGTTATAGAAGCCATAAAACATGCTTGCTGGTTTTTCAAAACAAAGGCGCAAATAATTTGGGTTGATTCAGAAGTAGAGACAAGTCGCGACTTGTCTCTACTGGACGGCATTATTGTCCCTGGCGGTTTTGGTTCGCGCGGAATTGAGGGTAAAATAAAAGCTATTCAATATGCCCGGGAAAACAAAAAGCCGTTTTTGGGCTTGTGTTTTGGCATGCAATTAGCCTGCATTGAGTTTGCTCGCCATGTCTGCGGCTTAAAAGATGCTCACAGCACTGAAATAAGTCCAAAAACAAAAAACCCGGTCATTGATATTCTGGCCGAGCAAAAAGAGATTATAAATAAAAAAAATTATGGCGGGACAATGCGCTTAGGCGCTTATATTTGCCAGCTGCAAAAAAATACTTTAAGTTTTAGTGCTTACAAAAAAATTAATATTACAGAACGGCATCGTCATCGTTATGAATTTAATAATAATTATCGCGAAAGATTAGAAAAGCAAGGCCTGATTTTTGCCGGCATTAATCCAGAAAAAAATCTGGTCGAGATTATTGAGCTCAAGAATCATCCATTTTTTGTCGCTACCCAATTTCACCCAGAATTCAAATCCCGGCCATTAAAACCGCATCCGCTGTTCAGGGAGTTTATTAGGGCGTGCTTAAAATAAAGTCAATGCATCACATCGCCATCATGCGCAAATCTTGGGGATTGCTGCCTAAGATTTTAACCGGCGAGAAAACAGTTGAGTCACGCTGGTACAAGAATAAATATGCTCCTTGGGATAAAATCAAACAAGGAGATATTGTTTATTTCAAAGACTCTGGCGAGCTAGTAACTATTAAAGCCGAAGTTTCTAAAATTCTGCAATTTGAAAATTTAACCAAGCAAAAAACAAAAGAAATTCTAGACAAATACGCTCAAGCTGATTTGGGGGTTGATAAGTTAACGCCAGAAATTAAAGATTATGTTGCTGATAAAAACTACTGTATTTTGATTTTTTTCAAAAACCCAAAAAAGATAAAACCGTTTAATATCAACAAGTCTGGCTTTGGCGCAATGGCCAGCTGGATTTGTGTGAAGAATATTGCTAAGATTAAAATAGAATCATGCCAACTCTAAAAACCAACCCAAAATTAAAAGATTTTCAAAAATACACTCGCGAGTTTGAAAAAGAACGAGGATTTGATCATGAAACCATTTTGCAAAAATGTTTACTTTTAGGAGAAGAAGTTGGCGAACTTTTTAAAGCAGTCCGCAAAAAAGATAAAATTCAAATTGACCATAATTCAAAATTTTGTTCAATAGATGAAGAGCTGGCAGATGTTTTAATCTATCTTTGTGCGATTGCTAATCGTTCCAATATTGATTTGGAAAAGGCTTTTAGGAATAAAGAGAAAATTAATAAAAAAAGAATATGGAAATAGAAATCAAAGCTAGAGTAAATAATTTAGCGAGCTTGCGGAAGCAAGTTTTAAGCTTGGGCGCAAAGAAAATTACTGATAAGCATCAGGTTGATATTTATTTGTCCCCGCCGCACAAGTCGTTTTTTAATACCCGCTATTATTTAAGAGTGCGTCAGGATTTAATAAATAAAACAGCGAGTTTTGATTATCATGTTTTAAAAAGTTCTGGCAAATATTCAGTTTGCGAAGAAACTGAAGTTGGCATAAAAGACGGCAAAATATTATTAAAGATTTTAAAAGAATTGGATTTTACTGAAATCTGCACAATAGATAAAAAACGGGAAGTTTTTAGATATCAAGATTTTGAAATTGTTTTGGATAAAGTTAAAAATTTAGGCGATTTTATTGAAATTGAATTGCAAGGCAATTTTAGAAACAGAAGAAAACACAAAAATAGAATTATTGAAATTTTAAAAAAATTAGGCGTAAAACAGAGCCAGTATTGTGAATATGGCGGCTATGTCGAATTAATGACAAAAACTTCAACAAAAAATTGGGATAAAAATTAATTTAAGTAAAATTAAGAAATCAATGAAACTTTGTAGCGCTTGTCTTTTAGGAATAAAATGCCGCTGGGACGCTAAAAGCAAACCAGACAAGAGGGTTATTGTTTTGGCTAAAAAAGAAATTTTAATTCCTGTTTGCCCGGAACAATTAGGCGGACTCTCAACGCCAAGAGAGCCAGCAGAACAAAAAGACGATAAAGTAATCACTAAATCAGGCAAAGATGTGACCAAAAACTTCTTGCAAGGAGCAAAACAAGTTTTAAAATTAGCTAAATTATTCAATATCAAACAAGCAATTCTTAAACAAAAGAGTCCCTCCTGTGGCTGCGGCAAAATTTATGATGGAACTTTTTCTGGCACAATAATCAAAGGCGACGGCGTGACTGCTGATTTGCTTAAGAAAAATAAGATTCAAGTAATCACAGAAGAGGATTCATAGATATGGAAAAAAATAATACAATTTAATTTTATGACACTTTCCTAAATCAAAAAATTCTTCAAAGCAGAGCACAAAAGAATGGTTAAAAAAGATGGAAGAAAAAAGACGCACGAAGATAATTAGGCAATAATTATGAACCAATCAAAATCCAAACAATTTAAGCAAACTTGCCAATATATCCAAGAAATTATTTTTCAGAACAAAAAAGACAAAGGCTTTAATATCAAAGATGTGCCATTGGAGTTTTGCTTAACCCAAGGAGAATTAGCCGAAGCTTTTGATGCTTGGCTAAAAAAGAAACAAGATTTACCAGAAGAGTTAGCCGATATAGCTATTTATCTTTTTGGTTTGGCTTCGATTTTAAAAATTGATTTAGGAGGAGATATTATCAAGAAAATAGAGAAAAACAGGAAGAGGAAATATGTTAGAGAAAAGGGAGTTTTGATAAAATCATGAAAAAAATGCTAAAAGTTCAACCATTTCAGGAAACATTAAACGCCAGTATGTGCGGACCAGCGTCATTAAAAATAGTTTTAAGCTATTATGGCATTGAAAAATCAGAACAAGAAATTGCCAAACTTTGCAAGAGTGATAAAGATCTGGGAGTTAATGACAAGACAATCAAAAAAGCGGCAGAGAAATTTGGATTAAAAGTTATTATCAAAAATAATAGCAATTTGAGTGATATTAAAAAATGGCTGGACAAGAAAGCGCCTGTAATTGTTAATTGGTTTACAAGAGGGAGAAAAGATTATGCTGATTCTGAAGTTGCTGACGGGCATTATTCAGTTGTAGCTGGAATAGATGAGCAATTTATTTATCTTCAAGATCCAGAAATAGGAAAAATGAGAAAAATTAAAAGACATGACTTTATGAGGGTGTGGTTCGATTTCAAGGGTGATTATATAAAACCTAAAGAATTAATTATTAGGCAGATTATTGCAATACACAAATAATATGTTTATTGATAAAATAAGAATATGACCTTTTCTCAAATTCAAAAATTCTCTGACAAGCTCACCAAATTTCCAGACGGCAGAATTAATTATTCTAACTCAAAAATTGCTCCAGTAATTACAATTTTTATTAAATACAAGCTTGATAAGAGCCTAGAGAATGCTTTAATTTAACAAATATTTTCTTAACTTCTCTAGGGCAATCTTTCGCATTGAAAGATTGTTTTTTTCTTCTGGCGTCATTTGAGCGAATGTCTTGTTATAGCCTTCTGGCTGAAAAATAGGATCCCAGCCAAAACCGTGCTTGCCTTTTGGCTGAACTATTTTGCCGTTAATTATACCTTTAAGAACCTTGCCATCAGATAAGCCAATTAGACAGACCGCTTCTGCTGGCTCATTTTTGTAAGCCTTAACAACTCTTTGATTGTTAAAGAATTTGATTAAAGCACCGACTTCTTTATTTTTGCCTAAATATAAAGCTGTGTCTTCAACAAAGAATTTCTTATTGCTCAAGCTTTTCTTGGCTTGAGCTATTTTATGTTTAATCACGTCTTCTACTCTGACAGCTTGTATTTCATCAAGTTCAAGACTCTGACAAACAACTTGAATATTGTCACCTAAAATATCTTGAGTTTCTTTTAATTTATTTGGATTTGAGGTTAGAAATAAAACTTGCATATAAGAAATTAGAGTGGCTCAAAAGATCTATGAGCCACTCAGTATATTAATTTTGTTGATTATTCACCATAAGCTTTTTTAAGAGCTTCGTTGGCTCGTTGAGAGCAAATTTCGCATTCATTAGAATGTGTCCAAAGCTCTTTACAAAGACTGCTAGAATCTGCTGAAACGGTATTAATCGCTATCTCAAATGCTTCTGTTTTTGGATGCCCTTGGGTGTCTAGCAAATCTCTTTGTTTTAACATAGCGCGGTTACCTAATGATAACATTTCAACACCTCCCTCAATAAGTATTTTTAGCTTAGCATAAACTATTTTCAAGGTCAAGGCTTTACAAAATAGTATTTTTGTGATAATTCCAAATTAGAACATTTACAACAAGGAGATGAACAAAATGCAGACATTTGATGTGCTTATTGTGGGCGGAGGCCCGGCTGGTCTTTTCGCAGCAAAAGAGCTTATATCAAAAGCTCCTTTGGCCAAAATCGCCCTAATTGAAAAAGGCACTAATCCAGAAAGCAGAATCTGTCCGCCTGCCTCAAAAATATGCAATAAATGCGATATATGCGATGTAATTCATGGCATTGGCGGTTCTGGTCTGCAAGTTGATGCAAAGCTCTGTATAGATACGAAAGCTGGCATTAAAGGCAATATTGCGACAGAAGAGCTTTGTCAGTATTTGGATGATCAACTTATGCAATTATGTGATAAGAGTAATATTGCTTTAGAGTTGACTATCCCTGAAAATCCAGAATTCTTATTGGAGAAGATTAATGATGCTGGTCTTAATTTGACTAATTATCCCGTGCGTTCTTTGGGAACCGATCGTGCTCGTGTTTTGGCAAAAACACTTTATAATGAGCTTGAATGTATGGGAGTAAAATTTTTTCTGCAGCATGAAGCTATTGGCTTAGATCGTAATGGCGACTTTGCCTTAAAGTGTCTTTGTGGTTCATCAAGTATTGTTGAGCTACGGGCTCCGTTTGTCATTTTAGCACCAGGTCGTTCAGGTTCTCCGTGGATTTCTTATCTTGCATCTAAATTGGGTTTTGACACTACTCAAAATCCAATTGATGCGGGAGTGCGGATTGAAGCTCATAAAAAAACTTTAGCACCACTCAATCGTTTAGGAGATAATCCTAAAATTAAATTGCCATGGCATGAGACTTATTTGAAAACGCATTGTTATTGCCCGGAAGGGTTTGTTATCTCTTATAAATTACTTGCTCCTGGGATATCGATAAAAGTCGTGGATGGTCATAAATATTATTCAAAGAAGTCTCAAAACAGTAATATCAATTTACTTGTTAGAATGTATCCTGAAAGAGTTATAGACCCGATCAACTACGGCATGTCATTTTTAAGACAAGTAAATCTAGTAGGGCAAGGCAGGCCTATTCTACAAAGATTTAGTGATTTTGTAATTGGCAGGCCTAGTAGTGAAAAAGCAATCAAGAATAATGAGGTTGAGCCAAGTTTACCAGGGTTTTCTTTAGCAGATATAAACATGTGCTTTCCCGCATTTGTTACTAAAGGGCTATTTGAATTTGTTACTAGGCTTAATTTAGTTTGCCCTGGCATTGCATCTGACAATACTTTATTTTATGGTCCAGCTTTAGAATGGTGCATTCGTCGCGTTAGAACACAAGACAATCTTGAAACTGCAATTCCTAATCTTTTCGTGGCTGGTGACGGGGCTGGGTTGAGTCAGGGCGTTATTGCTGCTGCAATGACGGGTATTGTTGCTGCTAGATCAATCGCTGAAAGAATCTAAAGGAAGGTGATTTGCTGTGAGTTCTCAAAGAGAATCAATCGCCGTTATCTCTTCTAGGCCAAGATTTATGCCAGCACTTAAAGACTTAATCGCTTATTTAGAAGCGGCCAATCTAAATGTTTATGTTCTAGATTGGGAGTTTCCAGAATTTAATCACAAAGAGTCTTTGTCTGTGCTGGCTTCAGAAGCTGCTCGGCATTGTTCTTTGGGGATCTTCCAGCCTGTTATAGTTACTGCTACAGGATTATTCATTGAAGCTCTCAATGAATTTCCTGGTTTGCATACTGGTTATATTATGAAACGCATTGGCAATAAAGGCATTTTGAAATTATTAGAAGGCGAAAGTAATCGAAATGCGCTTTGGAAATTTATTTTGGCTTATTGTGAGCCAACCAAAGACCCTTTGCTTTTTGAAGGTATAACCATGGGCAAAATTTCAACCGCAGAACGAGGCTTTGATGGTTATGTATTTGATTTTATTTTTATCCCAGAGGACAATAATAACAAGATGACATTTTCTGAAAACATAGTCCTAAAAAAACAAGTAGGATCAAGGTGGCGTGCTTGCCAGAAATTTTTGAGTTGGTATAAACAACATCAAGCCGAGGAGGCAGAGAAACAATGAAAGATTTGAAGCAATTACAAAGATTTTTATCTTTCCCATACGAATATCCCATTCTGTCAAAGAGTGAACTAGAAAATATTTTAGATAGAACATCTAAAGAAACAAAAATTTTATGGGGCATCCCAAATAGGGAATATTATCTTAGGCCAGCCGAAGAAGTTGCCAAAGATATGATTGGTTGCCTACTTCTTAATGTGGTTCAGATTGATAACGACAAAATGTCGCTTTACGGCGGCAGAATAGTTGAGGCGGAGGCTTATTTAGGGGAAGTTGATCCTGCTTGCCATGCCTCGAGGGGTATTACTCAAATTACGCAGATATTTTATAGAGAAGGTGGCATTGCTTATGTGTTTCACGCATATGGCATATATCATTGCCTTAATGTCATTACGGGGTCTGCCGGATTTGCTGGCTGTGTGTTAATACGAGCTATCGAGCCAACATTTGGTCTTGAGGAAATGGCTAAAAGGCGCAAGGTTTCTTTAGATAAGCCTCAAAATTTATGTTCTGGCCCTGGGAGGTTGTGTCAGGCTTTGGCAATAGACTCAAAGCATAATGGTTGGAATCTGAGAAATAGTCCTTTATTAATTCTTGTTCCCGAATTTAAAGAGATATCTATTTCTCAAGGACCACGAATCGGCATAAGTAAAGCGGCAGACTTGCCACTAAGATTTTGGGCGAAAGATTCCATGTGGATCTCCAGGAGGTGATAAAAATGAGGGAGTCATTTGATGGACGCTTTATTGTCTTTGAAGGTTTAGATGGGTCTGGCAAATCAAGTGTAATATTGGGTGTCAAAGAAATCTTGTTAAAAAAAGGACAAGAAGTGGTTCTTGTGGCTGACCCTCCGACGATAGAGCCATGGATTTCACTGAAAGAGTATTTTGAACAAGGCGAGAAAATTGACAAAGTTGCCGAAGCGTTTATGCTCCTGGCTTCTAGAATTGACAATACATCGCGCATTATCAAAAAATCTTTAATAAGAGGATCAATCGTGCTTGCTGATAGATATTATCCAAGCTGGCTAGTATATCAACAAGTAAGATTGTCAGACGTTATTGGATTCAGTGAAGCTACGATGTTTTTGGATCAACTTCAATCAATTGTTGAAGACTACAACCTCGTCTTAAAGCCGGACAAAATAATTTTTTTGCAAGGCGATCCAAAAGCATTTGCTCAGCGCCTTAAAGAAAGGAATGGCTATAAAAGCTCAAAATATGATGACATAGATTTTCAGCATAGGGTAGCGGAAGCGTATGAGCAAATTTTAGCAAATGAATCATGCGAAGTGTTCTTTGTGGATGTAATGAATCTATCCTTAAGTGAAGTGATTACACGAGTAATGAATTATATCCACTGAACCAAAGCGCAATTCAATATAGTAATATAGCGGATTAGCAAATAATCCGCTCTTTTTTTGACAAGGTTTTTATAAGCTGGATTTGTGTTGAGAATGTTGATATTATAAAATCATGACGCTTTCTCAAATCAAAAAATTTTTCAAAGCAGAGCACTAAAGAATGGTTAAAAACTGGGGCGAAAATCTAGAAATTGATATTTGGCAGGCGATTGAAAAAAAGATTAAAAAAGTTGAGAGAAGATGGAAGGAAAAAGACGCATGACTACTAATTGTTGATTTTGAGATCAAGAATTTAAAAGAATTATTAAAAATTTTTAAATAACCAGATGATTCCGCCAAAAATATTAGTTAAAAAAACAGTAAGCACAAAAACAAAATCTGCAGTTCTGTTAAAATAGCGTTAAAGTGCGTAAATTAAAATTCAAGAAACAATTAAAAACTTATTATGAAGCAATTCATCTTCAAAATTCGCAAAGAGCTTAAAGCTAATATTGATGCTGAATATAAAAAAGGCGAAATTAAGTTTTTCAAAGAAAAAATAAAAACCTACGGCGTTAGAACACCAGCTGTCAGAAAAATTGCCGGAAAATATTTTTTGCCAATTAAAAATTTAGGCAAAAAGAAGATTTTTGCTTTGGCTGAAAGCTTGCTTGAATCCGGATACAGCGAAGAAGCAACAATTGCTTTTGAATGGGCATTGCGCTTGAAAAAGCAGTATCAAAAACCTGATTTTAAAATTTTTGAATCTTGGCTCAAAAAATATGTTTCTAATTGGGCCAAGTGCGATGATTTTTGCAGCCATGCTTTTGCCGAGCTTATTCTGCAATTTCCTAAATTTTTGCCGAAATTAAATGTTTGGGCAAAATCCAAAAACCGCTGGCTCAAAAGAGCATCAGCCGTAATTCTGATTTACCCGATTAAAAAAGACAAGCAATTTTTAAATAAAGTTTTTGAAATTTGCAGTATTTTGTTGGAAGATAAAGACGATTTGGTGCAAAAGGGCTATGGCTGGCTGTTGAAAGAAACGAGTAATCTTTATCAAGAACAGGTTTTTGGTTATGTGATGAGAAAAAAAGCAAAAGAGAAATAAAATGAAACAGAAAGCATTGAAAACGATCAAAATACTCCTAATCGTGCTTGTTTTATATTTTGCTTTTTCATGGCTGACTTCTGCTCTTAGCTCCTTTAGCTGGCACTCCTGCTGTTATTTTAAGCGTTTTGATGTTCGGGGTTTATAAAACCGTGTTATATCTTTATGTGGCTAGTATGATTAGCGCGGTTGCGAATTTTTATATCAGTAAAAGATTTGGCAGAAAATTGGTTTTAAAATTTGTTGGTGCACGAGGCATAAGCCAAGTTGATAAATTCACAGAGATATTTGGGACTAAACTCTTAATTATCAGCAGGATAATGGGCTTTTCGGTTTTTGAGCTTATTTCCTATGCCGCAGGGCTGACAAAGATTAGCTTTAAAAAATATTTTATTATTACTTTGATTTTTACTCTAATACCTAGTATTGCATTTGGCTATCTTTTTAGAGATATTGATGTTACCTCTAAATATAATGTGTTTTTGTGGTTTGGGGCAATTCTTTCTACGGGAATAATATTTTCTGTGTTTATTAAAATATTTTTGCGAAAAAAGAACAATAAATCATGAAAATCATATCTTGGAATGTTAATGGCAACTGATTAAGATTGGCTTTATCAATGCTTTTAGAAAATTTCATCAAACAACAGGGCATTACACTTGGTGGTCTTATTTTGCTAACTGCCGAAAACGCAACTTAGGCTGGCGATTAGACTATGTTTTTACTTCAAAATCTCTGACAGCCAAATTGCGCCATGCTTTTATTCTCAATAAAGTTACTGGTTCTGACCATTGCCCAATTGGGGCTGAAATGACAAAATCAAATCGTTAATCATGAAAGCATTTTTTGAAAAAAATAAAATATGTATTAGCATAATTATTGGAGCTTTTATTCTTGGCGGTTTTATTTATCTATCAAATCAGCCTAATCCAGAAAGCGTAACTCAACAGGAATTTAATCAAGCAAGAATTATGCCGCCCTCTATTACAACTAGTGTGGCTGTAGTTGATTATGTGGTTGATGGCGATACAGTCAAATCAAGAAGCGGCGCAACAATTAGACTTATTGGTATTAATACTCCAGAGACGGGTCAGCCTTATCCATCAGAAGCTAAAAATAAACTCAAAGAACTTATTAAAGGCAAAGAAGTAAGATTAGAAAAAGACATTACTGATAAAGATCAATACAATCGTCTGCTAAGATATATTTGGCTAGATAATATTTTTATTAATCTAGAAATGGTTAAACGGGGATATGCTAATTCTTATACTTACCCGCCTGATATTAAATATCAGAAACAGATAGCAGCTGCTGAAAAACAAGCCAGAGAATCGAAAACAGGTATTTGGGCTTTAGCTCAAGCAGGCAATTCTATTATAGTCTCTTATATGCGCGCTGATGCTGAAGGCAATGATAATTATAATCTCAATGATGAATATGTTATTTTCAAAAACACAAGCTCAAGACCAATAGATATGGCTGGCTGGACAGCAAAAAATGAAGCTACTCATATTTTTACTTTCCCGTCTTTTTATCTTGCGCCAAATGCAATCGTTGCTCTATATTCCGGCTCCGGCACCAATACCACTGACAAGCTTTACTGGAACAGAGCTGATGAAAAATACGCTATTTGGAACAACAGCGGCGATATTGTTTATTTGAGAGATGCTCAAGGCGGATTGGTTTTGGAGTATGGGTATTGATAGAAGAAAAAACTAGAATTATGAAATACAAATTATTAAAGAATACGGCATTATTCAAGTCAACGGCGAGAGTCAGAAGCCCGATATAGATATTTTAATTTATTCTGACAAACCAAAATCGCCATTAGTAATTTGTTCCTGCAAGACCTCTTTAAGAGAACGAGCCGGGCAGACTTATCGCTGGAAGTTGCTTTTATATCTAGCTACAGCGAATCAAAAACATTTAGAAAAGCATCCAGAATGTCCGATTAATAAATTAGACATTCAATATAAAAAAGACCGCAAAATTTATGTGGCGATGATTACCGCGGATTTTTATAATGAAGCTAACCGGCCTCAACAGAAAGGTATGTTTCAATTTTTTGACGGAGTCTTTTTAAGCAAAAAAGCAAAAATCAAAGACTTAAAGAATTTAAGTGAAATTATTGAATGGCTGAATGAAATTTATTAAAATTTTCTTAATATCACAACACTTTCTTTAGTTATTGTTTCTTCTAATTCTCCAATTATGTTTGTCGGTGAGTTTTTGATTGGCATTCTTTTGCCAGGAATATTTCTAACAAATATATCTTCGCAGGTAAATCCGATTTTTTGAGCTAATTCAATAATAATAAAATCAGTTGGGATCCTAATCTGCTTGACAAGACGATTGCCTATCACAATGCAGAAATATTTTTTAGGTTTAAGCATTTTATAGGCTTGAATCAAACAGCCGTTTAGGTCGAGGTAAAAACTTAAAACATCTTTTGCGCGCTTTTCATCTTTTTCAGCAATTTTTTTTAGAGACTCCGAAAGATAATTTGAGGCAAGAGAAGAGCTGAGTTTCTTTACGGCTTTGCCTCCTAGTAATTCTTTATCAACACCAGAGGCATTGTCCGGGTTATCAAAAATACCTAGCCATTGAGCGGAAAGCCTGGAGAATTGACCGTAGGCAACAGTTGTTCGGCTGTCGCCGTAAGGCGGAGAGGTTATGATGCAGTCTATTGAGTTTTCTTTAATGCCATTATTTTTTGAAGAATCGCCAAGCATGATTTTAGCCCAAGTATTTTTATCTATATCTCGATAAAATTCTGTCATTGCTTTTATATTTGATTCTACTTTTTGTTTAAAAATCTCTGAAACATCGGGATTGTGTTTTTCTAAATCTTCTTTTTTTATTCTTACTAATTTAAATTCCCCATTTTTTGTATTTGACGATTTTCTAACGGTTTCGCTAAAAGCAACCATGAAAAAATCTTGAATTTTTTTGTTTCGTATTTCTTTAACAGCTTTTTTAATTTTGGCTAATTCTATAATGACCTTATTTTTAAACCAAAATTCAAGATTTTTAAATTTAGGTCTTTTTGTCTCTGTATTTTTAATTTTATTAATTCTTGCTATTAGCTTGATATGTTCTTTTGCAAGTAATTGCGGATTTAATGACGTTGTTTTAACTTTTGCCAGGAAAACAGCTAGCGGATTTAAATCAATGCCATAAGAATTACGGCTTAACAATCTGCTTTCAATTAGAGCGGTGCCTGAGCCGCAAAAAATATCGCAAATTGTATCGCCTTTTTGACTGTAAGTTAAAAGCAATCTCCGCGCTACTTGTGGAATAAACATTGCTGGATAGGTGTGGAAACCATGGCTATGGGGTTTTGTTTTGGCACCATTAAAATCCCATGAATAATCAATGCGTCGCTTGAGCCTGTCGCCTTCAAGTTGTGATTCTAAATTTCTTATTATTTGAGCAACTATACCCCTGATTTCAACTTCTTTTCTGTATATCGGAAAAAGCGATGGATTCGCTGGTTGTAATCTGATTCTATCTTTTTCTTGATAGATTTTTTTAAGAGTAGCTTGATTATCATCGATTATTGCAACAACCATTTGGCCGTTATCAGCTGTTTTTTGCTCTCGGATAATGACTGTATCGCCGTCAAAAACACCCTGGTCTATCATGCTGTTGCCTTGTACGCGCAGAGCATAATAATCACCATATTTTCCAATATAATCTTGCGGAACCAGAATTGTATCCGGATTTTCTATTGCTTCAATTGGCTCTCCAGCGGCAATTGTGCCAAGAAGGGGAATCTCTGCTAATTTAGTTTTTTTGTTTTCTAGTATTTCTATTGCTCGCGCTCGATGATCAAGTTTCGCAAGATATCCTTTAATCTTTAATGCTTCAATATGCTGATATATGGTTGATTTAGAAGATAACCTGAAATGTCTTCTGATTTCGTCTAAAGAAGGAGCGTAGCTTTTTGCTTTAATGAATTTTTTTATGTAATCAAAAATTTGTTTTTGTCTTTTGGTTAGCATAGATTTGACATTGTTTTATAATTTGCTATAATTTTATTATAGCGAACATTTGGCGAACATAAAAGAGTGAGAGTGGGGATAAGTTTTAAAACCAATCCAACAAAACACCAAAATGAAAGACCAAAATTACCATTGAGAATCATTAATAGGGCAACTATTTTATTCGCAAAAGATACTGGGATGAGCGGATCACAAATTACTGATTTTTTTGCTGAATATGGAGATCAAATAGAAGATTATTGGAATTTGCCGAAACCAATACCAAGTAGGCGTGTTATTTTTAAAGACTGCCTTCGTTCTTTTTCTTATAACGAGCAAATAAAAATTCTAAAAGAGCTATGCGAGATTGATGAATCGTTTTGTAGAGTCAAGTACCCATTTTTTAGACAGATGGATTCTCTGATTGTTGTAGTAATGGATTTGCTGGGCTATAGCTTCAATCAGCTCCCCTAAGGTTGGGTAGCATTCTGGATGCCCCAGCTCTAACTTAAAGCCGGAGTAGAAAGATTCCTTGTAG
>Ga0210051_1002619_pt1 | contig 18065 bp, 18 predicted proteins | sample CryGey092014_all_FD_185464 | JGI IMG/M metagenome (GOLD analysis project Ga0210051, IMG submission 185464) | Groundwater microbial communities from aquifer - Crystal Geyser CG23_combo_of_CG06-09_8/20/14_all (SPAdes) (version 2) | ecosystem: Environmental > Aquatic > Deep subsurface > Groundwater... | reverse complement strand
GCTGCAAAGGGATATTTTAAGTCCGGCCGGAGTTGCCGTAAAAAAAGAACAGAAGAAAAAACGCAAAAATTAACAAAGTAGATATTTAAAGAACTTTTTAATACAGTACAATAGTACAAAAGTACAAAACCAAAGTATGAATAAATACATCGCATATTGCCGAAAATCAACTGACGAAAAGGATAAACAGGTGTTATCGATTGAAGCGCAAATTGCTGAATTAAAAGAATTTGCCAAGCGCGATCATTTAGAAATCACGGAATTTATCACCGAGGTTAAAACCGCCAAAATTCCGGGGAGAGAGCAATTTGCGCTGGTGTTAAAGAAAATTGAAAAAGGCGAAGCACAAGGAATAGTTTCGTGGCACCCAGACCGTTTAGCCAGAAATTCAATTGATGGCGGGAAAGTCATTTACTTACTGGACACCGGAAAATTAATTGATTTGAAATTTCCGTCTTTTTGGTTTGAAAACACACCGCAGGGAAAATTCATGTTATCCATTGCCTTCGGCCAGTCAAAGTATTATGTGGACAATTTATCGGAAAATGTAAAGCGGGGTAACCGTCAAAAACTCCGCCGTGGTGAGTGGCCAAGTAAAGCGCCTTATGGATATATCAATAATCCCAAAACCAGAGCCGTTGACATTGACCCGGAATTATCGAAAGTGGTTAAAAAAGCTTTTCAGGTTTTTGCCGAAGGCAATAAATCTTTTACGGAAATTTCAAATTTTATGTTTAAGTTTGGGATGAAGCGGGAAAGTTGTGGGAAGCCCATTAAAGTTGACCAAATTAAAAGAATGCTATCAAACAAATTTTATGTAGGTATTTTAAAGTATGCTAATGAATATTACGAAGGTTCCCACAAATGCTTCATCTCCAAACAATTATTTAAAGAAGTCCAAAAGCAAGTTGATAAAATTCTTCGGCCCCGCCAAAAAGGCCATGATTTTGCTTTTTCCGGTTTAGCCACTTGTGGAGAGTGCGGCGCCGCAATCACAGCAGAGCAACATATTAAAAAGTATAAAAACGGTACTTCCCAAACTTTTATCTATTACCGTTGTACTAAAAAGTTAAAACCCTGTACCCAAAAATATGCTCCCGAAGGTGAAATTGAGCAACAACTAAAAATAGTTGTGGGTGATTGCGGCTTGCACCAGGATTGGGAACCATATTTTGAAAAATGGATGGCAAGAGACGAGATAAAAGATCAAGTTAATTCCGAAACCGAATTAAAAAAGCTTGGCGAGAACCAAAAAGAAATTGAAATAAAATTAAATCGACTTCTTGATGGTTACTTAGATCAAGTGGTGGAACCGGAAGTTTATAAGGAAAAGAAAAATGAATTATTTGACGAAAAACTAAAACTTACTGAGCAAATGGCGAGAATTTCAAAAACTGGTTCTTCTTGGCTCGAACCCATGAGAGAATTTGTAATTAGCGCCTTGCAGGCGCAAAAAATCGCGGCCGCAAAAAATGAGTACCATGATTTAGCGATCATGGCAAAAACTGTCGGCTCGAACTATTCTTTATTTAATCGGCAACTCCGGCCGGACTTAAAATATCCCTTTGCAGCGCTGTCTGCGGAGGGGGGCGCAGCCAGCGCAGCCCCCAATTCTCTTGCCATTTCCAAAATGGTGAGCGGTGCGGGGCTCGAACCTGCGACCTCTACGATGTCAACGTAGTGCTCTAACCAGCTGAGCTAACCGCTCTTGTATTTGTTTTGATTTTACTCTTTAATAACCACTTTATCAATCAGGCCGTATTCCAGCGCTTTTTGAGCGGTCATGTAGTAATCGCGGTCAATATCTACCATTACCTTTTCCTTTGTCTGGCCGGTGTGTTTGGCTAAGAGTTCGGTGTATAAATCCTTTAATCGTAGTATTTCCTTGGCGGTAATGGCAATATCGCTGGCTTGGCCGTCGGCTTGTCCCAGCGGCTGATGAATCAGAACCAACGAATTGGCTAATGCCATTCTTTTTCCTTTTGTGCCGGCTGTTAGGAGCAAGCTGGCGGCCGAAGCGGCCGTTCCTACCGCGATAGTGGAAACCGGGTTATTTAGGGTTTGAATAGTATCGTAAATAGCTAAACCAGCGTAGGCCGAGCCGCCCGGGCTGTTGATATAAAGGCTAATGTCTTTTTTTGGATCCTGGCTTTGCAGATATAATAACTGCGCGATTACTAAATTGGCCGAACTGTCGTCAATGTGGCCGGTTAAAAAAACAATGCGCTCTTCCAGCAATCGGGAAAAGATGTCGTAAGCTCTTTCTCCCAAACTGGTTCGTTCCACTACCATTGGTATAACTTGCTGAAGATTTATTGGCATAGATTAATTGACAAATTGGCCTTTAGACATGGCCAGTAAAGTTTTGCTTCTTTTTAAAACGGTTCTAATATATTCTTTTTTATCTTCGCTTTCAAATTCTTTTCGCGATTTTTCGTCCGGGGCGGCTTGAATCGCGTCCGCCACATCTTGGTCGGTGACTTGGTGGCCCTCTTTTTGGGCAATCTCTTGCATAATAAATTCTATTTCCAGAGTTTCTTTAGCTTGTTGACGGTATTCTTGTCTTAGTTGGTCAATGTTTTTGTTTTGCGATTCAAGATATTGTTCTACTCGCATTCCTAGAGCTTCAATTCTATTAACCAGCTGTCCCAGGCGGCTATTCATCTCTTTTTCTATCAAAATATCGGCCACTTCTGCGTGGCAGGTTTGTTTGATTGCTTCAATGATTTCGGGAAAGGTTAGAGCGGGTTCTTGATATTCTTTATCACTACTGCCCTCCTTTGCCGCCTCGGCCAAGGTTGTGGCGGCAGCAATTTGGCCAGCGGGAGACTTTTTTTCTAAAGCCTCTTTAATCTTATCCTTATAATCTCCTAAGGTGACGGGTGGCTGTTCCACCAGCTGTATGTTCAATACTATTTCTTCCCAGCTAAATTTTTCCACCGTGGCTTGAGGCGAAATAATCGGTTGGAGCTTGTTTTCCTGCACTGCTTTAACCGATGCCAATGTAGCGAGTTGGTTAACGATGTATTCCTTTAGAACATTCTCATTAGTGTTTTTTTCCACTACCTCCAGGGGCGTCTTTCCTTTTCTAAAGCCTTTATACTCCTTTTCCTCTGATAAATATTTCAAAGCTTCCTGTTTTGCTTTAGCAATATCCGCCTGATCAAAATCGGCATGAATAAGGCAAACTGCCTTGGGTTGTTTTTCCAAATTCAACTTCATAGGTTTTGATTATGCCACAAGCGCGGAATTTTAGCAATTAAGAAGGTTTTTGAGCTCTTTGGCATCTTGAATTGCCCTAGCCTGTTGATGGTTGGTAAAGTAGACAAACACATCTAATCCCCGTTCCAGCCAGCCGGTAATGCTTTTGGCCCAGACCGCCAGATCCCCCTCTTCGATTTTACCTTCCCCATCCCCGTCTGTACCCGGGAGCCTAACATACACAAAATTGGCGGTGATTGGCGCTATTCCCTGTTTTAGTGTGTCTTTATTGAGAACTAGGCCAACATTTTTTTCTTCCAGAATGGAAAAAACTTGATTTTGATACCAACTGGGGTGTCCAAATTCAAGAGCTATTTTTAGTTTTGTCGGCAGGTTTTGAACAAATTTTTCCAGACGGTACTGATTTAATTCAAACTGATTTGGCAGTTGGAGAAAAACTGGCCCCGCCTTTCCCCCAAGCAGTCTAACCCCTTGCCACAAACTTTTTATCGGTTCCAAGGAATTATCCAATTTTAGAATATGGCTGATAAACCGACTGCCCTTAATGCCGAAGACAAAATCCGGCCCGGTTTGCAGGGCCCAATTCTTCCATGTTTGATAAGGAGGGTTGTGATAAAAAGTACTGTTGATTTCTACCGTGTTAAAAAACTGCCGGTAATACTCTAGTTTATTACCCACTTTAACATCAGATGGGTAAAAAACTTCTTTCCAGTCGGCGTGAGCCCATCCAGAAGTGCCGATATATATTTTGCTCATAAATTATGTTTCTATGTAAAAATCCTGGTAGATTACGTGATTAGCCAATTCTTCTTTTTCTATCGTATCTACAACTGCCATATATGGCCCTATTTTAAGTTGTTGTTCAAATTTAGCCAAGTCGGTGTCTTTACCTTGGGCCAAAATTTCAACCTGGTCTAACGGCGAATTCTTTACCCAACCTCTTATATTGTAACGAGGGGCTTGTCTTTTTGTCCACCATCTAAAGCCTACCCCCTGCACCCTTCCGGTAATTAGGTAATGTATAGTCATAGAGTGAGTATAACAAAATAGAGGTGGAATGTAAGAGGTTGGCAGTTAGGAGAAAATGATGGGAAAAAGCCGCAATTATAAAAACATTATAACATAATTGCTGTAAATGTCAATATAGTAATTTTACTCGTATCTTAAGGCTTCAATAGGGTCTTTTTTAGCGGCTTTGAGCGCCGGAGCGGTTCCAAAAATCAATCCCACGCTGGCGGAAAAAGCGATAGCAAGAAGGATAGTAGCTGGTTCAATATGGCTGGGAACTTCAGTAAATTGATTAAGAATAAAAGAAAGCAAGGCGGAAAGACCCAGTCCTAAAAATCCTCCCAGTATACAAAGCACTACCGCTTCGGCTAAAAATTGGGTCAAAATGTTAGCATCGGTGGCGCCCAGCGCCTTGCGTATGCCGATTTCTTTGGTTCTTTCGGTTACGGAAACTAGCATTATATTCATTATGCCGATTCCCCCGACCAGCAAAGAAATAGCGGATATTCCGGCCAAGGCCGTCGTTAACATGCCCATGATATCGTCAATCAAGCTGGTCATGCTATCGGGAGTAAGGACGGTAAAATCATTCATCCCCCGCGATTCCTTGAGAACTTTTTCAACCTTTCTTTTAGCGGTCAGAATATCCTGGTCGGAGATAAGTTTTAAATGAATTTCCGAAATGCGGCTAAGCTCTAGGTATTTTTTTGCGGATTCGGCGGGAATGTAAACAACATCATTTACATCCACTGGTCCAAAATTCATATCGGTTTCGTCAAGTATACCGATTATCTTGAATGACTTTCCTTCCACTTTTATTTCTTTGTCCAAAGCCCGATCCGCCGATCCGAATATTTTAGCAGCCATGCCCTTTCCTAAGACAGTTACTCTTCCGCCTGATTGATCCTCTTTACTGTCAAATAATCGGCCAATCAATATTTTGTTGTCAAAAATCTTAAAAAGCGCCGGTTCGCATCCAAGGGTGAATGTGTTGTAGGATTTTTCTCCGTACTCGATCCGGGCGTATGTTTCGTATTGATAGTTTACTTCTTTTACTTCTGGTATTTTTGCCTCTTTTATAGCTCTTACATCTTCCATTCCAAAGCTTTTCATCATTGCTCCCATGCCCCCGCCGCCGCCAAATCCGCCTTCCTCGATGTTTCCCGGGGAAATTGTTAGCACATCGCCGCCAAGACCTAGTATTTGGTCTTTAATGTCTTTTTTTAATCCGGAAACAAGTGACACCAGAGAAATCACCGCGAACACGCCAATTATTATTCCCAATGTTGTTAGCAGAGACCTTATTTTGTTGGCTTTGAGCGCGCTAAGAGCGCTAACAATTATTTCTTTAAACATACTTTTAAGAAACTATCCGTCCGTCCATAAGTTTTATTATTCTATCGGCGCGTTCCCCCAGGTTTGGGTCGTGCGTTACCATAGCAATGGTTCTGCCCTGATTGTTTAGGTTTTGCAAGATTTCCATAATGTTTTGCCCCGAGATAGAGTCTAGGTTGCCAGTCGGTTCGTCGGCTAAAATTAAGGGCGGGTCGTTGGCTAGGGCGCGGGCAATGGCTACTCTTTGTTTTTCACCGCCGGATAGTTGATTGGGTAGATGATGAAGGCGGTTGCCTATTCCTACCTGTTCCAAGAGTTCGGTTGCTTTACGCTGTCTATTTTTACTGGTTACTCCCGCGTACATCATGGGAAGTTCCACATTATGAAGCGCGTCGCAACGGGAGAGTAAGTTAAAGCTTTGAAAGACAAACCCGATTTTTTGATTGCGTATATTAGCCAGGTTGATAGTTTTGTCTACCTTAACGCCATCAAGCCAGTATTCCCCGATGCTGGCGGTGTCTAGACAGCCGAGCAGGTTGAGGAGCGTGGATTTTCCCGACCCCGATGGTCCCATTATCGCTATAAATTCCCCTTCCTTTATTTCCATATTTACCTCTACAAGCGCTCTTACTTCTACCCCGTCTAAATGGTATATTTTTGACAGCTGGCTGGTTTTAACGACCATAATGGGAGAGGGTTGATTTAGTGTTTAAACTCAATGACTGTTTTTTTAGTGAGTTTTTCCGGCAAGTCTAAAGCTACTGTATCGCCATCGTTTAGGCCTTGAGTTACCTCCACGAAGTAGTCATTTTCAAAATCAGTCTGTATTTTCACTTTTTCGGCCAAGAAGCGGCTCTTAAAGACATAAGCATAGTTTTCTCCTTGTTGAGAGACTAGCGCCTCAAAAGGTATAGCCAGAACCTGTTTTACTTCATCCAAAGTAAATTCAGCGCTGCCGCCGAGACCGACTGTTAAGTCCGTTGGTTCCGGCGACAGTTCCAATTTTACTTTTATAACACTGTTGCCATCCGTGTTTATTTCAGTTTGGCCTTTTATGCTGATTAATTTTCCCGCCCAGCTTTTTTCTTGGTAAGCGTCCAGTGTCACTCTGGCCGATGGTATCATAGTTACTATTTCCAAATCTTCTTCATCTAATTCGGCTTCAAAGTAGAGTTTTGTGGTGTCCACTACTGTCGCCAGTTTGGTAACGGTGGTGGCAGCGTACTGCCCGGTGGAAACGGGGAGTGAGACAACCGTTCCGTTTATTGGGCTGTAGATGTAAGATTTATTTAAAGCTAGTTGGGCGGCGTCTTGCGCCAGAATAGCGGCCTGAACGTTTTGCTCGGCTTGATTTAATTTTTCTTGAATAATATTGGTTTGAGTTTCTATTTTGTAGGTTTCCCACAGTTCTTTTTGCGCCGACTGATATTTTGCCACCGAAGCCATGGCTTGTTCTAAATTATTGACCAATACGCGATTGTCCAGTTGTGCCAAAAGCTGGCCGAGCTTTACCACATCGCCTTCTTTTACCGCGATGTAAATAATTTTGCCGGAGGCTTCCGGAACAACATCCACTTGATTGCCGGCCTTTATCTTTCCCGAAATGTTAAGACTGTGGCTTAAGTTTTGCCTAGTGACTATGGTTGTTTTTGGCATGGCCGGACCGCCGGTGAATTTAATTATGGCGATTACTCCAAGTAAGAGCAACAATATTATGGTGGTAATGATTACTCTTTTTTTGGTAAAAATTTTCCGCATATGTTTAACCTTATTTTAAATCAAAACTAAATAATACCACAAATTTATTTGCTATTACTGGGTAAGCGTGTTAGGATTCTCGTGTCTTATGGAGCCCCACGCGCAAGCGCGTGGTACCACTTGGTGACACCGTCCCGCCCTGGCGGGACGGTGGAACTTAGTGGTATGATCCATCCTCCGTAGCAGTAGCAACTGCTACTGCGGAGGACGGGCATGCGCCGCAGCACTAAGTAAACTAATGTAAATACTTGTAAGTTACGAGTATCGCATTCATCCACGGGCAAGCCCGTGGTATTCTGCGAAGGTGCATAAATGTGGATAAGGAGATTGACAATGACAATTTCAATATCGTTGAGCACCAGTTGCTTTACCCCGTCCTTTATGACTTGGAGTAAAGTTGCGGGAGCAAGGATCCCCTCGTGCAAAACTATTCTTCGGTATCTATTTCCGACGCTTGAGTTGACCGAGGCGGCGTCCTTTATTTCTTGTTGGAACAAGCAGAGTAACTCTCCTCATATCGCCGGTTTAGAGGTGAGCCGTTTGCCGCGATCGCGTTATTTTTTTGAGAAGCATCTTGAAGTTTTTAGGCTAATTACCTCGGTTCACGCCTCACCTTTTACCAGTTTTGATTCCCAGTGGAAGAGAGGTCTTAAGGCTTTAAAAAATAGAGATCCCTTGCAAACGCTTATTCAGTGGGGGTTGCCGTGGCTGGGGTTTGGTTTTTCTCCCCGTTTGGCAGTAAATCTGGCTGTGGACATCTACTTTGCCCAGCATGAATTAATACCGCATGAACTAACACCGGTTGTGCTTCACGCTGGTGATTACCAGTATTTAAAGGCCAATGGCCGCCTTGGGGAATTGGGCGGTTTAATTTGTTTGGAATCGGACTGGTGGCCGCGCGGAAGGGAGAGTTCATTTTTGGTCAGCGATCCTTTTGAGATCGCTCGCTTGGCCAAGAATTTGGTTGAGGAGTGCCGCTTTGTGCCGGAGTCGGGCGTTTGCTTAGACACTTCCCGCGCGCAAGTGATGAGTGTTCCGCTTAAAGATGCTTTTGGCGCCTACGGTAACGGATCGCTGATTCGGCATATCCACCTTTGCGCGGCTGTTCCTCACCATCCTTCAGCTCATGGTTTGCCTTTGGGGATTGATTTTCAAAATTGGCCGTGGGATGAGGAGAGCTGGAGCCAATATCAGACATCGCAGGATGAGATTGGCGAGTTCTTGAGGAAAGTAGCAGCGCTTCCCAATCAGATAGGGGTGGTGATTGAACACTCTTTTACCAGTAATCCATTTTCCTCGGTTGTGGCTTTAAGCGATTACACATTGCCTTGGTTGAGGAATCTGAACTTGTGATGTTTTAAGCGGAATGAACCACTCTTTGTTTGGTTCATTCCGCCTATTTGTTACCTTTTCTTAAAAGGCGCGTTATATCCAGGTTATTTTTCTTCCCGCAGTTGAGTAGTTCGCTCGCTGACTGTTTTGTATACAACGCTAATACCCAAATTTGCCGCTAGAATGGTCCAGAAACCGTACGATATCTCACTCTCGGCTCTGTGACCGTAGAAATATACGGCTAATGTATTAGCTGTATACCTTAAATAAACGAGTGGCCTGACGACTCGGAGGAGCCTTTTCGGAGATCCAAAAGCGGTTTTTATTCGATAGAGAGTATCTTCAAACTTACGGCCGGTTCTCCAGGTTTCACTCTCGACAAGCCAAATTTCTAAAATGCTTGTCGACCCATCAAGTTCGATCAGATATTTTGTACTTAGTCTCTCTTTTATATATGAAAAAATATCCTCCCTGGTTAAGGTATCCGTTGGCATCCATTCCTCCTTTGTGATTTTGTGTATTGGAGATCTTGAATAATTATACTACTATATGTGCTAGATGATTAGTTTTACCGGCCTGTCATTCTGAAGGAGCAAATAGCGACTGAAGAATCTTCTTCAATTCTGCCTCTTTCCTGATGAGATCCTTCGTCCCGCCAAAGGCGGGACTCAGGATGACGAGATGAGCTGATTCCGAAAGACGACGGAGAAATAGTCGTCATTCTGAACTCGCCAAAGGCGGGTGAAGAATCTCCTTCAAATGGTTTCCTCGTCATTCCGACCCTGAACAAAGTTGAAGGGGAATATCCCCTTCAGAAGAAAAATTGTATCGTGCCGGAGTGGCGGAATGCTCAATGAGCTCCAAAGAATTTGAATGAAATGATAAATTCTTTGTTGAGCGAACCTGCCTGTCGGCAGGCAGGTTAGTCCCGCCGTAGGCGGGGGCAGACGAATGTTAGTAAAAACTAACAACTTCTAGATCGTGCCGGAGTGGCGGAATGGCAGACGCGCAAGGTTTAGGACCTTGTAACGAAAGTTGTGGGGGTTCAACTCCCCCCTCCGGCACCATGAACCACATTAGGTTCATGGCAAGCCATCCTTCGACAGGCTATTGAAGCTTGATTTTTAAGGCATTTGGATTTGTGCATACTGTTTTAGAATTACAGTCAAAACAACTGTCTGTTGATAATTTTTTATAAAAATTCATCATAAAAGCGCATCTTTTGGGGGATGTAACAGTTAATTCATCATTTGCGGCTAGAAAATATTTGCTTGTTTCAGCAAAATCTTCTGTTGGGTTAACACTGACATCAGTTTCTCGTCGGTTGTATTCAGGATAACCATATCTTGAAGGGAGGGTTTCTTGTTCAGCGCTATCACAATAATAATATTTACTATCCGTCTGTTGGCAAGGGTGTTGACAATTCCCTATATTTGAGCAAACCCACCCGCTTGCTATTAGCCAATCGGTTGATCTTGATACTAATTCTAGTTTTGCATCAATAGAGTGTGTAATTTCGTGAAGAAAAGTTATAGTTGCCTCTTTTGTGTCTTGTATCTCACTGATGTAAAAATTGATTTCCTCTTGACTGGCATTTCCTCCCCCATTACCTTTAAACATCTTTAGTCTTAAGAGCTTGCTGTTAAAAAGATTGGCGTATCCACTATCCAATAGGATTATCTGGCAGACCTCGGTAACTTTCCTCTTCCCTTCCGGAGTCCATGCCGCTTCTTGTGAGTTTATCAAGACAATTGGGCAATTGATGCCGGCAAGTTCTTTATTTTTCTTTGAGATTATGCCGGCTATTAATAAAATGATTAGTAAACTTGCCGCAATAAGCCAAAGTATCTTTTTACTTCCGATCTTTAGTATCATGTTTTTAAACATATTACCGTTTGAGTATAGTCGTCTGTTGTTGTATTTCTCAACGGTTTGGAAAAACAAAAAAGATCGGGAATTACTTTCGTGAGGTTTTTAGTGGGGGGTTGTTTTATTTTTTGACTAATTTAGATGTTGTAAGTTTCTATGAACTTCCTAGTATGTCCTAATACAAGTACAAAAACGAAAGACCTTTTCATATTTTTTCACATACCCCTACATCTACTGATTGGTATTATTCTTGGTTTTGCTCTTGTGCCTTCCCCTTACATTTGGCCATTTATTCTTTCAGGATTATTTATAGATATAGATCATATTATCTACTACCTCCTTTCCACCAAACCTTTTTGTCCCCGTCTTGTTTTGGCAAGAATTTTTTCTGATCATAAAAATCACATTCCCAGGTTTTATATTTTTCATAGCTTTGAATTTTTTATTCTTATTTTTTCTTTATACATAGTATTTTTACATAGTTCTTTAGTTTATTTTATTTTGCTTGGGCTATTTGCTCGTTTTCTTACAGACATCGTTATTTACTTGTTTATATATCGAGGGGATTATCTTCCGTGGTTTCCTTATTTATTCCTACTCTCGCATTTAACGAGGAACAAAAAAGACTAGAGTTACCTAGTCTTTTTTGTTTATTTCACAATAGTTAGTTTAAACCTGCGTTTTACTTATTTCCTTCATAAACTTTTCCACCGCCATTGACCAATTATACCAGTTTGGCGGACAGTATGATTTAGAAAGTTGCCAATGGTCGCGGCCACCCTTTTTTGCCCAACGCTCCCCTAAAGAATTGGATACTTTAGTAATAGCTTCCCCCCAAGAATCAAAATAAATGTATCCTCCACCCCACCCCCAGGCGTTATTAGATCCATCCAACTGGGCTTTACCGAATGACGACTCAATGCCAGAGATAGCGGTCAGCAACCGCCAGTCCAAATCATTCTCGTCGGCCTTTTTTACAAGCAGATCGGTGTGCTCTGCCAGCGGCGAATTTTTACCTTCTAAATATTTGTTTAACCGGACGGCACGATTATCTTGGGAGGCGGTTAGTTCAAAACTAACCGCCGTTTCTTTGAAATTGTAACTTTGTCTAAATTGTGCCTTTGGCACGCTTTTGTTTTTTAAACTGGAAAGGCAAAAAAGGGCGCCAAAAATTGCTCCGGTTAAGGTAATATTTTTGGCTATTTTAAGTCCCAATTTAATTTTGGTTTTACTTATATTTTTCATAATCTTTATTTCCTCCTTAACCCAAAAGCCCTGGATAAACCAGGGCCTTGGGGCTATTGAGGAAAAATATATTCCTTTGTCCTAGCCTCGCCTTTGCCAAGCCAAGCTAGGATATACTACTTATAACACATTTATCAACAATTGTCAACTAAGGGATACTAAAGAGGAAAGATTTAGGCTATGTTGGGGTGAGCATACTGAATCAGAAAACCGATTTATCCATGAGTTACTTGTCTTTCCGTAGCCTCGGCGAAGGAGAAAAAAAGCCCATGGTTTTCTTGGTTGGCGTATAGAGAGTTTAGCCACAGAATGACGGGGGGGGATTTGATTCTTCAGGATGACGGAGAAGCGTCGTCATTCTGAACCCGTTAAAGGCGGGTGAAGAATCTTCATGGAATCCTTCGTCGTTCTAGTTCTCCACAGGATGACGAAGGAATAATGTGGATTAGGTTTGCATTTCTTCCATAAAAAACCGTACTCCTTTTGCCCAGGGGCCACCTTTTCCCAAGCTTGGTGGGCAGTATTTAGGCATGATTGCTTCTGGCGTTGTTAAACCTTGATCAAAGTAGTTCTTCCGCAAGCCTTTTGCCACTGTTTCAATCGACTCTTCCCAACTACCGAAACCTTTTACCTGATCGCCGAAAATTGCCCATCCGAAAGGATTAAAGCTGCCAGCCGGTATTTTTTTACCGGCATTTGACTCCTGCATGGCAATAGCCGGCATTAAGTTCCAGGGAATATTATATTTATCGGCCATAGTGACTAAATAGCGGCCGTATGGCGCCATTGGAGATTGGTGGTAAGCTAAAAATTGCTCAATCACCGCTCCTCTTGCATCGGCGGAACTTAAGTTTTGAGCTGTCGCCCCAAGTACCTTTGGTTGCGAGCTGTAGAAAGAGGACGAGTATTTTTTAGTGGATCTTCTGAAGTTTTGATCGTTGTTAACTGCCAGCAGGCCGCACAAAATAATGACCAGCAAATTAACCCCGGCGAAAAAAGTGAGCGGACTGGCTATAACGATAATCCTTTTTATATTTCTGCTAAACAGTTTTGTTTTTATCATTTGTCTTAAAGCTACCACAAACTTTTTTTGTTTGTCAATTTTGTTCTTTATGCGCAGCTCTGTTTTTTGCTATGCTATATTTATGGATCTTGATATCGCCTACTTTTCCATGGAAATAGCTTTGTCTGATGCAATTCCTAACTACAGCGGCGGTTTGGGAGTTTTGGCTGGCGATGCCCTATTAACCATGGCAGATTTTGGCTACAAAGCGATTGGTATCACTCTTCTTAATGAGCGTGGTTATTACTCCTCGATTTTGAATAACCCTTGGCCAAAGGAGTCTTTGCTCAAAAAATTACCCTTTACCTTGCCGGTTAAAATTGAAGGCCGTGTCGTAATTTGCCAAGTTTGGCAATACGATCTGGTTGGACAGTTTGGTGAGAAAGTAAGTGTCTATCACCTTGATACTAACTCGGAACAAAATAGTGAGTATGACCGCAGTCTTACCAGTTATTTGTACGGTGGAGATTCGCGTTATAGACTCCATCAGGAACAGATTCTGGGTCTTGGCGGTTTTTATCTTCTGGAGAAGCTTGGTTTTCAAGTGGAGAAAACAAGGATTTTTCATCTTAATGAAGGGCACGCCGCTTTTTTTGGTCTGGCTTTATATGATTGGTGTCGCCAGAGATTTCTCTCACACGAAAGCGCATTAGGTTTTCTTGCCACCCGATTGGTATTTACTACTCATACTCCTCTACCGGCCGGACATGATCGGTTTTTAAAAAGCCTTGTTTCTGCTAGCCTTGAACCTCGTTTATTAAAGTTTCTTCCCGAGACGGCTTTTGATCAAGATGAATTGAATATGACTAGATTAGCAATGTTTTACTCCGGTATTGCTACTAGCGTTACTCGCAAGCATCGAGCCCTTACAAAAGAAACTATGCCAATTAATCGCTCTCTGCTTACAGTTACAAATGGAGTTCACCATTTGCGTTGGACTAGTTCATTTTTGGCGGAGCTTTACGATCAGTATTGTCCTTTGTGGCGGCGCAACCCTGCCTTTTTACATTTGGCGGGGCGTATTCCCCCCCAACGTTTGTGGCAGGCTCATCAAAAGGCTAAGCAGAAGTTGTTAACTTGGGCGACACAAAAAAGCGGGGTAACGCTTAATTTAAAACACATAACTTTGGGGTTTGCTAGGCGAATGACTTCATATAAACGACCGTCTCTGCTTTTGAGCCGATTGGACGAACTGTCTCGTTTTGGTTACGAAGTTGGTCCGTTGCAGATAATATTTTCTGGTAAAGCGCATGCCAGCGATAAGGAAGGTAAAGTCCTGATTTTAAAGATTCTAAAAAAGGCAAGCGAATACCAAGATTCGTTAAAAATTGTTTATCTAGAGGATTACGACATGGATAGCGCCGCTAAATTGGTGGCCGGGGTAGATGTATGGGTAAACACACCTTTGCGTCCTTACGAAGCCTCCGGCACTAGCGGGATGAAGGCGGCGCTTAACGGAGTGCCTCATTTTAGCGTTTTGGATGGCTGGTGGGAAGAAGGTTGGGTGGAGGGCGTGACTGGATGGTCTATTGGCTCTCGCCTTTCAGGTATTGGTGTGGAAGATCGGTCTGATCAGGATTACGACGAGGAGGATCTTTATCATAAGCTAGGCAGTGTGATTATGCCTTTGTATTACCATCAGCCAGAACAGTTTGCCAAAATGATGATTAATGTCGTTTCTTTGAACGGCGCTACTTTTACCACTCACCGTATGGTAAATGAGTATGTTTCAAAGATATATTTTCCTCTTAAGAATCGTAAGAGATTTGATGAAATAGAATAATTATGGATTTTGATCGGCTGGCGCGCGATGCAATCAGAACATTTGAGCTTCCAAAACCGAGCAATCCGCCTTTGGTTTTGTATTTTGCCGGAATACCCTGTTCGGGAAAATCAACCCTAACAAAAAAATTGGTCAATATTTTTAACCTTTGCTTGTTTAACGAAGACCAGCTTGTTAAATATCTCACTCCTGATAGAACTTTTACCGACCGTGAGGAGAATTTGATTTTTGGCTTAGTAGAAAAAATTTTTGAACAGCTTTGCCAGCAAAAAATCAGTTGCCTGTTTGACGCTAATGTTTTTTGTTATGAATGGCGAGAGCGCTTTAGAAAAGTAACTATAGACAATAAGGGTGTTCCTGTCTGTATTTTTACTGTTACCCCGGATGATATAAGAGAAAGGCTTAAAAGACATAATGTGTCTTTGACTGGCAATAGTGACGGCGGTTTTGTTATGGATGTTCAACGTCTTCATTACGAAATAAATCGTTTGCAAAAACCACGATTTGGCGAAGAGTTGCTTACTTATGATTCATCAAAAGGTTCTTCGGAGTTGGGACGAATGGTAGCCGGAATAAAGGTTCGTTTGCTTAACGGCAACCAATAACTAATTTTCCATAACAGCCGTCAAATCCGGGTGGGTCAAACTTAAAGAGGCCTTCCCTCACTGCTATTATGTCGTTGATAATTTTTTTGTTGACTTGGCTGTTTTCTAGCCGGTTAGCAATTTCCTCACTCTCCGTTTCCCACAGAGCAGTTTCTCCGTCAAAATTTGAAACCGCCTGCCGGTAAATTTGATTTATCTTTTTGCCGGGTAAGCTAGCCAGTCCGGTGCTGGCGGCGATTACTTCAATTAACGGTACCAGTGTTTGCCAGCTTCTTGTTATTCCGTAAGATTGTCCCCAAACCCTCTCCTTTTCATTTTGCGCTTGGCTTACATGATAAACTCGGTCAAGCACGCCGATAGTTAGCCTTTTTCCACAAATTGGACATTTATATCCCGAGGGGGTTTTATCCGGCGCGCAATAAAAAGGTTGGGTATGGTTTGGTTTTTGGCGATGGCCGGTGAGAAAGTATCTTCCTTCGGCCATATTGAACTCGCATGTTTTTTTTACTTTGTGATTTCTAATAGCTTGAATGATTTTTTTGCAGCTGATTTCTTTTTCAGCTCCCTCCTCCATTTCTAATTTGGTATATTCCCGTCCCAGGCGGTTAAGCGCCCCTGAATGCGCGTCGCTAAAGGAAACAAACGAAAGGTTATCTAACTGCGGTATCATCATTAGCGCTTGAGGGTTGGCTGATAACCCAGTTTCCACGGCGTTAATGCAAGGTAAAAAACTGCCATACAGGTCTTTTAGATTGTTAATTGGGTTGTTGGAACCAAAAGCCCCGTCGGGAGTAAAAATATGGGCAGGAATTACTTCAATATCTGGATCTATTGACTGTAGTTCAAAGAGAAACTTTTCTAACTGCTCAAGAGACTCCGCTTTAACAAAAGGGCGGCCAATGGTGTTTTTTACTTGGTATTTTTTCAATAGTTTGGCTGTTTCTTCACAAGCAGCGAAAGAAGGAAAAAGAACCACATTATGCCAGCTTTTTCTTTTTCCGGTGTCAATTGTACCAAAGAGTGAGCTATCTTCCGGTTGCTGGTATGGAATGGTGAAGATGAGTTCAGTTTGCAGGAGAAAATATTTTTGGGAATACTCCGGCGCTGATAGCAGGCCGTTGTTTAGTGTAAAGCGGTTCTTTAGATATTCCAGCCATTTTGGGAAAAGACAATCGCCAGTTCCGTAAACATCAATACCCTTGAGCCGCATGGCCTTGTATATGTCATCAAAATTTATATCCCCTACCCCGCCCGAGGCGCCGGAGTGAGAATGCAAGTCAACAGTTATTTGCATATTAATAATTTGTAGAGGCGCATAATTGTTATGCGCCTCTACAAATGGGTATTACTTACTCACTAGTCCACAGATTGTCCCACCAGCTATGAGGATTTTGCTCAAAGATATTTACTGCTAACTGGTGTCCTGCGTCAGTTTGGATCTTGAGATACTGTTGACAGCGCCCCTCAAAATCTTCTGGGTGTAGCCAGTCCCATGCTTCTTGGCAGCCATTGCGTCCGTAGATTATGAGCAAAACAATTTGCGCAATATAATCGGCATCTTTCGCCAGTTGAGCTTCAAATGTTTGCTTAGCTCTGAACTCTTCAATTAGTTTCTTCATTGCTGGTGTTAGTTGCTCCCTGTCAACTTTTCCGTAATCCACAGTCGCGTATCTTTTCGCTACCCAGTTATGATCGCCTGTTCTTGCTTCCTCAAGATCGTGAAGAGCTGCCATAGTGGTTGTTTTAAAAATATCAGCGCCTGCTATTTCTGCCAGTAAGAAAGCGATCACGGAAGTAAGATGAGAATGGGCAGCAATCGAATCAGTGGGATCAAATGCCCCCAATGTTTGCTGATGCATTCTCATTATTCGTCTCATACTCTCTGCTTCAAAAACAAGTTTAGCCGCGTCTCGTGTCGAAACCATTTTGTTCTCCTTTCTTCGTTTGTCTTATCTTAGTTTTTATTGATCAAATGGTCAAGGATTCTGAATCGCTTGTCTTTTTCTTGGTGACTAACAGTATCTTCAAATTGCGCGGCAGAGGTGCCCGCTCTTGGGGAATAGCAGGCAATATAGGCTTTGTTAAAGCCTATTTTCTGGCACAGGTCAACCGTATTTCCAAATTGTTCCTCCGTTTCACCGGGAAAACCTACAATAATGTCGGTGGAAATTTGCGAGCCAGGAATTTTGGCCTTTATCTTATCCGCTAAATCTAAATATTCTTCTCTGGTGTACCAGCGATTCATTTTCTTTAGTATTTCATTGTCTCCGGATTGGGCGGGCAGGTGAATTTGCCGGTCAATGTTGGGGTATTTGGCAATAATATCTATCAATTCGTTGGAAAAGTCCCACGGATTAGCGGCGACAAAACTGACTAAATCAAAACCAAGCGCGGCTGCCTCCTCAAGCAAATATGGAAATAGTGTAGGAATTCTCTCTTTTCCCATAAACTTGACTATAATTGGTAAAACCCTTTTGCCGTTTGGCAAAATGTATTCTGTAGAACTTTCCTTGATCAAATCGTTTCCATAGGAATTGACGTTTTGAGCTATTAAAGTTACTTTTTTATAACCATTTTTGTAGGCTTCTTTTGCTTCGTTAATAATACTGGTGAACGGTCTGGATATTTCTTTTCCTCTAGCTAAAGGGACAACACAGTACGAGCAGAAATTATTGCAACCGCTGGCAATGGGAATTAGAGCATGCTCTTTGTTTTGTCGGCAGGGAGTGATTTCTAAACCTATATCTGTTTTATCTAAAAGTTCTACTGTAGGGGTTGCCTGCTTGATCCTTTTAGAAAAATAACCGTTGGGCTGGTTTCTTGCCGCCCCTTCTAGGCAACCAGT
>Ga0210051_1002618_pt1 | contig 18076 bp, 17 predicted proteins | sample CryGey092014_all_FD_185464 | JGI IMG/M metagenome (GOLD analysis project Ga0210051, IMG submission 185464) | Groundwater microbial communities from aquifer - Crystal Geyser CG23_combo_of_CG06-09_8/20/14_all (SPAdes) (version 2) | ecosystem: Environmental > Aquatic > Deep subsurface > Groundwater... | reverse complement strand
GCTACAAGCCTACAGAAGAGGAAATCGCGCGGTTCATTGAGGAGGCAAGGCTTTACGAACGTTCTGTAAGCCGGTTCCAATACCATATTTCAGATGAGGAATTGCGGAAGCCGCTTCAATGGCTACCAGTGGAAGTAACGGGCACAGAGTCTGATCCCGTGGAAGTTTCTTCTTTTCGGAATCTTCCACGCATAGAAACAAACCGTGTTAGAGGTGGAGCCTTACGCGTTGTGAATGATGGAATTGTGGGGCGGTCCTCAAAGGTTTGGGCGATCATAGAAAAACTGGGGATTCAAGGCTGGGATTGGCTCAAAGAAATCCAACAGACATCTAATAAGAAAAAATCCGCTGGATTCATGAAAGACATCATTGCCGGCCGCCCAATATTTTCATTTCCATCCAGACAAGGCGGCTTCCGCTTAAGATATGGTAGGGCGCGAAACACAGGCTTGGCGGCTGTGGGCATCCATCCAGCAACCATGTCTGTGCTTCAAGGTTTTCCAGCTGCGGGCACGCAATTGCGCTTGGAGCTTCCGGGAAAGGGTGGCATTGTGGTTCCGGTTGATGCGATAGAGCTTCCGATCGTTAGGTTAAAGGATGGTTCGGTTGTTCGGGTTTCAGTTCAGAACTTTAGCGAGATAAAAAATAAGATTGAGAAAATTTTGTTTCTAGGCGACATATTGATCAGTTTTGGAGACTTTTTGTATAATAGCAAGCCTCTTGCGCCTTCTGGGTATGTTGAGGAGTGGTGGGTTGAGGACTTGAAGAAAACTGCAATGGAAGAGTTCAATGGAGATTTTAAGAAGGTAGCTGAGGCCACTAAGATTCCACTGGAAAGGCTGAAAAGTTTTTTGGAAAGCCCTTTTGTCGATAAGCCCAACAGCAGCGAAGCAATAGCTCTATCGTCAACCTTACACGTGCCTCTTCATCCATCCTTCATGTTTTTCTGGTCAAATCTTGCGTCACTTGAAGAGCTTGAACTGTTGAGAACATGGCTCGTTGATTCAGAAATAGTATGTGAAGATGGTTTTGTTCGCAGGATTGCTGGAAAAGCGGAGTCAAACGTCAAAAAAGCTATGGAAACAATCTGCTTGCCTCACAAGGTTTTAAATGACAAAATCGTTGTTGAAGATGATGATGCGCATGCGTTTGCGTTTTGCCTAGGTTATGATGTTTCGAATGTGGTCTTTTCTTCTGCGGAATCTGTCTTAGAAGCCGTTGAGATGCTGTCCGGCGTGCCTGTTAGAGAGAAGGCTCCTACCTTTGTGGGTGCCCGGATGGGGCGGCCTGAAAAGGCGAAAAGGCGTGAGATGAAGCCCCTTGTGCATGTACTCTTTCCGGTCGGTTTAGCTGGTGGTTCTCGAAGAGACATTGTTGAGGCGGCTAAGCGAGAACCAGTCTTCGTGGAGGTTGTTAAGCGCAAGTGTCCAGTTTGTAAGACTTATACTCTTAAGATAAAGTGTCCGGCGTGTGGTGCCGAAACCATTCTTGAGAAGGTTTGTCCTAGATGTGGCAGAAGCTTAAAGGGTGATTCATGCCCAGTCTGTAAAGTCTCCGCCAAATCATCTCAAAAACAACCGATCAACTTTAAAGAACTCCTTGAAAACGCAAGAACCAGTCTGGGTGTTTCCGTTCCGAAGATTTTGAAGGGTGTAAAGGGCTTAATTAATGAGTCAAAGACTCCGGAGATTATTGAAAAGGGTGTTTTACGTGTGAAATATGATTTGTCAGTTTATAAGGATGGGACGATTCGTTTTGATGCTACGAATGCTCCTTTGACACATTTTAAGCCTTCTGAAATTGGAGTTTCGATTGAGAAGCTTGGGCAGCTTGGCTACACCTGTGATGTTAATGGTGCACCCTTAACGAATGCAAGTCAGATATGCGAACTTAAAATTCAAGATGTTGTTGTTCCTAGGAAATGTGCGGAGTACTTCATACGGGTTGCAAACTTCATTGACGAGCTTCTGACAAGGGTTTATGGTCTTTCGCCTTACTACAATGTTAAGAATGCGGAAGACCTTGTGGGGCGTTTGATTGTTGGTTTGGCTCCCCACACTTGTGTGGGCATTTTAGGGCGTATCGTGGGCTTCACAAGCTTGAGTGTCTGTTATGCTCATCCAGTTTGGCATTCAGCCAAGAGGCGGGATTGTGATGGCGACGAAGACGCGTTAATGCTTGCATTGGATACTTTGCTTAACTTTTCTCGTGAATATTTGCCTGCACAGATAGGTGGGATAATGGATGCTCCGCTGCTTTTGATGCCTGTGGTTAATACGAAAGAGGTGCAGAGACAGGCTCATGCTGTTGATGTTGCTTGTGCTTACCCAGTTGAGTTTTATGAAAAGACTTGGGAAAATGTGGAAGCCAGACATGTCAACCGCCTCATAGACTTGATTGAGTATAGGCTCGGAACAGAGGCGCAGTTTGAAGGCTTTAGCTACACGACACCTGTTTCAAACATCAATGCTGGGAATCACGAGAGTTCCTATAAGCGGTTTAAGACAATGATTGAAAAGCTGAAAAGTCAGCTTGACTTAGCTGAGAAGATTGAAGCTGTTGACGCTAAAGAAGTAGCCTTAAAAGTTTTGACTACACATTTTATCCGAGATATTGCTGGGAACCTTCGAGCCTTTTCGACGCAGGGCTTTAGGTGCAAGTCATGTAATAGACGTTTTCGACGTTTGCCGCTTCGTGGTAAATGCCCAAGATGTGGTGGGGCGCTTACGTTAACTGTCTATCGAGGTGGAATAGAAAAATACATAGATGCTGCGGAGCATTTGATCGAAAAATATGGGTTGCCACAGTATTATGCTCAAAGGATTTTGCTTGTCAGAGACGAGATTGACTCTTTGTTTGATGGTAATAAGCCTAAGCAAATTAGCCTAGTGGACTTTGTTTAGGGGTGAAACCTTTTTTATGCATAGACACATAATGATTTTTGGTGCGTATGGTTAAGAAAGTTTATCACCCTAATGCTTACTTAGTTGACTATAGAAATGTGAAACCTGGCTTGCGGGCTAGAACCGTCGTATTAAATGCTTTGGAGAGAATCTCCGCTGACGGCAAAGCAATTGCAAAACAGACGGGCCTACATTATGGAGTTGTTATGCATCACCTGAAACTTCTAGAGGCAAGGGGATTAGCTCAACGGAAGGGGAGTAGGCCATCGGTGTGGACGCTTACTGGTTTGGGACAAAAGAGGTTAGAGTGGTGAGATGGCATGCCTCGTAAGAAGTCACAGAAGAAAAGGAAGCGCAAAACCGTTGGCTTAGGAGGAATTGTTGAGCCGGGCGTTGGAGCCTTGTACGTTAGAGGTGCGTGGATGAAAAAGCTGAATGAAATGGGCAAACACAAACGCAAACTAATGAGGAAAAGCCGTAGTAAACGGAAATAGGTTTTCAATGGCGTGTGAGCGTGCGCGAAACTGGATCTATTGTCAAGTTTAAGCAACGTTTTTTTCTTAAAGGCTCTATCTTGTTCTCTGTGTATCTAGACCCCCTTTATATATAGGTTGAATTGGAGGTTTTCTGTTGGAAGGTTCTGTTGCGTTGATGGGGTTGTGTTGCGAATTGAGGCTTGTCGCGGGGCGCGCGTTTTAACGTATTAGAACTGGTTTTTGCTGAATGGTTGGCTGATCTGAAGTATGATGAATCACGGTTGGTGACTTCGCTTTTTCTTTAGGCTTTCAATAACTGACGAAAATTTTCTTTCAGGTTTTCAAAGGAAATTCCCAGTACGTCAATTTTCTCAATGTTCCCTTCACCAAGGCCTCTGTTTACGGCTTCTTGTATGACTGGCATTTTCTCAGGGTTCAAGCCAACAAGAGTTGCTCCAACTGCTTCTACGGCGACTGCGTCTCTTCCAACCAAAAGGATGTTTGTTTTTGTTCTGTATTGGGTGCTGTTTGGTCCAGCATGCGGCCTGGCTCCTGCTTCGTGATATGTGTATGTGCCGTCTAGAACAGCGAGGTTTATTCCGCCTATTGCTTCATAGGCGTCGAGGAGGACTGTCTCCAGTTTCTTGTGGAACCTCGCTTTTTTTGCGTCTGGAATCAAGCCCATGAGGTTTTTCAATATGCTTCCTACTTCATATCCGCGTAGCACGTGGGTGCTTACGAAGACGTTGGGTTTAAAAAGTATATGTGAGAAGCCCATTTCTTCGTCAGCAATCTTAACCGTTCTTGTATCTGTGTCGTCTGAGAGATTGAAGGGCACAACTCTTTCGGTGAACAGTTTTTTCCAGATTTGAAGCCTTTCTGTGCCCGTTCCTTTGTAGTTGTCTGACTCGGCTAGGAAAATCTGTGGGGTCTGGTTGAAGTTGTTAATGATTGCATCAACTACGTTGACTGTGGAGTGAGTTTGTGCTTTATGATTGAAAACTCCTACTTTGATGACGACAGGTCTCTTCTTTGTGTTCAAGTCGTCTATGTTTCCGATGAGTTTAAGCGCTCTTTCAAAAGATTGTTGAACGTCTACATCAAACTTGACTATAGCAACCTTTGATGTCACATCTGTCACCTGCAACTCAAATAAACATGCTAACTCGTTTTTTAGGCTTTCTGGCTTCTGCAAGAATTCTAGACTCTGGTCTTCTGGACGTTAGAGGGGAGCTATATATAGGGTGTGCAGTTGAGATTTCGAAAACTGTGGTTTTCAATGTTGAAATTTAGACTTCAAGATTGAGTCATGGAGGTTTAGGTGATGAGAATGACCAAATGGTTTAAAGCCTAAGTGAACGTTTTTTCTGGGGGAGTTTGTGTTGGAGTGGGGATAGTAAAAGAGTTTGGGACTGATTTGGAGTTAAAGACGCTTTACTATGTTTATTTTGGTATTGTGTTGTTGGCTGGTTTTCTTTGGTGGCTGATTCCTGTTGTCGTCTTTGTCGTGCTTTCATTTGAGCCGTGGATTGGAGTTACAGTTGCTCTGTCATGTTTCGTTCCGCTTCTCATTGCAACGGGAATTACCTCATACTGGATTCCTAAGTTTCATTCTTCAATAACTTATGTCTTAGAGGATGACAAGATTACGGTTACGAAAGGTGTGTGGTGGAAGACTAGGAGTTTTGTGCCCTACAACCGCATAACCAACATTAGCATTTATCAAGGTCCGATTTCTAGGCATTATGGTTTGGGTAAGCTTTCGATTCAAACTGCAGGCTTCTCCGGGACAAGCAGCAGTGGTGCTAAAGTGGCAGAAGCTGTAATTTTTGGAGTGAAGAACTTTGAAGAAATAAAAGACGTAATAATCAACTTCGTTAGAGGAATAAGACCAGAAGCGGTAGAAGCAGAAGCCGAACTCAAGCCTTCAAAGGATATGAACCAGCAAATTCTAGCAGAACTGCGCAAAATAAGAAAGACCCTACAGAAATAAGCGCGCGAGAATATTCTTGTATGTAAATGACTTTGCAACCCCCGACAGTTAGCGCTATAATATGGAAAGCCACCAACCGATAAGGTGGAAAGAACCGATGTCCCTAATTCTTTTCTCGTTATAATTGGGTTTGTCTTCTAGCCCTTAGGGAGAAGCGATTCCTGGGACTTTTGGAAACGGCACTGCTTCCCAGATGGTTTTCAAGCCGCAGATCCATCTTGTCAATCTTTCAACACCAATCCCGAACCCAACAGAAGGAGGAACACCTTCCCTAAGCATCTGCAAATACCAACCATACTCTTCAGGGTCCACACCAGTCAGCTTCATTCTCTTCAATACCCCATTGTACGTGTGCTCTCTCTCCCCTCCAGATATAGCTTCACCAAAACCCTCAGGATAGAGCATGTCAAAATCCCTCAATATCCCAGGCCTGACGGGATCTTCTCTGTCGTAGAATCCCCTAGACACCAGTGGATAATCGTAGATAAAGAACGGTTCATCATGCATGGCGGATAAAGCTGCTTCCGCATCCCAAGGAATCTCCTCCACATAACTAGCCATGTGTCCGTTCGATCTTGCCAATTCAACAGCTTGCTTGTGGGTTAGTCTTTTGAAAGGACCATGCACTTCTTTAAGTTTCCTTCCTAACCCTTTCAGTTCTTCGCTGCATTTTTCCTTTATATCTTTCACCACCGACGTCAACAGTCTTTCCGCCAAAGTCATAGCATCCTCATAACTTGCATAGACCATCTCAAGATCGATCTGCCTGAACTCAGCCAGATGCCTAGTGGTTTTCACGCTTTCAACGGGCTCTAAACGAATGTTTGGCGATAAAGCAAATATCCTTTTGAACGAAGAGATCATCATCTGTTTGTAGAGGATCATGCTACTCATAATTTTGAATGGTGCGCCGTAGTATTGAATGGAAGCTTGTTTTGCCCCCCTTATTCCGGGGTCAGTTGCTGGACCAATGATGGGTGCCAGTATCTCTATGAAGCCCTCTTTTCTTAAGAAGTCCCTTAACGAAGTGAGGATTTGGTCTTGAACTTTTAGGACCAGTTTCATCTGGGGGTGTCTTAAGGCAAGATACCTAAACCTAACAGATTCCAGTGAACTCGGGTCTTGTGGTTCCATAAAGAATGTAATGGCTTTTATCTTGATAAATTTATTCCGAACAATAGTGTAAAAAACTCGAAATAGCACAAGATTTTTATGTTTAGGATTGTAAAAATTACAGCATGCAATCGCTAGATGAAAGAGATATAAAAATACTGAAGCTACTGCAAAAAAACTGCAGAATGACAGCGAAGGAAATAGCCAAAAAAATCGGCAGCCCCATAACCACGGTTTACGCAAAGATAAAAAGGATGGAAGAGCTCGGCGTAATAAAACAGTACAAGGCTATCTTAAATTCAAAGAAACTCGACAAAGGAGCAGCAGCTTTCATTCTAACTTCATTCGTGTATCGACCGGGAGGCAGAGAAAAACCATTATCGCAGAGAGACGTGGCAAAACAGATCGCTGCATTCCCAGAAGTACAAGAAGTACACATAATTACTGGAGGTTGGGACATTCTCATCAAAGTTAAGGCTGACCACGTTGACACTTTGGGAAAGTTTGTCATGGACAAATTGAGGATTGTTGAGGGAATAGAGAACACTTTGAGTTGCATAGTTTACGAGACAGTGAAAGAAACAACCGACGTATTCACCTAAAAACATTCCTAGGGCTTCGAGATTTCTGCAGGCGATCTTAAAAGGTGCATTGGCAGGGTGAGTGTCCACATTTTGGACATTTATTATCGTACTTGTTTAAGGCTGCCTTTTCAAGGTCTACGTCCGTGACGTTTGCAAGCGAAGCCAACCATGCAATGACGTCTGCAAACTCGTTTTCCAATGCCTCTTTATCATCCATTTTCAATGCCTCCCTCAGTTCTTTCACTTCATCCACAAGCCAATCAAACGTTCCAGCTACTCCACGTTCAGAATCTCTATGAAAATATATACTCTGCATCATCTTCTGAAATTCACGTATATGCACACTTCTTCACCACACGCTGTTTGAAAATGTATAAGCGATATTTAAGATAAACAACAATACAAGCTTCCAATGCAGGTGAAAGAATGACTTTGTCATTTTTCATCGACTTCTCCAATCATCCTTGGAAATCAGGACCTGAAATCTTCGGATGCAAATTCAAGTACTAACAGAAGACAGGCATGTAACTTAAGAAAATCCCGAAACCAAATAGAAGGTCCATCTGTTCCTTCTTAAAATGTTCAATCTTAGACATTGGAAAAGAGCGTTAGCGGATTTTTACGTATTTGTATGCTTCTGTCGCGTTCTCGAAGCAATAATGCACTCTTTGATAACCCTTTCTAAAAGCCATTACATCTGCTTTCACTTTATCTGGCGGTTCCTTGTCCATTATTACGCGTTTAATGAATTCCGCTATTTCAGTCATTTCAGACTCTTTCATCCCAAGCCTCGTAATCTCAGACACGCCGAGTCTTATGCCGCCTGGATGCATGAAATGCCTTCCCTCCTTAATATCCCACGGCAACAAGTTTCTGTTAATTATCACGTTCGCCTTTTCCAGAGTTTCTTCAATGGTCCCTCCATCGCCCTGCTTCGTTATATCTATTAACATCACGTGAGACTGTGTGAAACCCTTGTGTTCCGCCAAAACATTAAATCCCCTTTCATAAAGCGCTTGAGCCAGTGCCTTCGCGTTTTTCACTATCTGGCTTGTGTATTTTTTTCCGAATTCAAGTAATTCCGCACACGCTATTGTGACGCCTGCAACCGCATGCAAATGATGATTACTTAGCATTCCTGGAAAAGCTGCACGCTTTATCTTGTCCGCGTATTTGTCCCACGACAAAACTCCGCCATGTTGAGGCCCAAAAAACGTTTTATGCGTGCTTAAGGTGACAACGTCAGCTCCCTCTCTAAGCGGGTCTTGAAACTGTCCTCCACCTAACAATCCAGCCACGTGAGCAGCGTCGTATCCTACGGTTGCGCCAACCGAGTGAATGGTGTCAGCTAACTCTTTGACTGGATGAGGAAACGGGAAAACACTTGCGCCAAACATAACAAGCTTAGGCGGTCTGCCCTCTGCTACGAGCTTTTGAATCTTGCTTTTCGCCCTGTCCACATCAATGTTTAATTCCTTATAGTCTAAAGGTAAATATTCAACTACTAAACCATGCACTGCTCCTGCTGTGCCCCCGAGCTTCTTCTTGCCCATTGTGATGTGTCCGCCGGCTGGAATTGACAGTGCCATCATAGTGTCGCCTGGTTCTGTAAAAGCCGTGTAGACTACGAGATTTGCAACAACTCCTGAAATGGGTCTAACGTCTACAAACTCCGCGTTGAAAAGCTTCTTCATGAGTTCGATGCATTTGAACTCCACTTGGTCTATGAAGTGGCAGCCAGCATAAACACGTTCTCCAGGCCATCCCTCAGCATAACGGTTTCCGAAGTCCGTTGTAAGAGTTTCACGTACCGCTGGACTCGGAACGTTTTCGCTTGCTATAAGTGGGATGCACTCTTGAAACAATTTGTGATGTTGTTGGAGAAGGTCGAACACGTGATTATAGTCATCTTGAGGAGTTGCCATTTCAACACCTTCTTACATCACACTATCATTCCTTCAAAGATAAAAACTCTTTGAAGAGCAAACATTAATAATGTGGATAAGATACGATTTAATTGTTAAACTCAAAAGGGGTTTCAAGAAAATGAGTAAGAAAAAGAAAAAGAAGGAATCGCCAATGCCGGCTGCAAGTGCAGGCTTACTCAGATTTTTTGAAGAGGAAACTGAAGGCGTCAAAGTTAGACCCGAACTACTTATGGGTTTGGCAGTAGCATTAATAGTCGTATGTGTTCTAGCGCAAATATTCTTCTAAACTGATGACTTTAACGGCGAGAAGAGATATGCAGAATTTCTATTCTCTGAACAGAGTTAAGATGAACAAATATTTCGCTTCTCTCTTCTCTGCTCGCAACTTGAGGTATAGGCTGAGCAATAGTTGCACGCAGTATGACGGCTTCCGCATCTGAAAGCCATATCCCCGGCGGCTCTCTGGTGACTGCCGCCAAGCTTCCCTCAAAACCATAAGAAGAATCCAGAATCACCCGTATATTTTTACCTAAGCTTTTCTCAAGCATGTGAAATATTGTTGGTGGTAGACTTTGTTCTGGCATAGCTTTCGCAAAGTCCTAGATTGGCGTTCGAGAATAAAACAGTTGCCCTTCTGAGAGAACATTAAAACGTTATGTAAAGGCATTCTGGTCCATGCCTTGTGTTGTCCTAATTTTTAAGTGTTTATGTTAAAACCGTTAAGCCGTTGAATGTAGTGATTATTTTAAGAGTGTTCTTAAACAATCAGTAACGTTTATGTCGTTTTTCACGACAATTTAATATGCTTGGTATTCTCTGATAGAAACTCATCTGAGATGATGCGTGTGGCTGTTGAGGATTCGTTGAACCAGTCCATGGATAAAGTAGTTAAACATTATTCATCATTATTTGAGCTTCCGTCATACGTAAAAGTGCTTTTACTTCTTGCCTTATCATGTTTGGGCGCAGGAATCATCTCCGCAATTACCTTTTTCCCTCCATTTGAGGCGCTGGTTTACGGATTATTTCTAGGTTTTTCCCTATTCACTGTAAACTTGATTTTTGACTATATTGTGAGCAAGTTGATCTTAGGGCAAGACCCGATTTATGACGTTAGAAGAACTGCAGCGCTTTCTCTTTTCTGCTGGGGTTTATGGATTTTGTTTATTCTTGTAGGCGTTGCTCTTGGAATGCTGGTTAAGCTTTGTCTTCTAGGGTTTTCAGCCGTGCTAATCTTGCGTCTAACCGTGTTTAACTCAACATCCTCCACGGGCTCTAAACGACTTCTAGCGGCTTCTCTTCTTCAGCCTTTTCCTTGCATAATTCCGTTTTTGCTGTTTTGGGCAGAAGTCGATTACTTTCTCATATCTCTATTCATCATTTTTTCAACGGTTATAAGTGTTCTTTCAAGTTTCTCTTTCATTTCTTTATTGAACCGCGTAGGCGAGCAAACACTAAAAATTCCTTCCTTGTCTCTTTTCAAGGCTTTTTTGATTAACTGGATAGTGGGCTTAAACGCTCCGTTTGAGGAATTTCTTGAAAAGTTGGGCGAAGAACAAGATGTTAAAATTTCCTTGATGAAGTTTGATGCGTCCAAACCAAAAGCAGTTATAGTTGTTCCCTTCGTTCATCCCGGCCCATTCAAAAACATTGGGAGCAGTCTTTTGCCATCCATGCTTAAAACCACATTAGAAAACGAACTTAACTGTGTTGCGTGTGTTCCTCACGGCTTGCTTGGCCATGAGTTTGACTTGTCTTCTCAGTTTCAAAACCAGAAAATACTCAATTGTGTCGTGGAGTCCTCGAACTTTAAGGCTTCAGAAACACAAGCAACACCCTTTATTAAGATTAGCAACGGTTGGGCTACTACATGCTGCCAAGTTTTCGGCAAATTTGCCTTCCTTTCATTTACTCTCGCACCCGAAACAACCGAAGACTTGCCAGAAGAATTAGGGCTGTTTGTTCAAGAAGAAGCAAGAAAGCATGGACTAACCCACTGCGCTGTTGTTAACGCTCATAACAGCATTAACGGAACAATAAGCAGACGAGAAGCTTTGAACGCGTTGAAAGCAACTGCAGCCAAATGTTTAGAGCAAACCGCCTCTTTGAAACGTTTGTCCTTTGAAGTTGGTGCTGCCACTGTTATGCCAAAGGGGTTCAGTCTCCAAGATGGTATGGGACCTGGCGGCATCACTGTGATCGTGGTCAAGGTTGGCGAACAGAAAACTGCTTATGTGGTTGTCGACGGCAACAACATGGTTTCAGGGCTGCGTGAAAAGATTCTTTTAACTCTCAAATCCATGGGCATAAGTGAAGGCGAGGTTTTCACAACAGACACTCACGCAGTAAATGCCGTAATATTAAGCAAGCGTGGATACCATCCAATAGGCGAAGCCATAGATCATGAAAAATTGATTGGCTACATTAAAAGAGCAACGCTTGTCGCTGTATCTGATTTAGAAGGTGCAAAGGCTGGGGCACGCAGCATAACCGTTCCTAACGTCAAGGTTATTGGAGAGAAAAAACTGGAAACATTATGCCTCCTTACAGACAGAACCCTTCAAAAAGCAAAAAAGACTGTTATCCCAATTTTTGCGACTGCTAGTTTACTTTTAATGTTACTTTTGATGTTTGTTTAACCCAACGCTAATAAGCTCGAAGTGTTCAAATTTCATTTCTTAATGGAAGGAAGAAGCCTTGCTTAAAGAGATTAGAATCCACGGTCGCGGCGGACAAGGAGCAGTTACTGCTGCACAATTGTTGGCTCACGCCGCTTTTCTTGAGGGCAAATGGGTTCAAGCCTTTCCATATTTCGGAGCGGAACGACGAGGCGCTCCAGTAAAAGCCTTCGTAAGAATAAGTGATGAACCCATACTTATGCACAGCCAAATTTACGATCCAGACTATGTGATAATTCTATCTCCTGAACTTACACGAATTGTGAATGTAACCGAAGGCTTGAAAAAAGACGGTCTTATTCTCATGAACACAACAAAAAAGCCTGAAGAGACTAATTTGAACGGTCAGCGAATAGCCACTGTTGACGCAACTGGAATTGCAATTGAATTAGGACTGCTTGTCGCTGGATTTCCAGTTGTTAACACGGCGATTGTAGGGGCATTTGCTAAAGCAACAGGCGAAATTAAGCTGGAGAGCTTTCTAAAAACCATAACAGAAACTTGGTCTGGAAGTGCTGGAGAGAAAAACGCTAAGGCAGCTGAACTTGCTTATGAACGATTAATAAAAGAATGGTGAAATTAATGGTTGTTGTCCCAAAAACCCGAAAAGAAATGCCCGTGACAACATTATCTGTTCCAACAATCGGCAGCGCGGGAAAAACTGGTTTTTGGAGAGATTTTCGCCCCGTAGTCGACTATTCAAAATGTACGGGGTGCACGCTTTGCTGGATTTACTGCCCAGACGGAGCCATAACGCGTCAGGAAGACGATTCTCCAAAAATAGATTATGACTACTGCAAAGGTTGCGGGATATGCGCTAACGAGTGCCCCGTAAAAGCAATAACTATGCAACGAGAGGGGGAATAAGATGGCACAAACTGTGATCGACACGGCGAATCACATTGCAGCTTACGCTGCAAAAGCTGCAAGGGTCCAAGTTATCGCTGCCTATCCGATAACGCCGCAAACGTCGATAGTTGAGAGAATAGCTGAGTTGGTTGAAAACGGAGAATTGGACGCTGAATACGTCCGTGTGGAATCTGAACACAGTGCTATGTCAGCGTGTATTGGTGCGGCAGCTGCTGGGGTTAGAACTTTCACGGCAACTGCGTCTCACGGGTTAGTACTTATGCATGAGCCTTTGCATTGGGCTTCAGGTTCACGACTCCCAATAGTTATGCCTGTTGTTAATCGTACCTTGGGACCTGGTTGGAACATTTGGGCTGACTATACCGATTCTATGTCTCAGCGGGACACTGGCTGGTTGCAGTTTTATTGTGCAGATAATCAAGAGGTTTTCGACACCATAATTCAAGCCTATAAACTCTGCGAGGATGAACGAGTCCTCCTGCCAGTTATGATATGTCTTGAGGCTTTCATTCTGTCACACACTTACATGCCTGTGAGAATTCCAGATCAAGACAAGATTGATGACTTTTTACCGCCTTACAAGCCTAAATGGTTCTTAGACATTGACAACCCGCTGTCACATGCAAACATAGTTTCACCCGAATGGTACATGGAATTCCGTTACATGATGCAAGAAGCCATGGAAAACGCTAAGCAGCTTATCCCAAAAATTGACAAAGAGTATGGCAAATACTTTGGTTTTGAACATGGTGGATTGATTGACAAGTACAAATGTGAAGATGCAGATTTGATACTGCTGACTATGGGAACCATTGGAAGCGAATCCAAAATAGCTGTGGACAACCTACGCAAGGAAGGCTTAAACGTGGGTTCAGCGAGAGTTCGAGTTTTCCGTCCATTTCCAAAGGAAGAAATTAGAAAACTTGCGGAAAACACACAAATGTTTACAACAATAGACCGTGGCATATCTTTTGGGATGGAAGGATTCCTTGCTGAAGAAACGAAGGCTTCACTTTGTAATCAAGAGGACCAGCCGTTGATTGCAGGTTTTATTGCAGGCTTGGGAGGGAGGGATGTAACGTTCAAGAATATCGAAAAGATTGCTAAAAAATCAGCGGAATGGATGCGGAGAGGTAGAGTTGAAAAGGAAACGGTATGGGTTGATTTAAGGGAGTGAAGATGATGGTTTCAATAAAGGGGCTTCCAAAAGAGGAGTATCTGCTTAAGGGTCATATTGCATGTGCTGGTTGCGGTCCAGCAATCGGGCTTCGTTTACTCTTTAAGGCTTTAGGAAACAAGGTAATTTTGGTTGTCCCAGCATGTTGCTCGTCAGTTATTCCAGGGCCCTATCCCTACACTTCTTTTGCGGTGCCTGTTCAAAACATAATATTTGAAGCAACGGGTGCTACAGCGTCTGGTGTTGTTGCAGCTTTGCGTAGAAAAGGTGTTAAAGATGTGACGGTTGTTGGCTGGGCTGGGGATGGCGGAACGTTCGACATAGGCATACAGGCTTTGTCTGGAGCAGCTGAAAGGGGAACAAACTTCATTTACATTTGTTATGATAACGAGGCTTATGGCAACACAGGGGTGCAAAGAAGCGGTGCAACACCTTATGGTGCATGGACCACTACAACTCCTACTGGAAAAAGAGAACGTAAGAAAGATATGCCCTTCATTATGGCTGCTCACAGAATACCGTATATTGCGACAGCTTGTCCATCGTACCCTCTAGACTTTGTGAATAAGCTTAGAAAAGCAAAGGCGATTGAAGGGACAAAATTCATTCATTTGCTGGCGCCGTGTCCAACTGGTTGGCGTTACGATACAAGCAAGACTGTGGAGATTGGGCGTCTTGCAGTTCAGACGGGTATGTGGGCGCTTTTTGAAATTGAGTATGGCAAGTTTAAACTTAATCCTCCAAGCGACCGGCTGATTGAAAAGACAAGACGAAAACCAGTTAAGGAATACTTGAGTTTGCAAGGTAGATTCCGCAAATTAACTGATGATGGCATTGAAAAAAAACAGAAATGGATAGATGAAGACTGGGAACGATACCATAAACTGGTATCCAACAGTACGTCTGATTCAGCACTACACGGAAAGATATGAGTCCAAAAATTACCGTATAGTCCATATTGCAACATCTTCCGCTATTAGTTGACTAAAAGGAAGGTATAACATGGCAGAAGACAAACCAGAAGAGAAACCAACCGAAAAAGCTGTTAAAGAGGAAAAACCAACCGAAGCACCACAAACTCGACAATCCAGTGAAAACACAGTGTTTGTCGGTGGAAAACCAGTGATGAACTACGTGATGGCTTGCTTAACCTTGTTTAATTCCGGCGGCAAAAAGTTGTTTTGAAGGCTAGGGGACGGGCAATCAGCAGAGCAGTTGACTCAGTGGAATTGTTAAGACGTGTCTTCCTAAAAGACCTAAAACTACAAAGGCATCGCCATAGGCACAGAGCAAGTCACAGGGAGAGAGGGCCAAACAAGAAGTGTTTCAACGATTGGGTTGAAAGGACCAAACCATAAGGTTCGTTGATCCTCTAGGCATCGTTTGAAGCCAACAGCGAGAACATGCTACTTCGTACCATAGACGTTTTCTCACATTGCTTTCTGAAGAGCAGTAGAGATAGTTATATAAAACTGTCTTTCCTAATCGTTAGTCTCCGAAAGTGAAGAAAAATGAGTGCTTATCCAAAAATAATTGTTACTCCCCCAGGCCCTAAAGCCAGAGAACTTGTCAAAAGAGATGAGAACGTGATTTCACCGTCTTATGGGCGGTTTTACCCGCTTGTTGTCGAATCGGGAAGAGGCTGCATAGTGAGGGACGTGGACGGAAACGAATACATAGACTTCAACTCGGGTCTAGTGTGCCTAAGTGTCGGTCATAGTCATCCTAAGGTGGTTGCAGCCATAAAAAATCAATGCGACCGTTTCTTGCATTATTCAAACACTGACTTTTTCTACGCTGAAGTTGTCAACCTCGCGGAAAAACTTGCTGAAATTACACCTGGAAACTTTGACAAAAAAGTTTATTTCGGCAACAGTGGAGCCGAGTCGGTTGAAGCAGCCGTCAAGCTTGCAAAGTGGCACACACGCAAACAGCGATTTATCAGCTTCATAAGCGCCTTTCACGGACGTACAATCGGAGCCTTATCCTTCACTGCAAGCAAGCCAACTCAGAGGAGATACTTCTTCCCTCTGATGCCAGGTGTCACCCATGTACCATACCCCTACTGTTACCGCTGTCCCTTCAAACTAACTTATCCCGACTGCCACTACTGGTGCATAGACTTCATCGACGAATTTGTTCTACATAAGTATGTACCTCCTGAAGAAGTTGCTGCAATAGTCTTCGAGCCAATTCAAGGCGAAGGCGGATACGTTGTCCCTCCACCCGGATACTTCCAGCGGCTGAAGAAACTTGCTGACAAGTACGGTATACTGCTTATAGACGATGAGGTGCAAGCTGGCATGGGAAGAACCGGAAAATGGTTTGCAATTGAACACTGGGGTGTTGAGCCTGACATTTTATGCAGTGCCAAGGCATTAGCCTCTGGACTACCACTAGGCGCAACTATTGCCAAATCAACAATTATGGACTGGGTTGGCGGCTCTCATGCAAGCACGTTCGGCGGTAACCCTCTTTCATGCGTTGCGGCAAACGCGGTTATCGATGTCACAAGGGAAGAAAAACTTCTTGGAAACGCAACCGTGCAAGGTGCTTACATTATGAAGCGGCTTGAAGAATTGAAACAGCAAACAGAAATTGTAGGCGATGTAAGAGGCAAGGGCTTGATGATAGGCATGGAAATCGTGGAAAACAAAGAAACTAAGAAACCAGCACCTAAGAAGGCGGCGGAAATCATGAAACGCTCGTGGAAACGCGGAGTCGCCGTCATCACATGCGGGTCCTCAACAATCAGAATTGCGCCACCACTTAACATTACTAGAGAGCTTGTTGATGCGGCATTAGAAATACTTGGAGATGTCGTAAAAGAGGTTGAAAGGGAAGGTTAAGTCCAACAGCGTGTTTACATGGAAATCCGAAGACTGACAATAAACGACTACGAAGAAATTGTGAGGCTTTGGTCTAGGGCGAAATTACCCTTTAAACCAAAGGGAAGAGACCACAGAGAAGCAATAGCAGTAGAAATGAAGGCAAACCCTGACTTCTTCCTAGGAGCCTTTGAGGACAACAGTCTTATCGGCACAGTTATCATAACATGTGACGTACGAAAAGGCTGGATAAACCGCTTAGCTGTAGACCCAGATCATAGGCATCGCGGAATCGCTAAGGCTTTAATTGTTGAATCCGAAAGAACACTCAGAAAGCACGGCATTAAAATTTTCTGTGCCTTGATTGAAGATTACAATGCTACATCAAAGAAGCTGTTTAAGGAATGCGGCTATGTTGGGCATCATGATATAACCTATTTTAGCAAAAGGGACAGCGACGAGATTTAGCCTGCTTTTCTGCTCACTAATAGAAAATGTTCAGAACTGCCGACAATTGATGGATGTGTGCAAGTTTCAAGCAGAATTTCCATCCACATTTTCCACTTTTCCTGGTCCTTGTGAAGTTTGTTCGTCTCCTTTCTATGATGGGAAGAAAGCCCTTCCAAACCCGCTATCTCCAATATCTCTACCTCCTGTTTTTCAAAGAGTTCGCATAATTCTTCTGGTAGGAACCAGTGTGCCGCGGTAAACCCTTCTCCTTGGAGGCCTGGAACGCAGTCGCCAACCTTCCAATGATGTTTTGCATATTGCATTTCATGTGGGAACGCGACTAGTATGCTCTTTAGCAGACCAATGCGACTAATGACAGAGACAAAAATTGGTGCTTCTTTTTTAGCAACGCGTACAAGTTCCTTTGCAGCTTTTTTCCTTTGTTTAGCGTTCAATAAATGACATAGAGGGCCTCCTAAACACAACACGGCGTCAAATCTTTCGTTCGGAAACATGGAGAAGTCTTCCACAGAGCCTTGCACAAACTGCTTGACTTTTCTCAAAACACCAGCTCGCCTTACTTTCTTTTTTGCGAGTTCTAGCATTTCTGGTACAAGGTCTAACAAGACGACATCGTAGCCTCTTTTTGCTAATTCAATTGTGTATCTGCCGGGTCCTGCACCAGCATCCAGAACCAAACTGCGTTTCGGCAAATACTCTTCAAGAAAATGCATAGTAACGATAAACTCGATTTTGTGGTATGGATCTTGTCGTAAACGTCGCCATTCACTACGAGCTGTTTTCTTAAACCATTCCTTAACCATTTCTCCAATTCGTTTGTCATCAATTTCCATTTGTTCACACATCAACCCTTTTGCTGGGCTGAGATATTTGAGTTGCCAAAACGGGAAAATTAGGCTTCTCTTTCCTCAGGTTTAGGTTCACGCATGTAAAAGGCTATTAGAAGAACTGATGGAACAATGAGAATTGGCATGAGAAGAAACGGGAGCTGTGGAGATACGCGATCATACAACAGTCCACCTATTATTCCGCCAATAGCCATGAATATGTAAGCG
>Ga0210051_1002616_pt1 | contig 18078 bp, 20 predicted proteins | sample CryGey092014_all_FD_185464 | JGI IMG/M metagenome (GOLD analysis project Ga0210051, IMG submission 185464) | Groundwater microbial communities from aquifer - Crystal Geyser CG23_combo_of_CG06-09_8/20/14_all (SPAdes) (version 2) | ecosystem: Environmental > Aquatic > Deep subsurface > Groundwater... | reverse complement strand
GATCGTCCATCTCATATCGAATGTTGATTCCCTTGAACATCGGTCTCTCTTGGTTTTCCCAGTTTCTCCGCTCCAGACGTTTCTCAATTTTTCTCTTGCGCTTGCCCAGTATTTTGTGGTTTAATTTTTTCACTCGAAATGCTCCTTTCTGATTGGCGTTGGTTTTTTGACAAAACTATCATAGCCTTATCTGGAGGGCATTTCGAGTACTTTTTCACTTTCTCCCAAAATAATTACACTTGTTTAGGGACTAGAAGACTTTCTAACGGGGTTTACGGAAACAGCTGAATTGATATCTCCCTTGAAAAAACTCCTTCACTTAAGCTATAAGAAATAGTGATAGTTGCCTAATGCATTTGCCCTCTCCACTATCACGAAGTTAAATAGATTTACCAATTATATGCATCTAACGAGGCGATCCGGGCGACTCATTACACTCGCGGCTGATCATCGGGTTCGGGGGGACAAAAAGAAAAAAATCCTCCCCGCCGAACGTGCGGCGCTGAGCTTCGCTCGATATGAATTCATACCTACCCTTGACAAATGTAACCTGTAGGGTTACAGATATATATACTCTATGATTAGATCCTTCAAACATAAGGGTCTTGAAGACTTCTTTTATACAGGAAAGAAGAAAGGCATAAAACCTCAACACGCTGACCGGCTTGAGAGAATTCTTGACAGGTTAAATGCTGCAAATGAAATAAAGGACATGAATTATCCTGGTTCTAACCTGCATAAACTGGCAGGTGACAAGAAAGACCAATATGCCGTAAAGGTTTCTGGAAATTGGAGGGTTTTTTTCGAGTTTATTGAGGGCGATGCCTATATTGTCGATTACGACGATTATCACTGAGAGGTGAAGACATGAGAAGAATGGAGAGACAACCAACGCACCCAGGGAAGATTATAAGAGAAGATTACTTAAAACCTTTATCAATGACTATTAACGAGTTCGCATCGGTTCTCGGTATTTCAAGGAAAACATTATCAAAAATTATAAATGAAAGAGGAGCTATTACTCCGGATATGGCGCTTCGTTTATCGCGTGCTTTTAACACTACCCCTGATTTTTGGCTTAATTTGCAAAAGAATTACGATTTGTGGCAGGCAGAGCACTCATCGAATGAATGGCAGAGGGTAAAACCTCTTTCTCCTCAATTGATCCGTTCTCATTTATGAGAAACAGCGAACAAATCGCTCAAGAAGACACGGTAAAATGCTGCTGCGCCCCTTAGTTCTCGCGTCCGGCGGGGACAAAAAGAAATAACCATCCCCACCGACCGCTCATCTACAATTCTTGAATATATTTGTCAGTGATGGCTTGTAAGTGTACTCTTCCGACTTTTTATGAGATGGTGAACCATGATTGGGCCGCATTTTTTACGGAAACAGCTGAATTGATATCTCCCTTGAAAAAACTCCTTCACTTAAGCTATAAAAATAGTCATAGCTGCCTAATACATTTGCTATCACTATCACAAGACGAGAAACAATGAAGGCAAATGGTCAAATTAAGAATCTGGCAAATGGAGCCCCACGGGCAAGCCCGTGGTCCCAAAAACCATACCCACCTACGCCAAGGCTTCGGTGGGTCATCCGCCGATCAGCGAAATCCGCCGAAGCATGACACAATCATCGCTTACGGAGATTCTATCCGGAGTTACGCATTCCTCCACGGCCAAGGCCGTGGTCTCCTGCGTAGGCGGATGAAAGGAACTAAACAGGAATCTTAAGACAACACTTTTTAGAAAGAACACAGGAGGTGTCGACATGGCAAAGATGCCAAAAGAAGTGATGGAGGTCATCAATGATCCTAATAGCGCTAAAGTTTTAGCAACAGCAGGCACGGTCTTAGAAATCAATGCAGTGCCAAAAGGAGGTTTGCGAGCCATTGATGAGGACCGAATAGCCTTTGCCGACATATTCGGAGATAAAACCAATAAGAATTTAGAAGTTAATAAAAAGGTGGTCGCTTTGGCTTTTAAGATGAGCCCAGTGGCAGGCTACCAGATAAAAGGCACGTTTTTAGGATTTCAAACCTCTGGAGAACTCTTCGATAGATTTGCTAAAGAAATAAAAGAGAGGATAAAGCTGAATATAAAGGCTGTCGGGACTATAAAGGTGGACGGAGTCTATGCGGTTGCTCCACCAGAGCCCGGGAAAAAGATAGCTTAGTTTACCCCGTTAGAAAGTCTTCTGCTTTCTAACGGGGTAAATATCAGGCAAACCTCCATTAAACAACTCTTCTTATAAGAAAAAGGAACCAATTTTTATTTTAACTACCCCGGCTCCGATGATTGCAATCACCTCAAAGGAAAAAATCCAGTCCAAATTGCTTCAATGGTTTAAAAAGAGTAAAAGAGACCTTCCCTGGAGAAAAACCAGAGACCCTTATGCCATCTGGGTTTCAGAGATCATGCTTCAGCAAACCCAGGTGGTTACGGTAATCCCCTATTACCAAAAATTTCTAAAATCTTTTCCAACCCTCCACCATCTTGCAAAAGCCAATCTTTCAACAGTCTTAAAGGTCTGGGAAGGGTTGGGATACTATTCGAGGGCACGAAATCTTCATCGTGCCTCCCAGATTGTCTTAATCCGTTTTCACGGAAAAATCCCTGACACCCTGAAAGACCTCCTCACCCTGCCTGGAATTGGTCGATCCACAGCGGGCGCTATTCTTTCCTTCGTATTTCATAAAGAAGCGCCCATCCTCGATGGAAATGCAAAAAGAGTCCTCTCCAGACTCTTTGCTGTTTCAGAAAGTCCAGATAAAAGAAAAACGGAACAACTTCTCTGGAAAATTTCCGAATCCTTGATTCCAAAAGGATTTTCAAATCCATTTAATCAAGCGCTCATGGATCTTGGATCGATGATCTGCACCCCGAAAGATCCTCAGTGCCATCAATGTCCACTCAAAAAACACTGTCAGGGGTATCTTTCAGGGAAACCTGAAAGATACCCACTTCGAACTGTAAAGAAAGCGATCCCCCATATAACCGCTGTATCAGCAGTGATTGGAAAAGGTGGAAAAGTCCTCCTTTGTCAGCGGCCGCCGAAAGGCCTTTTAGGAGGACTTTGGGAATTCCCGAATTGGAGGATTAAAGGAAAAAGAAGGGCAAGGTTAAGGCTAAGGTTGAGAAATACTATTAAAAAAGAAATGGAAATGAATGTTGAAGTGAAAGAGTCTATGGGGACGTTCCAACAAACTTATTCCCACTTCAAACTGACTCTCCATGTCTATTATTGCGTCGCTATGGGTAAAAATAAGAAGGGAAGATGGGTTGCCGTTGGAAATTTACACCTCTTACCTATGTCTAGAATTCATCGCCGAATAGCAAATGCTTTATCGGGTGGGAGATGAAGGGCTTATATTCCGCAATCCGCAATTCGAAATCCGCACTTTGATTGTCTCCCAATCTCCCTATCTCCGTTTCTCCCTATCCATGTTCTTACCCATGTCAAGAATCCATCGAAGAATCGCCCAAGTGATAGATGGGGAGGTGGGGTGATGGGGAGATAGGGTGTAAATTTCTAATTGCAGCTAACACCTAATGTGCAGGCTTGTAACAAGACTAAGATTGTTGATTTCGAAGTGAAATAGAGCATAAAGGTTCAAAAGCTCCGAAATGGCTGCAGGCGGTTTGGACGAACCGTGGCGGAGACTGCGACCCATTTGTTAAACGGCCCAAAGGGCAAACAACCGAAGAGACGGTAGAGTCCACCCGCGGACAATGCGAGTTCTTCCGTGAGATCGATTCCAGTCCCCGCAGCATAGAATCCCCCAACAAATGCGCCCATGCTCGTGTCCACGACGAAGGAGATCGGGAGGTGATTCTTCTCCAGCACTTTCAGTACACCAATATGCGCAAGCCCGCGCGCTCCTCCACCGCCCAACGGTCCCAGAATTAAAGAAGTTTTTGCCAAGCAAAAACTTGAGTGAGCACTAATGGCGAATTTATAGATTATCCTGCCTTCTCGATGGGCAGGATTAGGATCCGGATATGCTTTCGCCTTGGGTCTTCATTTTTGAATTCTATGATGGCTTTAAAAAGTTCCTCCGCTTTCTCGTCCGACACCGGAGCGGAAAGAATGCAATCCATTCCAGGCCAGATCTTATCACCAAAATGTTTTCCATCAATATCCTCTGCAGAGATCCTTTGGCAATCCACATATTCATGAATCTCTAATTTTTTCATGAGATCGAGTATCGCTTCGTTAAATTGGATATGGTAGATGATCTTAACGAACTTCATTCTCTTCTCTCCTTTTTTGGCAAAGATCTAACTTTTCAAGATGGATTTTCTTATGTCATTTTTTTTGCCATCAAAGGCATCATTAGCCCTCCAGTCAATATCTTCAATTTTAACAACCAGGCCATAAGCGCCGCTTTCGTGAATTAGGAAAATCATATCGTTTTCAAGTGAAACCTTAGCTTTGGCCATATATTTTTCCTATTGCGTTGCAAATGATGAGAAGAATCAACGAGTAATTCACAAGAATGGATTTTGAAATTTGATAAATTTCCCGCCAATAATTATGCGTTGCTGTCTTAACGGAATGTTTGTGAAATTTAATCGGGTGCACAAGCCCCCAAAGCCATACATACTCCACCCTTTTGTTTTGGGCGGTGCAGGAGAGATTGATCAAGGTCTCCACACCGTACCCAGAGGCCCTAATTGTTTCAGTCAATGGCAGGACATCTTTTTTAAAAACTGCACGTTCTCCTGCGAGTGGCTTAAATGGATTCAGTTTCTTGTCAAGAACATTTTCGGTTGGATGTCCTATGACCATATCCGCTTTTCCATCCAATAGCGGTCTCAGCAGAAGGGGAACATAACGCTCCTCAAAGTTCAAGAGATCAGCATCGACAAAAAGAAGAATTTCATTCTGTGCTTTCTCTATTCCCTCTGCCATTGCAAATCCCTTCCCTCTGTTGTGAGGAAATTCGATAATTCGGACCTTAGAGTTGTTGGTGAACCCTTTGAGTTTTGCACTTGTCGCATCGGTCGAGCCATCATTGATGATGATCACCTCATCCACTTCCTTAGCGCCGATCAGGGTCCTCACAACTCCAGAAATTGTTTGCTCTTCATTGAATGCGCAAACAATCGCAGTAACCGATAGAGGCGTGCGGGTCGTTTCCATTAGTATTTCTCCAAAAGTCAGGGCTTATGTTGCAAATGGCCGATTAAAATGAAAGCCCTATGATGAGATTGTGTGTATTAATTCCGGAATCCTGTTCAAATGGATCTGAGATATGATGAAACCTGTATTCCCCCCTGAACCCTAACCCTTTCCCTAAATAGTATTGAATTCCTGAACCTACCTGAAGGATACCTGCGATATGGGAATCCCCGATATCTCTCACCCTTCTGTGCTCGTCACTATTATTGTTATAGGCAAGCCCCATCCCTCCTATAAGAAAAAGAGAAGCCTCATTCCACTGGATGGGTTTGAATATGATATTCGTATTGGCTCCCAGAAGGTAAAGATCCTTTGAATCATGAATGCCATAATGTGAAAAGTTTCCTTCAAACTCTAAATCCCAGTTTTTATGAAGTGGTAGGTCGACCCTGGGTAGAAGGGCATACATGGTTAAATCATTTTTGCTCTTTTGATCTGTGCCTGCGGAAAGAGAGAAACCCCATTGGACTTTTCCATCCTCCCCTCCATAGGAATTGGAAAAAGATGAAACAATTATCATCAATGATACGATAGTGATAACAAAATTCAATTTGCCTAAATTCATTTTCCAATTCTTTTCCATTTTCGGCTCTCCTAAAAAATATTCTTCACCATATGCCTGACTTTCCTCTCTTAGCCCCTTTGCATGATGCCTCAAATTGATTAGTGTCTCCTTTCGACAATATATCGATTGAGTTCAAGGAGCTTTTCTTTGCTCGAAGACGTGGGGAATATATCCAGGCACCTAGCCGCCTTGTCCACATAAGCCTTTGCTTCATCCTTAATCCGCTCGATTGCCCCGTTATTCCTGACCAGGTTTATAAGTTGTTTGTAATCTTCATCACCTGCCCGATCGCTTTTAAATAAATCCTCGAGTTGCCTCCTTTCAGCTTTTTTAAGATTGGATAGGGTATAGATGAGGGGCAGGGTGATCTTACCCTCTCTCAAGTCCGTTCCTTCAGGTTTTCCCAGTTCCTCTTCACATGCTGTGTAATCCAGAAGGTCGTCGATCAGTTGAAACGCAATGCCTGCATTAAGCCCGAATTGCCTCAAACAATCCACAGCTTTATCTTCAACGCCGGATAATATCGCCCCGGAGGCACAGGCTGCAGAAATGAGCATAGCGGTTTTCCCTGTAATGATCTCCATATATTTATCCTCCGTCAGTCCCCAATCATGTGTGTGGAACAATTCCTGAATTTGCCCTTCGACCATCCAGAACCCAGCCTCGGTCAGGGTATTCAGAAATTTCACATTGTTAGAGTCAACGGCAATGGAGAATGCCTTTAAAAAGAAAAAATCGCCACTTAAAACGGCTGCCGGGTTTCCCCACACCCGATTTACTGAGGGTTTACTCCTTCTGGTCTCGGCATGATCCAGGACATCATCATGGGCCAGAGAAGAGGCATGAATATACTCAAAGACAGTTGAAAGCCGGTAGATATCCTCCCTCTGGTAGCCACATAGTTGGGAGGACAGGACAAAGAGGAGCGGACGGAGCCTTTTGCCTTGCCCTAAAACCGCATAATGACCGATATCTTCAAGGAGAGATACCCGAGAACTGAGGGGCCTGCTTAGCTCTTGGTCTATCCTCTGAAAGTCACTGCTAAATCGCTCTAAAAACTCCCTGGTTTCTGGATTCATTATCCCCGAGATGAGCTAATTATTCAGACTCGCATAAGTAAAGAACCCCACCCATATAAGGGCGGGGCTTTAAAACCCAAATTCTTAAAACCAAGATCCCGAAACAAGTTCGGGATGACGAAAAACGAGAACCAAACCCTGTTGTCATGAACTCGTTTCAGCATCTGATTTAGTTTTTTTCTGCCTTCGGCAGACACACCTTTCATCCCCCGTCCACAGGACGGGGTTTTCAGGTGTGGTCTTAATAAATAATCGAATTTTGAAGGTTTGATCCCAAGACCCCGATAATATTCTAAACCGAATTATTTTTTGTTTGTGGCATAGACGATTAACCACGAGTCAAACCTGTGATCCCTTGATACCTCTTTAATACATAGGTGACAATGGTTGGAAAGGAATTCTGTAGTGAACCCTGTCTCCCATCCCAGTCTTATAAAAACAGGGGAGAAGAATCTCTCCATTTTTAATAAGAATGGATTGTTACTGCTGAAATGATTAATGACAATGATCTTTCCGTTCTTCTTTGTAACCCTTTTGATCTCTGAGACCATCTTTTCTGGATTTGAGACAACACTTAACACAAAAGGAAGGACAGCATGGTCGAAGATATCATCACAGAAGGTCAAATGTTCTGCATCCATCTCTATCAGGTCCACATAATGAAGGTTAAACCTATTCTTTTTGATCTTTGCCTTATCGAGCATCTTTCTTGTTATATCTATTCCTACGACTCTACAGAAATTAGGATAAAGAGGTAGAGAAAGACCTGTCCCCACGCCCGCCTCTATGATGAGGTCACCTTCTTTGATGCCCATCTTTTTCAAACCCGATTTGATACGGGGGGTAATCATATGGGAAAAAATAAGGTCATAGATATATGAATACCTGCTGTATATTTTTATTATCCTTTCCTTTTCCAAAAAAGATTCCTTTTATAGGGCTTTTTCTCTTCGTATTTTCGTCAATGTACTGACTTACGCCAGTGAACCAGCGAATACAAAAGCGGCACTATAGGATCAGGGTTACAAACCCGCCGACCATAAGCCCCCATTGTTCGTGCCATCAGCCTCTTAGTGTAGTCCACGAGCACGATGGCGTTCCTTATTACGATGGCCCGCTGGCGAGATCACCCCCACCCAGCACCTTGTAGAGAGTCACCCGATTGGTGAGGCTCGCCAGACGAAGGGCGATCAGACCCTGCTGGGCCGCATAGAGGGAGCGTTGTGCATCAAGGACGCCCAGGTAGCTGTCAATCCCCTTTGTATAACGGGCATTGGAGAGGCGATAGGTCTCTGCAACGGCATTCACCAGGGATTGTTGCGCCGACAGCTGTACGTCTACCGTGCCCTGCACGGCGAGGGCATCGGCCACTTCCCTGAAGGCCGTCTGAATTGCTTTCTCGTACTGAGCCAGGGTGATTTCCCTATCTGCTTTGCTCGCCTTTAGTGCGGCCCAGGTGCGGGCGTCGAAAATCGGCATCACCATCTGCGGGATAAAACTCCACGTACCCGAGCCTGATTTGAACAGACCAGACAGCTCCTGGCTTGCGGTTCCAACTGCGGTCGTCAGAGAGATGCGGGGGAAAAAGGCCGCCCGGGCAGCGCCAATAAAGGCGTTGGCCGCCTTGAGTTGGTGTTCTGCCGCCATAATATCCGGCCGACGCAGAAGCACTTCGGAAGACATACCGGGAGAAATCTCTTTAGGTGGGCTGACGCTGTCCAAGTCTACCGGCAAGAATTCGCTCGGCACCGAAGAGCCGACCAGAAGGTTCAAGGCGTTTTCATCTTGGGCCACCAGTTGCGTGAAACGGGCCATGTCTCCACGGGCACTATCCACTTGCGTTTGCGCTCGACGGAGATCCAATTCGGACGCAAGCCCAACTTCATAGCGCCGTCGTATCAAATTGTAGGCTGCCTCCTGCGTCTCGAGGGTAGACTCAGACAGTTTGAGGTGTTCCCGATCCGCGGTAAGGGTTAGGTACGTGTTGGCAACCGCAGACACCAACAAGATCTGCGTGCCACGGCGGGCCTGCTCCGTGGCCAGGTATTCTTCTAGCGCACGGTCTTTCAGACTGCGTATGCGTCCGAAGAAGTCAATCTCCCAAGAAAGGATACCAAGATCGACACTGTAGCGTTCTCTTGTCATTGCTTTTCCGGTTTCTGAAAGATCATACGGAACGCGCTCTTTGCTTCCACTGCCAACCACATTGAGCGTTGGCAATAATTCTGCGCGCTGGATGCCATAAAATGCCCGCGCCCTTTCCACATTCAAGGCGGCAAGCCGCAGGTCACGGTTGTTGTCCAGGGCTGTCTCGATGATCTTTTGAAGCCTCTCGTCAGTAAAGAATTCCCACCATTTCAGTTCCGGGGCTGTCGGTGCACCGGTTGCTGTTTTGGTTTCCCTGTAGGCCGCACCGGTTGGCCAATCGACAGGGATTGGGGCTTGAGGTTTTGTGTATTTCGGGCCCAGAGTGCACCCGGCCAGAAAGATGATTGTAAGGATGATTGGCAATGAATTTCGTATCATAATTAGTGCCCCTCCGAAGAATGAGTAGGGTCAGGGGTATGCTCTGTCTCCGCTGGTATTCCAGAAGACTGCGCCGCACCGGAACCACCCTCCGGAGAAGGGGTGGAATCTGTGCGAAGTTCAGGTGTTTGATTCAGTTGCTTTCCCTTGAATATCCGGAATACTACGACAAAAAAGAGAGGAATATAGAAAATGGCAATGAATGTGGCAGAAAGCATTCCACCTACGACGCCTGTGCCGATGGCATTCATGGCACCCGCACCGGCGCCGGTATTGATTGCCAGCGGGAGCACACCGAGAACAAACGCCAGAGATGTCATCAAGATCGGCCGTAGCCGTAAACGCGCCGCCTCGAGCGTCGCGTCGATCAACCCGGCGCCGTGCTCCATCTGCTCCTTGGCGAACTGGACAATCAGGATTGCGTTTTTTGCCGTCAGTCCGAGAGTGGTGAGCAGGCCGATCTGGAAATAGACATCATTTGGCAGACCCCGGAACCATGTGGCCAACACCGCACCGAACACGCCCAGCGGTAGTATCAACATAATCGCGAACGGGATTGACCAGCTCTCATAGAGAGCGGCGAGACAGAGGAAAATCACCACGATTGAAAAGGTATACAGCGCCAGGGCCTGTCCATGGGCCAAACGCTCCTGATAGGAAAGGCCTGTCCACTCAAAGCCGATCCCCTGGGGCAATTTCGAGACGATCTCTTCCATCGCGCTCATTGCCCCCCCCGAACTCTTCCCCGGTGCTGGCTCTCCCCATATGTTAATGGAAGGGAAGGAATTGTAGCGTTCCAGGCGCGGAGAGCCGTATGTCCATTGTGCTTTGGCAATGGCGGAAAAAGGAACCATATTCCCTGCATGGTTACGCACATACCACCTGTCCAGATGCTCAGGTTGCATCCGATAGTTCGCATCGGCCTGAACATAGACCCGTTTGACCCTTCCTTTTTCAACGAAGTCATTAATATAGGCGCTACCCCAGGCAGTGGAGAGAGTGTCGTTGATGTCGGCCATGGAGATACCTAATACGCCTGCCCGTTCCCGGTCGATATTCACGTTATACTCCGGCACATCGTCCAGCCCGTTATGGCGGACCGCCATGAGGACCGGGTTTTGAGCCGCCATGCCCAGAAGCTGGTTTCTGGCCTCCATCAGCTTCTCGTGGCCAAGTCCGCCACGGTCCTGCAACTGGAAGTCGAAGCCTTTGACGTTGCCCAACTCAATGACTGCCGATGGAGCAAAGGCAAAGACCATGGCATCGCGGATTCGTGAAAAGGCAGCCATGGCCTTTCGGGTAACTGCGTCCAACTTGAGTTCAGGACGGTTTCTGAAATCCCAGTCCTTGAGCTTGATGAGTGCCATGCCACTATTCTGTCCCCTGCCGGCCAGGCTGAATCCTGCTACCGTCATACACGAATCCACCGCATCCTTCTGCTCAACGAGAAAATGATGTCGAACCTCTTCCAACACCTTGAGCGTTCGCTCCATCGTTGCACCGGCTGGAAGTTGAACCTGAGCAAACAACATGCCCTGATCCTCATCGGGCAGATACGCTGTGGGCATCCGCAGAAAGAAATAACCTGTCCCGCCCACAATCAGAAGGTAGATAATGAAGTAGCGTAAGCCTTTTGAGAGGACCCGGCCGACCATTGACTGATAACCGTCTCTTAGGCGGTAGAAGACACGGTCAAACCAGAGGAAGAAGGGCCGGGTGAGAAAGAAGCCGCTTTCAGCAGCCTCGTGCCCTTTTGCCACAGACTTGAGCATGGTTGCGCAGAGCGCCGGCGTGAGAATAAGGGCAACCAGTACCGAAAGTAACATAGCGGAGATGAGGGTGATGGAGAACTGACGGTAGATGACTCCGGTGGAGCCGCCAAAGAAGGCCATCGGCCCGAATACAGCCGATAGCACAAGACCGATACCTATCAGCGCACCCGTGATCTGCCTCATGGACTTGCGTGCAGCCTCCCTGGGAGGAAGCCCTTCATCATGCATAATCCGCTCCACATTCTCCACCACCACGATAGCGTCATCCACGAGTAAGCCAATGGCAAGCACCATGGCAAACATGGTGAGCATGTTGATGGAAAAACCGAACAGCTTCAATACAGCGAAGGTTCCCAAAAGCACTACTGGCACGGCGATGGTGGGGATCAGGGTAGCACGGAAGTTTCCCAGAAAGAGAAACATGACGAGAAAGACGAGCAGGATTGCCATGAACAGGGTTTTCACCACTTCCTTGATCGCCACCGTCACGAAAGGGGTAGTGTCATAAGGGTAGGTCACCTTCAGGCCAGGTGGGAAATACCTCGATAATTCATTCATCTTCGCCTTGACAGCCTTGGAGGTATCCAGCGCATTGGCGCCGGAGGCCAGTCTGATGAGCGTACCTCCTGCGGGCTTGTCATTGTAAAAAGCCTCGGCCTCGTATGATTCGGCCCCTAATTCTGTGCGGGCCAAATCTCGAAGACGCACAATCGATCCATCGCTATTTATGCGAAGGGGGATTTCGCCGAACTGCTCCGGGGTTTGGAGCATATCCTGGACATTAACCGTAACATTGAGCTGCTGGCCTTTGGCGGAAGGGAGCCCACCTAACTGCCCGGCAGAAACCTGAACGTTATAGGCTCTCACTGCCTGTTTTACATCCGCCGGGGTGAGGTGATAACTGACCAGCTTATCAGGATCCATCCATATCCTCATGGCATACTGTGTGCCGAAGGTCATCACCTCGCCGACACCTTCCACGCGGCTCAGTTCATTCTCCACGTTGGATACGATATAATCCCTCAGATCGTTGCCATCCATGCTGCCATCTTCGGAGATAAGACTAACGACCATGAAGAAGTTTTTTGTCGATTTGTAAACCTTAATGCCCATCTGCTGAACAACCTGGGGCAAAAGGGGTTTGGCAAGCTCCAGCTTATTTAGTACCTTGGCCCAGGAGATATCAGGATCGGTGCCCGGTTCAAAGTTCAGGGTGAGGCTTCCGTAACCAGCCGAGTCGCTGGTGGAGGAAAAATAGAGCAGATTGTCGAGGCCTGTCATCTTCTGTTCGATGATCTGGGTCACTGTGTTTTCTATCGTCTTCGCCGATGCTCCCGGGTAAAAGGCGTCTATGGAGATCGCCGGCGGGGCTATCGGAGGATACTGGGAAACGGGCAACGTTTTAATCGCCAGGGCGCCCGCCAGCATCAGGATAATGGCGATGACCCATGCAAAAATAGGACGATCGATGAAAAACTGGGACATGGAATTTCTCCTCTACTTTTTCTCTTTGGGGGATTCAGCAGGGCCTTCGGAGGGCTTTTTTCTGCCTTTGTTCCAAGGGGCGCTATTTTTACGGTAACACCTGGCTTTATCTTCTGGAGACCCTCTACAATCAGACGATCTCCCGGTTTTAATCCTTCGCTGACAAGCCATTTATCGCCTATGGCCCGATCAATCTTCAGCGTCCGCTGTTCCACCTTGCCGGAGCTGTCCACCACCATTGCAATGGGAATCCCCTTCGGATCTCGAGAGACTCCCTGCTGCGGGGCAAGAATGGCACGGTCAACTACCCCTTCCTGCACAAGGGCACGCACATACATACCGGGTAAAAGAACATGCTTGGGGTTTGGAAAGACCATCCTGAGAATAAACGACCCGGTACTGGGATCAACGGTAACGTCAGAAAATTTCAATGTCCCTACCAGCGGATAGGGTGTGCCATCTTCAAGAAACAACTTTACCCGTGCCTGATCAGGATTTCCGGCTTTGATCCGACCTGCTTCCATATTACGTTTAAGCTGCAGCAGATTGGCGCTTGACTGGGTTGCGTCCACATAGATAGGATCAAGCTGTTGAATAATCGCAAGGGGAGTGGGCTGATTTGCCGTCACAAGCGCACCTACGGTTACATTGGATTTACCAATACGCCCACTAATCGGCGCAATGACGCGGGTGTATCCTAAGTTGATACGGGCGGATTCAACTGTAGCTTTCCAGTACTCAATATCGGCCTCGGCCTGCTTGAGGCTGGCGACTACATCGTCATACTCCTGCTGGCTGACCGCTTTTTCGGGAATCAGCTCCCTGTAACGCTCTGCTCTCAAGCGGATGGTAGGCAGGTTAGCCTCCGCCCTGGCGAGCGCGGCCTTGGCATTGTCGTAGGCCGCCTGAAAAAGGGCGGGATCAATCTGGTAAAGTATGTCACCGGCTTTAACATCAGAGCCTTCAGTGAAAAGGCGCTTCTGAAGGATGCCACCCACCTGGGGTCTTACCTCCGCAATAAGGTATGGGGATGTTCGTCCAGGCAATTCCTCGGTAAGCGTTATACGCTCCGGTTGCACCACCACTACAGCTACTTCAGGGGTGCCGGCCTGCGGCGGTCCTGCGCCCTCCTTCGGTTTTCCACAAGCGCTCAACATCAGGCCGACGACAAGAACTCCAACGGTGGCAATGAGCCTACTTCTGTGCTTGATCTGCATACAACACCTCTATGATTTGAATCTAAGATTTGAATCCAAATGTCCACCCTCGCCAGTGTCAGGGTGCTGAACCCTTCATGCCTACTTTTATATTGATTCATTTAGCCAAACACCCCTTGAGAAACAACTCCTTAATCAAAGGGATATTCGCCTCGTAAGGATGGCGATCTGGGTTTTCCAGCCAGCAAAAAAGAAAGGCATTGGTAATTCCTTCCAAGGCCACGGCAAGATAGTAAGGGTTCACCTCGCGAAGCACATTTTCGCGGATACCTTTTTCCAGTACAGAAGATAGGTGCTCTACCAGTTCATCATAAAGCTTGCGAATGTCCTGATCGAGGCCAGCCTTGATGTTGAAACTCACGCCATGTGTTTCACCAAAATAGAGGCGTAAGGTGGCAATGCTTTCAGCAAAAATCTTGGCCTTGGTAGAAATATACTCCTCAAGAATGGTCAGGATATCGTTTTCCCTGGAAAGAACACCATTTAGGATGCGGTGGTATTCCACTGCGTTTTCCATAATAAGGGCCTTGTAGAGGTCCTCCTTATTTTTGAAAAAATGATAGAGTGTGCCAACGGAAAACTCGGCTTTTTTGGCAATTTCGTGCATGGAGACGTTATGGTATCCTCTCTCCGAGAAAAGCTCAAGGGCAGCAGAAAGTATATCATTACGATAACTGAGTTTCTCCCTTTCCCGGCGTGGAAGCTTAAATTCATTCATTATTCCACCTCTGTATATTTAAGTTAAAAAATCTGACGTCGTGGTTTAAACATGACGTCTTATTTATATTTAGAATAAGGATTTCTGTTTGTCAAGCAGATTTTTAGAATTACAAGCCATTTACAATGTTATTTTTTTAAAATAAGGCTAATAATTGGAGGGATGCGAACGTAAGCGAATCGCCTTCAAAAGCAACACCTATCCATCCTTTCTCATTTTAAAAACCAGATTCTAATCCGCCTGCTCTTTCAGGCAGCTTTGTCGAGCATGGCGGCACTTTTCGCCAATGAGCACATCAGTTCCTGCTGCTTCTCCTTAATGCGGCCCATAGCCATCGCCAACATCACGTTTAAAGATGGCTCGATTAGAACAGCATTTCTGAATCATCATTCGATTGGGAAAAAATCCTATTTTTGTGGGGTTTAATGCCCTCACCCGCGAATGCAAGAAACCCTCGTAAGCGAAACGCTTGTGGCGTGTGAGTTTACTTTTTCTTATTAATTTGCATTTGAAATGTTGCATGGGAGGACTAAATTTGAAAACAACACTTCAGGAAGAAATCAATTTTATCTCGGATATAATCTACCAGGTGAGACGCAGAATTTTAATGGGAAGGGAAAAGCTAACTGAAAAATCAAGAGAGCCTCTGTGTCCTTATTTTAATTTATCGCGCTATCCTGGTGTTCTTTTGTCCATTGCACCAGTTTGTCAACGAGCAATTTGATTTCACTCAGGTGATAAAGGCAGATTTCGTGAAGTTCTTCAGGAGTGATCTCATGGTAAAAGTGGACCATCCGGTTCCGATAACCCGCCATTTTTCTCATTAACTCCGCCTCTTTTTCAACCAGAACTTTATTCTCAGAAAGACCTTTGGCTATCTCTTTATATTCTGTCGCCGGGTAAGCAAACCTCTTTGCAAGAATGTGCCTTCCAATGTCAAAGAGCGCCTCTAAGGCACGTCTCAAGTAGGATTCTGCTGCTGCAATCTTGTGTCTATCTGCCAGGAAGGCTGCTTTCTCTTCAAGGTGTAGATCCTTAAGAGAATCCATCATTTGAGAAATCCAAAAAGCGCGTTGTGCAACAACTTTGGGATCAATGTCTCCAGGAGTCATATTATCTACCCATAATCATCTCTTGCTTCATCCGTTCATAAGGAAGGAGATCCGCAGCCATTCGCATGACATAGAGCTGATATTCCGCTTCATAGGTGGAATCGTGCATATACAAAATCTCTCCCGTTACGATTTCAAGGGCCAAAAAGATAGGCGCATCCGGGAGAACAACCAAATCTACCCGGGGCACATCAAAGAGGTCTTCAAAGAAGATAGCAATCTTAACCTTTTCTTCCACGGTGAGGGGTTTTGCGGGTTTCACCCCTATATCCAAATCGGCCGGCGTAGAAGGAAGATGTTCGATCCTGTCCTTGACCAGGTCCAAAGCCTCTTTTGCCCTGCTTCCAAAAGCATAAATAATCTGCAGACTGTACTGAGAAGCAATGTTTCTAATCTCCTCTTTTATCTTCTTCATGCTGTTTCCCCTGGTTTTAGAAAAGATTTTATCATCCCGGAGCTTTTTGTCAAACCAGCAATTCTCGGTGAGTTCACAAACCATTGAGATTCTTCGCTTCGCCCTGTACCATACTAGGCCCTAAACAAGTGTAATTATTTTGGGAGAAAGTGAAAAAGTACTCGAAATGCCCTTCAGATAAGGCTATGATAGTTTTGTCAAAAAACAAAAGCCAATCAGAAAGGAGCATTTCGAGTGAAGAAATTAAACCACAAAATACTGGGGAAGCGCAAGAGAAAAATTGAGAAACGTCTGGAGCGGAGACACTGGGAAAATCAAGAGAGGCCGATGTTCAAGGGGATCAACATTCGATATGAGATGGATGATCGCCATAAGGGGATTGCCTGCGGGGGAATCGGTGTGATCCATTTGATGGCGAAGCGACTGGGACTTTCCAAAGAGATTGATAAACAGTTGCATCTGCTCAAGCGACATCTTCCATACTATGAGTCGGACCATATTTTGAATCTGACGTATAATGTGCTTGCGGGAGGGACGCGGTTAGAGGACATTGAGTTACAGCGGCAGGATGAGGGTTGGATGGATGCGTTGGGGGCGGAGATTATTCCCGATCCGACGACGGCAGGAGATTTTCTTCGGCGATTTTCAGAAGGAGACGTGGTGGGGTTGATGGAGGTGATCAACGGGAGGAGGAAGAAGGTATGGGATCGACAGCCGAAGGAGTTTTTTAAGAAGGCGATTCTCAATATCGATGGGACGATGTCGGAGACGACGGGGGAGTGTAAGGAGGGGATGGATATATCGTATAAGGGGGGATGGGGGTATGCTCCCTTATTGATTTCATTGGCGCAGACGCGAGAGGCATTATATGTGGTGAATCGGCCGGGGAATGCGCCTTCTCATTTGGATTCGGCTTTTTGGATTGATCGGAGTTTGGATTTAGTGGAGGGGCGGTTTGAGGAGGTGTGGATGCGGGGGGATACGGATTTCAGTTTGACGGAGCATTTGGATCGGTGGGATGAGCGGTGCCGATTTGTTTTTGGTTTGGATGCTCGTCAGAATCTGGTTTCCATCGCTCAGCGTCTTTTGGAAGGCCAGTGGGAGGCCTTGGAGAGGAAGCCAAAATATGAGGTCAAGACGGAGGGGCGGAAGCGGCCTGAGAATGTGAAGGAGCGGATTGTGAGGGAGCGAGGGTATAAGAATATTCGGACGATTTCGGAACAGGTTGCTCAATTTGATTACCGTCCGGTCAAATGTAAGAAGACCTATCGGGTGGTGGTGCTGCGGAAGAACCTGACGGTGGAGAGAGGAGAGCAGGCTTTATTTGATGATATTCGATACTTCTTTTATATCACCAACGATCGGACGATGAGCGCACAGGAAGTGGTTTATTTTGCCAATGAGCGATGTGACCATGAGAATGATATCGAGCAACTGAAAAATGGGGTCAACGCACTTCGCATGCCTTCGGAAGATTTAGTTTCGAATTGGGCCTACATGGTGATTGCCGCCTTAGCTTGGAATTTGAAGGCCTGGTTGGGTTTATTGATGCCTCAAAAGATTCTGGGACATCGGATTGTGCGGATGGAGTTTAAACGTTTCCTCAACACCTTCATGAAGATTCCTTGTTTGATTGTGAAAACGGGACGTCGGATTGTTTATCGGTTGGTGGGCTATAACCGTTGTCTGAAAGAATACCTCCGAGCGTTTTCTGTGATCAGAGAGTGTCGTGTGACCTGAAGAGATATAGCATGGCCATGGGAGCTGTTGTGGAAATCACCTCTTACAAATCCTAAACCGAAAGGAGACTCACCCAAGCTTAAAACTTACTTGCAAATAGATCCTAACAGAGTCGAAGGGATTAGTATGTTCTTGGCAAGGTCAAGTTTAACTGTCCTTCTCCTTATCTATATATATTTTGGGGCCTCGTGGGTCAACTATGATTGATGATTGTAATCGCGCTTATTTTAGGCCTAGTATGGTACAGGGCGAAGCGAAGAAT
>Ga0210051_1002613_pt1 | contig 18084 bp, 14 predicted proteins | sample CryGey092014_all_FD_185464 | JGI IMG/M metagenome (GOLD analysis project Ga0210051, IMG submission 185464) | Groundwater microbial communities from aquifer - Crystal Geyser CG23_combo_of_CG06-09_8/20/14_all (SPAdes) (version 2) | ecosystem: Environmental > Aquatic > Deep subsurface > Groundwater... | reverse complement strand
CACCATGCTTCTGACTCGTCACCCGCCACATCGCTTGAAACCAGGACCGCAAGGGCTTGCGCGTGCCCTCGAACACGGTGCCCGCCGTAACCGAGACCTCTCCGCCACACCCTCGACAATGCAGATAACCTCGCGCGGTTGTCCAAGGCCGCTCCATGCATCCGCAACGAAAACACCGGTTGCCCTCCGGCCACCGGACGCGCAAGAGGTAAGTCCGGCAGGCGGCCTCATCCGCGAACCAGCGGTCGAATTCCTGAAAGTCCCGCGGGGAATCGACGCCCGCAACCGGTCTGGACAGCGTTCCCATGACCCCATACTACATGTAACATGTAGTAGGCACTTGCTTCAAGTGGATACCCCCCATTCGTGAATGGCATGATATGTCTTCCCGTATGGTGTTTAGTCGTTCAGTTTCACGGACCCTCTTCCTTCAATGGCGGGAGCCAATTGTTGTCTTGCAAGAACCGTTTTGTCTTGCAGGATTGCCAAAACTTAGCTTGAATGCGCTTCATGTTGTCCACGCCCACAACCTGGGCCACCGCCTGCAATGAATCATCGGGAAGATTCGCGTTCCATCCACTTGCCCATACGTCACGCATAATTCCCGGATTCTCCTGTCCACCGGTAGTGGCCCAGACCTCACAGAGATACTTGCAGAAGATGGCCATTCCGTAGTAGTACGCGTCTCTTCCAGGCACGTCCCAAAAGGGCTTTTCTCTGGGAGATTCGAAGACGGCTTTCACTTCGCTGTAATACCAGTCCGCTTCGGGAAAGGGATAATCCGGTGCCCATGTCGCGCTGCCTTCCTTTAGCCAGCTTTCCTGTCCTCCACCTTCATACCGATTTTGGTACGCGTGAAAAAGCTCATGAGCGCAGGCCAACGCTGCCATACTGCTCTCTGCGCGGCGAGTCGGACTTCCCGCATTCGGCCTGCACATGGTTTGAAATGAATCCGCGTCCCAGCGCCAAAGGTCCGGACCGATCATCAGTGAACAGACGTAGCGAGTTTTGGACTTATTGTCCTTGTAAACCGTTTCTCCCTGGTACCCATTTGTGAAACCTGCACGATAAAACTCCGTGTATACGAGAAGATACTTGGTGCCACCGATTTCCAAGTCGGGTTTTAACTCGTGATCCGGCCACACAGAATCCAGGGGATGAGACTGGTTCCAAGCCATTTGGCGGTACTTTGTGTTGGCATCTACCATAGTTTGTGCGATATCTTTGGCGTAGGCAAGTTCATCGGTTTCATTACCGTCTGTGTAAGTCGAAAGACGAGAATCATCTCTTTTCACGATAGGTTTGTCGTACCCATTCTCGCAGTAATACACAGCGAATACATCCTGCAACACCCTCTTGCAGAAGAGTATCTTGTGCCAGTTGCTTTGGTCACTGCCCACTACCGCCTGGATTGCCATTGAATTGGACTCAGTAGCTGACATTGTGACGACTGCAACTCCGCCAGCAGTTGTCAGAACTCTCGCGCCCAACACATCTCCTGAAAAAGGGTCTTTAATCAATTGATCATCGGGAACGTCCCATATCGCATTTCTCCATTCGTAGGAGCAAGGTGGATCACCAAACCACCAATAATACGAACGGAACTCGACTGTTTGTGGGATTCCTGGCGCTGGCTGCATGGTGGCGCGGAGCCAGATGCGCTCGCTCTCCGGCATGTAAGACAGGCCCGGGGTCCTTGAGCTATCTGACCACCCTCCATTATGAGTACTTGACGGCCTTACATGAGGCCGCAACTCCAACTTGACATGCACCGGTGTCTCCTTCCGAAATGAAACATGCGGTCGCTGACATAATGCTACGGTCTTCTTGTTTTCTCGAAGCGGAGCAGGACGGATCCCCTGAAGCTCTCCGAGGAGTTATGGTCATGCCACGACACCCTGACTGCCAATCCGGAGTTTCCCCAATCGTCGGAAGACTGAACGGTGCCGCTTCTCATCAAGTCGTTGTGCACTAGAGCAGCGCGACCTTTCACATCAATGATCGCCAGTCTGGGCGGGAACTGCTGGGGAGGGGGCGGCCCCTGAATCTTCGGATCGGGAAGAGGGCGATCCCAACCCCAGACCCAACAACCGGTAGCGATAAAATCATCATCAGGGGACCAACTAATTACATGCGTAAAGCTTGTTGGCCCATCGGTGATGTCGGGGGGTGGCCAGGAGGGCGGTTTTATATCGGCCACCATCTTGCCACTCGTGTCGAATAGGGTGATAGCGAAGGTCTTCATGTCCCTGGATGGTATCCGTCTCAATAGCGCGAGGCGATCACTTAGGTGGGACCAACCTGCAGTAGGTCCCCCTGAAGGTAACACCAACTCATAGTCTTTCTCCCCAAGCTCAACCTGCTCCTCGGTTATGAGGTTGACGATGACAACCCCAGGTATGCCATTGCTCTGTCTCTTTGTCTGTAAGGCCGCCCACTTGCCATTGGGTGAAAATGAAATGCCATGCCTCCAAGCAAGGAAGTCATACACCACTTGTGGGTAATGGTCTACTTTGAGATCTTGTCCCGGGTACAGACTCTTCCATTTGGATGGGTCTGACCAAGGTATAAGCACGTAGGAACAGCGCTCGTCGTGCAATACCTCAGCCACGACTCCTTCTCCATCAGGTTTCCAAACCGCGCCCCAAAGGCCGGTAAATGGAAGGACTTTTTCCCGTTTGACGCAGAAAGAGGACTTGTCGAGAGACATTTTGACTCTCCCCAAGTACATCTCGGGATTTTCGAAGACCAACCCGCGCTGGCAGGCTGGGTCAATAGCGACCAGCCCGCCCTCCTTTACCTTCAGTGATAATAGCCGCGGCTTTCTACCGCGAGTATCGCAGACAAAGAAAGGCCAATGCAGCGGCTCACGCCACGTCTCACGTGGCGACGGCGGAGAAAAGCTCCAAGCGCGAACCATGAGGTATCGTCCATCTATTGACCAGCGTACGCTCGCTGCTCGTGCTTTTCCGATTTCGAACTCACGCCGACCGGGAATGTCTTGCAGACGCACGAACCCATCCTGAGCTGCAATACCAAGCCTCTGGCCATTAAGTGCTGATGCTACATGCGAAACACGCGGCATCTTGGACGTGCTGAGTACCCGTAAACCAAGCGGTTCCACCGCTTGATTGATAGATGTGACAATTTCTGGACAAAGATTCTCTTCGTCGACGTGAGAAACTTCCCAAAGTGTGGTTCCTTGGGCACCAAATGAAGGTAGCCGTTGCAGCAACCTCTCTGCCCATGTCCATTTCGACAACATGCTAAACACCCCCAGAAAGCATAGCATAAGGACGTTTCCAGCAATGCTGTTTCGATGCCAGCACGACGTAACTTGTCCCCCCGTTCGTGACGCCATGACCGTCCCGACGGCCCCCACATCAGCCTGTGCATTGGTGTGAGAAGCCGGAGCAGCGCTTCTGAACCTGCTCAGTTGGGAATGAGCCAACTCCAATTCCCGCCTCCCCTTATCTTCCGAGTTTGGTGGCACACTGTGATCCGATATCCGTCCCCATCACTTGATGCATCGGGAGGATGCCGCTCTCTGAATCCACCGATGCAAGGACCCTATCCCTCAACGCTGCCGAACCCAGTTCTTCCATCCAGTACCCTACCGTGCCCACATCCCCCGGTCGCAGCAGGTGCTTGGACAACGCGCCGGTCTTCTTTGCGCCTCCCGGCACTTGCTGGGTAACAACATCGTAAGGAAACGTCTGTGGTCTATCCTGCTCAGTCATTTGCACAACCATTGGCATTCTGCCGTTATCCTTGAACAGCAAGTCGTGCCCGGAAGCTCCAAAGTCCACCATTTGTCCACCGCCACGATACGTGGCATAAGCGGCTTCCAATGCCCACGCGAAGTCTTTCGCATATTGTTGGGCGTCGACTTGAGGTGGGGGTGGGGAATCACTGTAACTTGGTCGTGTCAAGGGGTCCACCGTATCGTAACCGTTGCTCACGAAATAGACGTTGAAGTGAGTGGAAGATTCCACATCAGCAAACATAAGGCGAATACGCTCATCTTGCCTCGTGTAATCGTTCTGATCTGTAAATTGATTGAAGATTCGGGCCCGAATCCCATCGACATTGGATTCATTACCGCCGGTGGCTGTAATGGAGCACCGAACATAGTTGTTCTGTGTGCTGCCGAATTCCAATGTTCCTGTCAACGCGGAGTAACTTCCTGCAGACGGCTTGCTCTCCCATATTGCCTTGTCTGGGTGCCATTCATGCGCTTCGAAGGTGACGGTCTTTCCCAAAAGCGCCGGGGAGACGCGGACCTGGACCGTGCCCTGCTCCTTTCCCCGAATGATGACGCCAGGAATCTTCGCATATCTGGTCCACTTGTCGTTTTCCGTTTCCGCTCCCCGGTAGGCGGTCGGTGTCACTTGTATGTGAAAGTCAGTCAGTTTCCTTATGTATCGAATCACAAGCCAGTTCGAGTAGATGTTCCCGTAGTGACCGAGCAGCGCGTCACTCCCTTCTTCGGTACCGGGTGGAAGAGTGGGCGCGGTAAGCTTGCCGGCGACTTCGCCGTTGGCGTTGGTAGTTTTCCCCTGAGGAAACTTCAGCGTGCCTTTGGGAGTTTCGGGGTCGAAAGTTAGTTCCTTCCCTGCGATCGGATTTCCGTTGCCATCCTTCAGGATGGCCTTGAACTGTACGTAATCGTGTGCGTCGGCCCAAAGGTAGAGGTTCCAGTCGAGGTGATTGCTTTGTGGAAAAGTGATCTCCAACCTGAGCGAATCCGGCATAAAAACGATCCTCCTTCCCATTTACTCACTTGAGGCAAGGGTAACCGCCATCTTATAACCTTGTAGTTTAAGTACACCCCTGCCTGTCTGTCGTAGTCTTTCGATTTTTCCCATCCCCAGATATCCCCTCCAACGAAGGTTTGGAACACGGTTATCTCCCAACTGCGTTCGCTCTGACCGAGTTTCCACAGGTTTTGTTTGGAAATGTCCAAAACCATAGCCCCTGTCTCTCTTTCTGGAATGGTGGGCTCCTCCAAACCCCAATTGTGCGGGAAATGCCTAACGTATCGCCAAAAGCACAGTCGATGGGAGTCGCTGCTCCAAAAGAGTGGGCGAGGCATCTGCATGTGACCACCTTTAACTTTGGGCGATTCTCGAAAGTCATCCACTCAGACCAAGATGTTCCCTTGCACATCGAGGATGCGCATGTCCTGGGCCTGGATCTCCCCGTCGAACGGTACAGTTACCGCGATGCGCTGAGAATCCAGAGACCAGAGAGGCTGGGATACAAGCCACGCCAGGCAAATCTCGCCAGCTACGCCAGCCGTCGCCTCAGCGGGTAAAATGCAGAATTGAGACTGCTCCGGGCGTGGCCCCATTGAGCGCGTTTCCGCGCGATAGCGACCATCTGGGGAGAACTGTGGATAGTGAAATTCTCTTTCGACAACAGAAGTCTGAGCTTTCCCCTTTCCGAAATCGATGCGAAGCTGTGAGTGAGAAGAAGGTGTACCGTCCTCTTGCAGTGGCACGGCCCAGAGTCTTTCATTGCCTTGCCAGGAAAGCTGCATGAGGCGCCGTTTCTGTTGTTTCGATTCTCCCGGAAGAGGACGGTCCAAATCTACGAGGTCCAACAGCTTCACAGAGAGCGGGCCTTTGACACGGGATGGAACGCCTTGCACTGCCTTGAAATGGTCTTCAAAAGCGACGATTAAACGACGACCATCCGGGGAGGGATGGATGGCGTATAAAGGATATGGATCCACACGCGTTACCTCTACTACCTGCTTCTTACCGACCCCTCCCAGCAACAAAACCCCTGGGACGGGCTCAGGATTGGGGTAGACAGTAAACCAGAATGTCTTCGAGTCGTCCAACCATCTGCCATAGAAGGGAGACGCAGACTCGTAATTCGAGATGACCTCTCGCTTGCCGCTTCTCACGTCAATAAGAACCACACCATTCCTTTCGTCCGGGCGTGAGGGCTTCTGAATTGTGGCCAGAAGCCAATGTCCGTCCGGCGAAATAAGTTGAGGAACATCCTGAACGGTTGTTACGGTTTCCGGTTCAATCACCTCGTCTGAAGTAACAAAGGTCTTTGCTGACAATGATGTCACCTCCAATATCAAGGCTGTACACGACACAACTGCAATGGAGTGTTTGACAGCTCCAATTCCTCTCTCGCCGATTTTGCGAGTATGATAAGGGCAACGAATACGACCACGTTCCATGCTGTGTATCAACACGTTCCTTCCACCCTATACCCCACTATCTCATTTAACGACACAATCTCCCTGCCCAAATCCACCGATGCAAGGACCCTGTCCCTCAACTCCGCCGGACCCAGTTCTTCCATCCAATACCCCACCGTTCCCACATCCCCCGGTTGCAGCAGATGCTTGGACAGCGCTCCGCCCTCGGTGACTACCACCCCCGTCATGATCTCCTCCGGCAGCGGGAAATGCAGTTTCTCCATCCATGCCTTTTCACACACTCGCAGATGTCCGCTCACGAGGGATCGGACGATGTGTGTGACCCCGCGCAAAGCGCAGTGGATGGTTGAGGTGATGGGGGGAAGGATAATCCATTTGTTCAAGCTCTTGTCATGGTAAGCGAATTCAAGCTGCTCCCGCTTCCATAGAGGAATCGGTTTGTCTTCACCCCACCAATCCGCGTTCCCTGCGATGACCTCCTGTGGCTTCCACCAGGGACAGACGGCGATTTTGTCCCAGGTCGGATTATCGATCTCACGAATCTCGAGGAAGCCCGGCAGAGTTTCGGTGCGGATTTCCTCCGTAAACCAGGTCCAGCAGTCCGGCGACATATCGAGCGCCTCCAACTCGGCGAGAAAAGACTCGGCGTACTCCCTCCGGTAACCTGGTTGCGCGCCTCTGACCTTGTGAACGTCATTGGCGTCAAACCGGACGTTCATCTTCAGCCCCAGCTTCTTCGCCGTTTTCCATCCGAGGGCGTAGGTTCTCAGGGTGCCGATGTGCGCCGGACCGGTTGGATTAGGTGCAAATTCAATCATTTTGGTAGGTGGTGAGTTGTGAGTGGTCACAGTCCACGCCAGCCGCCCGCCTGCCGGATGGCGGGTAGGTCACTTCCCCTCCTGCGCCAGGATATCCTTTGCCTTTTCGATCATGTCCTTTGTGTAATCACGGTCTGCATTCAACAGGGCTGTGGCGCTGCAAATAAGCCCTTTATACCCATCTGCTCGGGCCAACGCCGCGGTTCGCGGAATCGAAAGAAACTCCCCGACGACCCACACATCCCAGCCGTACTGGTTCGCTGGCAGAGCGTAGCAGAGTCGTTGAGCAAAAGTCGCGCAGTAGTAGGCAGCGAAGTAGAACACCCGAAGCCGTTTGTCTGCGGAGCACAGTTTCCGGCGCGTTTCCTCCAACCAATAGGGCAAAGACGAAAAACCGGCGCTGGCTGCCAACTCATCCCACTGTTGCGGCCGTTGGATGACCGCGTACGCATAGTCCGTGTAGTCCGTCGCTCGGGCGACCTGCTCGACGAAATGCGCCATTCTGCGGCTGAGAAAGTCGGCGCCGCGCCAATCGCACTCCTCATGGGTTCTCGGAGGGTCGTCGCCATACCACTCTTTGAATAGATCGCGAGAGAAGCTGTCGTGCATCCAGAGGTCTATTGTTCCTCCCTGGTACTCGGACTTTGTGTAAGTGGGGCCGATGAGTTCCGCGGAAGAACCATAGCCGACCAGGAGACAGGTTCGGTTGTCGCCGCCCTCAAGGTGTGACAGCCCTTCTGCAATTGCCATGAGAACGCGAATCACCGCCTCGAAGACCCGAGGGTGGTGCAGGTTCGCCATGAGATGGTGAGCTTGGTCCAGCGCAACGTGACCCCAATGCTCCGCCCCATCCCACCGGCGGTAGGCAACTCAGAGCGTCGCATCCACGTGGGCGCGGGCCAAACCGGGCAGGCGATGACTGTGAGGAGATTCCTTTCCCAGGCGGCCTCTGCCTGACGAAGCACCTCGCCGATTTCAACCGTTCCAGGGACGGGAACGCACTGATCCATGATGCAAGGGATCGTGATTCCCTCACAACCGATGTCCGCCAGGTGCGCGATCTCCCCCTCGGAAAGGCTTCCATGGTTCAGGGCGATGATTCGTTCACCGACGCTTCGGTCGGGATAGACGTCGTTCATTTGTCTCTCCTGAAAGCGATGACTGAGCCAACCTGCCCCAGACGCGTCCAGTGGGGATCAGGTATGACAACGGTGTCGATGAAATCCGTCACCATTTCCCAACCCTCGCCGCGATAGTCGTGAAACGCGAAGATGCCGCCTCGCTTTACTTTGCCTCGCCACGTACTGAAATCCTCAGAGACACGGTGACCGTTACTTTGGGTGGAGCGACGGTCGATTCTCCATTGGGTTGAGGAAACGGGATAGTCGCATCGTATGGTGCGAGCGCTGGCCACTCTCCGGCCAGCCTCCAACCTGTGATGAAACCATTGTGATTGACGTTGCCGGAAACTATGAGTACGGCGCTCTTCTCGCTTCGGGAGTTGACGCCTGTGTTGTCCATGTCGGAGGGGGGGCAGATATCGCGTGGAGATTTCCTGTCGAAGACAGAAAACCCAATACTGCCGGCAGGTAGATAGGTAGGCGCAACATCGTTGCTCCCAGCCTTCTTGAATGACCGACCAGAGTATAGCTGGATTGACCCAAGGAGTCAATCCAATGCGGCCTCGCTTCAGCTTCCGCTAATTTGCCTCAATCAAGCTCTGCACGGCGGCGCCGTACAACTTGTTCTCCAGCTCCGGAAGCTCTTTCATGAGTTGCAGGAACTTGCGTTGGCCCGCGCGGCGTTGGACGGTGGTGCTCTCGAACTCAGAGTTCGCGTCGATGGCGGCGAGGCATTGGTCGATTTGGCGGGAGAGATTTGTCCACGGCTCACTGTGCTGCTGTGCGAGGGCGTTCTGCTGGATGAGTTGGTCCAGTTCCTTGCGTTTCGATATCCACCGGGAGGCATCCAACTTCACCGCCCACGGCAACGATCTCAGGCTGCGCAGCTTCGACTCCGCTTCTGTGCGGAAGGCGGAGATTGCCTGATCGCACGGTTGATCCCAGAAGTAGCCAACGGCGAGGTGAACGGCGCGAGCGGCATTGGGTTTCGGATCGAGGAAGGTGGCGACGTTATAGGTACCCCCCGCCTTCACAGACTCGATCTCCTCCGGGTCGAAGACCAGCAGACACCCGCCGGTTTCGTGAGCGTTTCGGTTGTGGAGCACCAATCCCCATTCTGTCGACGCGTCGAGGGGAGACCGGGCGTTACCCATCTGGTGAGTCGATGTTAAAGATGTCACCCACCGCTGACGTTCCGGCGGGCCGGTGGTGGTGAAAGGATACGCGCCGAGGCGGAGTTGTGAGATGCGCGACTCCGCAGCGCCTTCGAGCGACACTTCCAGATAGAACCACTTGTCGTTCGCCCCCAGTTTCACGAGTCGGACAATCAGCTTGCCGGTGAGCTCCCCCGCAAGCGGCCACACCATGTCCACGACGGCGCGGTTGCCCCGCTCCAGCACGAACATCCCTTCCTGCACCCGGGCGCGGTTGGCGATGGCGCTTTTCCCGGAGACGTCGGTGATAGTGGCATCAAGGAAGTACTCAAGATCCCAATTCCAGTTCCAGATGGGGAACTCGCAGCGCATCAGGTAGTCGCCGTAGCCTTTGACGACCGGCGCGTCATGATTCCTGGGGTTGACAAGCTGGTGGTAGGCCAACCGGAGATTGCCGAGGTTCGCCTCTCGTTCGGCTACCTCGAGACCTGCTCGCACTGCATCATTGGCAACTGGAAAACGCTTCTCTCTTAACTGAACGCTCACCTCGCCGTCTGCCTGAACTCCGCAGACAGTCAGCAGGGAGAGGGGCAACAGGATGGCGAGTCCATCCCGCGCGGGTTTCCTGATTGGCTTGCTCCACTTCATTCCAGTTCTCCGAGTGTCTCTCCCTGGCTGAGGATGCCCTGGACTTCCAGCAATCATCCGGCAGGCGACCCACTCCAGGGGGAAAATGTTGCGGACAATTTAGAGTTGGTCAGTGCTCCTGTGTTGGGTACTCTTCAGGGGCGTTTACGCTGTCAAACACTGCTCGAAGCGCTGGCTTCAGAAGCGGTAACCGCTCATGAATCGTCCTCCAAACCAGATCATAGTCCACTCCGAAATAAGCGTGGATGAGTCTGTCTCGCATTCCGGCCATTTCAGTCCATGGAAGCGAGGGGTGTTGTCTGCGTATTTCATCGGGGATTTGTTTGGCAGCCTCTCCGATGATCTCGAACTTTCGGACAACCGCGCTCCTCGTCTTGTCGTCGGACTCAAACGCCTCCTGGTCCATCCCTTCCACGAAGTCCTCGATGCTTGCCATCGCGTCCAGGATGTCTTCCACGTATTCCCGGGGTAACCTCAAAGCATCGCCACCTCCGCGAGTACCCGGTCGCGAAAGCGCGGCTTCAGCGAGCGGATAGTTGCCAGGTCGACTCTGCGGTGGAGTTGCTCCTCAAGGAAGTCGCTCAAGCCAACAAAGTCAAGCAAATCGGCGCCTTCCGCGAATTCGACCAGCAAATCGACGTCGCTCATTTCTTCCTGGTCGCCGCGAACGAAGGACCCGAACAGTCCAATTCTTTTTGCCTTGAACCGCGAGCAAATCTCAGGCTTCAGCGAAGCCAGTTCTTGCAGCAGCTCTTCTCCAGTCTTCACGGTGTGTCACCAGCTTCTGTGTGTGAATCCCAAAAGGTATTCTACTCCACCCCTTCCCCGTTCACCAAGACCTCACAGCTCACGGGAGTCCATATCTGCCAGGGAGCCCCGAAAGGGTGCGATATTCTGCATCTAAGTAAATAATCAAAATATATTGTCCCCTCAAAAACCGCAATGCCTGCAAAGATTTGCCTTCATTTCCGTGTTCTCCGTGATCTCTGTGGTGAGAAAATGGGGACAGAATTCATGACGATCTACTTATTGCAGAGCGAACACTCCTTTCCCCGTTGTCCCGGTGGCAACGTCCGTCGCGGTGACCGTCCATTTCCCCGGGGGATCATTGTAGGCGGTGGGGATCTGTGCGGCGTCCTGATTGCCGGTCAGCTTCATGTAGCTCCTGTAAGCCGTCGCCTCTGATTTGTCCGGTCGCGTCACCGTGAGTCGCACGATCCTTCCGGCGGGGTTGCACTTGCCGGAGTCCAGCTTGAAGGTGACGTTGGCGGTTTCTCCGCGCTGGACCTTCTGGGGGACGCTGACACCGAATTTCTTCGTGACGTCCGGGAGAAGCGCAAACAGACAAACCTGCGGCCCGTCCTTCGAGACGGCGATGGAGTCTGCATTGCCAACCAGCTTCCCGGCGCGCACGTCGTAGATGTTCGTTTTATCTGCAAGTTGCAGTTTGGCATCGGCAGCAACTGACGCGTCGCGCACCACACCGAGTAGGGTTAGATCGCCATTCCTGAGTCGCCGGAAGAAGTATCCCCGATCCCCGACAAGCTCGCACGGAGGACGGGACTTCAGACCAACAAACAGAGCCGAAATGAATCCCTTCGACGATGGGTTGTCTGCGTGGGGAAAGGGCGAGTTCAGGAAGACCGTCCGCCCTTTGCCCGCTTTGTTTGCGATGACGACCGGATACTCGTCTGCCTGCCGCAACGCCTTTCCGCCTGAGACGGTGACGGACGTGTCCACACGCGGGGAGAAGTCGGGGAGATTGACCTCTTCGCCGGCCGCGCGGGACTTTGACTCGGCGATTTGCTTCGACTTCGGTTCTCCGGATCGGGCAATGCCGAACAGATCATCCAGCGGTCCCTTCCACGCGCCGTCCTTCCACAGCGGTCGGCAGTGACCGTCCATGATTCCCGCCGCGATATCCGCGATGACGGTGCCCCCACCCTCCGCGAATCGGCGAATGACAAGCGCCTCCTTGTCGGAAATGGTCTGTGAACAGGCGAGGAACAGGACTTTGTGCGCGTGTTTGGCCAGCTCCCCGTGCTCGATCATGCGGGTTGTGATGAAGCGATACCCGAACCCAGCGTGGTCAAGAAGGCTGATCAGATTCCCCTGCGATTGCTGCGGACTGCCGATGCCGCTGAACAGCTTGGCTGAATGCTCCGTGGCCTGCGACCAGTGAATGGCGATGCCGTCATTGTCGACCACGCTGGCGGCGAGCAACTGACCAATCCCTCCATAGATCTCCCGAAGCTCAGGTAAGGATTGCTCGAAGTAGCCCGCGAAGCTGAGGTCAGTGGCGAACAGTCCTTCTGACCCGATGGCGGCGAAGAAGAGGCTGGTGTTGACATCGCCGTGCAGGAGTTGATTCCACAGGTTGAACGCTCCGGCGCGGGAACCATGCGATCCAACGTAGCCTCCCCACCAGTTCCCGCGTACCACCGCTGGATCGGCGAGGGAGCGCAGCAACTCGTTGCCGCGCTTGTCGGCATACGGCCCCCAGATTTCCTGACCCTTGATGGTCTTCTCCAAGTCCCCGGGAACCGAACCTTCCGCTCCGACTTTTGCGCGAGCGTCGGCGCCCTTGATGGCTTTCGACAGGAAATGGTGGTAGTCGGCGTACTCGCTTTCACAGAACGCGGCGTGTTCGTGGATCATCGGCCAGAGATTACGCTGCTTTGCCTCATCGTCGGGCAGTAAGTCGATCTTCGACCAGTCTGCGTATTGCGTGCCCCAGATTCGGTTCAGTTCACTCAAGGTGGCGTAGTGTTGTTTGAGGTACTCCCGAAACGATTTCTGTCCATAGGGAGAATATCCTGACTTGTAGTCGAAGTAGTTCTCATCCCCGAGGCTGTACAGGCTGGGCCCGTAGGGAATGGCTGCCTGAATCCGGTCGAGGACGGACTTGCTGGACTTCTGCTGCAATTCCGGGTTGTAGAAACAGCCGTCTTCCACGTCTTTGATCCAGTGATCTTTTCGCCACCCTTTGTCATCAGCGCCGCCCATGACGCGATACGCGTAACAGACCAGGGGAAAGTCGTTGAGCGCAAACACGCGCTCCTGAACGCCATCGGCGGATGGGTGAGCGAGAATGGCGTTGAAACCGGCCTTGCGGACCTGCTGGTAAGCTAACCAACCAAGACCAGTGTTGCCGCAGCCAATGCCTCCCCACAGGATCGAGCGGAACTCGTCGCTATTGTCCCGCCGCGGCACGAAGAGGAAACGGTCAGCGGAGTCGACGGTTTCAGCGCCCACTTTGAGATCGGCGTGCAGACGGGAGGCAATCGTCAACGCTTTCTCCACCGGCAGGTCGAAACTCGCGCTCTGCTGTCCGGAGGCAATCGGGATGCTCTTCCGCAGGTACACACGATCATGTGTGTCGGTAAGAGAGACTTCCAGAACCGTTTCGGTCGGAGCGGGAACGGAAAGCTCACAGTTCCCTTTGGCGACCTGCCCTCTCTCGCAGAATTCACTTTGTGTACCGAATTGGTCGATCCGAAGCGACGACTCTACCTCGATGTAAACTGATCCCCACGCTTCAGTTCCTTGGGATGATTTGATGATGACGTCTCCGAAATGTCCCCCCGCTTTGAGCTTCGGCCTTCCGACGCGCACGAAGTTCTCCCCCTGTTTCAGGCTTGTCTTCAGTACTTGATAGAACTCCACCTCGTTGACCTTGTCCCGGATGCGGACATGCACGTACACGGGCAGAGGCTGCGCCTCGTTGTATTGCACTGTCACGCCATTCTCCCGCGACAGCGCCGCGCGATTCAGGTGGATTCCGGCCTCCGGGAGAGATGTCAGCATGACGCGCGGGCTTTTCGAAGGAACGGTCCAGAGCAGCGCTTTGGCGACCAGCGAGAGCAGGTAGTCGTAGTCGGCCGCCCAGTGCAGACTGTAAGGCACGGGCGGGGTGAGTCCATGTCCACCGTAGTAAGTGCCGCTCCCTTGACCATACTGAAGAACCGCAACCCGGCCCTGACGGAAGGCAAACGTTTCCACCATTCTTGCGGGAAGCTCTTTGGCTTCTTTCACGCGCAGGTTCTTCAGAATCTCCGGATTCCTGAAGAAGTCGATACCGGCGAGTGGCACACCGTTGAAGATCTCGTCCCTCCCCTCCGTCATCGGCTTCTTGAAGATTTGAAGCCTGGTCAGCCTCCCGAAGGTGAAAAGCAGACCTGCTCCTTCAGAAACCTGCTTCAGAATCTTGTACTGTGCCTCTTTGGGCAGAACGTCGAAGGACGCGTTGGCCATGACAAAGGCATCGTAGCGTTTGTCCAGTGCGGTGAGGAGCTGCTGGGTTTTCTCCTCGATACTGGTTCCTTCGACTTTCAGGTCATACATTGCCGCGCCCGCGTCGGACTCGAAGGAGAACAGGCCGGAGTGCGCAATGGGCACGGCGTCGAAGTCCATGTCCAATCGCTGCCACAACTCCACAATCTCACGAGGCGCAACGGTACGCGGGACAACGAACAGAACCTTCAGTTTCCCGCGGGAGTATGGTTTTGCCCACTTGGTGTGCGGCGTCACTAACTTCGTGGTCACCTTGTTCAGGTAATCGCCATCGTGCCGACCGGCTTGAAGCGGGACTGCATTCATCGACAAGGCAAGCAGCACAGCCACAAACACGGTATTGACATTGCGCGTAGATTCCACCTTGGATTCCTCCTTTAGGACCATCGTTAGCTGGGGATATTCATCCCCAGCTAAACTTTTCGGTGATATGAATCACCCGACAACCACTTGCGGAGTATATCTCCGCAGAAAGGGCCGTTGGAAATACACATCCCCAACGAGCGCACGAGACTACTGCGCCGCGACCAGACCCATCACCAGCGCCTCCCACCTCAATTCATCCAATTCTTTCTTGAGTTTCAGGACGTCTTCTCGCAGCCAGAAGCCTCCCGCGTCGCCCAACGCCGGTCCCTTCGCATCTGCCAATAGGTGGGAAAGACGGGACTTGCGTTTGTCCAGTTCGGACTCCAGACGGTTTTTCTCTTTCGCGTCGGTAACGGCGACCACTGCCTCCGCGGCGTCGGTCGCAGACGTTGACGCAGAGTCACAGGCGTCGCGTACCCAGTCTGCCATTGGCCGCTTTTCCCATTCCCCGGTTGCGGTGTGTGTGAAAACCAACCTCGGCAGCAGCACACGAAAGAGCTGCCCCTTGGTCGGGATGATGGCCTGCTCCAGCTTATTCAGCTTCTGCTGGTCCAACGGCATCACCCGCCCGAAGTACAGATATCCAAAGCTCTTGGGCGCCGCGCCGCTGCCTCCGAGCGACCAACTGACGCCGCGGAAACTGCCGGTGGAGTATCCGTACCGGACCAGGTCGAAAGACCAGACGTCACCGTCTTGCGGAGTGACACCGAGGTCACCCCAAGGCGCGAAGAACTCGATGAACCATGCGTCTGAGGCTTTGGAGACGGCAACCTTCCAACCTTCCACGTTCCAACTGGAGTCGAGATTGCCGTTGGTCATCTTCTCCTCATAGCGCGCCTCGAGGGGATTCGTCACGAACTTCATGTAGCTCTCCGCCTTGTTGTGCGGATCGATCATGACCTCGATGCAGTCATCCGTCCACGTGAGTGGATTATCCCGGTTCTTGATGGTGGCCTTGATCTTGCCGACCCGTTCCTCGAAGAGCGTGACACCCATGTAGAGTCCGGCATTGTCGTAACACAGCCGCGCCGCTGTGCGTAGTGGGGGCGGCTGGGGAGTTGCCTTCCAGTATTGGAAGAAATCCTCCATGGCCGGAAGCTCCTTCCACGTCGCGTCATCCAGCCTGCCATCGATCTTCGGCGGGGCCTCGCATTTCCGGCACTCGTACACGGAAACAATCGTCGGCTCTGCGGCGCGTCCCACGGAAGGCACGAGAGGTAGAATCAGTAACGTAGTGAGTATCTTCCTGTGCAATCGAGATCACCTCGGTATTCGTGATACGCCAGTCTCGCAAACGTTGAGACTGGACAGACGAGATATTTTCATCAAGTAGTGCACGGTTCTGGAAGTTCTCCCACAAAAGGACGCCGGATCGCTTCAGCGTCCGGTAGCTCACACAGGCGGCTACACGATGAAGGCAACTTTCCTTTTCTCCCCTTTCACCCCGCGTTCGGTGCGAACGCGGGGTGAAAGGGGAGAAAAGATGTTCTTTATTGGCGCTCGGTAGTCAGTTGTGTGAGCTACCGGATGCTGAAGCGATCCGGCGTCTAATGCAGAATAATTTACGAAACGATGCAGTAGGTTCACGCTGGCAACGGCTTCAGGACGTGTTCGTGCGCGTGTGCAGAGAAGGATTTGTTAGCCAACTGCATGGACTCGGCAATGGTTTACTTGGAGACGCTGCCACCCCATTCGTCAACGATGGTCTCCCAAGCCATGCCTTCGGCAACCATTTCCAGCGCTTGCCACACCACAATTCGCGTGCCGAAGAAGGTTGGCTTGCCGTGACAGATTTCAGGATCGGCGATTACGTAACGCCCGAGTAGTTTGGCCTGTGATCTTCTCGTCCGTCTCATTTGAAGGGAACCAGATTCGGCGCCAGCCTGCCCACTGCAATCTGTTCGGCGCCGGCAGCAGGATTATGGTAGCCTTCCCGCATAGTTGGGTCAATCAGGAACGAAGCAAGGGCCAAACGGAAAACAGGGCAACGGAACAACAGGATAGCCGGGCAAGGCTGTGATCGACCAACATCCCGCGACCGTGAACCTCCATCCCCATCTGTTCCACTACCTTCGGAGGCTCGTTGTTCCGTCGCTCAGTCACCCATTACCCAATTACCCTTCCAACTCACCAATGTTATCCACGATCTTCACGATGGCGTCAACCATCAACTGCATGTCGCGTTCGTCGTTGGGAGGTGAGAGGTAGGGCTGCACGATGCAGAACTCGCGCTCGGCCATCGCTTCGCTCACCGGCAGGTCGCCTTTGCTGTAGACGGGAGGGTTCTCCACATGCGGACACAGGAAAGGGCAGCCTTTTCCATAGAGATTGCGCTCTTGAAAGATCGTCCGCAGGTGGATGGGTCCGCCCGCCTGAAGTCGTTTGCTCTCCGGGGAAAACTGGTAGTTGGCGTCATTGATATAGGCCACCGCGTAGACACCTTCCGCGTTCAGCGCGGCGCAGAACCGGTCGCGGGAGACGCCGTACTCGTCCGGATCCCACAGGCAGGTGTAGTAGTGGTAGACGTGCTTGTATCCGGGGCGCACGAAGGGCGGGGTGATTCCCGGAACGTCCGCGAGCTTCTCCGTCAGGTACTCGCAGTTGCGGATGCGCGCATTGGTGCGAGCATCGGCGTCCATGAGCTGCTCCATCGCGCTGTCCATCCCAACGGCGCGCGTGTTGTCACCAGTGCCCCCCATGGAGGCGTATTGCAGAATGTCTGGGTCCTCCGCAAGTCCCTGAATCACTGTGGGGTGCTGACCCATCAGCAGGCCGCGCTCGTACAATCGGCGGTCATTCGTGAGATAGGCGCCGCCGCCGTGGCTGGAGTAGATGGGCTTTCCTGACCAACTGAAGGCCGTCAAGTGGGCAATGCTACCAACCTTCTGCCCGTTGATCTCCGCAGTGGAAGCCTGGCACGCATCTTCAATGACCAGCAGGTTGTGCTTTGCGGCGATCTCCATCAACTCGGGAATCGCGGCGGGGTGGCCGTAGAAGTCCACGGGCAGGATTGCCTTTGTGCGGGGCGTGATTTTGCGTTTCACATCGTCCACGTCGATGGTCAGCGTTTGTGGATCGATATCCGCAAAGATCGGCACCGCGTTCACGCGCAGAATCGATCCGACCGTCGCGACCCACGTGTAGGCCACCGTGATGACCTCGTCCCCCGGACCACAACCCGCGGCATACAGGCTGGACGTGAGGGCGGCGGTTCCGGATGTCACACACTTGGCGAACTGCGCGCCCGTGTATTCACACAGCGCACGCTCCAGTCCCTTCCGGGGCCAGGAGGATTTGAAGTTCGTGCCCTCTCCAATTGTTTTTGGCCCACCATGTAGTGCCAGTTTGCTCATTTGATCTGCCTCCAGTAAGTAGCCCTCCAGAATTGCTGTCCCGGCTTCAATGCGGTAAAGTACTCGATAATCACACCCAATACCGAAGCCAGGATCGCAGCAATGGAAACTACAGCAACGAGTCTACCAAATGTTTCTCAGATCCGT
>Ga0210051_1002612_pt1 | contig 18086 bp, 15 predicted proteins | sample CryGey092014_all_FD_185464 | JGI IMG/M metagenome (GOLD analysis project Ga0210051, IMG submission 185464) | Groundwater microbial communities from aquifer - Crystal Geyser CG23_combo_of_CG06-09_8/20/14_all (SPAdes) (version 2) | ecosystem: Environmental > Aquatic > Deep subsurface > Groundwater... | reverse complement strand
AACTAATTTATTACGAAGTTTTTGATGATCCTGAGTCAGCTATTCAAAGAGAAAAAGAAATAAAAGGATGGACAAGAAAAAAGAAATTAGAACTTATTAAAAAAGTCAATCCTAATTTTAAAGAATTAAAAATATAGGTATCTCAAACAAGTTGAGAGATCCTTCGTCGCTTTGCTCCTCAGGATGACACTGTGGTCACTTTTAACTTTAAATTTTGGCTTTTGCCTTTTGGCTTGTTTATCATCAGATAAAATTTTGAATTATTATGACACTTACTTTTTACGGCGGAATAAATGAAATTGGCGGTAATAAAATTTTGTTGGAAGATAAAAATACCGCTATTTTTTTGGATTTTGGTAAAAGCTACAAACAAGCTTCTTTGTATTTTGAAGAGTTTGTTAATCCTCGTTCTGTGCACGGAATTAAAGATTATTTAGAATTAGGTTTACTTCCTAAAATAGGCGGTTTATATCGCCAAGATTTATTAGATATTTTAAAAAAAGAAGAAATTGATGTTTATCAGCAATTAGCCAATAATCCTGTGCCCCTTGATGCTATACTTTTGTCTCATGGCCATATGGATCATACTGGTTACCTTTCATTTTTAGATGAAACTATACCAGTTTATTTAAGCAAGTCCACGAGAGTTGTGCTTGAAGCTTATCGCACTATTAAACCACCTTCTTTAGAAAATGAAATTGTAGAAATTAGCAGCCCTCACGAATTGCCGCCACAAAAACGCAAAAAAATAAAAAGACAATTCAAAGTTTTAGAAAAACAACAGCCATTTCAAATTAAAAATTTAGAAATTTTTCCTCTTTTTGTTGATCATTCTATTCCTGGCGCTTTAATGTATTTTATTAAAGGCACAAAAAATGTTTTATATTCCGGAGATTTTCGCCTTTCAGAAATTTCAGAGAAGCAATTAAAAGCAATTTATGAATTTTTGAAAAAGCAAAAAATTTACGTTTTTCTTTGCGAAGGGACGCGAATTCTAGAACAAAACATTCTCCGCGAAAAAGATGTCTATTTTAAGGCCAAAGAAATCGTGTCTAAAATCAAAGGATTAGTAGTAGCTGATTATTCAATGGCTGATATTACAAGGTTTGAGACTTTAGCTCAGATTGCCAAAGAAACAAAAAGAAAAATCGCTTTACCTTATAATTATTTTGCTTATTTGGCCATTCTTAAGGAAAAAGGATTGGAAATTAATAGCTTCGATAACCTTGTTCTTTACGAAAAGAAGAAAGGCAATTTAAAAAAATGGGAGCAAAATCTTTTGAAGAAATATCCTTATATTAACGCCAAAGAAATCAAGACTCATCCCCGAGATTATTTAGCAATTTTGAATTTTTATCAAATTCAGGAATTGATTGATTTTCAGCCTGATGAAGATTCTTATTTTTTAAGAGCTATTACCGAGCCCCATACTGAAGAATCAGAAATTTCCGAAGAAAGATTCAGCCACTGGATAGAACATTTTAAAATGCAAGGGTTAACTCCAGATGGCAAATTTGAAAGAGCTCATATTTCTGGCCATATTTCTGGTAAAGAATTGGAAGAATTCATTAAAAATATTAAACCAGATCTTATTATCCCGATTCATACTGATTACCCAGAAGAATTCGAAAAAATCCACAAGAATGTCAAAATAGTGACTAGAGGAGAAGTGATATTAATTTAACAATAGCGAGGGCTATGTTGCTAAGAAAACCGTCGCGCAGGCCGAGCGGGCAAGGTGTCGCCGAAGGCGACGAGCGAAGCCGAGCGCGAGCGCGGTCGCCTCGCTGGGGCGACCGATAGCGTGTTTTCGTGCGACTAGCCCGAGCTAATTGTAGTAATTAAATTTTATGGTAATTGATGGCAAAAAATTATCCGAAGAAATTATTGAGGAATTAAAAAAAGAACGAGAATTAATCCCTAAAAAGATTCGCTTAGCTGTAGTTTTAGTAGGTGATAATCCTGCTTCTTTATCTTTTATTAAACAAAAAGAAAAAGTAGCGAAAGAATTGAACATTGATTTTCGTTTATATCAATATGAAGATAGCATTAAAACCAAGGAATTGAGAAAAAAAGTGAATGAGATCTGCCGCGTGACCTATAATCGGGGAGTAGTGATTCAATTGCCTTTGCCAGATTCCATTAATAGCCAAGTAGTTTTAAATGCTCTTTTATCCTTAAAAGACCCGGATATTTTAAGCGAGAAAAATTTAGGAGGTTTTTATACCAATCGTTTAAAAGTTTTGCCGCCAGTAGTTGAAGTAATAAAATTTCTTTTGGGAAAATATCAAATTAATCCAGAAGGAAAAAATGTTTTAATTATTGGTCGTGGTCAATTAGTAGGCAAGCCTGTAGGTTTATGGTTTATTCACCAAAGAGCGACAGTCACAGTAGCTAATAGCCAAACTAAAAATTTAGAAAATTTATTAAAAACAGCGGATATTATTGTTACCAGCGCGGGAAAGCTAAATTTAATCACAGCTGAGATGGTTAAAGATGGAGTTGTCATTTTTGACGCTGCTGTTGTTTCAGAAGCTGGTAAATTAAAGGGTGATTGCGATTTTGATTCTCTTAAAGATAAAGCTGCTTTAATTACGCCAGTACCTGGTGGCATTGGTCCTCTAACAGTAGCTTTCCTATTTAAGAATCTTTTAGAAATGGTAAAAAATCAGAAATGATAGTATAATAAATTATAATTTTGACTTTTGAATTATCATTATGTACGATATTTTAATTAAAAACGGAGAGATTTTTGATGGTACTGAAGCTGAAGCTAAGAAAGCAGATTTAGCCATTAAAAATGGCAAGATTGTAGCCATTGGTTCGCTTAAAGACGAAAAAGCCAAAACAGAAATTAATGCCGAAAATAGATTTATTACTCCTGGGTTTATTGATATTAATAATGATGCTGATCATGATTTGAGCCTCCTGAAATTAAAAGAAGCAGAAAATTTATTGCGGCAAGGAATTACGACTATTGTTGGCGGCAATTGTGGCGCCTCGCTTGCTCCTTTAATTTCTGGTTCTTTATCTTCTATTGATAAATGGACAAAAACTATTGATTTTAATATTAGTTGGCGAACAATTGAAGAATTTTTGAATTTTTTAGCTAAGAAACAGTTAGGAGTAAATTTTGCTACTTTGGTTGGATGGGGAACCTTAAGATTAGATATTGCTCAGAATCAATTTCGACCTTTAAAGAAACAGGAATTAGAGGAATTAAAATTTATTGTCAAATCGAGCTTAGCTGAAGGCGCTTTTGGCGTTTCTTTTGGTTTGGGTTATAACTTAGAGCAAGCTGTAGGCCTGACCGAGATTCAAGCTATAGCTCAAGTGGTTAAAGCAAAAAAAGGTTATCTCGCCTTTCATTTAAGAAACGAAGCTGAAGGTTTACTCTCGAGCATGAGAGAGGTTTTAGAAGTGGCTGAAAAAGAAAAAGTTTCTTTAGAAATTTCTCATTTGAGAGTGGAAGGAAAAGATAATTTTGATAGTTTTCCTGAGGCTCTAAAAATGATACAAAAAGTAAATGAGGAGCAAGAACCTGCCTGCGCAGGCGGGTTAGTTAATTTTGATATTTTCCCTTATGATTATAACGTTGAATCGCTTTATTTAATTTTGCCGGAGTGGCTAGCAATTGGCGGTCGGGAAGTGCTTTTAAAAAATCTCCATGACGAAATAGTAAGAAAAAAAATAATAGAAGACATGAAGAAGAGAAAATATCTCTATAAAGATTTGATAGTAGCTGATAGCGGAGAGAGATGGTGGTTTGCTGGGAAAACATTAGAAGAAATAGCTCAAGGATTTAATTTAAGCTTAGAAGATGCGCTTTTAAAGATAATTGAGCTTTGTGAGAAAAGAATTTTGGTATTTGTTAAAAGCTTATCATTGGAAAATATGGAAAAGGGAATTCTATCTCCTTATTCTTTCATTGCTTCTAATAGTGGCATTTATAATTTAAATAGTGGTGAGAAAGGCACTTGGGTTCATCCTCGAGCTTTTGGCACTTTTCCCAAGTTTCTCAATGATTATGCAAAAGTAAAGAAATTTTTTTCTTGGGGAAAAGCTATTCATAAAATTACTGGCAAAGTAGCAGATAAAATTGGCTTAAAAGACAGGGGATATCTCAAAGAAAATTATTGGGCAGATTTAGTGATTTTCAATCCGGATACAATCAAAAATAAAGCCACTCTAGAAAACCCTTTTCAATATCCGGAAGGAATTGAAACCGTGATTGTCAATGGTGCCCTAGCATATCAAAAAGGCATCTTTAGCCATGAGCGGCATGGCCAAATTCTCAGAAAAGATTAAATTGACTATTAGATAGCTTAATGATATGATTCTTCAATATTATTTATTTGTATGATTGTTCGCCAATTAGGCATTGATTTAGGCACTGCCAACACCTTAGTTTTTATTCCCAAAAAAGGCATTGTTATTAATGAGCCATCGGTCGTGGCTATTTCTGTTGATGAAAATAAAGTCTTAGCCATTGGCTTAGAAGCCAAAGAAATGCTGGGCCGGACTCCGGAAATGATAAAAACTTATAAACCATTAAAAGATGGAGTGATTGCTGATTATCGTGTTACGGAAGCAATGCTTCGTTATTTTATTAATAAAGCCTTAGGTTCTTGGAAAATATTTAAACCAGAATTAGTAATTTCTGTGCCTGTGGGAGTGACTTCTACGGAAAGAAGGGCAGTCATTGATGCTGCCAGAGAAGCTGGCGCTAAAGAAGCCTATGTTGCCAGAGAGCCTATTTTAGCTGCTTTAGGAGCTGGGGTACCGATTAATTCACCAGCTGGAAATATGATTGTTAATATCGGCGGTGGGACTACCGAGGTAGCTGTAATTTCTTTAGGAGGAATTGTTGCTTGGGCTTCAGTAAGAATTGCTGGTAATAAAATGGATGAAGCAATTTCTGAATATATAAAGAGAAAATATAATTTAGCTATTGGCGAAAGGACAGCAGAGGAAATTAAAATTCAAATTGGCACTGCTGTACCGCTTAAACAAAAAGAAGAATTAGAAATCAGGGGATTAGATTTAACTGAAGGCTTGCCAAAAAATATTGTCATTAATGCCAATGAAATTGCTGAAGCCATTGCTGCTCCATTAAAAGACATTATTCAGGCGGTTAAATCGGTTTTAGCTGAAACTCCTCCTGAATTAGCCGCTGATATTATGGAAAGAGGTATGCTTTTAACTGGTGGGGGATCGATGTTAAGAAACATTAATGAATTAATTACCAAAGTAACTGGCGTACCAAGTTTTGTGGCTGATGAAGCTATTTATTGTGTTGCCAAAGGAACTGGCGTTATTTTGGATAATCTTTCACTGTATAAAAAGAGCCTTACTACCTATAAATAAATAATTCATAGCAGGGTTCGGAACAATATTTCGAAAACACGCTATCGTCCCGCCAAGCGAGCGGGACGCGCTCGCGCTCGGCCTCGCTCTCCTTCGCTTCGCTCAGGAACTTTGCCCGCTCGGCCTGCGCGACGGTTTTCTCAATATGTGTTCCTCACCCTGTTGAAACTTAATATTAGCGAACCTTTTCTCTTGAGCGATATTATGGAGCCAAAGGTACAAACATACGAAGCGAACGAGAGGAAAGCCGGAACTGAGCGAAGCCCCGTTTAACGGGGCGAAGCGACATTCCGGAAGGATTTCCCGAAGTGAGCGAGTATTGTTTGTCTTTGGCGGAATAGCTTAAGCGAAAGAGAAATGGTGAGCTAATATTAAAATGAAATAACAAAATCGAATTTAAAAGAAACAATGATTTTTTTGGAGGAAAGAATAAAAACTTTTTTAGAGGGATTTTTTAATCCAGAAACAAAACCAGTTCAAAGTCTTTTATTTTACGGAGAAGAAGCAGTAGGTAAAAGAACGACAGCCTTAGCTTTTGCTAAAGCTTTGTTATGCCAAGTAGAACAGAAAACATGGAATGGCTGCGGCCATTGTCAAAATTGCTTGCGCTTTGATAAAGGCCTGCATCCAGATTTTTTGCTGCTTGAACCTATTTCGAACGAAGTGAGAAAAAAGGTTCTCCTGAGCGAAGCGAAGGAGGTTCTTATTGATAACGATGTTTCCATTGAGACAGTGAGAAAAGCCATTGAATTTTTGCATTATGAGCCTCAATTCTCTTCCTTAAGAATATTAATTATTAATGAAGCTGATAGATTAAAAGAAGATGTTCAGAACACGCTTTTAAAAACTCTTGAAGAGCCTCCTCGTAATACCTTGATAATTTTTATTACTGCTCTTCCCCAAAGACTTTTAACAACTGTTTTGTCTCGATTATTGGCTTTGAGATTTTATCGTTCTTCTTCTAAAAAGATTATTGGCTTTTTAATTAATCAGCAATCTCTGAGTCTATCCAAAGCTCAAGAGATAGCGGAAAAAGCTGATGGGAAAATTGGCTTAGCTTTCAGGCTTTTAGATAGGGAGTATCTGGAAGACATTGAAAAGAATCAAAAGAAATTAGCTATTATTTTGGAAAGTGATTTTTTAGGCCAGCTGCAATATCTGCAAGAATTAGCAGGCGATAAAGTTCATTTATTAACGGTCTTAAAAAGTTGGTTAGAAATGTTAAATCGAGATATTCAACAAGAGAGTAAAAGAAATTTAAAATTACCCTTAGCTTCCAAAGTTAAATTAGCCAAAGAATTACTCAAAGCTTTTTATTTAATTTCCAATTATAATATTAATAGTTCTCTTTTATTAGAAAATATATTTTTAAACTATGACGGCTTTTGAAGAAAAAACAAATTTATTAATTGGCCAATTCAAAGAAGAAATTTTGGCTCTTCGCACCTCGAGACCATCAGCAGCCCAAGTAGAAAATATTAAAGTGGAATGTTATAATACTCAATCTCCCATAAAACACTTGGCTTCGATTTCTATTGTCTTGCCCAATATTATTATCATCGAACCCTGGGACGCAACAATTGTTCCTAATATCTCAAAATCTCTGACCTCCTCTTCTTTAGGTGTCAATCCTGCAGTTGAAGGCAGGCAAATTAAACTTTTTCTTCCAGCCTTAACTAAAGAAAGAAAAGAAATCTTAGTCAAATTAATTAGTTCTATAAAAGAAGAATACAGAGTACATTTAAGAAAAACCCGCGAGGAAATAGTAACAGAAATAAAACAGAGTTTCGAAGAAAAAACTATTTCCGAAGATGAAAAATTTCGTTTATTAGAAGAAGTTCAAAAAGTTATAGAGAAAACAAACAAAGCCTTAGATGAAGCAGCAGAGAAAAAAGAGAAAGAAATTTTAGAATCGTAAAAAATAAATTAACCTAATGACCAATTTCTAATTAACCTAATCAAATCTAAATTCCCAATTTCTAAAATTAATTATTAGACATTAGATATTAGGTATTGATTAGAATAATTGGGGCAATTAGAATAATTAGAATAATTATAAATGATCACTTTATTACTTGCCATTGGGACTTTAAGCTTATTGATGATTTTGCATGAATTCGGCCATTTTCTTTTGGCGAAACTATTTAACGTTAAAGTTGAAGGATTTAGTATTGGTTTGCCGCCAAAAATTTTTAGCTTTAAGCGAGGTGAAGTTACTTATTCATTAAATGCTATTCCTTTTGGTGCTTTTGTGAAAATTAACGAAGAAGAAAATAATCAAGATAAAAGAAGTTTTGCGAATCAAACAACCTCGAAAAAAACCACCATTTTTTTAGGAGGAGTGGGAATGAATTTTATCATTGCTTTTCTTGTTTTTACTTTGCTTTTTAGCATTGGTTTCCCCAAATCTTTATTGCCTGCTAACTATCTGCTTAACTCATCAGTTTCCTCAACTCTTGTAAAATACCCTGTTAATCAAGCTTTTTTAGAGACTAGCCGTTTTTTGAGTTTTGTTTTAACTGAGTCATTAAAGGGCTTAAAAATTGCTTTCGGAAAAATATTCACCCATTTAGATGTGAGCGATTTACTTGGCCCAGTTGGCTTAGTGGCAATTACTAGCCGAAGCTTTGAATACGGTTGGCGTTATGGGGTATATATTCTTGGATTAATATCTTATGCTTTGGCTATCTTTAATCTTTTGCCGATTCCAGCCCTAGATGGCGGCCGTCTTTTATTTCTCTTTCTAGGGAAAATTTTTAAAAAACCCATTTCTCAAAAAACAGAGACTTTGATAGATAATATTACTTTTGCTCTCTTAATGTGCTTAGCTGTTTTAGTAACTATTAAAGACATTCGCTTTTTCTACCTTCACTAAACTAATTAGTATAAAACATATCAAATCTTTAATTTAAATGTATGGCTAATTTTGAGAAGAAAGAATTAACAAAAAAATCAGATAATTTTTCCGGCTGGTATCAAGACGTGGTGCTTAAAGCTGAATTGGCCGATTATGCGCCCGTGAAAGGTTGTATGGTTATTCGTCCCTATGGTTATGTCATTTGGGAGAATATTCAGGCTGAACTTGATAAAATGATCAAGGCCTTAGGCGTAAAAAATGCCTATTTTCCTATTTTTATTCCCGAAACTTTATTAAAAAAGGAAAAAGAGCATGTTAAGGGATTTTCTCCGGAATTAGCAGTAGTAACCATTGGTGGCGGCGAAGAGCTAAAAGAGAAATTAATTATCAGGCCGACTTCTGAAACTATTATGTACGCTATGTATGCTAAATGGCTGCAATCATATCGCGATTTGCCAATTTTAATGAATCAATGGAATAATATTGTGCGTTGGGAGAAAAGGACTTACTTGTTTTTAAGAACCACTGAATTTTTATGGCAAGAAGGCCATACGGTTCACGAGACCCACGAGGAAGCTATGAAAATGGTGCGTGATGCCTTGGATAATTACTTAAAGATTTACCGAGATTATTTGGCTATTTATGGTTATCCGGGCATTAAAAGTAGCGCTGAAAAATTTGCCGGCGCAGAGAGCAGCTATACTTATGAAATTTTGACGCCTGATGGCAAAACGCTTCAGGGTGGCACTTCCCATGATTTGGGCCAGAAATTCGCCAAGGTTTTTAATATCAAATATCTTGGTCGGGATAAAAAATTGTATATGCCTTATCAAACTTCTTGGGGTTTCAGCACAAGGAGTATCGGCGCCTTAATAATGGTTCACGGAGATGACAATGGTTTGATTTTGCCACCCAAGATTAGCCCTATTCAAATCGTTATTATTCCCGTGTTTAATAAAAATGCAAGTAAGGATAAACTGGTTGCTAAAGCTGAAGAAATCAAAGAAAAATTAAAAAATTTTAGGGTTGAAATCGATTTGCGCCAGGAAGAAACCTTTGGCTGGAAGCTTAATGATTGGGAGATGCGCGGCGTGCCTTTAAGGCTGGAATTGGGCGAAAAAGAAATAAGAGACAAGAAATATAGTTTGGTGCGCCGGGATAATTTTGAAAAAGTAAAGATAGGCGAAAATGAATTGTCATTGACCGTTGAAAAAATATTAGACGATATTCAACAAGGGTTATTAAACAAGAGCAAAAAATTCGTTTTGGATAATACCAGAGAAGTTAAAAATTATGAAGAGTTTAAGAAAACTATGAAGGCGCATCGCGGTTTTATCAGGGCTTACTGGTGCGAAAGCTCAAAATGTGAAGAAAAAATAAAAAAAGACACCAAAGCCACCACTCGTTGCCTACCCTTGGAAGATATGGATAAAAAAGAGAAAGGTAAATGCATTTATTGTCAAAAAGAAGCAAAAAGAAAATGGTTATTTGGTCAAGCTTACTAAATTAAATATTTAAAATACATTTAATATGATGAGTTTATTTAAAAAAAGATTTGGTCAGGAGATAGGAATTGATTTAGGGACAACGAAAACCTTAGTTTATGTCAGGGGCAAAGGCATTGTGATCAATGAACCGACAGTCGTGGCTCTCAATAATAAAACCAATCAAATTTTGGCTATTGGCCGAGAGGCTATTGAAATGGTTGGTAAAACCCCTCCTCATATTAGTGCCATTAGGCCCTTAAGCAATGGGGTTATTTCTGATTTTGAAGTAACGGAAAAAATGTTACGCCATTTTTTGGATAAAGCTGAAAGAAAAAATTTCTTGGAGAATTTAATTAATAGACCAAGATTAGTAGTAGGTATTCCTTGTGGTGGTACTGAAGTGGAAAAGAGAGCAGTGGAGGATGTGGCGAGATCTGCTGGCGCAAGAGAAGTCTATCTTATTGAAGCGCCCTTAGCAGTAGCCTTAGGCATTCGTTTGCCAGTGAAAGAATCCAAAGGTGTCTTTATTGTTGATATTGGCGGTGGGACAACTGAAGCAGCGGTGATTTCTTTAGGTGGAGTAGTGGTGTATAAAAGTTTACGCGTTGCCGGAGATAAATTAAATGACGATATTATTTATTATCTAAAGGAAAAATATAAATTAGATGTTGGTGAGAGAACAGCCGAAGCAATTAAAATTACTGTTGGTTCAGCTATGGACTTAGGCAGTAATCAAGAAATTAAAGTCAAAGGCAGAGATTTGACTAAGGGACTGCCAAAAGAAATAAAAATTAAAGAAATAGATATCAGGGAAGCAATTACCCCTTCTTTAGATAAAATTATCGATGCCATTCAAGATGCTTTAGAAATTACACCTCCAGAATTAATTGCTGATATTATTACCAGTGGTATTTATCTTTCTGGCGGCACCTCTCTTTTAAGAGGATTAGATAAACTTATTTCTAATAATATCGGTTTGACGGCAAAAATTGTTGAAGATCCTATTACTGCAGTTATAAGAGGGGTTGGTTTTGTTCTAGAAGATTTAAAAAGTTCAAGAGATTTACTGATTAATATTAACAGAGAAAAACCTCCGATTTAGCCCCGTTAGAAGTTTGCCATTATTATTTGTGGCAAAAAAGTGTCAAAACACTTTTTTGCGAGAGTAAAACAGATTTAATAAAGAATATAATGAATTATCTCTTGGAATCATCGCAAACTTCTAACGGGGTTTAGAAAAAATTTACCTATGAAAAAGGCAAAAATATTTCAGCGCCTTTTTATTGGAGTGATTATTTTAATCGCTCTCTTTTTTATGTTTAAAATATATTTTACTAATCAAAACAAGTTGAAAGTTTCGAGTGTTTCTGTTTTCTTCGAGATGAAGGATAATGTGTTTTTGAATTTTTTTAACCAATCATCTGGTTGGTTAAACGATTTATTTCATTTTAATCGCATTCGTTATCAAACTAAAAATTTAGAAGAGGAAAATGTCAATCTTTTATTTCAGCTTACACAATTAAAAAATTTAGAAGAAGAGAATCTATCCCTCAAAGAAGCCTTTAACCTAAAAAAAGAAACAGGTTGGCATCTTCTTCCAGCCCAAGTGCTTTTAATAGATCCCACCGGCTTCTCAGGCCAATTTTGGATTGATCAAGGCCAAAACAGCGGTTTAAAATCAGGAATGAATGTTATTTTAGAGAATCAAGTTCTGGTGGGGATTTTAAAGGAATGCTTTAAGGATTATTGTCGAGGGGAATCAATTTTTGCTCCCCAAACGAAAATAGGAGTAGAAAATCTAGAATCTCATGTTCTGGCCATCTTAGAAAAAGACAATCGAGGCAGATATCTATTAAAATTAGTGCCCCAAGAAGCAAATATAAAAATAGGTGATTTGTTAGTTACCTCTCATGAAAATACTAATTTTCTTAAAGGATTATTAGTGGCAAAAGTGAAAGATATTATTCCCTCATCAAATGTTCTTAAAGAATATATCTTAGAGCCTTTATTTACAAAAAATCAGCTTTCCTTAGTGTTCGTAATTACAGATTTTATCCCTTCCAATGCCGCGTTTTATTAAAAACGGTTGTCTATTCTTTCTCATTGGCCTTTTTCAAATATATTTTGAAGGTGGATCTTTTTTTATTAGGCCAATAATCGATTTTCTTCTCATTTTTTTAATTTTTAGTTTTTTTGATTTTCCATTTTTTTACTTCGTTTTGCTTTTATTAGTCCGAGGATTTATCTTTGACACTCTTTCTGGTTTGGCTTGGGGAACGAATCTTTTTAGTTTATTTTTTTCTTTTGGTATTGGTTTTTTCTTGACTAGACTTTTAGAAAGTGATAATTTTTTTTCACGTATCATTATCGGCGAAAGTATTATTAATCTTTATTTTTTAGCTCTTTTTCTTCTGAATTTATTCCTGTCTCATTCAAATCTTTGGCTGATTATTTTAATTGATGCCTTAATTAACTCAGTAGTTTATTTAGTTTTAATGATGCTGGGTAGAAAAATAAGAACCTGCCTCCCTTCGGTCGGCAGAACCTTTTTTCTCGCTTCGCCCCGTTAAACGGGGCTTCGTTCGAAATTAGAACTTATGGTTTTAAGAAAAAATTTAATTAAAAGAGACGGACACTTGCTTGACCCAGAAGAAATTCTTCTTGATAAAAGAGCGGAAGAAATGGGTGAGAACCAATTGGCAAAATTAGAATGGCCCTTGGCTTCAATTTTTGTTAAGGGTTTATTTGTTTTTTGTTTGATTTTGATAGCTGTAATTTTTTCCAGAATATTTTATCTTCAAATAGTCAAAGGTTCGTATTACAAGGATTTAGCTGATAGCAACAAGACTCGCCATTATGTTATTAATGCTCCGCGGGGAATTATTTATGATCGTTATGGTGAACCTTTAGTTTTGAATTCTCCCTCTTTCAGCTTAACGATGGTTCCTTTAGATTTACCTCGTGATTCAAATGAAAGAAAAGAGCTCATAGATCAAGTAGTTTCGATTTTTAATCTTAATAAAGCTGATGTTGAAAATATTTTACAAGAAAATGGTAGGCTATCTTCAATAGAACCGATTTTGCTAAAGCCTAAATTAGAAGTGGATGAAATTAGAAAATTTGAAGCCAACATTGAATCAAACAAAGGGTTTGTTGTGATTGCTGATACCAGCCGTTACTATCCATATAAAGAAACAATGGCTCAGGTTGTAGGTTACGTCGGTAAAATTTCTTCTGATGATAAAGCAATCTATAAAGATTATCCTTTAACCTCTATGGTTGGTAAAGATGGCTTAGAATCTTATTATGAGAGCACTCTCCAGGGTAAATGGGGAAGAAGATTGGTAGAAGTTGATGCCTATGGCAGGCTAAAGCAAGATTTAGGAACAATCTCTCCCCAACAAGGCGATGATTTAATCACCACCATTGACAAAGATTTACAAATAAAATTTTATGAATCTTTGGAAAAACAATTAAAAAATTTGGGAGTTTCATCTGGCGCTGGTATAGCTTTAAATCCTAAAACCGGTGAAGTTTTAGCGATGGTTAATTTACCGAGTTTTGATCCAAATGTTTTGGTTAAAGGGTCTCCGAGCGATTTGATTAATCAATATTTAACAAGCAAACATTATCCCTTATTTAATCGGGTGATAAGCGGGCTTTATTCACCAGGTTCTTTAATTAAGCCCCTTGTTGCTTTAGCAGCTTTAGAAGAAAAAATAATTAATCCCTTAAAAAAGATTTATGACGAAGGTCAGATAGTTATTACTAGCCCCTACAATCCTAAGGAAAAATATATTTTTAATGATTGGCAACCTCATGGTTGGGTGGACATGCGTAAAGCTCTTGCTGTTTCTTGTAATGTTTATTTTTGGACTGTTGGTGGAGGCTATAAAGACATTACTGGTTTGGGTTTAGAAAAAATTAAAAAATATTGGAATTTATTTGGCTTAGGGAGGAAACAAGGTATTGACCTTGATGATGAAAGTGTTGGTGCGTTGCCTGATGAGGAGTGGTTGAAAAAAGTAAGACCGAATGATTCTCTTTGGAAACTCGGGGATACTTATAATATTTCTATTGGTGAAGGAGGCTTAACCTTGACACCGCTCCAAATGGCTGATTATATATCTACCATCGCCAACAATGGGATTCTAATGAAGCCCCATTTAAAGAAAGATATTTCTCCCACTCCTTTACTCAATCTTAACGTTTCTCTAGAGAATTTAAAAATTGTTCAAGAAGGGATGCGTCAAGTGGTGACAGAAGGAACAGCAACCTCTTTAAATGATTTGCCAATGGAAGCGGCTGGTAAAAGCGGCTCCCCAAAGTTCATTTCTTTAGGAAAAGAAAAATACCATGCTCTTTTTGGCGTTTATGCTCCTTATTCTGATCCTCAAATTGTAATTTTAGTTTTAATTGAACAACCGCCCCAGGGATCAATTGCTACCTTGCCAATAGTCAGGGAAGTTCTGGATTGGTATTACCAAAATAGAATCAACAAAACTTTATGACAAAAAATTATATTACCTCTGAAGCTTATAAAAAGCTTAAAGAAGAACTTAATATTTTAAAAACTGTTAAAAGAGGAGAAATTGCCTTAAAAATTCAAGAGGCTAAAGAACTTGGTGATTTGTCTGAAAACGCTGCCTACCAAGAAGCTAAAGATAGCCAGGCTGCTTTAGAAACAAGAATCTTAGAAATCGAAGTTCTCTTAAAAAATGTTTCCATTATTCGTCCAACAAAAAGTAATGGCTTTGTTGAAATAGGTTCTTCTGTTACAGTTAAAAGTTTGTCTTTGTCCAGAACTAAAAGGCAATTTACTATCATTGGAGCTCAAGAAGCTAATCCAGCCGAAGGCAAAATTTCTAATGAATCGCCATTAGGAAAATCTTTCCTTGGACATAAAAAAGGCGACATTGTTATTGTCAAAACACCTAAAGGTGATGTAAAATACAAGATAGTAGAGATACAATAGATATACAATAGAAATACAGTAGAAATTCATTGTCATTGCGAGGAGCGAAGCGACGAAGCAATCTCTTTGAAATTGGAATTAACCTAATGACCAATTTCTAATTAACCTAATCAATATCTAATCTCTAATATTTAAATTTTTTAGAAATTGAAAATTGGGATTTGATTAGAATAATTAGATCAATTAGAATAATTTTAATAATTATTATGCTTGAAGATATAATAAAAGAACGTCTTAAAAAAATAAAGGAATTGAGACAAATTGGCGTTGATCCCTATCCGGAGAAAGCCAATCGACAATTTACTATTGGTGAAGTTTTAAATAATTTTTCTTCTTGGAGTAAAACAAAAAAGAAAATTTCTTTAGTGGGCAGAATCTGGTCAATCCGGGGTCATGGTGGAGTGATGTTTTGTGACGTTAAAGATGAAACTGGAAAATTACAATTAGTGTTAAAGACAGATATTTTGACTGGAGAAAAAATGAAATTTTTCGAAAAATATTTTGATTTAGGCGATTTTATTGAAGCCCAAGGCACTTTATTTATTACTCAAAAAGGAGAAAAAAGTCTTTTGGTAAATAAATTTACTCTTTTAACCAAAAGCTTGAGACCTTTGCCAAAAGCTTGGTTTGGATTAGAAGATGCCGAAGAAAGATTCCGCCGGCGCTATCTTGATTTATTAGAAAATGAGGAAGTAAAGAAAAGATTCACTCTAAGAAGTAAAATTATTACTGAAATTAGAAACTTTCTTAATAAAGATGGTTATTTAGAAGTAGAAACGCCCATTCTCCAAACAATTTATGGTGGAGCTAATGCCAAACCATTTTTAACCAAATTAGAAGCCTTAAATCTTAAATTGTATTTAAGAATTGCTCCGGAACTATATCTTAAAAGATTATTAATAGGAGGATTTGAAAACATTTATGAAATAGGAAAAAACTTTCGTAATGAAGGCCTGGATAGAGAGCATAATCCGGAATTTACGATGATGGAATTATATAGCGCTTATAAAACCCGAGAAGATTTGATGAAATTAACCAAAGATTTAATTAATCATTTAACTAAAACTTTTATACATTTACCTTGGCAAATCATTGATTTTGAAGAATTTTTAAAAAAGAAAACTGGGTTAGATTTTGAATCTTTTTTGGAACAATGGTTAAGCAAAGCAAAAACTCTGGGGATAGGGGGCATTAATCCTCAAGCAAGCAAAGAAAAAATTGCTGATGATATTTTTAAAAAATTAAGGACAGAAATAAAAAATCCAACCTTCGTTATTAATCAACCATTAGCCATTTCACCTTTAGCCAAGAAAAGAATCGATAACTCTCAGCAAACTAGCCGTTTTCAGTTGATTATTAATGGTTGGGAAATTGCCAATGGTTTTTCTGAACTCAATGATCCCTTAGATCAAAAAGAAAGGTTTCAGGAGCAGGCAAAATTAAGAGAAAAAGGGGATTTAGAAGCTCATCCTCAGGATACTGATTTTATAGAAGCGTTAGAATATGGCATGCCACCAGCAGCAGGTTTAGGCATAGGAATTGACAGATTAGTGGCAGTTTTAACTAATGCTCCCTCTTTAAAAGAAGTGATTTTCTTTCCTTTTATGAAACTCCGTTAGAAATTAGTCTTAAAAACAAAAATAGTTTATGGTGAAAGATATAATATTTAGCTATAAAGTTATTAAGATAGTTGCAAAAATAATTTTTTAAATTATTTTTGCCAAGAATTTCTAACGGGGTGAAACCAAAAAATTAAACATTTAAAATTTCTTTTATGTTAGACATCAAATTCATTCGTGAGAATCCGGATAAAGTTAAAGAAGGTATCAGTAAAAAAGGTGCCGATTCTTCTTTAGTTGATAATGTTTTGGATTTAGATAAGAAAAGACGAGAATTAATTCAGCAGATAGATACTTTGCGAGCGAAAAAGAATATAGCTCAAGAAAAACTAATTTCGAGCGAAGAGAGAAAAAAGGTTCTGCCGAGCCTGCCTGCGCAGGCAGGCGAAGAGAGGCAGGTTCTTATTAAGGAAAAAGAAGAAAACAAAAAAGAGATTTTAGATGTGCTAAAGCAAGCTAAACTTGTATTAGAAGATAAAGAAAAAGAATTAGGGAAATTAGAACAAGAATATCAAAAATTAATGAGTTCAATTCCTAATTTACCTTTAGAAGATGTGCCTTTTGGCAAGGACGAGAAAGATAATATTGTTTTGAGAGAGATAGGAAAGAAACCACATTGGAATTTTACTCCCAAAGATTATTTAACCTTAGGCGAGTCTTTAGATATCATTGATACCAAAAGAGCTGCTAAAACCTCAGGCTCTCGTTTTGGTTTCTTAAAAAGAGAAGCTGCTCAACTAGAAATAGCTTTAGTTCATTTGGCTTTTGATAAATTAACAAAAAAAGGATTTATCCCAGTAATCCCTCCAGTTTTAATTAAACCAGAACCTTTTTGGGGTATGGGTTATTTAGATAAGGGGAAAGAAGAGGTTTATTATTTGGAAAAAGATGATTTATATCTGATTGGCACTGCTGAACAAATTATTGGTCCCATGCATATGAATGAAATCTTAAAAGAAGAAGAACTTCCTTTACGTTATACTGGATTTTCTTCTTGCTTTCGAAGAGAAGCTGGTTCTTATGGAAAAGACACCAAAGGCATTTTACGAGTTCATCAATTTGATAAAATAGAAATGTTTATTTTTTCCAAACCAGAAGATGCTCAAAAAGAACATGAGTTCTTGCTTTCTATAGAAGAAGAATTGATGCAAAGTTTAGGCATTCCTTATCGGGTGATTAACATTTGCAGCGGTGATTTAGGAGATCCCGCAGCTAAAAAATACGATATAGAGGCCTGGTTACCTGGCCAAAATAATGGCCAGGGTGAATATCGGGAGACCCATTCAACTTCTAATTGTACTGATTATCAAGCCAGAAGATTAAATGTTAAATATTTAAATCCGCAAACTTCCAAAAATGAATTCGTTTATACTTTAAATGGAACTGCTCTAGCTATTGGTCGGGCCATTATCGCTATCCTTGAGAATTATCAAACCAAAGAAGGTTTTATCAGAATTCCCAAACTCCTTATTCCTTATATGGGAGGCATTAAAGTAATAAAGAGAAAAAGCTCGTCTTAAACTGTCGTTCACCCTTTTCTCTTTCGCTCCTGATATTCCGCCAAAAACAATAATAGCTCATCTTTTCTTCTGCTCATTTAGCAGGGGAGGAGCCTCGCTCACCTCTCCCTATCTAATATGGGGTTTATAAATAAACCCCTAAATAGATGACCCCTCCCCTGAATCATTCGCAGAAGAAAAGACTCGCTCTTAATAAGGCGAGGATATGTTGTTAACAAAAACCGTAGCGCAGGCCGAGCAAGCATGGTTCCCCCTCTTTTC
>Ga0210051_1002611_pt1 | contig 18087 bp, 15 predicted proteins | sample CryGey092014_all_FD_185464 | JGI IMG/M metagenome (GOLD analysis project Ga0210051, IMG submission 185464) | Groundwater microbial communities from aquifer - Crystal Geyser CG23_combo_of_CG06-09_8/20/14_all (SPAdes) (version 2) | ecosystem: Environmental > Aquatic > Deep subsurface > Groundwater... | reverse complement strand
GTATCAGAAAATCACGGTTACATTACTATCTTGGTGAATATGTCTGGCGTTACAATCACAGAAGCTTAAATGTTAAAGAACAGACGAATTATTTATTAAATTTGGTGGCAAAAATTTGACTATACCCTTAATAATTAAGATTTTATAATTAATAATCAAATTTAGAATTTAGAAACTATGATTATAAATTTTGAATTAGGCTCTTAATTCTGAGATATTAATTTTAAATTAATTTTATTATATCAACTTTCCACTCAATCTCATAATCTCTTTGGTTGACTAAGTATATTTTTTATGGTTTAATTATCTCATTCGTAGATTGAAAAGGAGTAGTCAAATGAATCATATTTCTTTCAAGGGGAAAAGAATTATTTTGATTACCAACGAAATTAGCTATAATTTATGGAAGAAAATAACCAGAAGTCGATCCAAAAAACCGATTATCGTCATCATCAATTCATGTGGCGGTGATCTAGACTCTGCTTATAAAATTGCTCAATATTTTCAAAATCATTCCGTAACTGCAATTATCACCGGCGTCTGTAATTCGGCAACAATTCCAATTTTATTAGCCTGTTCTAAAAGATATTGCTTACCTTCAGCAACCATATTTTTTCATTCCCTGACGATGAACTTGAATTTAAAAATTATTGATTTTCTTGATGAAGCAGATATAGATTCACGGATTGAAAAGGCACTTGAAATACATACTAATTATGTTAATTTAATCTCTTCCCAAGTCCTGCTTGAACCAGAAGAAATTACTCAATTTATGCGTGAAGAAAAAGTTCTTAGATTTTCAAGGGCAATTGAACTAGGTTTTCTTGATGCTCAAATAAATTCATTATCATTTTAGTCACCAACACCCCGCTACGGCGGGGTTTTATTCTAAAAAGGTTAGTACGAGCATTATTAAAGCGCCAAAAATAATCGCTAATAGTTGAAATAAACTTACCAATGGACGGAACTCTTTTTTTAATTCCGGGATTAAATCTGAACCAGCTAAATAAATAAAACCACCGGCTGTGATAGCCAGTAAATAATTGATATTAAGATCTGTCAAATCACCAATAATAACAAAAACTGCCCCTAGAATGGCTAATAATGAACTGAATAGATTATACCAAATGGCTTTTGAGGTTGTAAATCCGCCATGAATTAAGATTGAAAAATCGCCAATTTCTTGTGGGATTTCGTGCATCACAACCGCAATTGTTGTAGCGACTCCAACTGAAGGTAAAATTAAAAAACTAGATGCAATCATAATTCCGTCAATAAAATTGTGTAACCCGTCACCTATTAAATTCGTCCAAACTAATGGGTGTGGATGATCAGACGAAGTCGGAATATGGCAATGACGCCAAAATATTAACTTTTCTAAAATGAAAAATATCATAATTCCGGCAAAGATTGCTAATCCAATATTGGCATTAAAATTATTCTCAGCTAATGTAGGCAAAATATGGATAAAAACATCGCCAAAAAGAGCGCCGGTAGAAAAAGCGACAAAAATCATTAAATATTTTTTCAATATTTTAGCCGAACAACCTAAAAAAAGAATACCAACAAATGAGATTAGACTCACAATGACTGTGGCGCAAATCGCCAATAACCAACTACTTTCCATATATTTAACTTATAATATTTTTAATTATTTGACAAATCCAGTTCAATCTCGCACACTAGTTAAGTGTTGGATTAATTCGTACTTTGAAAGTGATGGCAAGAATGAGCAAATACAATATTGTTGGAAGCTTAATCGATAATACTTTTTTAACCTTTAGAGGTTTATTGCATAGCCTCAAAAAAATTAGAGATATACAAGACATAGATAAATTAACAAAGCAAATGGTTAATGCTTGGATTTCTGGTGTTATGGCAATTCTAAGCCAAGATGATTATTACCAATTGCAATTGAAGATTGAAAATAATTCAAGTTATTATAATTTATTAGCGCTTAAACATTTTTTGGATTTATTAATCGAATCTAAGAAAAAACTTGGCAACCCAGCCAATAAAATACGCTATGATCTTCTGATCGAAACCATAGAAAACATTCTCATTTCACCCCCTCCCGCCCGGGAGGGGGTTTATAATAATTATAACTTGAAGTTTTTAAACTAATTTGCTAGAATTATCATTAATCCCCGGTAGCTCAACGGCAGAGCTGCGCCCTGTAGTACATTTAAATTCAGCATGTTCATCATCTATAATAGAGATATGTCAATTGAAAAAAGAAAATATGCCGACCGTAGAGAACAAAATATTGCCGCAGTCGCAAAACGAAGAAAGAAAATAAAAGAACTTGCGATTCAATATAAAGGTGGTAAATGTTATTTTTGCGGATACAAAAAATATTACGGCGCTTTTGATTTTCATCACATAAATGAGAAAGAAAAAAAATTTGGTTTATCAACAAAAGGGCTAACAAGATCTTGGGACAAACAAGAGAAGAGGTTGATAAGTGCATTCTCGTTTGCACCAATTGTCATAGGGAATTACATGCTGGATTACTGCAGCTTCCAATAGAAATGTTGGAATGATAATTGGGTTAATTGCAGGAAGCCCTAACTTGTCGGCAAGAAGGGTAATCTGCAGCCAAGCTTCGATATAAATATCGTTGAAGGTTCAGAGACTATACGCCCGATACCTAAAAATTGTTTTATCAATTCATGGTAGTGAAATAGTCCACGCTTATTGGTAACAGTAAGATAAGTGTAAGGCGATGGTTGTAGGTTCGAATCCTACCCGGGGAGCCAATAAAAAACTAACTTCGAAGTTAGTTTTTTATTGGCTCCGAACGCTGAACGAAATCCGAACTTTTTTTAGCGAAAATCCGAACGCTGAATTTTGAAAAACTTTTAAGCTCGGGCGGGCAAAAAGGAAGGGGGTTGGGGGGAAGGAATTTTTGCCCGCCCTCGCTTTTCCGCCACCGCCGAATTTCGTATTTCGCTTTGCGAAATGCGCCGCCAAAGAAGATGTTGCCCTTGCCCCAGCCCTCCCGTGCATGGGCAACGACAAGGAACTCCCTAAAACTTTATTGCTAGAATTTAATAAATTTGGTATCATAATATTGAAAGCATGACATATCACTTATATACTATCAAATTTGTGAAACTATGGCAACAGAAATAAACATCGGGGGAAATATAAAGAAGTATCGGAACAAACAGGGCTTGTCCCAAGAGGATTTTGCCAAGAAATCCGGTGTTAAATATACTACCCTGACAAAAATTGAAAGCAATGTAATCAAAAAGCCGTCCGTGCTTATTATGGCAAAATTAGCCAAAGCATTAGGAGTTTCAATTGAAGATTTAATAAAATAAATATGAGCGAAGAAATTTTAAAATTGAAAAAGGAAATAGAACGATTAAAAAAAGCCGTAAAAAAACATCGGTACGGTTTAGTGTGGATGGATGTCCCAGAAGCATTTGATGACGATGTTGAAAATAAATTGCCGATTCTTAAAGAAATGCCGGAGCTTGCTATAAAAAGTAATGACAGCAAGCCAACGCATATTTTAATTGAGGGTGATAATTATCACGCCTTATCTTGTCTTAATTACACGCATAACGAAAAAATTGATGTTATTTATATTGATCCACCGTATAACACTGGTTCAGACGGTTTCCGTTATAAAGACAAAAGAATTATTGATAAATACCCTGATGGAACGGATGTACCAATAGAACATCCATTTAGACATAGTTATTGGCTTTCGTTTATGTCAAAGAGGTTAGAATTATCAAGAGATGTTTTAAAAGATTCTGGTCTTATCTTTATAAGTATTGATGACAATGAATTTGCACAATTAAAACTCTTATGCGATGAAATTTTTGAACCAAATAATTTTATTTCAGTGATAGCTCTAAGAGTTAGCCCTCCAAATGGTGTAAAAACTACTCATGCTAAGAAAACAATAATCAAAGAGAAAGAGTTTCTTTTGGTCTATGCAAAAAATAAAGATAAGGTAATATTTACTCCCCAATTCAAAAGAGCTGATAAATGGGATAAACATTTTAATTCTTTTATAAATAAGCCCAGTAATGATTATAAGTCCTGGTCAGTAATTCCTTTAACAAAAAAATTAGAAGAGCTTGGTTTAGAAGCAGATTTAGAAAATATAGATTTCCTAGAGTTTATTTCAAAAAATGCTGATAATATTTTTCAGCCAGTTGGGTTAGCAAAAATAAAGAATATAGAAAAATATAACAAGGAAAAGATAGTTCCGATTGATGGAATGATTGATTACTATGCATATAAGGGAAGGCAGGTTCAATTATTATCAAAAAGTTTGAAAGAAACTCCCGAAGGATTTACCTTGTCTAGGCTCGTATGTGATCTTTGGACTGACATAAGTTTTAATAATTTATTTCAAGAAGGAGGTGTTGATTTAAAGTTTGGTAAAAAACCAGTAGAACTCATTAAAAGAATTATTAAATTATCTACACAAGACAAGAATTCTCTAATTTTAGATTTTTTTGCAGGGTCTGGGACAACGGGCGAAGCGGTTATGGATTTAAATAATAGCGATAATGGCAAGAGGCAATTTATTTTAGTAACCAATAATGATGAATTAGTAAATGGAAAAAAACATAAGATTATGTCTGATTTGTGCTATCCAAGAATAAAAAATGTAATTCGGGGTTATAACAACAAAAAAGGTTTGGGGAATTCTATAAAATATTATAAAACTGCATTCATCGGCAAAAATAATATCTTAAATGCCACAGATCAAGATAAAATTGAACTTGCTCACAATGCCGGGGAATTATTGGCAATTGCTGAAAATACATTAGAAATGATAAAACAAAATAAATACTACCAGTTATTTGAGGATGGAACTAAAGAAAAATATACTGCTGTATATTTCCGCGAGGAATTAGATAAATTTGATGAATTTACAGAAATGGTCAAAAAATTAAAAAAGCCAACAACGATATATGTTTTTAGTTGGGGCGATGAAGAATTTTTTGACGATTTTTCCGATATAGATGAAGTAAAAGTAAAAACGATTCCTTTACCCATTTTAGAAATATATAAGCAAATTTATAATCTTAGCGCGGAATAATATGTTTAATCCTTTACCATTTCAACAAGAAACGATAGAAAAATTGTTTGCTACTTTAACGGAGCTGTGGAAAAAAGATGGCAAGCAATTACCATTAGTTTTCAAATCGCCAACAGGAAGCGGTAAAACCTTTATGATGGCGCATTTTGTCCGCGGTCTGAATAAATTGCCTAACTGGGATATAGATAAGGCATTTATTTGGATTACTTTTAGCGATGACCTTGCAATGCAAAGCAAAAAAAAGTTTGAAGAATATTTTGAAAATACGCTTGAAAATAATTTACTAACCGTAAATGACATCAATAGGGGAAAAATGTTAAAGAACGATATTCTGTTTTTTAACTGGCAAAAAGTTGTTTCTCGTGCAGCCGAAAGCAGAGTATTGCGAAGACCAGACGATGAATTAATGGTTAAAGAAAGTGGAAAATATTTTGAAGATTTTATAGATGGTACAGAAAAAGACAATCGGTCAATCATTTTAATAATAGATGAGGCGCACACAAATGTTACGCCTGACTTAGCCCAACAAATCATAGATTACATTGATCCAAAAATTGTAATTCATATAAGCGCTACGCCAAAGCCTGAAATTGTTGCGAAAGCCGCTGATTTAAATAGTTATGTGACAACAGACAGAGCAAGGGTTGTGGCAGAAGGATTGATAAAAGAAAAAATTATTACCCAGACAGATGAGGATCTGAAACAATTTAAAGGAAAAGATTTAGATGAAGCGCTTTTAGATCTCGGCTTAGAAAAAAGAGAGGAACTAAAACAGGAATTTGAAAAACTTGGGAAAAAAGTTAATCCACTTTTGCTTATTCAATTACCAAATGACGACACCGAGCGCGTACAGGCAGGCGAAAAAACCAAAGAGCAAATTACGAGTGATTATTTAAAAAAGAAAGGAATAAAAGAAAATAAGATAGCACGGTGGTTCGATAATTTTCCAAAGCCAGATGGGATTGAAGATAATGAAGACGATTATGATGTTTTGCTTTTTAAACTTGCGGCCGGTACCGGCTGGGATTGCCCGAGAGCCAGTGTTTTAGTGATGTTTAGAAATGTAAGGGTGGAACAACGGTATATTCAAACAGTTGGCAGAATATTAAGAATGCCGGAGCCAGACTTGAAAGAAGATTATAAAAGTAGTCCGAATTTGAGAGTCGGCTATCTCTACACGAATTACAATAGAAAAGATATAACTGACAATTGGATTGATAAAACACAAAATAAACCGGCAGTTTATATTTCAAAAAGAAAAAAAGGGATAAAGAATATTCCACCTTTGCAATCAGCTTATGTTTCGCGGGTTGATTATGGGGATTTAAGCAATTCTGCAAAATTTCAGGCGAGTTTTATTAAGTCAATGAATGATATTTTTGGGATTGATAAAGATGATATTTTTGGAAAAGCAGAAAAGAAATTGGCTAAAAAGGGATTTGATTTGGATTCTTCAATTACTAATCAAATAATTGTTGACGCACAATTTGAAGATTACGACAGAATCAATTTTGAATTTCAGAAAAAAGGACATGATGTATCTTTGGAAATGTCCCAAAATGATGTTGAGAAAACATTTAATTATCTATGTTTTCAGTTGTTAAAAGAACAAACAGAAGATAGGGCAAAAATAACTAACATCGCTCGATCTTGGAGTCCGCTAAAATCAGCTATTAGGGTTTGGTTCAAAAGTGTTTTAGGTGAAAATAGCGATTATTATTACCGAGTTTTTATTAAGGATATACAAAAAGATGCAAGTAGTGTTTTTCGTCCAGCTCTTACACAAGCTCTAAAAAATTATAGACCAATTTTAGAAAAGATATTAGCCGAAAGAGCAAAAAAGAGTGAGGAAAAGGAAGCTCCAATTTTTACCATCCAAGAAAGTTATAGTTATACAGAAGATTATGAAAATCTACCCACAACGCTTAATGTCTTAGAAAATTTTTACATAAGAAAAGATTACGACGGGAAACCAAACGAAGTTGAATTTATAAATTATATTGATAGTAAAAGAAATAAAATAGATTGGTGGTTTAAGCAAGAAATAGGTCAAGAATACTTTGCAATAAAATATTTTAATACAGCCGATCAAAAATTTTCACTTTTCTATCCGGATTGGATTATAAAATTTAAAGATGGCAAAATTGGAATTTTTGATACAAAGAGCGGAAGAACTGCTACAGACACCGAGGGCAGAGTGCTGGCTTTAGCCGAAAAATTAAAAGAGCTTGGTAAAAATTTTGTTGGCGGAATAGTTTTGAAAGAAGGCAGTATTTGGCATTATAATGATTCGAAGGATTATAAATATATTCCGGGCAATCTTGATAAGAATTGGAAGAAGTTTGAAGATTTGTTTGACTAAGTAATTTCTTGGTGGTGTGCCAGTTTTCAACTGGCACGAAATTCGGCGGTGGCGGAAAAGCGAGGGCGGGCAAAAATTCCTTCCCCCCAACCCCCTTCCTTTTTGCCCGCCCGAGCTTAAAAGTTTTTCAAAATTCAGCGTTCGGATTTTCGCTAAAAAAAGTTCGGATTTCGTTCAGCGTTCGGAGCCAAATTGTATGTTCGGCGTTTGTTTCGGCAAAATATCCCTGCCTAATTTACTAAACTTACAGACCAAGAATTAACGATATTCTGTGTGTTTGCTACCCAATCATCCGAATTACTGATTGTGTTAGCACTTTCGGCAATTTCGTTAATTAAACTTTTCAAATTAGCGTGTGAAAAAAATTTATTGGCTTTACGCATTTGTTTGAGTGATTTTAACAATTCAATGAATTGTTTTATCGTAAGTGGTGCAATTTTCTGCTTACTTCCTTTGTAGCCAACTGTGTTGGCGATATGAAATGTTTCAGCACTATCTGTATGAATTGTCGGGGCAATGAAAATACAGTAAGCTTCACTGTGCGAGTTCTCAAAATCACGTAAATGTCGCATAACTGGCTGTCCTTCATTAAACCATTGATCACGACCGCTCAACATTGTAACTTCGCAAATCATATTGAAACTGTCGTAAAAACACTCAATATCAGCCATACCGCCCGGAGCAGTTGATGTTGGCTCATTGTCATCTCCAACTGGGTAGTTTGGCTTAATTTCTTTCGCATCGTTCAATGCGTGAAGCCCCATCGTTGAAAGATATTCAAGCATTAGCGCACGATTTTCAAAGTCAAAAATATTTTCCAGTTGCTCAATGTATTGAGAGATTGATGAAACTGGTTGAGATTTAATATGATTATCTTTTTCTTGCAAATCTTTGCGTGTTTCTCGCAAATCACTAACATACTCTTTTAGATCGCTTTCAGACATTGAAACAATGTTTTTTCTATTCTCAATATTTAAACCAAGACTATTTTGCAGTTCAACAATGTCGTTATATATTTCATTTGCAATTTCAGACAATTTATCTTTTGTCTGCCAAGGCAAGACTGGCAAATTATCATTTGCCATATACGCTACATATTCATCTTTATTTACAAAATGTTTTGGTTTATAAAACTCACTTTCAAACAACGCTTCAATTTCCGTGTGACGATTTGGCTCTAAGTCAATATAGAAACCATTGCCATGAATACGAATAAACTTTGTAAGACGAAAATATCTAACCGTATTATCGCCATAATCTTGCAGATTTTTTAGTAATTTATTAATTTCAGCTTGCTCGTTTGTGCCAAGAAAGTTTATTGCGAATTGTTTGCGGTAATCATCACGAATTTCTTTGCGTTCTTGTTTGGTTTTTCCATTTTGTAAATCTCGTAATTCAACTATCTTTTTCGCATAACTTTCAATTTCAGCATATTTAACTAATGACGGAGCAAAAAAAGAAAACTCTCGTTTACTAATTCCAACTGGAATATTACCTCGTTCTGCTTCAATCTTATTAACTTCATTTATCAATTTAAGCGTTGCTACAAAAGGCACAACATCGTAATCACCATTGTCAGCAAAATCGTTGCTTGCCGGGTTTGGTATTTGCCATTTAATAAATGATTTCAAGAAAACATCACCAGTATCTTTTTCACTGGCTATAAGTTTCTTACCAAGTTCGGTTATCTTAACTACACCACCATCTATAATCACAAAACCAAACTTTGTTAGTGGGTTAATTGATTGACGACCTCGCATTGCGAAGTCCGTGTAATTCTTTAATCTAATTATTTCATCTATCGTATCATTACCAAATTCGCTATCTGTATCGTTAATAAGATTTACGATGTTTGGCGTTAGCCCATTGTAAAATTGGGTATTACCAAAACCATAGAGACGGTTTTTGATCAAAAGTTTTTGATAATTTTCTTGATTTAAATTGTTCCAAGTTTTGTTTTCAAGCGGTTTTAAAGCAACCAAAAAATCACGCAGACGTTCTGGATTTCTAACAGTCGTTGTGATTGACCACGCTTTCAGCATAGCCTCATTATGTCATAAAAATCAGTAATTTGTAATAAGCACCTCTGTTGTCTTGTTGTTTTTTGCGGTGGAATGATAGTTTGAGTTTTTATAGTGATAATCTAATTCATGAACCTTGTATTTATGTTTTTCTGTCCATTTTTTCATTATTTCGTTAATCTCGCCCTTATGCTCCAAAACATTTGAAAAAGCAAATCTAATATCTTTCCTATCTAATCTTGTTAAGAGTGAATATAAATCTTTTTCATCTTTTTCTGTCCAACCGCCCATTTCGTTATAACTGGCAAGCCCTAATAAATATGGCGGGTCTAAGTATACAAAATCGTCTTTTACTAATGACACTTGCTCAATACTGCGAAAATCGCAATTTTTGAACGCTATTTTTTTCTCATTTGATACTTGATTAAAGGCGGCAACATTTTTTCTTGAACTACCGTTATAATCTCGCTTTCCAACTGGCAAATTAAAATCGCCTTTTGAATTAAACCTGATTTGATTATTGAAAGAATACAAAACAAGCACTAACAATAAATCAATTCTTGTTTTTTCTTTGTTATACTCGTTGCGAAGTTTCAAAAAGGCATCTTTATTATATTGACCTAAGCCAGATGAACTATCAACGCCATAATGGTTATAACCCTTGATATAACTTTGGCTTAACCCAAACTTGTCTATAATGTCTACGACATTTTGATTTAAGTCCTCAAAATTATCATTTTGGATCAACTTTAATAGACTGACAACATAACGATTTTTTTCAATACAAATTATGTTCTTCGCAGTTGCGTTTATACCAACATTTGCACCACCAGAAAACACATCATAAAAAGTTTTGATGTCGCTTGGAAATAATTTTGTTATTTGTGGTAGCAGTTTATGTTTTCCGCCAGTGTAGTTAAGTGGTGATTTTACAAAACCACTTTGCACTGGGTTATTTTTTGATGCAATTACTGATTTATTTGTTTTGGTCGAAACATCTACTTTACATAAAAATATGCGTTCTTTTAAATCGTCTTTGCTTGATTTGCCAGTAGTGAATTGTTTAAAATCGGTTTCATAAATCTGAACATCGCCACGCCGTTTTAATGCAGACAAAATCTCGTGGTCGCTAATACGAGATTGCGATCGGACATTGCCCGAAGTCCCCATATCGTTATAGGAAACAAGAATATATTTTGCATCAATGTTGTCTATTAAATCACCAAAGGCAACACCAGCCGATTTCATATTATATTTACTTTTGATATGTGAGCGGTCAATTTTTTTGGCAACACCATAAACCATTTCTTTTTTCCATGTAGTTATGTTTTCCAGTAGATGATATGCATCGGAATACTGGCGAGAATTATATGGTGGGTCAATATAAACAACATCTGTTTTGATTTTCTTTACTAACTCATTTGCATCATCTTTGTATATTTCAGCAGTAAACTGTGAGTTTGTTATATCAAGAGGCAGTAAAAATAGTTTCTTGTTTGGAATATCAATTTTTCTATATGCGTCATAATGACCAACGGTGTTAGCAATTCTATCAAGGGCGTAAATTAAAGCTGTAAGTAAATAAGATTTTTCTCTATTGGTTATAATTTTTTTCTCAAATAGTTTTTCAATATCATCTCTAATAATTCCTATCTTTTTGGCGTTTTCTGCGTCAAAATATGTGTTTGAAAAGTTTTGAGAAAAGTAATTTTCATCATATTTTTTTACCTCAATATCGTTGTAGTGTTTTAACCGTTCTCTTAGTTTTTCCTCTCTAATTTCATCTTTTCCAAAAAAAGCGGAGTAAATATGAGAGTTTGAATCTAAAATATCATTCACAATAATTTTAGAGCGATTATAGAAGTGGTTGGCGACAGTGCCAGTGCCAGCGAAAATATCAGCAAAAGAATCAAACTCTATATTTTCTTTTTCAATGATGCTATCTATAAATGAAAGCAGTTTAGTTTTAGAACCAAGATAACGCCTTTGAGCTATACAAATATATTTATTTCCAAAATATGCATCGTTCATATTTATAGAATAGCATAACTTTTATATTTTGTGTAAATTAGGCAGAGATTTTTTGCCGAAAAGCGTTCATACAATCCATATTTTGGAGCATGCTGAGGGTGATCACAGAAGACAATTAAATAAAAATATTTTACCTTTAAGAAATTAATAAATCGGCGGGGGTTTTTTTGTTTTTAAATCTATCCTTTCTCAACCCGAGTTCATTTTTGAGAGAATCAATAATTTCTTTATCTTTTGAAAGCAACCTTTCCAAATTTTCTTCAACTTCTTCTTGCTTTATTTCCATACTGAAAAACTTTTGTTGTAAAATATCAACTTGTTCCAGAATTTCTGTATAAAGTTGAATATTGGCTGAAATATCGGGATAAAATTGAATGCTAATGTCATCAAATTTTTTTAAATATTCAGTTTGTTTGTGTAAAAATTTAATTTGTCCATCAAACCAACTTATAGCCAAATTTAATTTGCCATTAATATCTTCGTTTTGGTATTTATTAGTATTTACTTCCCAAAACAATCGGTTACCTCGCCAGTATTGTCGGTCAAAGTCGCCTAAAGCCATTAAATCCGCTAACGCCATTATTCGCTCTAACATATCCTCTTTTATTTGAATATTATCACGAGTTAGCAATTGCCGATGATTTGCAAAATCAAACTGAGTCGCTAATATCATTTTGATCACCCAGCTTTTTTCTTCGTCGGAAAATATATTTTTCAATTTATCGTCTTTACTTATCTGTCGTAAAACTAATTCAACACTTTCTTGTTCGTTTTTTCCCGGATCTTGCATTCCGTTATTTTCTTGAATTATATCGTGTCCTGCTCCAGCAATAATTACAAACAATTTGTCTTTAGGACTAATTAAATTCGGATATTTTTCTTGATATAGATCAAATGCAACCAAACTATCTACAACAAATTCGATTGAATGATCTAAATCGTGAAATGGTTTACTACCCTCACCACCTTCGCCATATTTGTCTTCAATTTGATTTAACAAATCAGTCACCAATTTCTTTGTCGCTTCTTTTTTCTCCTCATCCGCCTCAATTTGATCAATAAGCTCAACAATTCCCCTCGTTTTTGATTCTCCTTCTTGGTTATTAGTTATTCTTTCCGTTTTTCCTCCCATACCACCATTGCACACATCGTAGGTGTGTAATGGTTCTCTAGGTTATTTTAATACTTTTTCTATTCTATTAAACACAAATTTTTTATCCAAATTGGCTAAAAACCAACCGGCTTTGGGTCCGGAAGTTTTATTGAGAAATATTTGATAAATTGCTTCAAATGTTTCCTTCGGTTTTAAACCTAGTTCTCTACCGGCTTCGTAAATAAAGTTGTGAATTTTTTCCGGCTCACTTTCGCTCACCATAAACTGAGCGATTTTTTTTAATAATTTTTTCTGAGAGCTACTTATTTTTACTCTAGGCATTTCTTGTTGAATTTCAAACTTTTCATCTTCACTGGCAAATTTTTCTAAATAGATACGAGCGAACTTAATTCGATTAGTTAAATCCTTTTTATCGGCTTCAGTTAATTTTGATCCTTTTTCTTTCTCGACTTCTTTTTCAATATTAATATGAACAATTTGCACCAACGAAACAACTTTTGAAAAACGCATTAAATATTCTGGAATTTCTTGTGTAATTTTAGAATATTCATAAATTTTAGCCTCATCACTATTTGGATCTTGAATAAAGTGACTATGAGCTCGATCGAAATCATTATAGAGCTGAGAAATCGTTTTCCCGTCAAGATTAAAATTCAACTGAATCTTTGGGTTGCTTCTAACAATCAAATATTTTAACAATTCTGCTGGTAATACTTCACTAACTTCCATAGCTGAATTACCCAAACCTTTACTTGAACTCATTTTTTTTCCGCCCACCAAAAAGAATTCGTAGCGAAAACTTTCCGGAATTTTAATCCTATAGATTTGTTGCGCAATCTCACTTGCCATATCGTGGCTACCATTTTTTGTCATATGATCTTTTCCTGCTCCTTCAATATCCGACTTCCAAATAAACCATTTGGCTGCCCATTCAACTTTCCATGGCAATTTTGCGTTACCATTTAAAGGTGATTTTTCCCCTTTGTATCCGCAACCTTGGGTGTATTTTACCCAATTTTTATCACACTCGTAAAAAACCTTCTCGCCATTCCAAAAGTAAGCTCGAGTGGTACCAATTTTATGACATTTTTCACATACCATCTGTATTGGTAACCAATCTTTAGGTCGATCTTGATTGGCAATCTTTTTATAAATTTTTCTAACGATTTCCGCATTATCAAGCGCAATTTTTATCGCTTGATTAAACTCACCACTTTTATACATAGATGATGTATAAACAATTTTTGGTTTTATTCCGAGGGAATGAAAAACACTAATAAATTCATTTGCAAATAAGCCCACAAAACTACCTTTCCCTTCAGGGGCTGGAATTTCTGAGAGTGATACACCCATATATTTTTTATACTCTTTTGGAATATAAATTGGTAACGAATCCATAGGATCATAATCGTCAAATCCATATTGGAAAGTACTATTTTTTTTATTCTTCTTAAGAATTTCGGCAATTATATTGTGATAAATAACTCCCTCAAGAGCTCCAACATGAACTCTGCCCGATGGTGTTTTTTCGTCTGTCACTAAATAACCATCCGACTTTCGGTTTTTAATAATATTTTTTACTAATTCATCTGCCCAAAACATAATAGTCTTACTTTATCAAAAAATTATTGATAAGTAAAAAATAGCTAATAACTCAAAACTAATAATTAATATCCATAACTAATTAACTTATAACCAAATTCCTAGGATATTAGTTAAATAGTTTTAAGTTATGGTTATTAGTTATTAACTATTAGATATTAGATAGTGTTATAATACTATTATGGATATGGAAAAAGAACCATTATCAACTGTTGAGCGATCAAAAAATCCCGAATCTAGAGATGAAAAAATCAAATTAATTTCTGATTTAAGGAGAGAAATTGCTGAAGCCAAAAACATTGATCCAAGAATTTTACATACGCTAATTAGAGATATAAATATTGATGATAGAGATCAATTTCTAACTGAATTGTCTAGCCATGCAAAATCTGGAAGTAAGCTAATGATTGATGCACTTTACCACCCATTAGATGGTACTCTAGAGTTAAAACCACATTTTTTCAAAAATAAAGATAAAGCTGAGCAACAACACATCTTGGCTCATGAATACGCCCACTCGCTTGAGCCTTGGATTGTTAATAATCCAAATATAATCAAATTAGTGGAAAGTTTTGGAGCAATATTTGACTCAGAATATATAGAAAATGTTGACCAACGACATCAAAAAGCGGAAAGAACTGTCGATATTGTGGGCGCTTTTTTACACAGCAAAAATGTTGAAGAATTCAAGCATAATTTAATTATACGATCAGCTTTTGCCGATAAAGATAAGGATGATATTTATGCCAATCATCAAAATGAAATTGTAGAACTTTTTATTGAATTAGAAGAAAATATTATTGGTAAATTAAAAACACAAACCCTTCAAGAGACCCACTCGACTCTCAGAAATTACGACTTTGCTTTTGATTATATCGAAGAAGGTTTTGACGATCAAAATTCAAGTTGGTCAATGTCCGCCAAAAATATGGATAATAATCTTGCAACTGCAAAACCTGAGCCATCGTTTGTCGAATCAATAAAAACCGAATCTCAAAAATTTGCCAGTTACGGTTTTTGGGGATTCTTTAAATAAGTCAATTTTAGCTAATAACTCAAAACTAATAACGAATAGCCATAGCTGATAACTTAAAGTTAAATTCTTTGGAAATTAGTTAAATAGTTTTAAGTTATGGTTATTAGATATTAACTATTAGTTATTAACTAAATATAATGTTTCGTAAATTAACTCTCATCATTCTTGGGCTTCTGTTAGTCATTTTTGCAATATTTTTTGCAACTGCAACTGATAATACTCAAAATAACGGCATTGTTTCGCCTCTAGTAAATAATGCCAAAAAATTGATTCCTTACCGTTTTTCAAAAAATAAATCCGCCACTAATCGTTCTCAGAAAGTACCAATTTTGCTCTATCATTATATTCGTGAAGTTGATAAAACCACTGATCCGACTGGCTGGAATTTGTCAGTCAGTCCGGAAAATTTTGCTCTTCAATTAAGCTACTTAAAAAGCCAAAATTATCAAACATTATCCTTTGAAGATATTGATTATTTAATTGAAAATAAGCAAAATTTTCCGACAAAGCCGATTATTTTAACATTTGATGACGGTTATGACGATTTTTATACCAACGCTTTTCCAATTATTAAAACTAATAATTTTTTAGCTACTGTTTTTATGATCGGCGGGAAAATAGATCAAAGTAATTATTTAAGTGCTGATCAAATTAAAATTCTAAATAATTACGGCATTGAATTCGGACTTCACACTCAAACGCATATCAATATGACCAATGCGTCCGATTCAAATATTAAAAAGGAATTAACTGAAAATTCAAATATTTTACAATCAATTACTGGTAAATATTCAAACATTTTGGCTTATCCGTCCGGACAATTTGATCAAGAATTAATTGATCTTCTTTATAAGACAGACATAAAATATGGATTAACCACAGTCGAACAAACCGCTGATTTTTCTATTCATAATTTATTAATTTTACCCCGTCTTCGGGTTCGTGGTTCAACCACTCTTGAGAAATTTAAAGAATTGCTCAATAATCAAGATGGTTATTTGATCGTACCAACAACGACCACCAATATTAACTAATAACTCAAAACTAATAATTAATATCCATAACTAATTAACTTATAACCAAATTCCTAGGATATTAGTTAAATAGTTTTAAGTAATGGTTATTAGTTATTAACTATTAGATATTAGATAAAATAAATAAATATTGTGCAAAACAAAACTATAAAATTATCTAAAATAAGTGATGAACTAATAAACTCTGTTTGTCCGCTTAGGCTTGGCGCTACTCAACCTGTTCCGGGCGCCGGCAATCCAAAGACAGAAATTCTTTTGATTGGTGAAGCGCCGGGCGAGCAAGAAGATTTGTTGGGACAACCATTTGTCGGTGCCGCTGGAAAACTACTGGATAAATTGCTAGCCAGCATTAATTTAAAAAGAGAAGCTGTTTTTATTACCAACATTGAGAAATTCCGTCCACCCAAAAATCGTGATCCATTGCCAGAAGAAATTGCCGCCTGTTTTCCGTTCCTGGAACGGCAGATTAAAATCATCCAGCCAAAATTAATCATTACGCTTGGTCGTCATGCGCTTAAAAAAATGTTTGAGTGGGATAAAGACAAAATAATTGACAAAAGTATTTCGATCAGTGAATTCCATGGCAAACTGATCAGAGGTAAAAAGGGTTGTTATTTTCCCTGTTACCACCCCGCCGCCGGTCTTTATCAGCCATCTACTAAAATTGAACTGGAAAAAGATTTTCAAAAAATACCAAAAATTCTGAATAAACTCTAAACAATATCAAATATCTAAATATATAATCCAAATAATATAATAATTAAGGAAGTAGAATTAGTTTTGATATTGTTATTTTGGTAATTTGTATTTATTTAGGATTTAGGTATTAGAATTTAGAATTTTAATATTTGAGTCCCATAAGATACAAAAAATCGCTTAAACGATTAACATAACGGACGATCGGTGCCAATTTCGACGATTTTTTTTGAGAATAATATCGTGAGAGTTTTCTTTCTCCCCGACGACAAACGGTCCTAGCGATATGAAAGCCAGCACTTGTGCGGTTTTTGCCTGGCAAAATAAAACCGGTTTTTTGGATATATTTTTGATTTTTTAAAATATAAGCTTCCAATGATTTTGTTTCCATTTCCCAATTTTGTTTGCCGTTTTTATAACCGGCGATAATGGCTGAAAAATTCAAAATATTTTGTTGGATTTTTTCAACTAAATCTTTATCGACTTTTTTTATATTCAGTTTGACTAACCCAAGCCAACTATTTAATTCGTCAAATGTTCCAACCACATCAAAAACCAAACTGCTTTTGGCAATCTCTTTTTTGTCAATGGTTGACGATTTCCCTTTATCTCCTTTTTTGGTAAAAAGCATTATTTTAGCTAATAATTTAAAACTAATAACGAATAGCCATAACTGATAACTTAAAGCTTAATTCCTAGGAAATTGGTTAAATAGTTTTAAAGTTATGGTTATTAGCTATTAACTATTAGTTATTAGTTAGTTTTCTGGTGCCACTTGACTTGACTGCTGGGCGCTGATTTTTGAACGCTTTTTCTATCTTTGCTCTCATCTATGTACGCTTTGTTCTTTTGATACTCTTCCAGCTCTCTATCTGCCATAATATTCATTGTCATCCGATCAACTTCCGCCCAACTTTGCGCATTCTGCAACTTTTTCTGCGTCTTTTCATTAAGCAAAATCTCGGACGCTTCAATCGCTCCAATTATTTTTATCCGTTTGTCTTCTTCAACAATTTGAAAATCAAAACCAGGAATTAGTTTGGATAAAAGCGACAGTTCTTCTTTGGTAAACTTCTCAACCGTTTCTTTGGAACTTTTCTCAAGCATTTTTTCAAGAAAA
>Ga0210051_1002610_pt1 | contig 18090 bp, 13 predicted proteins | sample CryGey092014_all_FD_185464 | JGI IMG/M metagenome (GOLD analysis project Ga0210051, IMG submission 185464) | Groundwater microbial communities from aquifer - Crystal Geyser CG23_combo_of_CG06-09_8/20/14_all (SPAdes) (version 2) | ecosystem: Environmental > Aquatic > Deep subsurface > Groundwater... | reverse complement strand
CCGGACTTGCCGTGTGACGTGTATCTGGCGGAAGAGGAGTGGAAGGTGCTGTACGCCTGGAAGAAGAAGGCGCCGCCACCGGACAAGCCGCCGCCGCTGCGGGAAGCCGTCCGGTGGATTGCTTCTCCGGGAGGGTTTCTTGGGCGCAAGGGGGACGGGGACCCCGGCACTACTACGACGTGGCGCGGTCTGGAACGTCTGTCCGCCATGGTCGAAGGGTGGCAACTCTACCAGACCATGCACCCCGCCCGCGCCAGCCCTTGATGTGCGGTGTTAAGTGTGGGTAAGAGTCAGCCCGATGGGGAGAGGGCGCGAACCCAAAGAGTTCGAGGGTGAGGGGGTGTTTTCACCCGTAACGAGTATAACGCATGGAGCATAATGTCCGGACGGTCAGTGCAAACAAAGTCTACTCCCGTCTTGGAGACGCGGTGGAAGCCATCGAGATCATTGACGGTCCATGTGACCACGATAAGTCTGAGCGCATGCGCCTTCTCCACCAGCTCGCGCGTCAGAAACTGGTGATGCACGCTCATCCCATCGGCGCCCACACCTTGCGCACGATCCAAAGCATCCTCTCCTGGTTCGTAGAAGAGATGCTCCAGACGAATGCTGCTGTCTAATGCACGGACGGCTTGCAGTTTGGCGGCGTCGAAACTGGTGAGGATGATGTCCACTGTGTTCCGGTAGCCTCCGAGTGCATCGAGCACCCGTGATTCGGTTCCCTCGCCCTTGAGCTCGATATGCACACCAATTCCACCGTCAGACACAAGCTGCAGTACCTCGTCGAGCGTGGGAACGGAATTCGCGTTCCCCGCGTCCAGTTCCCTGAGTTCGGACAGAGAGTAGCTGGAGACGCGGCCAGATCCGTTCGTCGTTCGGTCCACCGTCTCGTCATGAATGATCGCAAGATGACCGTCGGCGGTGAGGTGGATGTCACACTCAACTCGACTCACGCCGAGATCGATTGCCTTCTGGAAAGAAGGTATGGTGTTCTCCGGCTCAATCCCCGCCGCCCCTCGGTGCCCGATGATCTGCATGTTCAGAGACGTCCCTTCGTAAGAACTCGTCCAACAATAATTCCGCGTCAAGTTCAGCTGAACACCTCGGAGCGACGGCGATGCCTGCTACTAAAACGCGGAGTTATTGTAGGACGAGTCCTAAGTGATGGTTTAGCAAGCAAGGATGTTACCACTTCACAGGAGGTTACTCAAGTGACCGGTACAGCGAGGCGTCGGTATGAACGGAAAAAGGTAAACTTCTTTGGCACTATTACTATCAAGGTATATACTGCATTTACTTCTGTAGTTTGGCAAATTTGTGGTTTCGGGGGGTAGGAGGCGTTTCCAGACGGCGATGATACCCATGATATGGTGGTCGCCGCGAACTCTGTGAGTTCGATCGCGAACTTTGTGAGTTCGCTGTCTGGAGACGCCACCTACATCTGGTGTTCACTGAGATTTGCCAAACTAAGTAGGTCGTCAAAAATACTGTCCCATAGTTCCCGAAAAGGTAGTGGGGGGTTATGCTATTTGACAGTTTGATTCGGTAATGGCAATCCCCCCGGACTTGTTCCGGGGGAAGGTTAGGTTCGCGCTACAACCCGAACGCCGCGCAACCTCTTCTTCAATCCCCCCGGACTTGTTCCGGGGGAATGTTAGGTTCGCGCTACAACTGCCGGACAAGAGGGGCTTTCCACTCCTCCGGTTAGCGTGGTCCTAACCATCCCCCGAAACAAGTTCGGGGGGATTACCGAATCAATCGGGTATGTCCGTCTTCGTTTCAGCAGGGACAGTATTTTTGACGACCTACTTACAGTTACATTAGTCAAGCGTAGAGTTCTGGTTGTTGTTCAGAGGTTCCAGCAGGTAGGGTTTTTTGGACAGCGAATGGGGGATAACGATGAGAGTTGATAAGTATACTAAGAAAACACAAGAGGCCGTGATGGAGGCTCAGAGCATTGCGGTTCGGCTGCACCACCAGCAGATTGATGTGGAGCATCTATTTCAGGCTTTGCTGGAGCAGGAGGGCGGGATCACCCCGGCGATTTTGCAGAAAGCGGGAGCGAATCCCGGCACGGTAGCACGGCAGATTGACGAAGAGCTTCAGCGACGGCCCCGGGTGAGCGGGGATTCTGGAGCGCTGGATCAGATCTACATGACGGGGCGTCTGAACCAGGTTATGGTGCGAGCTGAGGAAGAGGCGAAATCGCTGAAGGATGAGTACGTTTCCGTTGAACACGTCCTGTTGGCGATGACCCGCGATGAAGGGGCAACCGGACGCATCTTCAAGCAGCTCGCATTGACGAAGGAACGCCTCTTGGGCGCCTTGAAAGAGGTGCGCGGGAGCCAACGCGTCACAAGTCAAAGTCCCGAGGACACCTATCAGGCATTGGAGCGTTACGGTCGAGACCTAACGAAGTTGGCCTCGCAGGGCAAGCTGGATCCCGTCATCGGCCGGGACGAAGAAATTCGCCGCGTCATCCAGATACTGGCGCGGAGAACAAAGAACAACCCCGTGCTCATCGGTGAGCCGGGCGTGGGGAAGACCGCCATTGCGGAGGGTTTGGCGCTGCGCATCGTTCGTGGGGACGTGCCGGAGGGTCTCAAGGAAAAGAAGATCACACAACTCGACATGGGGCAACTGGTGGCAGGCGCAAAGTTCCGCGGTGAGTTCGAGGAACGGTTGAAGGCCGTTCTGAAGGAAGTGCAGGACAGCAACGGGCAGATCATCCTCTTTGTCGATGAGATTCATACCGTGGTCGGCGCAGGCCGCGCGGAAGGCGCGCCGATGGATGCGGCAAATCTACTGAAGCCCATGCTTGCGCGCGGGGAACTCCACTGCATCGGCGCGACGACCCTCGATGAGTATCGGAAGCACATTGAGAAGGATGCCGCGTTGGAGCGACGCTTTCAACCGGTAAGGGTGGATCAGCCGAGCGTGGAAGACACCATCTCCATTTTGCGCGGTCTGCGTGAGCGTTACGAAGTGCATCACGGTGTCAGGATTAGGGACAGCGCGCTGGTTGACGCGGCGGTGTTGAGCAATCGTTACATCACAGATCGCTTCCTGCCGGACAAGGCGATTGACCTCATCGATGAGGCCGCCTCCCGTTTGCGAACAGAGATTGATTCTGTTCCCGTGGAATTGGACGAGGTTCAGCGTCGTGTCATGCAACTGGAGATCGAGCGCGAGGCGCTCAGGAAGGAATCGGACAAAGCCTCGGAAGACCGCCTCGGGAAGCTGGAGAAGGAGTTGGCGGAGCTGCAGTCCGGGGCGAACAGCCTGCGCGCGCGGTGGCAGGTTGAGAAGGACGGAGTGCAGCGTCTTCGGGAGTTGAAGGAGAAGATCGAGCAGACCCGAATCGCCGTGGAGCAGGCGGAGCGCGACTACGACCTTAACAAGGCGGCGGAACTGAAGTACGGGAAACTCACTCAACTTGAGAAGCAACTGTCCGAAGAAGAGGCGCGGTTGGAACAGACGAATGAGGGCCCGCGCCTGTTGAAGGAAGACGTGGATAGTGAGGATATCGCAGAGGTCGTCAGCCACTGGACAGGCGTTCCGGTCAGCAGGCTGCTGGAGGGCGAGAGGGCGAAGCTACTTCGGCTTGGAGATCACCTGCACGTTCGAGTTGTCGGGCAGAATGAGGCCGTCGAGGCCGTGACCGACGCGGTCATTCGCGCCCGCAGTGGCATTAAGGATCCGCGACGTCCCATCGGGTCGTTTCTCTTCCTCGGGCCGACGGGTGTCGGGAAGACGGAACTCGCCCGAGCTCTTGCCCAATTCCTCTTCGACGACGAGAACGCGATGGTTCGTTTGGACATGAGCGAATACATGGAGAAGCACAGCGTGGCTCGTCTCCTGGGAGCGCCTCCCGGTTACGTGGGATATGAGGAGGGAGGACAGTTGACGGAAGCGATTCGTCGCCGTCCGTATTCAGTCATTTTGTTTGACGAGATTGAGAAGGCGCATGGAGATGTGTTCAACGTACTCCTGCAGATTCTCGATGATGGCCGACTGACGGATGGCAAGGGAAGAACCGTTGACTTCAAGAATGCCGTTGTCATCATGACCAGTAATGTCGGGAGCCAGCTAATACTTGGTCGGCAGGCGTTACCCGGCACCAAGGAGTATGCGGGAATGAAGGAGGAAGTGCTTTCAGTTCTCCGGCAGTCACTCAAACCGGAGTTCCTGAACCGTATCGATGAAATCGTGGTGTTCCATTCGTTGACGGAGGAGCACCTGCAAGAGATCGTGGACATTCAACTTGGCGAGCTGAACCGACGACTGGCGGACCAGAACTTAAGACTCGAAACTTCTGAGCAGGCTAAAGCGCTGATTGCCGCGTCGGGATATGATCCCAACTATGGCGCTCGACCTCTGAAGCGCGCCATCCAGCGATTGGTCGAGACGCCACTCGGAAGATGCATTCTGTCGGGTGAGGTTGCGGAGGGGCAGACGGTGCGCGTCGATGTCCGGAACGGAGCGTTGACCTTCACTCCCGAAGTTGTGCAAGACCAAGCCAGCGAGAAGTGAATGACGACCGCGTGGTGTTCTGCGGTTTGATGCGCGGCTTGTGGAAACCGGTATTCCTCACATATAATCAACGACGACCTGTTTGCGTGGATAAGAGAGGAATTTGACGACTTGCCCCGACCGTTGATTGGTGTCACCTGCAGTTACCGAGAGCTTCCTCCGAGAAATGCAATGCACGTTTTCGCGGCCGAGCGCTACCTCCAGGGGATCGAGCGCGCCGGGGGGCTGCCTGTTGTGCTGCCCGTTTTCGAAAACACGAAAGTTGTCTGTGCGCTCTCCGAGCGGATCGATGGATTGCTTCTTACCGGCGGGCCGGACATTCCGGCCGACTACTGGGGAGATGAAACCCACGAGAAGGCGGACCTCGCTCGCAGAGAGCGTATCGATTTCGAGTTGGCTCTCTTCCGGCACATGCTCGAAGAGGACAAACCCGTTTTGGGAATCTGCCTGGGACATCAATTGATGAACGTTGCCCTCGGAGGAAGTCTCTGCCAGGATATCGGGACCTTCTTGCCGGACGCTAATGACCACCGGCGGCCGCCGGGGTCTGAGTGGAGGCTCCATCCCGTCCACATTAAGTCGGGAAGCCGTTTGCAGGGCATATTGGGACTGGATTGTGTTGATGTGGCAACATCGCATCACCAGGTAGTGGACCGCGTCGGCCGTGGATTGATCGTGACAGCGCAATCAGAGGATGGCCTTATCGAGGCGACGGAGCTTTCCGACCGCCGGTTCGTGATTTCGGTACAGTGGCATCCCGAGCTGCTCCTGGAGGACACGTCAACTAACCGGCTCTTCTCCGCATTTACAGAAGCAACGTTACTGGAATTGTGAGCAAGGGTCGCCCTGTTGGGAGGCAAGAGAGCGATGCACCGTGGTTGAAACAAAGGACCTTCTTACCGTTGGATTCCTGATGTTACTGGAAGGCGTCCTCAGCGCAGACAATGCCATCGTCCTTGCGGTGCTGGTTCTCCCACTGCCGACGGCGTTGCGCGGAAAGGCGCTTTGCTACGGAATATGGGGAGCCTTTATCTTCCGCTCCGTCGCGCTCATACTGGTTTCGCATCTTATGGCGAGTAACTGGGTGCGGCTGGTTGGCGGCTTGTATCTTCTCTACCTCCCGTTAAATCACTTCCGGCACAAGTACAAGGGCGACTTGGTTGGGGTGGGTGAGGATAGACCGTCCCGGTCGATTTTTGGTCTTTCGCACTTCTGGAGCGTCGTCGTCACCATCGAGTTGACCGACATGGTATTCTCCATCGACTCGATCCTGGTTGCGGTCGCCATATCCGATAAGTTGTGGGTTATCATCACCGGGGGAATATTGGGAATCATCGCCATGCGCTTCGTTGCGGGAGGGTTCCTGAAAGTTATTGAGCGTTTTCCTGCGGTGGTCGATGGCGCATACGTCATCGTTCTGTGGATCGGGATAAAGCTGTGCATCGAGTTCTGTCACAGGCTTAGCCCCCCTCTAATTACTTTCGAGGTCCCGGAGAAAATTTACTTTTCCGTCATTGGTGTCATCTTACTCGTGAGCCTGCTCATGCCGAGAAAGTCTGCGCAGGCGATGGATGAGAGCATCGAGGAAAGCATCGATGTGCACGAGGACGCTATTGGCAAGCAATAGAGAGCGCGGGCGTCACCGCCGAGATTACCTGAGCCGGCAGTGACTCTCGCAGGCTGACACAGGGAAAGGTGAGAGTGAAATGCGCTTGGCAGTTGGAGTAGATCATGCTGGATTCCCTCTGAAAGACATCGTCCTGAACCTCCTCAAGGCGCGGGGGCACGATTCCACTGACTTCGGGACTCACGATACGGAGTCCGTCGATTATCCCGACTACGCCAAGGCTGTGGCGGAAGCCGTCGTATCGGGAGACGCGGACAGGGGGATCATACTCTGTGGTAGCGGGGTGGGGGCTTGCATCGCGGCGAACAAGGTCCCGGGAGTGCGCGCCGGCACCTGTCACGACACCTACTCGGCTCATCAAGGAGTCGAGCATGACGACATGAACGTCCTGTGCCTCGGCGCGAGGATCATTGGGTCTGAACTGGCGAAGGATATCGTGATCAGCTTCCTGAATGCTTCTTTCAGCGGCGAAGCACGTCACCGGCGTCGGTTGGGGAAGGTGGAGGCAATCGAGCGGACGTATTCATCGAAGTGAGGGAAAAATGAGAATCACCCGCGAGGCGCTTTGGCATCGCTTTCGGAATCATCTCTGCGTCTGCGAGGAACTGGGTTTGTCCCTCGACATCAGCCGGATGAATTTTGCAGACGACTACTTGCAGTCGATGTCTCTGCGGATGCATGAAGTCTATCGTGCGATGGATCAACTGGAAGCCGGCGCCATCGCGAATGTGGATGAGCAACGCATGGTCGGCCACTACTGGCTGCGCGCGCCGGAATGCGCGCCGGACCAGGAAACCTCAGACTCTATTCGTGACGTGATTGCCTCGGTTAAGTCCTTTGCCGCCGACGTACATGCAGGCGCGATTTGCCCTGCAAAAGGTGGCCGGTTCACCGACTTGTTGCTCATTGGCATCGGAGGTTCTGCCCTCGGGCCCCAGTTCCTGTCGGACGCGTTGGGAAACCGGGCGCGGGACAGGATGACTTTTCACTCCATGGACAATACCGACCCCGATGGCATCGAGAGGACTCTGTCTCATCTCGCCGGGCAGCTTGACCAGACGCTTTGCCTCATCATCTCAAAGTCCGGCGGGACGCCGGAGACGCGCAACGGGATGTTGCTGGCGCGTGCGGCGTATGAAACAGCGGGATTGCGCTTCCCCAAACACGCCGTGGCCATCACGGGAGAGGGGTCCAGGCTGGACCGGTTGGCTGAGGAAGAGGGCTGGCTCACGCGCTTGCCCATGTGGAATTGGGTGGGAGGACGAATGAGTGTCACCAGCGCTGTCGGGCTTCTTCCCGCTGCTCTGCAAGGGATGGACACCGATGCTCTCCTCAGGGGCGCGGCGGCTTGCGACGTGGCCACGCGTGTTCACGACACACCCCGCAATCCGGCTGCCCTGCTGGCGTTGATGTGGTATCACGCAGCCAATGGCCGAGGAGAGAAGGCGATGGTCGTCCTGCCCTACCGAGACCGTCTGCTGCTGTTCAGCCGTTACCTGCAACAACTGGTGATGGAATCGCTGGGGAAGGGCGTGGACCTCGGCGGCAAAAAAGTCGAGCAGGGGTTGACCGTGTACGGCAACAAGGGTTCCACCGATCAGCACGCCTACGTGCAACAGCTTCGCGAGGGGGTCAACAACTTTTTTGTTGCCTTCATCGAGGTCCTCGAAGATGGAGGTTCGCGGGTTGAGGTTGAGCCGGGAGTGACGGCTGGGGATTACCTCCGTGGCTTTCTGCTGGGCACGCGAGAAGCCTTGTATGAGAACGGACGTGAATCCGTTACCATCACGTTGCGGCGTGTCGATGCGTTCACGCTAGGAGCGCTGATTGCTCTCTTCGAGCGAGCGGTTGGCTTCTATGCCACATTGGTAAATATCAACGCCTACCACCAACCAGGCGTGGAAGCTGGAAAGAAGGCGGCGGCAGCCATTCTGGAGTTGCAGGGAAGAGTGATTGCACATCTCAGGAACATTTCCCCGATCGCGTCAACTGCGGAGCAAGTGGCTGGAAGTATTGACATGCCCGCGGACGCTGAGGCGGTGCACAAGCTTCTTGAGCCTCTCTCCGCCAATCGTGAGGAAATAAACAGGAACCCGGGCAAAGGGGTTTTCGATACCACCTATTTCTGGGAAGAAAGGGGCATGGATTGAAGGCGACACTCTCAGCCAACCCCTTCCGCGAGGGACTTCGCATCGAAAGGACCCCAAGCCCGTGCACGATGATCATTTTCGGAGCGACCGGAGATCTGACCGCGCGGAAACTGATTCCTGCCCTCTACAATCTCGTTCTGGAACGACTGCTCCCGCCCGGTTTCTCCGTCGTTGGCTTCGCGCGGAGCGGCAAGTCCAACGAGCAGTTCCGCTCCGAGTTGCGCGACTCCGTTGAGAAGTATTCGAGAACTCAACCGTTGCAGAAAGCCATCTGGGACAGCTTCGCGGAAGGAGTCTTCTACCATCAGGCAGACTACGCAGACCCAGACGGCTACGCGGCTCTCAGCAAGCTCCTCCACCGTATCGACTGTGAGCGCGGCGCGTCCAGCAATCGCCTTTTCTACATGGCCACTCCGCCTGCGGCCTATCAGGAGATCATCGGCCAACTGGGCGCAACGGGCCTTGCCGCTCCGGGCGCGTGTCCAACTGGTTCTGCTGGGAACAGGTGCGGTGAGTGGGCAAGGGTCATTGTTGAGAAGCCCTTCGGGAAGGACTTGGCCAGCGCCAAAGCTCTGAACCAGTCGCTCCTGTCGGTGCTGAAGGAGGAGCAGGTTTACCGCATTGATCACTATCTCGGCAAGGAGACTGTCCAGAACATTCTCGTCTTCCGGTTCGGCAACGGTATTTTCGAGCCGGTGTGGAACCGGCGATACATCGACCATGTTCAGATCACTGCGGGAGAGAGCGTCGGCGTTGAAGGGAGGGGAGGCTATTATGACCAGTCGGGCGCGCTGCGGGATATGGTGCAGAACCACATCCTGCAACTCCTGGCCCTTGTCGCAATGGAGCCTCCGTCATCCATGGACGCGAACGCGGTGCGAGACGAACGCGTCAAGGTGTTCCGCGCGCTTCGCCCCATCGGCGGATCGCAATCAGAAAGCTTCACCGTGCGCGGGCGGTACGGTCCCGGTTCGTTGAGCGGGACGCGCGTCGCGGGGTACTCCGAAGACACAGGCGTCGATCATGAATCCACGACGGAGAGCTTTGTAGCTCTCAAGCTGTTCATCGACAACTGGCGCTGGGCGGATGTCCCCATCTATGTGCGAACCGGCAAGCGACTTCCCAAGAGAATCACCGAGATATCGATCCAGTTCAGTTGTCCACCTCTCCTGCTGTTCGGCGAGGCGGGGGAGTCGATGTCGCCCAACACGTTGACGATGCGCATTCAGCCGGATGAAGGCATCTCATTGCGCTTCGAGGCGAAGCTGCCGGGACAGACCACTCGCCTGCGCTCGGTCAATATGGATTTCCGCTACTCGACCTCCTTCGGCGCACAACCCCCTGAGGCGTATGAACGACTGCTGCTCGACTGCATGTTGGGAGACTCGACGCTGTTCACGCGTGGCGACGAGGCAGAGTCGGCGTGGGAGTTTGTCGACGGAATCCGTTGTGGGTGGGACCAGCATCCGCCGCAGGACTTCCCCAACTACGCTGCGGGGACGTGGGGGCCTGAATCGGCGAGGAGGTTGCTCGCCGAGGATGCGCGCGAGTGGCGTCGTCTTTGAGCGCCGACAGGCAGACGAGGGTGTGATGAAACCAAACTTGGAGTTTGCTGCAATCGACACGCAACTATTGGATGGCGGTTCGTCCAGCGTGGATGTGGACGCGATTGAGCGCGAACTGGATCGACTGTGGAAGGCCGCGGCAGAAGCGCATGAAACGGAGCGACCCCACGATGCGGTGATGCGCGCCTGCAGCGCCAACCTGATCGTTATCACGTCTGCCCCGGATTCGGGAGGCGCGTCCACCTTTCCCGACGCTGCCGAAGTCGCTGCGGAGGTCGTCACGCGCCATCCATGTCGCGTGCTGGTGGTGGATGTCCTCGCCCAGTCGCTGGACCCTCCCCTCCAGGCATCCATTTCTGCCCGATGTCAGATGCCCGAACAAGGAAAGCGCATCTGCTGCGAGCAGATCCACCTGCAGGCTGACGCGTCTGCCGAGGAGGACCTGCCCGGAGTGATTCTGCCCCTCCTTATTCCCGGTCTGCCGGTGTACTTGTGGTGGATCGGTGACGGGGCCTTTGAGATAGTCAGGTACCATCAACTCATTGAGAGCGTCGATTGCTTCCTCTTCGACTCCGCTCTCTCTGACGATCCACGAGTCCAGACTGCCCGGCTCCTCGAAGCGATCCCCCGTCGCCGGGAGTCGCTGAGCTTCCGAGACCTGAATTGGGCGCGGTTAACACCGTGGCGTCAAATGGTCGCGCAGTTCTTCGACGCCAGAGATGCGTTGGCATACTTGCCGCTGCTTGAGAGTGTCGACATCGAGGTCGTTCCATCACGGCCGCGCCGGTTCCACCAGGCTGCGCTTCTCGCAGGATGGATCATGGGGCAGTTGAATCTCGAACCGGAATCCGTCGTTGACACAAAACGTGGTGTGATGATCGAAACCCGTGGGGAGCGCAGTGTCCAGTTCGAAATCGGTGTCCGGCCCGGGCCGCCCCGGAATGCGTTGGATCACTGGGCGCACCGGGAGGGCGAGGCTCCTGCCGAGCCGTTGAGCGTTGGAGTTTTGTCCGTCAGTCTCTCCACGCGCGGCGACGGCAGGGGCGCCAGCTTCTCTGTGTGCGGCGGAGACGATGAGGAATCAGCGTTGACGCGTGAGAAAACCTTGGAGAGTGACATGGTGGAGCGTCGCGTGCGTCACCGACACCGCACCGTAGCACGGCTGGTAGGAGACGAACTCGCGTTCGCCGGCAGAGACCTCGTTTTCGAGAAGGCGCTTGCCAAAGCCGCAGACATTTACGCGGGTTCATGCCGTGCCGCGTCAATAGCGTCCGTACCTGTCCAGCAACTCCAAAATGAGCTGATACGTTCCCCAACTCACCGTGGGCGGGACGGAATGGTCTGAGTGGTACGCGTAGCCGCGGCGGCCCATACCGGCTTCCAGTTTTGTGCGCACTTCGTGTTCCAGCTCATCACGGTTCCCGCACCCGGCGACGGTCATGTCGATGTTCCCGAAGAAAGAGAGTTTCTCGCCGTAAACGGGCGATAGTTGGCGCACATCCATCTTCGCCTTCGCTTCCATGGGCTGGATGCAATCGAACTTGGCTTCTACGAAAAGATCGATGAGACCCCGCACGTCGCCATCGGTGTGATAGAGGAACTTCATGCCGTGCGCATGCGCCCAGTCACTCAGACGCTTGTGGTCGGGCCAGATAATGTCTCGGTACATGCTCGGGGAGAAGAAAGTGCCGTGGTTGTACCCGAGGTCCCCAAACAACCACACCGCGTCTGCGCGCCCTCCCGCGTCGAAAACCGCTTCGAGATCGGTGATGATGAGATTGGTGTAGGTAACTGACATGTCGCGCACCCAGTCGGGGTCTTCGGCCATGGCGGAGAGTGAGATGACATCACCGCACAGTTGCCGGATGGCCTCAAAAGACTCGATGCCGCGCATCGTCGAAAAAGTCTGCTCCGCGTCCGCTTTCGTTGCTGCGTTCACCGCGCCATCAATCTGCACACTCAAACCGGAACTCAGTAACGCCGGTTTGTATACCGTTTCCCATTTCGCTCTGCTGTCGCAATCGAAGGTGATGTGTTCCGGCGTTCCGGATTTGTCTTTCCACAGCCGTTCGATCTTCCCCATCGAACCCCGCACAACCTTTGTCCGGTCGTCTTCGCTGATGATTTCCTCGCGACCCGGAAACGGCACCGGCCAAGTCCAGCATACTCCGGAGACATCGTTGCCGAGCATCCGGCAAACCGTCTCCGCGTCGCCGTCGAGTCCTTCGCTCTGCCAGCGGGCAATCGTCTCAGCCCAGTAGGCGTCGCTGCGGGGAATGCGGTCGTGATCCCTCCGCTCCAGCATCCGCGTCATCCGTGCTCGAGAAGTCAGTTCGCAGGTGGCCATTGTGCATCTCCAAGTGATACCAGTTAAGGTAGAAAGTGCGCCCACTCGCATGAAATTCGTCCCGTGGTGGTGGGCATATCGGAGATGACCCCTACGAGAAACCACAAGTGGCGGTTCTCAACCTAAACGAGTATAGCTTCATGCGAGTCGTGCAATGTGTCGGCGGAACTTTCTGTTGCAACGGACTTGCTAATGCGGGAGGTCCGCTCGCGCGTCTCGGATGCGCTGACGAAGCCACGGTTGGCAATTCCCAAGCAGGAGTTGCATTGACGTGGATGGTCACGGACGGAACTACGGCTCTCTGCCCCATGACCGTCAACCAGTGACAGCTGTGCACTGAACCTGTGGGAGACCGAAGATGGACCTGATCAAAAGCTTTGTTGAGCAGGCGAAGCAGCGACCGCTGCGCATTGTCTATCCCGAATCACACGACGAACGCGTCCTACGTGCCGCGTCGCAGGTTGGCCTGGAGGGTATTGCGCAGCCGGTGATTGTCGGAAAGCTTGAAAAGACCGAGGCAGCGGCAGCGCTGGCGGGGGTGGACCTCGGGGGCATTGAGTGGGCGGACAACAGCGATGACATGACCCTCGAGAGATATGCCGACGCTTACGCCTCCGCTCGCGATGTGAAGATTGGCATCGGGCGGAAGTTGGTACGGAAGCCGCTGTCCTTCGCGGGGATGATGGTGAAGTTGGGCGACGCCTCCGGAATGGTGGCCGGGGTCGATACGGCGACAGGTCACGTCATTCAGGCGGCCAGCCTCACAATCGGTTTTCAGGCGGGGCTGTCCACTTCGTCAAGTTTTTTTATCATGGTCCTGCCTTCCTTCATGGATGAGACAAACAAGGCGCTCGTCTTTGCCGACGCGGCAGTTGCCGTGGCCCCGGATTCGCAGCAGTTGGCAGAGATCGCCGTTGCTTCCGGGCGCAACGCGCGGGATTTGCTGGGAATGGACCCCAAGATTGCCTTCCTCAGCTTCTCCACCAAAGGTTCCGCGGTTAACGAGCAGACGCACAAGGTGGTTGCCGCGGTGGAGATCGCGCGACAGATCGATGCGTCACTCGACTACGATGGAGAACTCCAGGCGGACGCGGCGCTCGTCCCCCGCGTGGCGGCGAAGAAGGTGCAGGAGAGTAGTGTTGCGGGTAAGGCGAACGTACTCATTTTCCCCGACCTCAGCTCTGGTAACATCGCGTACAAACTCGTTCAGTATCTTGCAGGCGCTCAGGCCATCGGGCCTATCCTCCAGGGATTTGCGAAACCCGTGAACGACATGTCACGCGGCGCGACGGTGGGTGATATTGTGAAGGTGTCGGCAATTACCGTGGTCCAGGCGCAGAAGGCTGAGACCGTGGGGGCAGAGGCGGCATGAAAATCCTTGTGTTGAACTGCGGAAGCTCATCCATCAAATACCAACTTTTCGACATGCCTGCGGCCGTGGTACTGGCCAAGGGATTGATCGAGCGTATCGGGGAATCCACATCCGCTGCCACCCAGACCACCGACGGTGGGGAGCTAAAGCTGGAGCGAGGCATCGGATCGCATACGGAAGGAATGGAGCTCGTGAGCGAGATGCTCACCCATCCCGACCAGGGCGCGCTGCAGTCGATGGACGAGATCGCCGCGTGCGGACACCGCGTGGTTCACGGCGGGGAACGCTTTACCGGGTCTGTACTGATCGACGCGTCCCTGGAGAGTGTGCTGGAAGAATATTCCGACCTCGCGCCGCTGCACAATCCGCCCAACCTTACCGGCATTCATGAAGCCAAGAAATTACTCCCGGAAATCCCGCAGGTGGGGTGCTTCGACACGGCCTTTCACCAGACCATTCCCCAAGTGGCCTACCTGTACGCCCTTCCCTACAGCCTTTACGAGAAACACAAAGTGCGTCGCTATGGGTTTCATGGGACCAGCCACAAGTACGTCACCCTGCGCGCCGCGGAACTGCTGGGGAAACCTGTGGAGTCTGTGAACATTATCACCTGCCACCTTGGCAATGGGTGCTCCATGACCGCCGTGAAGAATGGGAAATCGGTGGACACCAGCATGGGACTGACTCCTCTGGAAGGTCTGGTGATGGGAACGCGCACGGGGGACTTCGACCCCGCCATCCTGTTTTATCTCGTTCGTAAAGGCTACTCGATGGACGATCTGGACCGTATGGTGAACAAGCAGTCGGGGTTGATCGGGATTTCTGGCGTCTCCAACGACCTGCGGGATTTACAGGAGAAAGCCACCGGCGGCAATCTGCGAGCGCAGCTTGCGCTGGATATCTTCGCGTATCGCGTCAAGAAGTACATCGGTTCGTACCTCGCCGTACTGAACGGGTGCAACGCGGTGGTCTTTACCGGAGGCATCGGGGAGAACGCGCTGATCATGCGTCGCAGGATTCTCTCAGACATGGACTCCCTCGGGCTGCGTCTCGACGAGGGAAGGAACGCAGCCACCATCGGGGTCGAGGGAGAGATCCAGCAGAGCGACTCCCCCATCAAGATTCTTGTCATCGCAACCAATGAAGAGCTTCTCATCGCGCTGGAAACACACTCCATCGCCCGAGAACTTGAAGCACTCAAAGATACGATCAAGGACGAGCCAGAGATACTCGTTCGGTGAGAGCAACCACACTTCACGCGATCCGGAGGAACGGCAATGTCGAACACCCTTGAGAGAGTCAAAAAAGTCACCGCAGACCTGCTGAAAATCGAGGAGACCCAGATAGACGAATCATCGCGCTTCGTCGAAGACCTCGGCGCTCAGTCCATTCAGTCCGTCGAACTCGTCGCTGCGTTGGAGGAAGAGCTCGACATCGAGTTGGATGAGGAAGAAGCCCTCAAAGTCAAGACTGTCGGCGACGCGGTAGCGTTCATCGATGAGTTGCTGGAGTAGCGCCGCCTGTAGCGAGGAGCTCGTCCTTGCTTTTCACGGGGGAGGTGACGGTGGGGACGACGGAGGAGGGACCGCGAAGGCGGCGGCTTTAGTTGCGGTAGTTTTCGGACTCGCAGAGTCCGCGTTGTCTTTCTGGTTTTGGCCTACCTGCAAGCGCGTCACGTGCAATTGCCCGGGAGGGGCAGCCTGGCCGACGTGATCCGGCTGCATCGCGCTGAGCATTATGGAACCCTCCTGCGGGAGATTGTCACCTTAGCCCTCGAGACGGGAGATGCGGAAGCGGTGCTGCATCGCTTCCTGCCTCAGGCTCAAAGCTGACGCCTTTGACCCATCCGCCGCGTCCGGTCGCCGGGCGTAACCGGCAGATGCGTGCGTACCGATGCCAGCAGCGCGCATCAAGGCAGTGTGAGAATTCTCTCTTATCCCTGCTTGTGACTGCTCAGCCTGCCTTAGGAGAGGCAATTGCTGAGTTGAGATGGCTTGCATTATAACCGGTGCGTGGTGGGCAGTAAACATTTTTCCGAGAAAAGTGAAAAAGGGTGATCACGTCGAACCCTGTGGGTTCGCTCGAACCCTGTGGGTTCGCTCGAACCCTGTGGGTTCGCTGATTCCACTCGAACGGACCCGCGAAATTCTGGCTGATCTGTATGAGCAGCCGATGGGAGAGGGCACGATTGTCGCTTCGAACCCTGTGGGTTCTCTGCTGGCGTGGCAATGGCGCAGCAAGTGGCCCCGGTGAATGAACTCTGACTCGGAGTCCGCAGTGAAAGAGCGGTTGACCCACGGCGAAGATGTGGTTCATTTCGATGAGAGCGGGCTGCGTGTGGATAAGTCGAACTTGTGGAGTGCGGTGGCAGCGCCTCGCGCCTGCGCCTCGATGAGCGCCTCCACCACCTCATCCGGCAGCGTCGGTTGTGCGTAGCCGGTCTTGAACAGGAAGACCATGACCATGATCGACATATCCCGCAGCAACGCATCCACATACAAAGTGTCGGGGTAAGTGATGGTAGGCATGATGTGCTCCTGTGTGGTTAGTCCCGCTAAGCCCTCTGAAGGGGCTGCCATACACCTTGTTGCCGTCCGTGTTCATCTACTGCGTTTCCGGGAGATCGATAGACCGATTGCATGGTCATTATGCTTCAGTCTTCCGGCCAACGGGGCGTTCACGCGCGGCTGTGGGCCGTCGCATGCAACGACTTGTTCGAGGCCCTATTCATTCTTGGTTGTGTGGACCTCCGCGCCTCGAGAGAAGAGCGATCTTTGATCTATTCATTCCTTTTCCATCCTTTCCTCGAACACTATGTCTTCAACGGATTCTGCCTTTTACGCGGCGTGCTGCAGTTGCGTGCCGCGTCATGCCTGTTGCGAAGGATTGGGCAGCGATGAAACGGGCATGACCGTTGCCTTCTCCCCTCATCGAACCCAAAGGGTTCGCGGGGAGAAGGAGACTCTACTTCTCCGGCAGTTTCAGATCCCCATCTGTCTTCGCTGCTGTGCCGGCGCGGTCGGTGGGGATGCCTTTGACCAGTTGCCATTCCCGCGAGCCTTTGGGGAAGCAGACCTGCAGTATCTTGTGGATGCGCTTGTTCTCCTTGTCCAGCGCCTTGTCGGCTTCCCTGGTGGCGGTGTTCGCGGTCTTCAGGTCTACCCGCAGGTTGTCCTCCTCCGTATCCGCGTCGAACATGGCGTCGATCGCCGCAACTATCTCCGCTTTCGTCTTGCCGGACGCGGAGAACGTGTCGGGGAACTTGGTGAGCGTCGCGCGGGTTTGCTTGGCTCGCTTGCGGGCGTGCGGAACTGTGTAACCCCCCGACGTGGTAATCACACGCAACGCGGCCTTGGCGTCCGCCGGCAAGTCGGTAGCTGAGGCGATCACCTGGACCGCTTGCATCAACCGCCACAGCGTTTCCCAGCCCAGGTCATTCATCACCGACATCGACGTGGGTGACGCGGCAATCGTTGCGCCCGCTGTCTCCTTCGACGAGGAGTTGTCCAGCAGCGCCTGCAGTCCGGTCCTCAGTGTCACCGGCAGGTCCGGGTGCACTCCCACGTCCTCAAGGACTCCAACGGTGACCACTCCCCTGTGTGAGTGTTGCGATTTGACCAGTACCATCTGCATCCTCGTTTCCTCCTATCGCTGAATGATGTTACAGGGGCATGTTTTCCCCCTGTCTGACTTCCGCCCGCTCTGTGAATATCCCCGCCCAACACCTGAAAGCAGCCGCCCGGTTCCTCGCGGATACCCGCCCGATTGCCTCAATGCGCCCGCCCGGCACCCGCGAGTTCCTGCCCGGTTCCTTTCCGATAACCGCCCGATACCCAAAAGCTGCCGCCCAACTGCCAATGAACGCTTGCCCGATGCCTGCAAGCTCCTGCCCGGTAGCTCGCGGATGGCCGCCCGGCATCTATAAACCGCTGCCCGGTTGCTGATAGACACCTGCCCGATGGCTGCGCGTCGACGCCCGGTTGCTTGCGTGCCGCCGCGGCTGCGAAAAACATGGCTGTCCGGTTACCAACAGATGCCCAACCGATTCCGGCAAGTTCCGCCCCGGCTGCCTGCAGGTCACCGCGGAACCCGGACAGGTCTTCGCTCCGCCCGCGCCAGCTCGCGCGTATGCGGGACAGAGGCACCGGTCACCAGATTTCAATGTGCAATTGTCCACCCAGATCCGTTCCGTGTTGTCCCACCGGAGATTAGCGAATGAATTCGCTACTGCATCGCTTCGCAAGTTTGCCCACAAAAGGACACCGGATCGCTTCAGCGTCCGGTAGCTCACACAGGCAGCTACATGATGGAGGCTACCCTTTGGAAGTTCCCCCACAAAAGGACACCGGATCGCTTCAGCGTCCGGTAGCCCGACTTCCGCAGTAAGCCGGTCAAAAAGCCCGTGGTTATGGGATCGGGGGTTCATTTTCTTCACTACATTTTATGCATCGCCAGTTGTCTGGGAAGGCGGAGTTTCAGTTTGTCCAAGAGGATCG